>OHUG01000247.1_pt1 | contig 28973 bp, 26 predicted proteins | sample 1579161 | NCBI WGS metagenome assembly OHUG01 (sample SAMEA3882514, study PRJEB24775) | human gut metagenome | biome: human-associated habitat; feature: intestine environment; material: feces | place: Netherlands | collected 2009/2010 | reverse complement strand
TGCTGCCAGATACAATGAAAAACTTCATTCCATGCAGCCGGTATACGGACTTACCGCAGGACTGACCAATAATGCCATCATCAAAGCTGTCCGTCAGGCACTGGAAAGTAATTCCATACCCGAAGATTTTCTTCCTGAAGAACTGGAAACTGCTTACGATTTTCCCCCTTACGAGGCAGCACTGTATGAAATGCATTTTCCACATTCCAAAGAGACTTTTATTGAAGCAAGAAGACGCTTTGTCTTTGAAGAATTTCTCACCTTTGTCCTTTCACTGCGATATGTAAAAGAATCCGGAGAACGGATGAAAAATCACTTTACTATGAAGCAGCAGCCTGCCATCGATACATTTCTCCAGTCTCTTCCCTATGAACTGACTGCTGCCCAGATGCGGGTATGGAATGAAATCCAGAAAGAGATGACCGGAGACTATGTCATGTCCCGACTGGTACAGGGAGATGTCGGTTCAGGTAAGACAATCGTGGCATTTTTAGGACTCCTGCTTTCCGGACTCAACGGCTATCAGGGTGCATTAATGGCTCCGACAGAAGTGCTTGCCCGGCAGCACTATGAAAAAATTTCCGGGATGCTGGAACACTATGGACTTCCTCTTAAAGCAGAACTTCTGACCGGATCTATGACTGCAAAGCAGAAGCGTGAAGCCTATGTCCGGATCGAATCCGGTTCTTCTTCTATTATCATTGGAACCCATGCACTGATCCAGGAAAAAGTGAACTACAGAAACCTTGCCTTAGTCATCACAGATGAGCAGCACCGCTTTGGTGTCAGACAACGGGAACAACTCGCAGGCAAAGGTCTTACACCACATATTCTCGTCATGAGTGCAACACCTATTCCACGGACTCTGGGAATCATTCTTTACGGAGATCTTGATATTTCCGTGATCAATGAACTCCCTATGAACCGTCTTCCGATCAAAAACTGCGTGGTTGATACAGGCTACCGTCCAAAAGCTTACGCTTTTATCAGGCAGCAGACAGAACTGGGGCGGCAGTGCTATGTAATCTGCCCTATGGTAGAAGAAAGCGAAAATCTGGATGCTGAAAATGTTACCGATTACAGTCAGATGCTTCAGGAGATCCTTGGGCCTTCCATCCGTGTCGGCTATCTGCATGGAAAAATGAAAGAAAAAGAAAAAGATGAGATCATGACTGCTTTTGGACGGAATGAGATCCAGGTTCTTGTATCCACAACAGTTGTTGAAGTGGGAATTGATGTGCCGAATGCGACAGTAATCATGATTGAAAATGCAGAACGTTTCGGTCTTGCCCAGCTCCATCAGCTCCGCGGGCGGGTTGGCCGTGGAAAATATCAGTCCTACTGCATTTTCATGACCGCCTCCAGGTCAAAAGAGACAAAAGAACGGCTGGAGATCCTGAATCATTCCAATGATGGTTTTTATATTGCAAATGAAGATCTCCGTCTCCGCGGACCGGGAGATCTGTTCGGTATACGGCAAAGCGGGGTGCTTGATTTTAAGATTGCTGACGTTTTTCAGGATGCAGCACTGTTGCAGGAAGCAAATGCCGCTGCTGAAAGACTTCTTCTCGAAGACCCGGATCTTTCCCAGGAGCAGCACCGGAAACTGAAAGATCATTTGCAGAAGAAGCTGAAAGATCTCATGCTTGAGACAACGCTGTAACCACCAGAACTTACCAGTTTAAATTCACCGTTCCTCCACATACTAACATCGTAACAAAGGCGAACGGAACCAGTGATGTATGATGACCGGCAAAAGCATGGTACATACAGAAACTGGCCGGTCATCTTCGTTACAACAACTCAGAAAAAGCAGTCTTCAGACAGACTGCAGGATGCAAAAGGAGGAAATGGATCATGGCAAGTCGTTCATCTAACAAAGCAGCAGTGCCTGAAGCAAAAGGCGCACTCGACAAGTTCAAGTACGAGGTAGCAACAGAGCTGGGAGTACCGTTGACAGACGGATACAACGGCGACCTGACATCCAAACAGAACGGATCTGTCGGTGGATATATGGTAAAGAAAATGATCGAGCAGCAGGAAAAGCAGATGGCAGGGAAATAACCTGAAACCATCTTCCCGGCTTCTGCGGTCAGTGCAGTCGTAGCCGCGACAGACCAAATGCACGTCAAAAAATACAGCAGAAGTCAAAGAGAAAAGCACTCGGCATTGACCCGGGTGCTTTTTTCTGCTAAAATTCAGCATAGTTAATGATTGGAGGTGTCGATGAATGAGAGTAATTGCCGGCAGTGCCAGAAGTCTGAAACTGAAGACTCTGGAAGGAATAGATACAAGGCCAACCACCGACAGGATCAAGGAAACCCTGTTCAATATGATCGCTCCTTATCTGTATGACTGCGAATTTCTGGATCTGTTTGCGGGAAGCGGAGGGATTGGGATCGAGGCTCTCAGCCGCGGAGCAAAAGAAGCCGTCTTTGTAGAAAAAAATCTCAAAGCAATGGAGTGTATCAAAGAAAATTTGAAGTTTACCAGGCTGGAGAAAAAAGGGATCACGCTGACCAAAGATGTGCTGAATGCACTGTACCAGTTAGAAGGCGATAAGGTTTTTGATTATATTTTTATGGATCCGCCTTATGATCAGGAACTGGAAAAGCAGGTACTGAAATATCTCGCCGGTTCCTCACTCGTCTATGAAGATACCGTGATCATCGTAGAAGCCTCACTGAATACTGATTTCTCGTATATCGGGGAACTTGGCTTTTCTCTCATCAAAGAAAAAAGATATAAGACGAACAAGCACGTCTTTTTGGAAAAAGCCGGAAAGGAAGAAATATGTTAAGAGCGATTTATCCGGGAAGCTTTGACCCGGTTACATACGGACATTATGATATCATCTGCAGATCCTGTAAAATCGTGGATGAACTCATTGTCGGAGTATTGAACAATAAAGCGAAAATGCCGTTGTTTTCTGTTGAAGAACGTGTTAAAATGTTAAAGGAAGTGACAAAAGATCTCGGCAACGTGAAAGTAGTGCCTTTCGACGGGCTGCTTGTAGAATTTGCAAGACAGCAAAAGGCACGTCTTGTGATTCGCGGACTGCGTGCGATCACAGATTTTGAATATGAGATCCAGATGTCACAGACGAATCATAAGCTTGAACCGGAAGTAGAAACCATGTTCCTTACAACCAATCTCAAGTATTCTTACCTTAGCTCTACAATCGTAAGAGAAGTCGCAGCTTTCGGAGGGGATATTTCCCAGTTCGTGCCGGAGACTGTCGCCAAAAGTATAAAAGAAAAGATGTCACAGTAGGTCTGTGACAAGAAGGAGAGTGCAAAATTATGAGCAGCCGTATTGAGCAGATTATTGAAGAAATTGAAGAGTACATTGACAGCTGTAAGTTTCAGCCATTATCAACTACAAAGATTATCGTGAATAAAGACCAGATCGATGAACTTCTCCGTGAACTTCGTATGAAGACACCTGATGAGATCAAGCGTTATCAGAAGATCATTGCGAACAAGGATGCGATCCTTGCGGATGCACAACAGAAAGCAGAAAGCATGATTGAAGAAGCACATGCACAGACAAGTGAACTGGTAAGCGAGCATGAGATCATGCAGCAGGCATACGCACAGGCAAACGAGATCGTTATGGCAGCAACAGACCAGGCACAGCAGATTCTGGATAATGCGACTAATGATGCCAACGATATCCGTATCGGGGCAGTGCAGTATACAGATGATCTTCTTGCCAATGCTGAAAGCATCATCGGTCATACACTGAACAGTTACACAAGCAAGTATGACAGTCTGGTAACATCCCTTCAGGAATGTTATGATGTTGTCCGCAACAACCGTGCAGAACTGGAAGTTCCGGATAAGTCCTCACGCGGACTGGAAGCAGAATTCGGCGGAGAAGCCGGACAGACGGACCAGGGACAGAGAGAATAAGTTCTTTATCCGAACAATTTCATATAGCAAAAAGCGAACAGGCTGGTTACCATTGCGGTAATCAGCTTTTCTGCTATATAGCGAGGAAAAGACCAGTTCTGGGATCGGATCATGCATTTTGTCTGGAAAAGCGCGCAGACTCCTCCAAAAGAACAGTGCGCCATAACGAGAAGAAACCGCAGTTCAGAAGTAAGGTCCAGCTGACAGAGCATGCGGATTCCCCCGGTCAGTTCCACTCCGGGAAGAAGCAACAATTTCCAGAAGAAATTCTGAAAGGAAAGTTCTGCCATAAAAGAAATGAGCACTGAGAAAACGATCATATATCCGCCGATTTTCGTGATGGAATCACATGCTGACAGAATACTTTCGTCAAGAGCCTCGGAAAAAGGAAGAAATTGTCTGGGATCAGCCTGTTCTTCTACGACCGCAAAAGGATTCCGCGGCAGATACCATCTGCGGAACAAAAAGGAGCAGCACAGTGCGGCAAGGATAGGAAAAAGCAGACAGATCTGCGCCATTTCAGGCTGCTTGAGGCTCTGTACTGCCACATACCCGGTCAGAAACGCAGGACTGACATTGTTACAGAAGGAAAGCAGGTATTCTCCTTCGGCAGAAGAAATTTTCCCTTTATCAGTCAGGTCAGAGCAGGATTTTGCCCCTACTGGAAAGCCACAGAGAAATCCACAGACCACCGAAAAAGAAGCATTTTCAGAAATGCCAAGAAAAGGCTTCAGAATCGGAAAAAGGGCATGGTTGATCAGGGAAATGCTCTCTGTGCGGATCAAAAGACCGGTTATAAGAAGAAAAGGAAAGAGCACCGGAAGCACCTGCCTATACCAGAGCAGCAGTCCGTTTGCGGCACCTGTGGCAACGGTTTCCGGGGAAAAAAGCATCAGAAGGAAAAGTCCGATCAGAAAAAACACAGACAGTTTTTTTGTTTTCATCGTGTATACCTGCCGTATTCTTTTGCAATAGTTTATGAAAAAACGCAGACAGATATACCGGGGCACATGTGCATAGAAGAGATTCAGTGTGAATAGAATAAAAGAAAAATGGAGAAATCTTGAAAAAAAGACTGGAACGCAGATCGCTTCTGCTCCTTTTTTTATTGCTGATTTTTTGCGTGGCAGCAAGCATACAGATCAACGAGAAAGCTAAAAAAAACCGATTGAACCTAAAAACAGGAAGCACAGAAGAATTCAGAAAGCTTGGGATGGAGGAGGCGTTTTTCCAGGTTCTTGCGAAGACAGATCATGAAAAAAGAGGAAGACTTTATGCCATTTATTTTCTGGAAAACAGCCTGTTTCCACAGGATAACGAAAAAGAGCTGTTTGAAAAATGGTCGGAAAAAGAAGAGTGGAAATCTTTTGAAAAGATCTGTACAGCTCTTTGGAATGATATCCGCTATTTTCCTGTTCCGGAATCACCGAAACATCCACAGTATCAGGTATCTTTTGTGGACAGCTGGATGGGAGAGCGCACCTACGGAGGAAAAAGGGGACATGAAGGCTGTGATCTGATGGCATCGAAAGATATCCCCGGTCTCTATCCGGTTGTGAGTATGACAGATGGGGTAGTATCGGCAAGAGGCTGGCTGGAAAAGGGAGGATACAGGATCGGGATTACCGCACCGTCCGGTGCATATTTCTATTATGCACATCTGGACTCTTATGGAAGTTATCAGGAGGGGGACGAGGTGAAGGCAGGGGATATCATTGGATTTATGGGAAATACCGGATATGGTCCGGAGGGGACGAAAGGGATGTTTGCCACGCATCTGCATCTGGGGATTTATCTCTATCCGGACGGCGAAGAAACCAGCTACAATCCCTATTGGATTTTAAGACTTGCCGGGGAGAAAAAACTTTCCTGTTCTTTCTAACTATGCTATACTTAAATGATATGGAGGACGAAAGAATGATAAATTTACCAAATGAATTTGAAGAGAAGATGAAGGCACTCCTCGGAGATGAATTTGAGGATTATATAAAATGTTATGACGAGCCGAGATATTACGGACTTCGTGTGAATACAGAGAAGATTTCTGTGGAGGATTTTGTGAAGATCTGTCCGTTTGAGATCACACCGATCCCGTGGATCGACAACGGTTTTTACTATGACGGAGAGAAGATATCTCCTGCGAAGCATCCGTATTATTTTGCAGGACTTTATTACCTGCAGGAGCCGAGTGCAATGACACCGGCGAACCGTCTTCCGGTAGAACCGGGGGACCGGGTACTGGATGTCTGTGCCGCACCCGGTGGAAAGGCAACCGAGCTTGGAGCGAAGCTTCAGAACGAAGGTGTTCTGGTCGCAAATGATATCAGCAGCTCCAGAGCAAGAGGACTCTTAAAGAATCTGGAAGTTTTCGGAATCGGCAATATGCTGGTCATGAGTGAAGAACCTGGACGACTGGAACGCTATTTCAGCGGTTATTTTGACAAGATCCTGATCGATGCGCCGTGTTCCGGGGAAGGGATGTTCCGTAAGGATAAGAAGATGGTACGCGCCTGGGAAGAACATGGACCGGAATTTTTCTCGAAGCTGCAGAGAAGCATTATCACCCAGGCGGCAAGAATGTTAAAGCCGGGTGGCATGATGCTGTATTCAACCTGTACGTTTGATCCACTGGAGAATGAGGGGACGATCGAATATCTGCTCGGTGAATATCCGGAATTCGAGATTCAGGAAATCGCAGGATATGAAGGATTTGCACCGGGCAGGCCGGAAGTAACCAAGTCAAAGGATCCGGATTTTGCTAAGACTGTCCGTATTTTTCCACATCATATGAAAGGGGAGGGACATTACCTCGCACTGCTGAAAAAGAGTGAGGATGCAATCTGCCCGTCTTCCCCGGTCGCAGAGCAGAAAGCGAAGAAAATCCCGGCAGAGCTGGAGGAATTCTTCCGTGATGTAAAGTGGGATCTAAAGCCGTGGAGACTGGATATCCATGGAGAACGCGTGTACTATATGCCAGAGAATCTTCCGGAACTGAAAGGCGCAAGATTTTTAAGAAGCGGACTTCTCCTTGGCGAACTGAAGAAAAAGCGTTTTGAGCCGAGCCAGGCACTGGCGATGAACCTGAAAATGGAAGAGTACGTGCATACTTTGAACCTGTCTTCTGATGATGACCGACTGATGCGTTATCTGAAAGGTGAGACAATCGATGTGGAGGATCTGATTCCGGCTAAGGCAAAAGGCTGGCATCTGATCTGTACAGACGGTTTCCCGCTTGGATGGGGAAAAGTCACGAACGGAACTTTGAAGAACAAATATCTGCCTGGATGGAGGAATCAGTCTGCATGATGCGCATAGACAAATATCTTGCCGAGATGGGGCAGGGAACCAGAAGTGAAATCAAAAAGCTGATCCGCAGCGGACGTGTTATGGTTGATGGAGAGACGGTGAAAAAACCGGAACTTAAAATCGATGAGACCACACAGAAAGTAAGTCTTGACGGAAAACAGATTGGATACGCTAAAAAAGAGTATTATATGCTCTATAAACCGGCAGGTGTTATTTCCGCAACAAAAGATGACCGGGACAAGACAGTTCTGGATCTGATCACAGATAAAAAAAGAAATGATCTGTTCCCGGTAGGACGTCTGGATAAGGACACGGAAGGACTTCTTCTGATCACCAATGACGGAGAACTGGCACACCGCCTGCTTTCCCCAAAAAAGCATGTGGATAAGGTGTATTATGCGAAAGTACAGGGAAAGGTAGATGAATCTGATGTGAAAGCATTTGCAGATGGAGTGGATATCGGAGACGATACGCCGGCTAAAAGCGCAGATCTTCGAATCCTGAAAAGTGGGGAGGAGTCGGAAATCGAGCTTACGATCACTGAAGGACGTTTCCATCAGGTGAAGCGGATGTTTCATGCAGTCGGCAAAGAAGTAATCTATCTGAAGCGGCTTTCTATGGGAAGCCTTGTTCTGGATAAGACACTTACAAAGGGAGAATACCGGTCACTGACCGAAGAGGAGATAAAAAAATTATGTTAGAGCATACTAAAGCTGTCATTTTTGATCTGGATGGGACTCTGGTAGATTCCATGTGGGTGTGGACAGCGATAGATGAAGATTATATCAGAAAATATCATCTGAATCCGCCGGAAGATTTTCATGAGGCAATGGAAGGGATGAGCTATACCGAGACAGCGCAGTACTTTTTGAAAATTTTTCCGGAGCTTCCGCATACTGTGGAGGAGATCAAAAAAGAATGGTATGATATGTCTGTGGATAAATATACAAAAGAGGTCACACTAAAGCCAGGGGTAAAGGAATTTCTGGAGATGCTGAAAGAGAAAGGGATCCGGACAGGAATCGCAACCAGCAATGACCGGAAACTGGTGGAAGAATTTTTAAAGGCAAGGCAGATCACCCATCTTTTCGATACGATCTGTACAAGCTGCGAAGTGAATAAAGGGAAACCGGCACCGGATGTTTATCTGAAGGCGGCTGGGCAGCTGGGTGCAGAGCCTTCTGCCTGCCTGGTATTTGAAGATGTTCCGATGGGAATCCTCGCCGGGAAAAATGCAGGAATGCGTGTGTGCGCGGTGGACGACTGGTTTTCACGCCCACAGGATGCGAAAAAGCGGGAACTTGCCGACTATTTTATTCACAGCTATGAAGACATTACCAATCAGACATACGAGGTATTATAATGAATCATGGATTTTTACCGATCAGCAGGAAAGAGATGGAAGAGCGGGGGTGGAATCAGGTAGACTTTGTCTATGTAAGCGGAGATGCCTATGTAGACCACCCGTCTTTTGGACATGCAATCATCACCCGCCTTTTAGAGGCACATGGCTTCCGCGTGGGGATCATTGCACAGCCTGACTGGAAGGATAAAGAAAGTATTACAGAATTTGGAGAGCCGCGGCTTGGATTTATGGTGTCGGCGGGAAATATGGATTCCATGGTCAACCATTATTCTGTATCAAAGAAAAGACGGCAGCAGGATTCTTATACACCGGGCGGAGTGATGGGAAAGAGACCGGATTATGCAGCAGTTGTGTACGGCAATCTGATCCGTCAGACATATAAGAAGACACCAATCATTCTGGGTGGTATCGAGGCGAGTCTTAGAAGACTTGCACATTATGATTACTGGTCCAACCAGCTTAAGCGTTCCATTCTTCTGGATTCGGGTGCAGACCTGGTTTCTTATGGAATGGGTGAACGCTCGATCATTGAGATTGCAGAGGCACTGGATGCCGGACTGGATATCAAGGACATTACCTATATCGATGGAACAGTCTGCAAGGTCAAGAATCTGGACAGTGTGTATGATGCAGAGATTCTGGAACCGTATGAAGAGATGAAAAAAGATAAGCTTCTGTACGCCAAAAGCTTTTACAGACAGTACTGCAACACAGATCCATTTTCCGGAAAGCGGCTGGTTGAGCCCTATTCGGATCATCTGTATGTGGTACAGAACCCTCCGGCAAAACCGCTGACCCAGCAGGAGATGGATGATGTCTACGCACTTCCTTACATGCGGACCTACCATCCATCTTATGAGACGGCAGGTGGAGTTCCGGCAATCCGGGAGATCAAATTCAGTCTGATCAGCAACAGGGGATGTTTTGGAGGCTGCAGTTTTTGTGCACTGACATTCCATCAGGGAAGGATCATTCAGACACGAAGTAAGGAATCACTGATCGCTGAAGCAAAGACGTTTCCGGAAGATCCGGAATTCAAAGGATATATTCATGATGTAGGCGGACCGACCGCGAACTTCCGTGCACCGGCATGTAAGAAACAGTTAAAATACGGGGCATGTACGAACAAACAGTGTCTTTTTCCAAAGCCGTGTAAAAATCTGATCGCAGATCATAAAGAATACTTAAGCATTCTCAGGGATCTCAGAAAGATACCTGGAGTCAAAAAAGTATTTATCCGTTCCGGTATCCGGTTTGACTATCTGCTGGCGGATCCGGATGACACGTTTTTCAAAGAACTGTGTCAGTATCATGTCAGCGGTCAGCTGAAAGTTGCACCGGAGCATGTAGCAGACCCGGTTCTTCAGATGATGGGCAAGCCGGAAAATGCGGTTTATGAACGTTTTACCCACAAATACGAAGAGATCAATAAAAGGCTTGGACTTAAACAGTATCTGGTTCCGTATCTGATGTCGTCCCATCCGGGTTCTACTATGAAAGAAGCGGTAAAGCTTGCCGAATACCTGCGGGATCTCGGTTATATGCCGGAGCAGGTACAGGATTTCTACCCGACACCGTCTACGATTTCCACTTGTATGTATTATACCGGTGTAGATCCGCGGACGATGAAGCCGGTGTATGTGCCGAAGAATCCGCATGAAAAAGCGATGCAGAGAGCACTGATCCAGTACCGGAACCCGAAGAATTATGATCTGGTCATGGAGGCACTGCGAATTGCGGATCGTATGGATCTGGTAGGATTCGATGAAAAATGTCTGATCCGTCCGAGAAAGCTTCATTCGGAAAAAATGCAGGAGAAGAATGGATACAGCGGAAGAAACCATGGCGGAACTCATGGCGGTACGGACCGAAAGAGCAAAAACCCGAATGGAAATAACAAAAATCCAGGAAAGACAAACGGAAATTATAAAAATTCAAATGCAGGGCATAAGAATACAAAGCCTGCATCTACAGGAAACGGCAGAGGTGAGTCCTCGTCAAGACCGCAGAAAAAGAAATCCATCCGTAATGTACACAAACGGAAGTAGTCACAGGAGAAAGGAGAACCGCTTATGAAGATTGCGATTGTTACCGGGGCATCCTCCGGCATGGGAAAAGAATTTGTCAGACAGATTGAACGTTTTTACAGGGAACTGGATGAAATCTGGGTGATTGCCCGCAGTGAAAAGAAGCTGGAAGAGATCAAGAAAAGCCACAAGACCTATATCCGGATCTTTGCAGGGGACATGGAAGAGGATCTGGTATACAAGCAGGTGAAAAATCGGCTGGAGAATCAGAATCCTGATATCCGTATGCTGGTCAATGCAGCAGGATTCGGAAAGACCGGGACAGTAGAGGAGATTGCAAAGGAAGACAAGAAACTTCAGCTCCGCATGATCGACCTGAATTGCCGGGGACTGACCGAGATGACCTGTACCTGTTTGCCCTGGATGCATAAAGGAACCAGGATCATCAACCTGGCAAGCGCAGCAGCTTTTTGCCCGCAGGCAAAATTCGCAGTTTATGCAGCGACGAAGTCGTATGTACTGAGCTTTTCAAGGAGCCTTGCAGCTGAACTTAAGGAAAAAGGAATCTTCGTCACAGCGGTCTGCCCGGGACCTGTGGACACCCCGTTTTTTGAAGTGTCAGGGAAGTTGCCCGGTGGCATGAAAGAGGCTGTGATGGCAGATCCGGTACAGGTTGTAAAGCAGGCGCTCATTGATGCCAAATACAAAAAAGAGGTTTCTGTATATGGCATGGCAATGAAAGGGGCAGAAGCTGCTACCAAAGTACTTCCGCACGGAATGATCTTAAAAGCCATGTCAGTGATGGAGAAAATAACGAAGGAGTAAGCGAAAGACAAGATGAAGATACAAAAAGGAGATGCAGGTTATCTGCGCAGAAGAAAACGATTATTGATACTGGAAGCTGTTGTCTCTTTTGGACTGGTTGCCGCACTGGTGATCGCCGGTTATGTGACAACAAAGACAAAGCTCAATCTGCTCACTGTAGTAGCGGTACTCGGATGTCTTCCGGCAAGCCGGATCCTGGTCAATCTGATCATGGTCATGCCGCACGATTCCATCGATGAGGCAACTGAGCTTGAAATCTCGGCTGTCACCGAAGAACTTACCGTTGCATACGATCTTGTGATCACCAGTGAGAAAAAGGCAATGCCGGTAGCAGCTGTTGCAATTTACAACAATACGATCTGCGGCTATGTGCCGGTGAAAAAAGTGGATGTGGACTATGCCGCAAAGCATATCAAATCCATTATGAAGCAAAACCAGTTCGACAAGGTGGTGGTCAAGCTTTTCCATGATTATAAAGCATTTCTGACCCGCGCCGAGGGAATGAACAACATTGCTTCTGTAGAACAGCAGGATACAAGAAAACACGAAGAGATGATCAAAGGACTCCTTCTGGACATTTCACTGTAAAAGGCAGGAGGAATTAAAAGCATGCAGAAAATAACCGTTTCGTCAAATGAAGCAGGACAGCGTCTGGACAAGCTTCTTGGAAAATATTTAAGTAATGCGCCGATGAGCTTTGTTTACAAGATGCTGCGGAAAAAGAACATCAAGTTAAACGGGAAAAAAGCGCAGGGAAATGAAAAACTGACAAAAGGAGACCAGGTTGAAGTATTTCTCTCAGATGATACCTGGCAGAAATTCGCAGGGGCACCGGGAGCAGAAAAGCAGCTTCCGGCAGATCTTGCACGGGCAATGGAAAGCAGCATCCGGCTGTCGGTAATCTATGAGGATCCGGATATTCTGATCCTGAACAAACCATCAGGCATGCTTTCCCAGAAAGCAGCACCGTCTGACCTTTCCCTGAATGAATATATGATCGCGTATCTGCTGAAAAAAGGCGATCTGAAACTAGCTGAGCTTGCTACTTTCCGCCCATCTGTCTGTAACCGCCTGGACCGGAATACCAGTGGTCTTGTAACCGCAGGGAAAAGCCTTGCGGGATTACAGCAGCTCAGCGAGATTTTAAGAGACAGGACCGTGAAAAAATATTATCTCACGATCGTGGATGGGGTGATAAAAGACCGTCAGAAGATCGAAGGATATCTTCTGAAAAATGAGATGACCAATCAGGTGAAAATTCTGAAAGAAGCAAAAGGCGAGGCAAAGCCGATAGCCACAGAGTATATTCCGCTTGCGGATAATGGTCAGCAGACGATTCTGAAGGTGCATCTGATCACGGGACGGACCCATCAGATCCGTGCACATCTGTCTTCGACCGGTCATCCGATCATCGGGGATAGCAAGTATGGTAATCCAAAGGTCAATTCTATTTTCAGGAAAAAATATGCGTTAAAATATCAACTTTTACATGCATGGAAAATGCAGTTCCCGAAAAGAGAGGATGCGCTTGCAAAGGTATCGGAAAAGGAGCTTACCGCGCCTCTTCCGGAAGGATTTACAACCATCATAAAAGGAGAAGGATTAGAATGGGAACCTGGAATTCAAGAGGGCTAAGAGGTTCAACCCTGGAGGATTTTATTAACCGGACGAATGAACGCTATCAGCAGCAGGGACTGGCGCTCATTCAGAAAATCCCGACACCGATCACTCCGGTACGAATGGACAAAGATCACCGCCAGATCACGCTGGCCTATTTTGACCAGCGCAGTACGGTCGATTATATTGGAGCAGTACAGGGAATTCCCGTATGTTTTGACGCAAAAGAGTGCAGTATGGATACCTTTCCACTACACAATATCCATGAACACCAGATGAACTTTATGCGGGATTTTGAAAAACAGGATGGAATTTCCTTTTTTCTTATCTATTACAGTACAAAAAACCTGCTTTATTACATGCGTTTTGAAGAAATAGAAGTGTTTTGGGAGCGGATGAAGCAGGGCGGACGGAAAAGCGTACGCTTTGAAGAACTGGATGAGGAATATTTTATGCAGCTAAGGCAGGGCGTATTCGTTCCGTATCTAGAGATGCTCCAGAAGGATCTGGATCACCGGGAAGAAAGATAAGAAGCATGGAAAAGAGATTAGCAGGATAGAACTTCTGAGTATGCAGGCTTGACAAGCCGCGTCAAAGTTCGTATAATACAACAAGGCCACGTTTTAATATGGTAACATGCTAAAGTGACAAATAAACAAAAAAGAGGAGTTACAATCTATGGAGCAGTTATTACATACACCCGAAGGGGTCCGAGACATTTATCACGAAGAATGCGCCAAAAAGCTGGCACTTCAGAACCGACTTCATAAGACTCTGCATTTGTACGGATATCATGATATCCAGACTCCTATGTATGAATATTTTGATGTATTCAGAAAAGAGATCGGAACCATTCCTTCAAGGGAATTATATAAATTTTTTGACAGAGACGGCAACACACTGGTGTTAAGACCGGATATCACTCCGCAGATCGCACGTGCGACGGCAACTTTATTTAAGGATGATGAATTCCCGGCAAGGCTTTGCTATGTGGGGAATACATTTATCAATCATTCCAGTTATCAGGGACGATTAAAGGAAAGTACCCAGATGGGCGCGGAGATGATTGGACTGGATGCGGCGGACGCTGATGCGGAGATGCTGGCACTTGTCATTGACTGTCTGAAGAATGCCGGACTGGAAGAATTTCAGATCAGTATAGGAAATGTAGACTTTTTCCAGAGTCTGATCGAGGAATCCGAGATTGATGATGAGACAGAAGAACGTCTGCGTGAGTTGATTAACAACCGGAACTTTTTCGGTGTAGACGAACTTTTAGAAGAGGCTGATGCAAAACCGGTGTCAAGAAAAGCATTTTCTGCACTTTCAGAGATGGTCGGTGGTGTGGAGATCCTGGAGGAGGCGAAAAAGGTAGCGCCAAGCAAAAAAGCGATGAAAGCAATCCGGCGTCTCGAAAAAATCTACGCGATCTTATCTGTCTACAAAATGGAACAGTACATTACGTTTGATCTGAGCATGAGCGGAATTTACGGATATTATACCGGTATTATCTTCCGGGGATACACTTTTGGGACCGGGGATGCCATTGTAAAAGGCGGACGTTATGACCACCTGGTTGAAAAGTTTGGAAAAGAAGAGCCGGCGATCGGTTTTGCGATCGTAGTAGATGAACTGATGAGCGCACTTTCCCGCCAGAAGATCCAGATCTCAAGTGGCGAGAAGAGTTCCCTGATCTTATATGATAAAGAACGGTTGAAGGATGCAATCCAGCTTGCCATGGAATTCAGAGGGAAGGACAAGAATACCCAGATCCTTCAGAAAGCATCGGATAAGTCGCTGGAATTCTATGTGGATTATGGAAAACGCAGTCTTGCAGGAAGCATGCTGTATCTTCGCAGCAAAGGAGATGTGCAGATGGTGAACCTGATGACCGGCGAAGAGAAAATTGTAGGGTAGGGGTGAGACGATGAAAGACACAAGATATTTGACATTTGCGCTCTGTAAGGGGCGGCTCGCAAAACAGACACTGGAGCTTCTGGAAGAACTGGGGATCACCTGTGAGGAAATGAAAGATAAAGATTCCAGAAAGCTGATTTTTGTGAATGAAGAATTAAAACTCAAATTTTTCTTATCGAAGGGACCGGATGTACCGACCTATGTAGAATATGGTGCGGCGGACATCGGCGTGGTCGGAAAAGACACGATTCTGGAAGCGGGAAAGAAGGTACATGAGGTACTGGATCTTGGTTTTGGTAAATGCAGGATGTGCGTATGCGGACCGGCAGATGCAAAAAAATATCTGGAGAATCACGAACTGATCCGTGTGGCAACAAAATATCCGAATATTGCAAAGGATTATTTTTATAATACCAGACACCAGACGGTAGAGATTATCAAATTGAACGGTTCGATTGAACTTGCACCGATCGTTGGCCTTTCAGAGGTGATCGTGGATATCGTGGAAACCGGATCCACCCTGAAGGAGAACGGACTTGTAGTTCTCGATGAGGTTTGCCCGTTATCAGCGCGTATGATCGTAAACCCGGTCAGCATGCGTCTGGAAAATGACAGGATCAAGGAACTTCTTTATAAACTCAGAAGTATATTAAAAGGGGAGGCTTAATGCACATGAGAATACAAAAGCTGAACAGCGATACAAAGAAAAATCTGCTGGAAGATCTGCTGAAAAGAAGTCCGAACAATTATGGACAGTATGAGGCAAGCGTAAAAGAAATTTTAGATAAAGTAAAAGAAGAAAAAGATGCGGCAGTTTTTGCATACACTGCCAAATTTGATGGGGCAGAGCTTACTGCAGATACGATTGAAGTCACAGATGCAGAAATTGAAGAAGCATATGCGCAGGTTGATGATACACTTCTTACAGTCATCCGCAAAGCAAAAGACAATATCGAAAGTTATCATGCAAAACAGCGTCAGAACAGCTGGTTTGACAGTAAACCGGACGGAACCATTCTTGGGCAGAAGATCACTCCGCTTCACAGAGTCGGCGTGTATGTGCCGGGAGGAAAGGCAGTTTATCCGTCTTCGGTACTGATGAATGTGATGCCGGCAAAGGTTGCCGGTGTGGATGAGATCATCATGGTAACGCCTCCTGGAAAAAATGGAAAAGTAAGTCCGAATACACTGGTTGCAGCCAAAGAAGCCGGTGTGGATAAGATCTACAAGGTCGGCGGTGCACAGGCAATTGCAGCTCTTGCTTACGGAACAGAGAGTATCCCGAAGGTTGACAAGATCGTAGGACCTGGAAATATCTATGTAGCACTTGCAAAGAAAGCAGTTTACGGTCATGTCAGCATTGATTCCATTGCAGGACCAAGTGAAATCCTGGTTGTGGCAGATGAGACAGCTAATCCGAGATATGTTGCGGCAGACCTGCTTTCCCAGGCAGAGCATGATGAGCTCGCTTCCGCAATTCTTGTTACGACAAGTGAAAAGCTGGCACATGAGGTATCCGATCAGGTAGATGGTTTCTTAAAAGAACTTTCAAGAGCAGAGATCATTTCCAAATCTCTGGATAATTACGGATATATTCTGCTTGCCGATACGATGGAAGATGTGATCGACGTGGCAAATGAGATCGCATCCGAGCATTTGGAAATCCAGACAAAAAATCCATTTGAAGTGATGACCAAGATCCGCAATGCAGGAGCTATCTTTATCGGAGAATATGCAAGCGAGCCACTGGGCGATTATTTCGCCGGACCAAACCATATCCTTCCGACCAACGGAACCGCTAAATTCTTTTCCCCGCTTTCTGTAGACGATTTCATTAAGAAATCCAGTATCATCTCTTATTCAAGAGAAGCACTGCAGAAGGTACATAAGGATATCGAAAGCTTTGCAAAAGCGGAACAGCTGACTGCGCATGCCAATTCGATCCATGTACGTTTTGAAGAGGAGGACTAAAAGATGGAGAGCAGAGTTGCATCCTGCAGTCGTGTGACAAAAGAGACACAGATCGAGATGACACTGAATCTGGACGGAACAGGAAAGACTGACATTTCTACTGGCATCGGCTTCTTTGACCATATGCTTTCCGGCTTTGCAAGACATGGACTTTTTGATCTGACTGTCAAAGTTACCGGAGATCTGGAGGTAGACAGCCACCACACGATCGAGGATACCGGAATCGTGCTGGGGCAGACCATTGCAAAAGCACTGGGAGATAAAAAAGGAATCAAGCGGTATGGACATTTTATGCTTCCGATGGATGAGGTGCTGGTGCTTTCGGCAATCGACCTTTCCGGAAGACCATATCTGAATTTTGACGCCACATTTACCTGTGACAAATTAGGAGAACTGGACACGGAGATGGTAAAAGAATTTTTCTATGCTGTTTCCTACAGCGGTGCAATGAACCTGCACCTGAAAGTCCTGGATGGCGGCAACAACCATCATATGGCAGAGGCGTTATTTAAAGCATTTGGAAAAGCGCTTGATATGGCTGTATCCGAAGAACCACGGATGAAAGAAGTGTGGTCTACAAAAGGCAGTCTGTAAAAAGATAAAAGGAGTTTCTCGTATGAGTTATAAAAGATTGATTCCCTGCATTTTTATCCTTGGAGGGAAGGCGGTAAACTGGTTTGATGACCCGACAGTTGTATCTGAAGATGTGATCGCGCTGGCAAAAGAGTACAGCGATAACGGGGCGGATGAACTTCTGGTATTTGACCTGTCAAATACGGACCAGGATCATGATGAGTCCATTGAACTGATGAAAAAGATCAACCGCGTGATTCGGATTCCGATGGTTGCCGGAGGAAATGTAAAGCGGCAGGAGGATGTCAAGAAAATCCTCTACACCGGTGCAAAGCGTGCCATGCTGAATTTTTCAAAGCCGGATTCACAGAAACTGATCGAAGAGGTGGCAAAGCGGTTTGGGAAAGAGAAGATCGCGGTGTCACTGAATGACTTTGATGCATTATTTAAGCAGCAGCATCTGATCCAGACTTACAGTAGCCAGATTGTATTTATGCACCGTCTGGATCTGAATTCCGTTGTAAATATTACGGATATTCCGTGTGTGGTTGTGACCGATACACTGGAAAAGGAAGAGCTTTTTAAGATCCTGGAATGCCCGGGTGTGAAAGGACTTTCTGGAATGTATGTGAGTCAGAGAAAAATCAATTGTGCTGATTTCAAAGAAGAGTGCAGCCAGAAAGGAATTCGTATGACATCCTTTGAGAGTCTGATGGATTTTTCCGAATTTAAATTAAATTCCGATGGATTACTTCCGGTTGTCACACAGCATTATAAGACGTCCGAAGTGCTGATGGTGGCATACATGAATCAGGAGGCATTTGAAAAAACAGTGAAAACCGGACGGATGACCTATTTCAGCCGGAGCAGACAGAGTCTCTGGACAAAAGGCGAGACATCCGGACATTTTCAGTATGTCAAATCCCTGACCATCGACTGTGACAAAGATACCCTGCTTGCAAAAGTCGATCAGGTAGGAGCGGCATGTCATACCGGCAATCCGACCTGCTTCTTCCAGCCAATCGTAGGGGATCAGTATGAAGAAATCAATACGCAGCAGGTATTCGAGAGCGTGTATCATACGATCATGGATCGCAAAGAGCATCCAAAGGAAGGATCTTACACGAACTATCTGTTTGAAAAAGGTATTGATAAAATTCTGAAGAAGGTTGGAGAAGAGGCTGCCGAGATCATCATTGCAGCGAAGAATCCGAACCCGGAAGAACTCAAATATGAGATGTGCGACTTCCTGTATCATATGATGGTGCTGATGGCAGAACGGGGGATCACCTGGGATGACATCATGGAAGAGATGGAAAAACGGTAAAAATAGCATATTTGAAAAAAAGAGGGACATATACTGAGGTAGAGGTATATGTCCTTTTTGTTTGTCTGAAATTGGGAAAGAACTTTCTGGTAAATGAAAAGAACTACCTGCCAAAGGTACGCACTCGCGCAAAGAAGAATGTTGCAAGCAACTGCGTTCGGTGTAGAATGCGCAGAGACACATTCATTTTAATTGGATGCTTTAGCAGAAGGGAGAGATTGGAATGAACGAATCACAGGAACGCCGCGAGGAGTTGCTTAGGATGTCACGTCAAAAATGGAGAAAGGGCAGTATCCCGGCGGTGCATCCAAGGTATCAGCATGTATACAGGGGATTATATGGAGAACATTCTTCAGAAGAAAATGGCGGAAGCAGTTTCTTTGCGCGGATGTTTATCAGTTTCCTTATCTTTGGGATGTTTGTGGCGGCAGATTATACAGGAGAGAAAATCTGGAAATATACGCCCTCACAGATCGTGTCACAGATTGAGTACCAACCGGATATTATGACTGGGAACTGGTAAGAGAAGATAGGAAAGCAGTTCTATGGCGGAGACGGACTTGTAGAAAAAGGTGTAGAAAATACAATACGCAATATCGGAGAGCTTGCAAAGAAGGGAATGCGTGAAACGGATAAGACGATCATCCAGATCATAACAAGGTAACATATTGACAAAGTAATATGAACTGGAATCATAAATGTAGAAATTGTGTATTTTTACTAAAAAAACACCACATATGGTTTAATTTATGCTATAATTAAAAATAATCAAATAAAAGATGAATGAAACCCCTAAATTTAATGTTTCATACATTTTATTAATGCAATTGTTAATGCAAAGAAGAATTTTTTGAAAACTTCAAAAATTAACATACAACTTATAGTCTATTTACGAGAGGAGGATCAATTATTGAAGTTTAGGAACAAATTTATAGCAAAAAGGATCGGGACAAAGACACTGGCAAGTCTTCTGGCATTTGGAATGGCTCTTGGTTCGCCAATGGCGGTATTTGCCGATGATGGAGAAACGGCCGTTGTGGCAGAGAATACAGTGCAGGCAAAAAAGACAGATGGATCGGAAGTATTTGTGAGTGTATCTGATTATGTACGGGGAATGATGGAAAGAGGAGCAGTCAGGCTGAATGATGAAACCGGCTATCTGGAAGATACCTCGACTGGTCAGAAAGTGGATCCGGAGACAGGAGAACGCCTGACAGAGACACCGGATGTTCCGGAGACACCAGTCATACCGGACACCCCTGGAAATCAAGAAAATCCAGAGTCACCGGGAACCCCGGAGAATCCAGAAAACCCAGAGGTTCCGGAAAAACCGGACACTCCGGAAAATCCAGGGACACCGGAAAAACCAGAAACTCCAGAAAAGCCGGATACTCCGGGAACTCCAGAGACACCGGAAAAACCAGGCACTCCGGAAAATCCGGATAGCCCGGATTCCGGCAAATCCGATTCCAAAGATCCGATTCAGACACCGGATACTGATAAGGCAGATTCTTCCGAAGACCGGAAAGATACAAAGACCGACCCAATTCCGGGAAGTGAGATCGACCATACACAGGAGATCAGCAAAGCAGAAGAAGCAGCCGGTCAGAACGAATCAAAAACTGCAGTCAGTAATTCTGAACTGATCAACCGTCAGCAGATTGTGAAGCAGCCAGAGATGGTAGAGGATTTCCGTTTCTGGACTGTGGCAAGAAAATATGCATTTGCCAGAACAGCGATCAATGTACGGGAGGAAATTCCGGAAGCTGCAGATGGCAGGGCAGATACTTCCGAGGAAGCCAAAGAAGCAGAGCTTGAAGCGGCAAAAAAAGATGCAAAAGAGCTGAGAGCCGGATTTGATATAGAGAATCAAAAATACAACACGAAAAAAGTGAAACGTACAAAAACGGCAAAAGGTGTAAAAAAATCTACACAGATCAAACTGACCGGACTCAACATTTTTTCATCAGCGAAATTAAAAACAGAGGCGCCGAATCAGACCAATCTGAAAGCTGGAAAAAGAGCTGAAGCAGCAAGACAGGCTGAGAAGGATCTGCAGAAGCAGAAAGAAGAACAGGCGGCAAAAGTGACTGCTGACCTGGCAGCACAGCAGATGGAAGAAAAGGTCCGCTCGGTCGGAACGATTTCGCAGGACGGGCTTCTTTATATTTTGAAAGAAGAAGACAATGGCTGGTTGTATGTGGAATCCGGTAATGTCAGGGGATTTGTAAAGGCGTCTGAAATTTATACGGAAGATGCGGCACAGGAACTTCTGGATGTCTATCAGACACAGGCCAGGTTAAAAGCTTCCAAAGAAAACAAAGACTATACCGGAATCGAGGAAACCGCAAAGACGGCACAGGCACTGATAGATGCAAAAGATAATCAGGCATATACCTATCTCCGTGCGACGGTGAACCAGACGGTTGCAGATAAAGAACCGGCACTGGTAAGCGAACAGGTAGATACTGATAAAAAAGGAATCCTGGATATTCAGGAGGAGAAGAATGCGGATTCCAGAGTTGTCGGAACAATGACAGCAGGAGAGCTCTGCTACATTCTCGCAGATGAAGATTCAGACTGGGTTTATGTAGAATCCGGAGATGTCAGAGGCTTTGCGGAAAAGAAGTATTTGAAATCAGATGCTGAAACCAAAGCACAGGTGACAGAAAGAGGAGCTGATTCCTATTCGGTAGCAGATAAAAACATGGATCCGGAAGATAATAAGGCTCTTTATTATACGCTGACTTCTACAAAAGAAGGAACGCCGAGTGGTGAGATCCGCCAGTCAATGATTGAATATGCATCCCAGTTTGTCGGTAATCCTTATGTGTGGGGCGGAACCAGTCTGACAAACGGAGCAGACTGTTCCGGATTTGTACAGCAGATTTACAAGGCTTACGGATATGATCTTCCGCGTGTTGCCGAGGATCAGAGCCAGTATGGAACCAAAATTCCAGTAGAAGACGCACAGCCGGGAGACCTGATCTTCTATGCAAAGAACGGTTATGTATATCATGTTGTGATGTATGCCGGAGATGGAAAGACGATCGAAGCAGCAAATGAAGATGTGGGAATCATTTACGGAACTGTTTATAACAAAGATGCAGTATGGGCAACCCGGATCCTGGACGATCATTATACTGTTGCAGGTGGCGGAATCGGAACAGTCAATGCGACAGAAGAGATGTACGGCGCAGATCTTGGCAATTTTACGATTACATATTACTGTGCATGTGAAATCTGCTGTAACAAAGCAGACGGGATCACAGCAACCGGAACTCCGGTCATTGAGGGACAGACCATTGCGGTGGATCCGAGTGTAATCCCTTACGGAACAAAAGTCATCATCGGCGGACATGTATTTACTGCTGAAGACTGTGGTGGTGCGATCAAGAAAAACCACATTGATGTCTATGTAAACAGCCATGAAGAAGCACTTGCTCTCGGCGTGACGAATGAAGAAGTATATCTGGTTAAATAAAAATTAAGCGAAGGATAATTTGTTCTTTCGGAGTTTATCTAAAGCCATAAAAACAGGGAAATGTTCTGACGTAAAATATGTCAGGACATTTTCTTTTTTTCATTTTACCAAAATATTTTCCGAAAGAAATTACTCTCTGAGTTTGAAAAATTTTATCAGAAATATTTTTAATGAAATATGGACGGTTTTGTCAAAGAGTAGTAAAATAAAAATGTCGCGTTTCGACTAAAAGGACTGCATTTTACAGAATTTGTAAGAAGGAGCAACAGATTTTGAAATATAGAAATATACAGGTAGCAAAAATGACAGGAGTAAAAATTCTAGCAGGATTACTTGTTTTCGGACTTACTTTCAGCGCTCCGGCAACAGCTTGGGCAGCAGAGAGCGGTCTTACAGAGGTTACTTCTAATGGATCAGAAAATGGAGAAAAATTACAGGCAAAATCCATTGATGGGCGTGATACACTTACAGAAGTATCAGATCTTGTCCTGGAGATGATTCATAATGAAGAAATCAGATACAATGAAGAGACTGGATATCTGGAAGATACCGGTCTGCGTGATGCAGCGAAAACAGGATGGAAGGTTGATCCGATAACAGGAGATGAAGTAGAAGTAATCCCGGCTAATCCAGATGTGCCGGTTACGCCGGAGCAACCGACAGATCCGGTCAATCCGGATACACCACAGCAGCCTTCAGATGGCAATGTGAACAATGAACAGCAGCCTTCGGAAGACCAGACAGAAGACTCAGAAGAAAACAAAGCGCAGGAGCAGGAAAAAAATGCGCAGGATAGTGAACACAAGATGACCAATGAAGAACTGGTCAAGAGACAGCAGATCGTCAGTCTTCCGGAATACGAAGAAGATTTCCGTTTCTGGACAGTTGCGAGAAAATATGCATTTGCAAAGACAAAGATCAGCATACGTGAGGCAATTCCGGAGGATATCAGTGGAGCCGTTGATACTGATCGGACAGAAAGTGATATTCAGGAAGCAACAGCTGATGCTAAAAAACTGTTTCATAAGGAAACTTCCGTAAAGGCGAAGAAATCAAAGACGAAATCTTCTGCGAAAAAGACGAAAACAGCAAAGAAAGTACAGCTTAATACATTTTCTGCCGAGACATTAAAAAACACAGCAGACACTTCGGGAAAGAAGTCATCCTTAAACTCGGATACTGCTACAGCATTGCAGGATGATACTTTAAATGCATCCCCAGCATCCCGGCAGTTGACCGAAAAGGTGCGTTCTGTCGGAGAAATTTCACAGGATGGACTTCTCTACATTCTGAAAGAAGAAAAGAATGGATGGCTGTATGTAGAATCCGGAAAGGTCAGAGGATTTGTAAAAGAATCCGAGCTTTATACCGGAGATGCCGCACAGGTACTGCTGAGTGGATACCAGAAGCAGGCAAAAAAAGCTGCAAAAAAAGCCAAGATTGCATACACTGGAATCGAAGGAACAGCATCCCTTGCAAAAGAAACGGTTCCGGCAAATGAAAATCAGGCATTTACCCATGTACGTGCAACCGTAAATCAGACACTGGCTACGAAAAAATATGCACTGGCAGATGCATCAAAGTCGGATGGAACTGTAGCAATCCAGGAAGAGGCAAATGGACAGTCACGTGTGATCGGAACCATGTCCCAGGGTAATCTGTGTTATATCCTTGCGGATGCAGAGAAAGACTGGATCTATGTGGAGTCCGTGGATGTCCGAGGGTTTGTCTCTAAAGAGGCTGTTCAGACTGGGGATGAAGTAAAAGCGCAGGTAGAAGCAGCAGGCGAAGGTGCTTACCAGACAGCTACAGAACTGATCGCACCGGAAGATAACCGGGCACTTTATTATAGCTATGCTTCTGTAAAGCCGGGAACACCGGGGAATGCGATCCGCCAGGCAATGCTGGATTTTGCCGCACAGTTCATTGGCAATCCTTATGTATGGGGCGGTACAAGCCTGACAGAAGGGGCGGACTGCTCCGGATTTGTACAGCAGATTTATAAGACTTTTGGCTATAATCTGCCAAGAGTAGCCGAAGATCAGAGCCAGTATGGAACCAAGATTCCGGTTGAAGACGCACAGCCGGGGGATTTGATTTTCTATGCAAAAGATGGTTATGTCCATCATGTTGTGATGTATGCAGGAGACGGAAAGACCATCGAAGCTGCAAATGAAGACCAGGGAATCATTTCCGGAACGGTATATATTCCGGAAGCTGTCTGGGCAACCAGAATCCTGGAAGAAAATTATAATCTGGAAGGCACGGATGTGAACGAACAGAACGCTACAGCCGAACAGTATGGAGACAGTATTGGAGAGTATACCATTGATTATTATTGTTCCTGCGAGACTTGCCGTGCGAAGGCAAGCAAAGTCAAAGCAACCGGAACTCCGGTTGTTGAAGGGCAGACCATTGCGGTTGACCCGGATGAGATTCCGTATGGAACAAAGGTGATCATTGACGGACATGTATTTACTGCTGAAGATTACGATACTTCCGGCAAAGAAAAACATATCAGTATCTATGTCAATGAGCATGAGACTGCACAGAAGCTGAATGAGAAGAAGGCAGAAGTACATCTGGTGAAATAAAGACAATCAAAAAAAGAAATATTAAACAAGAAAAACTTCGGATCACTGGCGAAAATCCAGAATATCCGAAGTTTTTTGCATGTCTACACTATTCAGACAAGTCATTCTCCCGGCTAATGTTTGATCTTTTTCAGTTTTTCATTGTCTGCCTGACATTCGGTCGGGGAAATATGATACATTTTCTTAAAAGCACGAAAAAATGAAGAATAGTCTCCAAAACCGGACTGGACAGCAACCGTTTTAAGCGGAACATCCTGCCGGATCAGCGAGACCGCAAGTTCCAGCCGTTTCTTTAAAATATACTGATGACAGGTCGTATTCAGTTGTTTCTGAAAAAATTTGTTCAGACTGCTCTTGCTCATGTGGAAAGTACGCGCCAGATCCTCCACACCGATTTCTTTCAGAAAATGCTGATCCAGATAGCGGACGATCTGATTGGTCTGATCGGATTCAATCTCAATAAATTCGTTGGAATATTTCAGGGCATAGTTAATGACTTTTACCAGAAGACAGGTGGATGCACCACAGGCATAGGTTTCAGAAAGCTCCCCATAAGAAGCATATTCCCGGTAAAAGGTTTCAAATTCTTCCTCAAAATTACACAGCTTATTGGTAGTATGAAGAAGATGAGGTGTGTCAATATTGAAAACAGATTCCTTAAGGGCCGGAAGCTGGCTTTTCAGATTGGAAATATATGATTTTTCCAGCCATACAGTGATAAAATCATAATAGTTTGCAACGAGATCACTGGAAGTAAAGTAGTGTGGAATATCCGGTGGAATAACCAGAATATCGCCATTTGTAATAAAATGCCGTTTCTGGCCGATGCGGAACAGAAAATCTCCGCTTTTACAAAAGCTGATCTCATAAAATCCGCTTTTGATCATGGAAAAATCTTCCATCAGATATCCTTTGTGGTGCGTGCATTTTACATGGCGCAGCTGGCATTTGCCGGACAGCTGCATTTCAGGGCTTTGCTCATATAATTTTTTCATTTATAAACCTTTCATGTTGAATAAAATTTAACAAATCTTTTGTAATCATTATACAATACACATTGCAAAAAAGGTAAAAGAAATTGTAAAAAAATTAAATCTTTAAAAAGGACCCTTGCTACCTTTTGAAGATAGCAAGGGTATTTGTGCCGAAAAGGCAAATTTTTTAATACGAAAATAACCCATGGGCGGGGATGGGTTCTGTCTCGAGGGTTATTATATAGAAAACACTATAAATACATGAACTCATTCATGTACAAATTAAAGGAGGTCTATAATGAGTGAATTCAAATTAACTACAGTGGAGGAATTTGAAGCCGCTACAGCCCGTCTTCTCGAGACAGGTGCAAAGGTAGGAGCAGATGCATGGCAGATCCGTGCAAAGAACCAGACTCCGCACTGTAAATTCGGTGAGCAGGGTATCTGCTGCCGTATCTGTGCAATGGGACCGTGTCGTATTACACCGAAGGCTCCAAGAGGAATCTGCGGATGTGATGCTCATGGTATCGTAGGAAGAAACTTCCTGAAATTCACAGCTGGTGGTGCAGCTACTCACTCTGATCACGGTCGTGAAATCTGCCACACACTGTACTGCGCAAAAGAAGGCGGAAACTATCAGGTAAAAGATCCTGAAAAGCTGCTCCGCATCGCTAAAGAATGGGGCGTAGAAACAGAAGGAAAAGACATTTATGATCTGGCTCACGAGATGGCTGAACTTGGCCTTATGGAATATGGTAAACCGTTCGGATACCAGAGATTCCTCGACAGAATGCCGGCTGGACAGAAAGAAAAACTTATCGAAAATGAAATCGCACCACGTGCGATCGACCGTGAAGTTGCAAGTTCTCTGCATATGACTCATATGGGATGTTCTTCTCTTCCGGAAGCACTTGTAAAACAGTCTCTCCGCTGCGGCCTTGCAGATGGATGGGGCGGTTCCATGATGGGAACAGAGTTCTCTGACGTATTATTCGGAACTCCGAAGCCAATTGACACTGAAGCTAACCTTGGTGTAATGGTTGAAGAGAATGTAAACATCGTTGTACACGGACATGATCCGAGTCTTTCTGAGATGATCTGTGAGTATGCAGACAGCAAAGAAATGATCGATTATGCAAAATCTGTAGGAGCAAAAGGAATCACCGTTTCCGGTGTGTGCTGTACTTCTAACGAGGTAGCTATGCGTCGTGGTGTTCCGATGGCTGGTAACTTCCTGCAGCAGGAGAACGTAGTACTGACAGGTGCTTGCGAGGCGATCGTAGTTGATGTTCAGTGTATCTTCCCTGCATTAGGACCTCTGAGCAAATGTTTCCATACTAAATTTGTTACAACTTCTCCGATCGCTCAGATGCCGGATTCTGAATTTATCAGATTCAACGCTGAGACAGCAGGAGAAAATGCAAAAGCAATCGTTAAGATGGCTATCGATAACTTCAAGAACAGAAAACCTGAGCTTGTACATATCCCACAGCTGAAACAGAAAGCTACTGTTGGTTACTCAGTAGAAGCAATCGTCAAAGTTCTTGATGGTGTTACAAACTCTCAGGTTGATGTAACAGGAACAACCAAACCATTACTTGAGTGCATCACTTCCGGTGTTATCCGTGGTGCTGTCGCTATGGTTGGATGTAACAATCCTAAGATCCGTCCTGACTATGCACATATCGAACTGATGAAGAAGTGTATCGCAAATGATATCATTATCATCGCTTCCGGATGTTCCGCACAGGCAGCTGCTAAAGCTGGTCTGATGGACAAATCCGCAAGAGATCTCTGCGGTGCAGGTCTGAAACGTGTATGTGAACTGGCTGATATCCCACCGGTACTCCACATGGGATCATGCGTAGATATTTCCCGTATGATGATCCTTGCTGCTGAACTTGCAAAAGATGCAGGACTTCAGATCAATCAGCTTCCTGTAGTAGGATGTGCTCCTGAGTGGATGTCTGAAAAAGCTGTATCCATCGGTAACTATGTAGTTGGTACCGGTATTGATACATTCCTTGGTGTTGATCCATATGTTTCCGGTTCTTCAGAAATGTGCGAACTTCTTACAGAGGGAACAAGAAAATGGACAGGCGCAGCTTACACAGTAGAAACAGATATTGAGAAATTAGTTGATCTGATGATCGAAAGAATTGAAGAAAAGAGAACAGCATTAGGAATCTAATCCGTTGTGATCTTAAAAATGTAATAAAAGGTGGATGACGTAAAATGAAAATAGCAGTTACAGGAAAAGGCGGCGTAGGCAAAACTACTTTTGCAGCAACGCTCGCGAGGTTGTATGCAGCAGAGGGCAGACCGGTACTTGCAGCAGATGTGGATCCGGATGCAAATCTTGGCCTGGCGCTGGGATTTGACGAGGAAACGCTGGATTCCATCGTACCAATCTCCAAAATGCGTAAGCTTGTGGAGGAACGTACAGGTGCGACAGCAGGAAATCAGTTCTATCATCTGAATCCGAAAGTAGACGATATCCCGGAGAAATATGGTAAGGTCTGTAATGGCGTGCGTCTCCTTGTCCTGGGAACTGTCGAGACAGGCGGCGGCGGATGCGTATGTCCGGAACATGTAATGTTGAAACGTATTATCAACAATCTGGTACTGAGAAGAGAAGATGTGGTAATTCTTGATATGGAGGCCGGCCTGGAACATCTCGGCAGAGGAACCACAGAGGGAGTTGACGCATTTATCGTAGTGATCGAACCAGGTGCAAGAAGCGTACAGACATAAAAAAATGTCAAACGTCTTGCCAGTGATCTGGGTGTTGCTCAGGTCAAGGTTGTGGCAAACAAGGTAAGAAATGAGGAGGATGAGGAATTTATCCGTTCCAGAATCCCGGCAGAAGACCTTCTTGGCATGCTCCATTACAACACGGAGGTTATAGATGCTGACCGTCAGGGAAAATCCCCTTATGATTTCAGTCAGACCGTAACAGCTGAGATCACAAAAATAAAAGAAAAGATTGATCAGAATTCAAATCTGTAAAAACAGGAGGTATTAAGGTGACTTTATTTGATAGAGTTTTTAGCGGAAATGATGCTGTATTTGGTTTAA
>OHUG01000237.1_pt1 | contig 30059 bp, 20 predicted proteins | sample 1579161 | NCBI WGS metagenome assembly OHUG01 (sample SAMEA3882514, study PRJEB24775) | human gut metagenome | biome: human-associated habitat; feature: intestine environment; material: feces | place: Netherlands | collected 2009/2010 | reverse complement strand
GCACGCCGCCAGCGTTCATCCTGAGCCAGGATCAAACTCTCTGATAAAATGTTTGTTCCAAGTTCAAAATCAACATACTAGCTAATTTATCCCTTTTACTGTTTTAAAGGATCTTTCGATCGTTTTGAATTACTTATTCAGAACTTTCGAGGATGTGTTTCACTGTTTAATTATCAAGGATCTCTGCCGTTCCGACTCGGATCAGCTCGTTTATTTTATCACAGAACTTTTCGTTTGTCAAGAACTTTTTTAATTTATTTTTTGAAGCTCTTTCGAACTTCTTTGCTGTTCTCTCGATCAGCAACTCGTTTATTTTATCAAACTCATTTGCTTTTGTCAAGAACTTTTTTCAAGTTTTTTTGAAGCAGTTTTTGCAACCCGCGGCAGCCACCCGGCTCCGAACTAGGTTTTTCTGTTTCAAAAGAACTCATTCACTGTAGCTCTCGCTGACAGCTTAGTTATAATAACACCGCCAAAAGCAAAAGTCAACACCTTTTTTCGAATTTTCTTATTTTTAGAAAAATATAGTTAATTCTACATATTTTATATTTTATCTGACTATTTACAATCTATCCAAAACCGTCCAAAAGAAAAGGCGCCTTCCGGCGCCCTTTCCCTTTCAACTCTTATTTCTCACGTTTACGATAAACAACTGCTCCGACCACTGCTGCTGCAGAAACGCCGAGCAGGATCACCCACATCATCACCTGTGTGCGGTCTCCCGTGTCCGGACTCTTTGTTGCTTTCTTCAGATAGAATACGGTATCCGCCTGGCCCTTGCTTGAAACGATCGAAATCGTATGCTTGCCTTCTGCCAGACTCTTTGTATACTCTGCCTTCAGCGTAACCTGCGTATTCTCTTTTCCAGCCGTCACATAATTCTTCGCATCAATCTCTTTCTGGTCGATAAGAACCTTTTTGAGATCCTTTGCTTCAAAATCTGCGGTGAAGGAAAGCTCCTTGCCCTGCATACCTGACTGATTGACTCCTTTGGTAATCTTCGGAAGATTCTGCGCAGTCATCGGTTTCTGTTTCAGGCCGGCAATCGCTTTTTCCAGCACTGCCGCATAACCATCCACCGTCTTCTGCTCCGTGATATTCTTTCCGCGTACAATCGCTGCTTTTGCATCATTGACTGCTTTTACGCTCTCGTCCGTGTATTTCTTCAGATCGTTTGGAATCTTCTTCACTGCGGCATCTACTTTGCTGTAGTCCGCATCTTTATACGTAAGGCCGGCAATCGCTGCCTCGATCTTTTTTGCGTAACCGTCTACGCTCTCCTGCTCTGTGACCGGCCGCTCGGTTACGACGCTGTTCTTTGCATCTTCCAGTGCTTTTACAGACGCATCGGTATACAGACTGAGATCCGCCGGAATCTTTTTGATGGCTTCCTCTACTTTGGAATAATCTGCTTTCCGAACCTGCAGTCCTGCCAGTGCATTTTCAATTGCTGCTGCCCAGCCGTCTACTTCTGCCTGATCCAGAATGGTTTTTCCGCTTTCTACGCTGTTGATCGCTGTCTGAAGCGGCTGAATGCTTTCTTCCGTATAAATACTCAGATCATTCGAAACTTTAGCAAGAGCCGCGTCTACGGTGCTGTAGTCCGCCGGTTTCAGGGTCAGTCCGTCAAGAGCTGCTTTCAGGTTTTCTGCAAACTGATCGACTTCCTCCTGTCTGCTGTCATCCAGATCCCATACAATGGCTTCTTTTGCCGCATTCAGTGCTTTTACACTCTTTTCGGTATAAATGGATAAGTCTTTCGGAATCTTTCCCAGGAGTTCTTCCACTCCCTGATAATCTGCCGGAACCGGTTTGCGTACCAGTGCTGCAATTGCATTCTCCAGTGCTTCCGCATAAGCAGCAACTGCCTGCTGCTCTTCTATCGTTTTGGTGCGGTCGATGGATGCGATGACTGCATTCAGTGCTTCCACGCTCTCTTCCGTATAGATAGAAAGATCTCCCGGAACTTTGGCAAGTACTGCATCAACTTCTGTGTAATCTGCGCCAAGAAGCGTCAGTGCGTTTACTGCTGTCTGAATGGCTGCCGCATAACCATTTACGGTTTCCTGTTCAGCTGATGGCAGGTTCTCTTTTACCGCATCTTTTGCTTTCTGAACAGCTGCCGCGCTTTCTTCTGTATACCGGCCCATGTCCTCCGGGATCAGCGCCAGCGCTTCTGTTACTCTGGTGTAATCTGCGGCTTTTACAATCACAGTGAATTCCTGTGTGAAGTCAACGCCGGTTTTCTTTCCGTCTTTGATTGTCGCCAGAAGTTTTACGGTTCCGGCATTCGTTACTTTCAGGTTTGTGCCGTCTAAAACAGCACCTGTCATTCCGGCATCCGTGATTTCCCATGTGATCTGTTTCTGATCTGCATTTTCTGGAACTGCTTTGCCCGTCAGTGCGGTGATTCCCGGGATTTCTTTCGGTATGCCCTGGATTTCTGTTACAGCTGCGTACTCATAGGTTCTTATCTGGATTTCAATGGCATCTTTTGTTTCCGTTTCTGCGATCTTTGTTACAATCCAGCTTCCGTTCCAGCTGTCTGCCTTTTTAAGCAGATAATCTGCCGGAGCCTTTTTGGCCTTTTCCGTAAGATCCTTCAGATCCCAGGAAGCCGCCGCTGCGATCACAGCCTCTTTTTCTGTTTTTATTCTTTCTTTGTCATCTTTCTTTTCATCCAGATTTGTTTTTTCTGAAAGTATTCGGATTTCTCTGTTCTCTGCATCATTTTTAATCTCCGTATCTTTGCCGAGAACGTCGCCTGCTTTCAGCGAAAGCTCTCCGAACTTCCACGTTTTGGCTTCCTCTTTTGCGAATGCCATGGTTGGGAACATCGTCACGATCAGAAGCATGGACAGTACAAACGAAAGCATTTTTTTCGTTTTCTTCATAACACAAATCCTCCTTTCCTTTTGATTGTTTTGCAGCCGCCAGGGGCCGCAGTTTCTCTTGTTACTTTCATTATACGTGTGTCAGAAAAAGAGTCAACGGGCCGTAAAAATTCGTAAGAATTCTTGTGCATTTCCGCTAAAATACTTTCAACGTTTTTTCACAATACTTCCATGAATTTTTACGGCCCGTCAGATTTTCTTAAGATATTCCTTTATTTGTGATGAAGCACATATTTCACATACGCAATTCTGCGGCTGTCCGGTGCCCAGGAGTTGACGTTGATACTGCCCTGGCCGCCGAAAAGATCCAGCAGTTTTTTCTTATTCTGTCCGTCATAATCCATCATTCCAAGCGATACATACATGTTCGGCAGATGCTCATTCGGTTCCAGCTCACCTTTAGCGAAGGTCAGGTAAATGACGTGTTTTCCATCCGGCGAAACGTGGCCGAACCAGTTGTTGGCATCGGAATCGGTCATCTGGGTGAGACCGCTGCCGTCACGGTTCATCCGCCATACCTGCATCAGACCGCTTCTGGTGCTGTTGAACCAGATGTGCTTTCCGTCCGGTGAATACTCCGGACCGTCGTTGTAGCCTTTGCCGTCCGTCAGGCAGGTTTCCTCGCCGCCGTCTGATGGAATCGTACAGATCTCAATGCGCATAGTCTCCTCCTCCGGCTTTTTGCGGAAGGCACAGTACGCAAGCTCTTTTCCGTCCGGCGACCAGCCGTGCAGATAGCTGAGACCCGGTCCGGTGAGGTCTTTTGGTTCACCGCCTGTCATCGGGAGCACGTAGATGTGGGATTCATACGTTCCATCTGTGAGTTCCGGCGGCATGCAGCTTACCGCCAGCAGCTGGTTGTCCGGTGACGGAACGTGGTCATTGTTGCACTGCACGCAGAAACCGGTATCAACCTGCTCCACATGGTCTTTGTCGATCTCATAGCGGTAGATTTTTCCATCCGCATTATAAAGCAGGGTGTTTCCATCGTTCAGCCAGTTCGGTGCCTCGATGATTCCCGGAAACTCATGCAGCACGGTTTCTTCTCCGGTCTCCACATCCATCGTGCAGAGAATGCTGTCGGTGTTGTCTCTGTCCCCTGTCCATCCGGAGAGCATTTTTCCGGCGCGGCAGGTATCCTCCAGTGTTGCCGCATCCATATCCACAATCTGCAGTGCACCGTTTGCGCGGGCGAACTGGAAGCAGGCTTTCAGATCAACCATGCCTTTTCCAAGCGGCGCTTCCTGGCCGGTGATTTTCATATCTTTATAATGAACGGCTTTGACTCGGTCCGCATGCGCCCAGAGGAACTCTTCCGGGTCGACGCCGCCGCAGTACATCCAGCCGGCATCTACTTCTGCTCCGACTTTTTCACCGCAGGCTTCCAGTAGATATTCGTACGCTGTTTTTCCATTCACGCGGATACAGATATCTTCTTTTTCGTTGTGGATCAGAAGACCTGCTCCGGCTTTTTCCAGTTCTTCTGCCAGTTCGCGGTATCTTGCAGCGGTTTCGTCCAGAACATCTTTTGTCAGGCGTGCCGGGCTCTTTACGACAAACCAGGAAATGTGGTATTTCTGCGCCAGTTCTGTAAGAATGGCAAGTTCTCTTTCATAGTGGTATTCATCCAGGAAAATGTGGACCGCATGAACCTCAATGTGGTATTTTGCAAGCAGCGGCATTGCCTGCTCCAGATCCTCCGGGATCCAGAAACCGTAGTCCCTGGCATCAACACGGAATCCGAGACACGGCTCGATCTGGCGGTAGCCTGCCTCATAGATTTTCTTTAAAAATCCTTCGGGATCCTGTTTCCATTCTTTGGATACCCCATACGTCTGTACACCAAAATACATATTTGTTTCCTCCTTCTCCAGATCCGCTGTTTCCCCATTTTCAGCGGATTTTCTTTTCCTCCATTTTACCACATTTCTTCTATTATAGATATGATTTTTCCTGTCAGTTATAAGAAACACGCTTTGCGTAAAAAAGGCGCCCCGTATGTGTTTTTCCACATACGGAACGCCTTTTTCCGCCATTTTTTTCAGGGCCTGGTTATTCTTATACAAACTGGTTCGTTTTCTCATCGTACTCATAGTCAATGAGCGCCAGTTTTTCCCGCAGATCGGATTCCTCTGTCTGCATGGCCGCGCAGAATTCTGCGAGCGACGGGTAAAAATCTCTTAACTGCGTATTGACATAGCTCAGCAGCATTACGGGATCTTTCGGCATCATTCGTCTACTACCTCCACACCTGGTTTGATCATTGCCTTCAGGCCGCCGTTTTCCACATCCAGAAGGATCGTATCGCCCTCGCTGACCTGACCGCCAAGGATCAGTTTTGCGGTGCTGGTTTCTACCTCTTTCTGTACGAAACGTTTCAATGGACGGGCGCCGTAAACAGGGTCGTAGCCGCCCTCGATGACAAACTGTTTTGCAGCCGGGCTCAGTTCGACGGTAAGCTCCTGGTCTGCCAGACGTTTGTTCAGTCCTTTCAGCAACAGATCTACGATATGACCAATGTTGTCTTTTGTCAATGGTTTGAACATAATTGTTTCATCCAGACGGTTCAGGAACTCCGGACGGAAGTGTGCACGCAGATCCTGCATGACCAGGTTTCTCGCCTCTTCGGAGATGCTGCCGTCGTCCTGAATGCCGTCCAGCAGATACTGGGATCCGATATTGGAGGTCATGATCAGGATCGTATTTTTAAAGTCTACGGTACGGCCCTGGGAGTCGGTGATACGGCCGTCATCGAGTACCTGCAGCAGAACGTTGAAGACATCCGGATGCGCTTTCTCGATCTCATCGAACAGAACAACAGAATATGGTTTTCTACGCACTGCCTCGGTCAGCTGGCCGCCCTCCTCGTAGCCTACATATCCCGGAGGCGCTCCGATCAGACGGGAGACGGAGTATTTCTCCATGTATTCACTCATATCGATTCGAACCATGTTGTTCTCATCATCAAACAGCTTTTCTGCCAACGTTTTCGCAAGCTCTGTTTTACCGACACCGGTAGGTCCAAGGAACAGGAACGAACCGATCGGTTTTGTCGGATCCTTGATTCCGGCTTTGGAACGGATGATCGCATCCGAAACCTTGGTGACTGCCTCATTCTGGCCGATAACTCTCGTGTGAAGTTCATCTTCCAGGCCGAGGATCTTAGTTCTCTCGCCTTCGGTCAGTTTTGCAACCGGGATTCCGGTCCAGCGGGAGACAATTCTGGCAATCTCTTCATCCGTTACACTCTCGTGTACCAGGGAGAGATCTTCATTTTTAACTTTTTTCTCTTCTGCTTCCAGCATCTGCTGTAATTTCGGGAGTTCACCGTACTGCAGTTCAGCGGCGCGGTTCAGATCGTAATCATTCTTTGCTTTCTGGATCTGGCGGTTCATGTCCTCGATCTGCTCACGCAGTTTGGACAGTTTCTCAACGGAACTCTTTTCATTTTCCCACTGTGCCTTTGCAGAATTGAAGGTATCCTTTAACTCAGCAAGCTCTTTCTGCAGTGTTTCCAGACGCTCGCGGCTCAGATTGTCGGTCTCTTTTTTCAGTGCGGCTTCCTCGATCTGCATCTGCAGAATCTTACGGCGCTGCTCATCCAGCTCAGCCGGCATGGAATCCAGTTCTGTCTTGATCAGAGCGCATGCCTCGTCGACCAGGTCGATTGCTTTATCCGGCAGGAAACGATCGCTGATGTAACGGTTCGAAAGGGTCGCGGCTGCAACGAGGGCACCGTCGGTGATTTTTACGCCGTGGTAAACTTCGTAGCGCTCTTTTAAGCCACGCAGGATGGAAATCGTATCCTCTACGGTCGGCTCATCAACCTGAACCGGCTGGAAACGGCGCTCTAGGGCGGCATCTTTTTCGATGTACTGGCGGTACTCATCCAGCGTTGTGGCACCGATGCAGTGCAGTTCGCCTCGTGCCAGCATAGGTTTCAGCATGTTTCCGGCATCCATCGCGCCGTCGGTCTTTCCGGCGCCGACGATCAGGTGCAGCTCATCGATGAACAGAATGATTTTTCCGTCGCTCTTTCTGACTTCCTCCAGAACGGCTTTCAGACGCTCCTCGAATTCGCCGCGGTATTTTGCTCCGGCTACCAGTGCTCCCATATCGAGGGAGAAAATGGTTTTATCTTTCAGGCTCTCCGGTACATCGCCGTTGGCGATTCGCTGGGCCAGGCCTTCTACGACTGCGGTTTTACCAACACCAGGCTCACCGATCAGAACCGGATTGTTTTTTGTCTTACGGGACAGGATACGGACAACGTTCCGAATTTCGGTATCACGGCCGATAACCGGGTCCATTTTCTGGTTTCTGGCTTTTTCTACGATATCCTGGCCATATTTTTCCAGGGTGTCGTATGTTGCCTCCGGGTTGTCGGTGGTAACTCTCTGGTTTCCGCGCACGGTGCTTAATGCCTGCAGGAAACGTTCTCTTGTGATGCCGTACTCCTGAAACAGTTTTTTCATGGACGGGCTTGGGTTTTTCAGCATTGCCAGGAAGAGGTGTTCTACGGAAACATACTCGTCTCCCATGGCTTTCGCCTCATCCTCAGCATTTATCAATGCTTTATTCAGATACTGACCGATATACGGCTGACCGCCGGATACTTTGACGCGGTCGTTCAGCGCCGTCTCGACACGGTTCAGAAAATGATCTTTGTTGATTTCCATCTTTTCGATCATTTTCAGAATCAGGCTGTCGTCCTGATGCAGGAGGTTATACAACAGATGCTCCTGCTCTATTTCCTGGTTGCCGAAATCGTATGCGGTCTTTTCCAGGTCCTGTACAGCCTGCAGCGATTTTTGTGTGAATTTACTGATATTCATAATCGGCTTCCTCCTTATCTATTTTGGTGCTAACATTCGCTCCGAACAAAAAGAGCGTTGATGTGAATTTTCTTTTCTTTCTTTGTTCTAGTCGTACTATAACACTAGTTGTTAGCACTGTCAAGAGGAGAGTGCTAATTTTTTTATTTTTTCCCGACGCTCCTTTTCTCCCTCCCCCCCTAAAAGATTTTTATTCATCGCCGTACACAGCAATAAAATGAATCAGTGCCTCTGTTTCGGAACTGGCATACTTTTTGGCAGATGCTTCCAGCGGCTGTGATTGATATGCTTCAAACGAATCGCCCTCGTCGCGTCCAGATATGTAGCGATTATCATTTAGTTTCCACTTCCTCATTTCTTCAAAATAAGCAGTATTCGCCATTTCCGAATTCCAGTCCATTCGCTCCAGCAGATAATACTCCATTCCATGATAACATTCTTCGCAAATTCCCGTAAAAAATTCTTCTGCTGTCTGAGATGTTAAATGCTCTGGAGCATACCATATTTCGTTCTCTTCGTTATTATATAATGCAACGCAATTCGATGATCCTGTCTCTTTCACATACAGCGGAATTTCGGGAATTCCAAGTCGTTCTGTTTCAAGCCGTACCATCTTCTGTGCTGCAATTGTTCTTTCTTCCAGTGTTTTTTGCCTCCATTCGCTCTCCTTTAAGCTCAGCAGAAATTCTTTATTTTCCTGAAAAATGTTCTCCTGATTCTGGACGAGATTATAGTCCTTTTTTCGTTCGTAAAGTTCTGCCGCTCCGGACGGAGACTCAAGCTTCCAATATATCATCATACAAGTCGGTACCATACTCACGCATACTGAAACAAACAGAAATGCGTTTAAGTCACTTCTTTTTAATCTCCAGAATTTTTTCGGAGAATATTTTCGTTTTTTTCTATGTAAATCTCTTAAAACCGTAACAAGAAATATCCCATCCAGCACTGCAAGAAACAACACAATTTTCAGTGAATATTGGGCAAATAAAAACAGCATCAGTATGCTCGGCGGAAATGCATAGAATAAAACTTCATTTGCAGTTCCATCTGCGCAGTAGCTTCGAATGGGTGAGGCCAGCCACAAAATCAGGCACAGCGCATAGGCAAAAAGCATTGTCCCCGACGAAATATGGACGGAACATTCTGTAATATATACCTCAACCTGTTTCACATACATCACATACAAGATACAGATCGGATATAAAATCGAGCTTTTGCTCAACCAGTATGCCGCTGATTTTCTTTCCCGTCTTCTTTTCTGTTCCTCCATATCAGATCCCCCCTGATTTTTCTTTTGTTTTATTTGGAATACTTGTATGTTTATTTTAGCGTAATTTTTCGTTTTTGCCTATCCTTCGTTTTTCAGTTGAATCTTTCTGTAAAAACCAAAATTGCGAAACCCTGTTTTGGCAGGACTCCGCAATCTCTTTTTCCTATTTACTTTATGATACATGACGGGCAGCATATTTCATTTTCTGGTTTCCGGCGCATTTCTTAAAATACTGCCGGATCGCATCTTCGTTCATATCGTTTCCGATAAACACAGCCTGGCCGGCGTTTTTCTGTTCTGTGCCGGTGATGCTGTAGCGGTGATCGGCGACATCAAATTGGAGAAACTGGTCTCCGGCTGCGAACTGTCCTTTTGCACGGATGATATTTCCAAACGCTCCGCGAATGATCTGTTCCAGAAAACACCACAGGGTTTCCGGTGCCTCCATTCGGATATTTTCGAAGGAGAAGGTCTCCGGCATCTTTTCGCCGCTCTGCGTATCCTGTACTTTTTTCTCATACCGGCTGCCCAGCAGCAAGCTCTGGTAATCTTCCCGTGTCATCGTGGATGCATAATCCGTGATGATTTTTGCCTGCGAGTTAATTTCCTGCAGAAATTTCTGGATGCGCTGTTTTTCTTCCGCCTGGCATGCTTCTGTTTTGGAAACAATGATCGTATCCGCGCTTCGGATCTGATCCTGATACAGCTCGGGATATTCCGCCATATAGCGGCGGTAACTGTAAACATCCACAATAGTGACCGGCGAGAGAAGCTGAATTCTCTCGTACTCGATCTGACGCAGATTTTCTATAATCCGGGCGAGACTTCCGACGCCTGTCGGTTCTACGATCAGGTATTCCGGGTCTACCACATTGGCAATGGTCAGCACGGATGCTGCAAAATCCTTTTTCCCGATGCAGCAGATGCACTGCTCTGTCATTTCCCATACATTTTTCTGCGTTCCCTGCCGGTTCTGGCCAAGACGTGCGCCGTCGATTCCTGCGGCTCCATATTCATTTTCCAGTATGGCAAACCGCTGATCGACGTTCCTGGCCAGCCGTTTGATAAATGTTGTTTTTCCCGCGCCCAAAAAGCCGGATACGATCAATATTTTCATACGTTTCCTTTTTCAGTCAAATTTTCAAATCATCAGTCAGCCAATTTAACGACTGGTTTGATTAAATCCTTCGGTTTATCTCTCATGAGGAACAGTGCTTCTTCCAGATGATCCCATCCATCAAACACATGCGTGGACAGCGGGCTGACATCCAGCTTGCCTGCCGAAACAAGAGCTCCCAGTTTTTCCATGCGGAGTCTTCCGCCAGGCATCAGGCCTCCGTTAATCTGTTTGTGACCCATTCCAACGCCCCACTCTACACGCGGAATATCAATGTTGTCACCGGATCCAAGATAGTTTACATTTCCGATCTTTCCGCCCGGTTTCAGGCATTTTACTGCTTCTGCAAAGGTTTCTACACCACCGCCGGCGATGACTACTTTATCAACACCTTTTCCATCTGTCATATCGAGTACCTGCTGGAAAATCGGTCCGTTCTTGTAGCTGACAAAATCCGTTGCGCCGTATTTTTTTGCCGCTTCTACGCAGACCGGTCTCGTTCCGACAGCAATGATTCTCGATGCGCCGCGCATATTCGTTCCGGCTACCGACATCAGACCAACTGGTCCGATTCCGATGACAAGAACTGTATCACCAAACTGTACATCGGCAAGCTCTACGCCGTGGAATCCGGTCGGCACCATATCGGAAAGCATGCACGCGTCGACAACATTGATGTTTTTCGGAAGCAGCGCAAGGTTTCCATCGGCATCATTTACATGAAAGAATTCAGAAAAGACACCATCTTTGAAGTTGGAGAATTTCCAGCCTGCCAGCATTCCGCCGGAGTGCATGGAATAACCAGCCTGTGCTTCCAGAGAATTCCAGTCCGGAGTGATGGCCGGCACAAGAACCCGGTCTCCCGGTTTGAAATCTTTTACGAGCTCTCCGACTTCCACAACCTCTGCACAGCACTCATGGCCCAGAATCATGTTATGACGGTCACCGATGGCCCCTTCCCATAAAGTGTGGACATCTGATGTGCAGATGGCAACTGCCAGTGGACGGCAAATGGCATCCATCGGCCCGCATTTCGGGCGTTCTTTCTCGATCCATCCGGATTCACCGATTTTCAGCATTGCATAACCTTTCATATCTTTTGCTCTCCTTTCAGATTGTTAATGATTTATCGATTCCTATGGTTCGAATATATCACTAATAGGTTACTAATTCAACAGAAAAGTCACGGAATGCCGTAGAATATTCCGTGACTTTTTTATAGCTTTTGCACAATAGATTACTTATAGATACTTTTTATCAAATTCTGTACCGACCGCATTCCCATACCGAAACGGCTACAGCCGGCTTTCTGCATTTCCTGTATAGTTTCCAGACTGCGGATTCCACCGGCGGCCTTGATCTGAATGCGACCGGCGGCTTCACGGCTCATGATTCGAACCTGCTCCACGGTGGAAGGACAGCCGGGATACCATCCGGTGCTCGTCTTTACATAATCCGCACGGCCTTCCACACACAGATCCACTGCCTGGCAGATTTCCTGCTCCGTCAGCTGCGGCGCCTCGATGATCACCTTAAAAATCGCCGAAGGCACCTGCTCCCGGATGGCCAGAAGTTCTTCTTTTACATAAGAAAATTCGTGGCTTCTGAATGCCGTAAGATTCATCACCATGTCGATTTCCCGGCAGCCCGCCTCCCACAGTTCTTTTGCCTGCCGCTTCTTCTGTCCGGTCGTATCTCCGCCGCCCGGAAAGCTTACCACGCCTCCCGCATGGATTTCTCTGGTGTCCTGCAGCCGTTCTGCCACATGGGCGCTGAACGCCGGCAAGGTAAACACAGCAGCCAGACGATATTTCTTTGCCAGCTCCACCATCGCATCAATTTCATCCATTGTATGAAATGCCTGTACACAGCTGATATCAATCTGCCGCATCAGTTTCTTCTGTTCTTCTGTCTCATCGCTCATTTACTCCGTCCTTTTCCCGAAATCTCCACCTCGTACTTGCTTCCGATGATCCGCACGTGGTCAATGCTCACCGGCCGGTTCTGCCAGTAGGTGACTCTGTGCACCACAAGAAGCGCATCCTTCGGCTCCGTTTTCAGAACCTGGGCTTCCATAAAGGTCGCGGATTTCGCTGAAATTCTGTCTCGTGTCTCATCAATCTGCAAGCCGAATTTCTCCTCCAGAAACTGATACAGCGCTACAAACTGATTCTCATACGCCTCGATGCCAGGGACTTTCGCATATTCGATATAATTTTCCATCAGCGTAACAGGCTCTTCATCCGCAAGCTGCAGCCGCTGAATCCTCGCCACGCTGGTTCCCTCCGGAATTTCCAGTTCATCGGCGAGCTGTTTGTCCGCCGAAATGATGTCGATCATCATATCTGACGTCGTTACCCGATATCCTTTTTTCATCAGGGATTCCGTGACCGATGTGACCTTGTTATAATTCTGAATTGCCTTATGATTCAGCACCCTCGTTCCAGAACCCTGGCGAACCTCAACCAGTCCCTCCTGCACCAGCATCTTTACTGCATTCCGTACCGTAGTACGGCTGACCTGATAGATTTTCTCCAGTTCACACTCCTTCGGCAGAAATCCCCCGACAGGATATGTTCCCTTATTGATCTCGTTTTTCAGTCTGCTGTAAACCTTCACATAAGCCGGTGCATTTTTCATCTTCTTCCCCTCCCGTGAAATATCAATATCCGCTTTTTGATCCTTTTTGCAGTATACCATATTTTGACGGCACAATCGAGTCCCAAAGAAGAGTTCCTGTTTTCTGCTTTGTCACCGACACATACTCTGCCAGACGCACAGAAAAAAGGCAGACGCATGTCATTTCTTTATGACTCACGTCTGCTCTGCATGAATCTTCTTTTTTCTGCTGTCTGCGAAATACTTCCATTCTCCAGAAGCAAATCTCTCTTTCTGCGGTGTAAATTTTTGTTACAAATTTTTTATTGTTCTTTTCTATTTTTTCGTATCAAACCGCGTCACCGCCATGTGCACCACGTACGGCACCAAGATGACCGGGATTGCCAGGTATGCCAGGATGCTGTACGCCTTCTGGATCAGCGTCAGCAGACCAAACTGTGCGATGAGGAAGTCTGCGATGCAGCAAGCGAGGGCGGCGAGGATCTGGGTGCGGCTGATTTTGCCTGCGGTTTCTGTTCTGCTGCTTCGTTCAGCGAGACCAGCGTGGATTCGTTTGACCATGGCGGCAACCATGTTGACGGCTGTGGATACGGCACCGAGGATGATCAGTACGGAAATCAGCGGTGTCATGAATTTACTGCCGACGCCCTGCTGAACCATAAATAATGTCGGGACGCTCTGCTGGCTCATTTCCGGGTTCTGGTATACGGTCATGATTCCGAGGACGACCATGATCATCAGAAGGGCATTTAATACGGCACCGACTGCCATGCTCTTTCCGGCATCCTGCGGTTTTTCGAAGGATTTGGCATGCTGGACGAAGACTGCGACATTGGCAAGCTGGAAGGTTCCGTAGAGGAATGCGGCGTACAGGGCTTTGCCGAATGGGAGGTCTGCGGTTTTCATGGCGTTTACAGTATCGCCGATCTTTCCGGCTCCGGCGATGATGTTCGGGACGTAGACGATCAGCAGACCGGCAATAATGCAGATGGACAGCACTGACGCTACTTTCCGCACCAGATCCGTTCCGAATACCGAAACGACGAAAATAATTTTCCAGTTTCATAACGATTCTCCCTTCTTCCTAACAAGCAAAAGGGCGTACTGACCTTCTGTTGGTCAATACGCCCTTGTATCTCCGATGTGCTTTAGTATATCACAGTTTTAACGCGAATGCACTCAATTTTAAGCAAAACGCAAAAGATCCCGGGATTTTTCTCTCCCGGGATCTGAAAATTCTTACTATGTAATTCTTTTTTAAACCACACGTCTTACCGCAAGAATCGTGGTATACGCTGCGTTGCTGCTGATCTTGATACCGTCGCGCTCATTGCTTGCGTGTACGATTGCACCGCCGCCGATGTAGATGGCTACGTGGCCGCTGTAGCAGATAATATCGCCCGGCTGAGCCTCTGCATAAGATACACCGCGTCCTACACCACGCAGTGCACTGGAGGAATGCGGAAGGTCGTATCCGAAGTGTGCGTAAACGCTCATGATAAAGCCGGAGCAGTCAGCTCCGTTGGTAAGGCTTGTGCCGCCCCATACGTACGGGTTGCCGATGAACTGGGTTGCATAGGATACGATGGCGCTTCCTGTTGCACTTCCGGTGCTGCTGGAGCTGCTGGAATCATCCGAGCTGCTGGTATCGCTGGACGAAGAATCATCGTAAGAGCTTCCTCCGTTAGACGGTGTTGTTGTCGTGGTGGAGCTTCCTGTGCTGGACGGTGTGTTGTCTGCCGTTGTTGTATTATTTGCAGCACTGCTTGCGGCTGCTTCTGCTGCTGCCTGTCTTGCTGCTTCTGCCTGGCGGGCTGCCTCGGCTGCTTCTGCTGCCTGACGGGCCTCTTCGGCTTTTCTTGCTGCCTCTTCGGCTGCAATCTCCTCCTGGATCTGCTGGATCTTTGCGTTCTGCTCTGCCAGTACTGCGTTGTACTGTGCAGCCATGTCGTTCAGGTCTGCGATCTGGTTTTCGTAGTCATCGGAAACGGCTTTTTTCTGCTCAAGCATTGCCTCGAGGGACTGCTGCTGTGCTTCCTGCTCTGCCTCGCTGGCTTCCAGGTCTGCTTTCTCGTCTGCGAGCTGATTGCTGTAATCCGTTACCTGCTGTACCAGATCCATGTACTCCTGCAGGCACTCTCTGTCGTATTTGTATAATTTCTGGGTGTACTCAGCCTGGTTCAGGATGCTGCTTAAATCTTTTCCTTCCAGAATCAGTGCTGCCCAGCCGTTGTCTCCGCCGCTTTCATAGAGGAATTTGATACGTTTTTTCATCTGCTCGTACTGCTCGTCCTCTTCTGCCTGTGCGTCACTTAATTTTTTCTGAGTATCTTCAATCTCAGTCTGTTTCTCTGCAATTTCATTTTTCAGATTTTCAACGGATGCCATGGTTACGACAAGCTGTGCGTCCAGGTCATCAATCTCGCCGGTAATCTGATTCTTTTTGGTTTCCAGATCGTCGATTTCTGCTTTTGCGTTGTCAAGCTGTGCGCTGGTCTCTGCCTGTGCTGCCTGCTGCTGCTGTAACTTCTCCTGTTTGGAGGCGCTTACTGTCATTACCTGAGCTGCACTTACGATCACTGCTAAACTTAAGGCAAGAAATTTTTTTCTCATTCTTTCACTCCCAAATTGATTCGTTGTATGTAGGATTTCTGTTTCCAGTTTTACCTGTTTCTTAGAAATTCAATTATTCTGTAACAATTTTGAAATATTTTTCCCAATTCTTTTACATAATATCACAATTCACAAATGGATGCAAGGAAAAATATCCCGCCTTTTTGTAAACAATTCGTGAACAGTAACGATACATGTTATTTTACCTTCTGTACACTCACACAACTCAATTTGTATTGATCCGGCGAGGAAAGCGCATCGCCGTCGGGGATTGAAAAGTCCTCTGCGGAGAATTTCGCACAGAGTGCCCGGTACTGATCCTCTGTAAAGTACGGCACCGCATCCTGATTCCATTCCAGACTGATTTCCTGATCGGTCACGCCGCGCGTTACAATTTTCCCGCCTTCAAAATCCTTTTGTTTCATTTCTTTTAACGCATTGTAAACTGCAGTTCCATAATCCAGACGTACTTTCAACACGGCATTGGCGTACTCCTCCACGCCGCCGTTTGCGATCAGTGCTCCGCCTGCCGCAGATGCTGCTGCGCCAAGTACATTCTGATACGATGCACCGTCCGAGAAGAGAATCTGTCCGCCCTCACCATACCAGCTTTTGATTTTTTCCAAATACGACGGTGATACGCTGCTGCTTTTCCGATACGTATAATCCAGCGTGATGCTGTTTTCTCCAAGTCCCAGATCCGCAGCGGCCGCCTCTGCACCGAGTGCATAACCTGTCCCGTACTTTGTTCCGTTCTCTTCGTTTTTCTGTCCGATATAGCCCAGGTGCGTGTAGCCGGCCTGTACTGCCGCATATCCTGCCAGGTAGCCGGCCTCTGATACATCAATTTCCAGGCTTTCTGTATTTCCGCGGAGACGGCTGCGGCCGCTCTCACTGACCGGTTCTGCCTCCAGCAGCAGAAAACGGACATCCTTCCAGTCGCGCTGTGCATCGTAAACGGCGCGGCTCATGCTCGTTCCGGCACAGACGATAACGGATGCTCCCTTCTGCGCCGCCTCTTTGATGGTGTTTTCATAGTCCTCTGTTGTCCGTCCTGCCGGAACACTTGCTTCATATTTCAGACCGCTCTCGTCTCCATACTGCGCAAGACCGTTCCATGCTGACTGATACACGGCATCGGAAGCTACCTCACTGCCGTCGGTTACCAGCACCAGATCCACTGGTTCCGTCTTTTCTTTTCCGCAGCCGCCCAGCAGCAGCAACGACACTACGCCAAGACAGAGCGCCCATTTCCAGCTCTTTCGCATGTTTACTCCCCTTGTATTTTTATTTTCCAGATTTTTTCTTTTGTATTTCTGATCTGCGTCTTTCACGCACCTTCTAGTATAGACAATTCCAGCGCAAAAAGAAAGAGAGAATACACGAACTACAAAGTTTTTTTGTATTCTCTCTTATTTTTTATAGAAGATATTTTACTGGAACAGATCGTTCAGGATTTCTGCCGGTTTCTTCCTGCGGTAGCCTTCACTGTCACTTAAGATACTGCTGCTCCAGGTGAAATGATTCACACCGGTCAGATAGGACCGGTCAAGAACTTTTACACCATACCGCTCATACGCAACCGGATAATACATTTTCATGTATTCATTTGCCAGCTCAATAGCTTCACTGTTAATGCTTCCTGTTGAAGAAACGGTTCCGCCAAGCTGAATATACGGCGGTGTCGCATGAATGACAACCACGCTGCCGTCCGAGCACTGGCCAATGACAATCCAGACATGACCGCTCTTGCTGACCACATCACCCGGCGTAAATTTCTGGGACGTATCGCCTGTCACGCAGGTTCCCCAGCCTTTTCTTGCAAAGTAGGCCGGCATTCCAGTGGAGGTTGTCGTTGCATACTCTTTCGTCACCTGATGTGCGGTCCATCCGACATAGCCGGAACAGTCAAGACCTTTTCCGTACTCATACAGATGATCGGAATAGTTGTAGGTGGAATTCTGTGTATTGAAGAATTGTTTCCACTGCGCATTGACGCCGTAACTCTCTGCCTCTGCGTCTGTGTGGCCGCCTCCCCAGATATACAGGGTGTTTCCAAGCGGAAGCAGTGCATTTTTCAGAAAGTTCCGTACGGTGCGGACACCGATCTGCGCGGACGGTTCAAATCCGTCCGGACTCTGTACCAGCTTGCCGTCCTCATCGAACACATACGTTTTTCCGTCGATCACCTGTTTTCCGGTTATCATGCCGCCCCAGTTTCGGAAATAGTATGTATTTCCGCCAATCGACTGCCAGCCGATTGCCATTTTCGAGTCAGATCCAAGGTAATAGAGGTTATTATCATAGGTAATAAACGCATTCTTGTACATGCCGCCCCAGCTTCTCGGATAATAATAGTTATAATCCCAGTATACCCAGCCGCTTGTCGCCATAACGCCGTTTTTGTCTACATAATAATAGTTTCCGTCGTACTGAAACAGCTCGTCATCTCTTCTGGTTCCATTGGCGTTGATCCAGTAATGCGTTCCGTCCAGAAGCAGCCAGCCCGTATGGCTTGTGCCGTCCTCATCGAAATAATACGTTTTTCCGCCGTTCTGCACCCAGCCGGTGGCAAATGTTCCATCTGAATTGGCATAGTATGTTTTACCGCCGATGGTAAATGTCTGATCATGGTACAGACCGCCCCAGCTCTGGAATGCGTATTTTGTTCCGCCGATGGTATGAATTCCGGTGTACATGCCGCCCCAGCTTCGGAAATAGTAGCGGTTTTTGTCGTAGGTGATCCATTCAGACGATGCCATCGTACCGTCTTCTTTCATCCAGTACCAGTTGTTGTCATATTTCACCCAGCCGGTCTGAAGCGACGTATCCTTGTTGATCCAGTAATACGTTCCGTTGGTCAGATACCAGCCCTCTTTTGTAATCTGCTCGCCGTCTTCCAGAAAATAGTATTTCTTTCCATTGATATCGCAGACACCTGTATAGAAGGTTCCGTCATCCTTTGCCCAGTATTTCTTTCCCTGCCAGGTAAAAGATTCGTTATGGTAAACGCCGCCCCAGCTGTGGAAATAATATCTTGTTCCGTCAACCTCTTTCATTCCGGTGTACATCACACCGTCACCGTCAAAATAGTATCGGTTGTTGTCATACGTGATCCATTCAGATGCAGCACGTGTGCCGTCCGCTTTCAGCCAGTACCATTTGCCTTCCAGCTTCAGCCAGCCGGTCTGAACAGAACCATCCTGATTAATCCAGTAAGTCTGATCTCCCAGCTGAACCCAGCCGGTCTGGCTGGCATGATAGATCGATCCGTCATTCTGCGCTATGTAGGTTTTCCCTTTTACGGTAAAGAAGGTGTTTCGATATACACCACCCCAGCTCCTGAAATAATACTCGTTTCCTCCGATGCTCTGGAAACCGTTTTTATAAATGCCGCCCCAGCTCTGGAAGTAATACAGATTGTTGTTGATTTCTTTCCAGCCGGATGCCATCATGACACCATTATCATCAAACCAGTACCAGTTATCATCGTACAGCAGCCAGCCGGTCTGCAGGACGCCGTCTTCTCTTACCCAATAATATGATGTGCCTTTTTTCAGCCAGCCTTTTTGTGTGATCTGCGCTCCCGTAGTATCATCAAATGCGCAGAGATCACCATGTCCATTCATTGTTCTGACTATTCCACGGGCAACGATACCATTTTCCTGTACATAGTACATTTTTCCACTGATGCTGAGATACACATTTCTCTGAATGCCGCCCCAGCTCTGGAAATAATAAAGGTTTCCATCTACTTCCTGAAAACCATTTTTATAGATTGCTCCGTCTCCCTTGGCATAATAAAAATTATTATCGTATGTGAACCAGCTGTTTTCTGCCATGCGGCCGTTCCGGTCCGGATCCAGCCAGTACCAGTTTCCATTCCGGTAAAGCCATCCTGTTTTCAGCTGTCCGTTCTCATAAAAATACCAGCCGCTGTCGCCTGCCTTAACCCAGCCATTCTGACTGGCCCGCACAGCAGCACCGCTGTCCTGTGAAGCCTGTGTCTGCGTTTCACTCTGTATCCCGCTCTGCTGATCCTCTGTCTCCACAGACTGGTCCATCACCGTGCTGCTCCCCACAGCACTCGCGGAAACAGTCGTCGGATGTACGCTGAGCATCAGCACCATAAAAAGTGTACCGCCCAGAAGACTTCTCAATTTTTTCTTCGATGTCATTGGCAAGTAACTCCCTTACTATATTATATCTGCTTTTCTCTCCATGTTATCATTAGAAATTATATTATCTTTTGTAATATTTTGCAATAAAAACGTAAAAAAAGAGACATTCACGAAGGAATGTCTCTTTTTTTCTGTGTTTTATTTCACGCTTTATTCTGTCTTTTCAAGACAATATCCTGTGTTATTAGAACAATCCTGTAATCTTTCCAGTAGCGTCTACATCGATACGCTCTGCTGCCGGAACTTTCGGCAGACCTGGCATGGTCATGATGTCACCGGTCAGGGCTACGATGAAGCCTGCACCTGCGGAGATTTTCAGGTTACGTACGGTAACTTCGAATCCGGTCGGTGCGCCGAGTTTGGTCTGATCATCGGTCAGGCTGTACTGGGTTTTTGCCATACAGATCGGGCAGTTGCCAAATCCGAGAGCCTCTAACTGTTTTGCCTGTTTCTGTGCATTTGCGGTCAGGACAACTCTGCTTCCGCCGTAGATCTTCTGAACGATGGCGTTCAGTTTCTCTTCGATGGAGCCTTCCAGATCGTATGCATAGGTGAAATCGTTCGGCTGCTCGCAAAGACGGACAACTTCTTCTGCCAGGGCTACGCCGCCCTCGCCGCCTTTTGCCCATACCTCGGACAGAACAACGTTGACGCCGAGCTCTTTACATTTCTCCTCAACCAGCTTCAGCTCTGCTTCGGTATCGGTCGGGAATGCGTTGATGGCAACGACACATGGCAGTTTGTATACGTTTGTGATGTTGCTTACGTGTTTCAGAAGGTTCGGCATACCTTTCTCCAGAGCTTCCAGGTTCTCGCCGTTCAGTTCTGCTTTCGGAACGCCGCCGTTGTATTTCAGGGCACGAACAGTTGCTACGACTACAACTGCATTCGGTTTCAGGCCTGCCATACGGCATTTGATGTCGAGGAATTTCTCAGCACCAAGGTCAGCACCGAAGCCTGCCTCTGTGATAGTGTAATCTGCTAATTTCAGGCACATTTTGGTTGCTGTTACAGAGTTGCAGCCGTGTGCGATGTTTGCGAATGGTCCGCCGTGAACGATAGCCGGAGTTCCTTCCAGAGTCTGTACCAGGTTTGGTTTCAGGGCATCTTTTAAGAGTGCTGCCATAGCGCCTTCTGCGTGCAGGTCACCTGCGGTTACCGGTTTCTGCTCGGATACTTTTCCGTAGGTATATCCGATGATGATCTTGGAAAGTCTTTCTTTCAGATCTGTGATGTCGCTTGCCAGACACAGAACTGCCATAACCTCAGATGCTACGGTGATGTCATAGCCGTCTTCTCTCGGCATTCCGTTTGTTCTTCCGCCAAGGCCGTCTACAACGCTTCGAAGCTGACGGTCATTCATATCTACGCATCGTTTCCAGGTGATCTTTCTCGGATCGATATTCAGAGCGTTTCCCTGGAAAATGTGGTTGTCGATCATAGCTGCCAGCAGGTTGTTTGCTGCACCGATTGCATGGAAGTCACCGGTGAAGTGAAGGTTGATATCTTCCATTGGAACAACCTGTGCGTATCCGCCGCCTGCTGCTCCGCCTTTTACACCGAAGACCGGTCCAAGAGATGGCTCGCGAAGTGCAACCATTGCTTTTTTACCGATTCTAGAAAGTCCGTCTACCAGACCTACAGAAGTTGTTGTTTTTCCTTCTCCTGCCGGTGTCGGGTTGATGGCTGTAACGAGGATCAGTTTTCCATCCTCCGCATTGGTGTCTTTTAACAGGTTGTAATCAATTTTTGCTTTGTACTTTCCGTACTGCTCCAGATATTTGTCATCAATACCTGCTTTTTCTGCGATCGCTGTGATCGGCTGCATGGTACATTCCTGTGCAATTTCAATGTCTGATTTGTAACCCATTGTTTTAAAATCCCCTTTCTTTTTTCCGCTTTGTCCGCCGATTGATAGCCATATTTTACCATGTTTTGTAAGATGATTCAATTGATAATTATTTATTTCACAATCTTTATACGTTTTGTACCAAAAAATGCAGAAAATTCCGCCAAAAGGCGGAGCGGCACAATTCTGCATTAAAAAAAGAAGGATTCCCGGCTTTTTGCTGCCGAAAATCCTTCTCTTTTTTATTTTTTAAGAATACTGCGACTCATCCACCTCAAACGGTTCGTCGCACGGTCCTTCGAGGAGGCGGTAGCTGCCCTGTGTGGAGAAGTAATACCATTTTCCGTCGATCAGTTTCCATCCTTTTACGGCGTAGCCGTTTGCGTCAATGTAGTATCTCTGCTCGGTGTCGTTTGCATAGCGGTGCGGGTTCAGGGAAACCCATTCGCTTTTGGCCCATCGGTCTTCGTCTTCGATGTAGAACTTCCAGCCCTCATCAGTTTTGGTCCAGATGGAGGTTACCTGCTCTTCCATTTTTTCGAAGAATTTGGATTTCTGGGAGAGATCATCATTGAGCTGGTCGAAGGTCAGCTTCTCTGCAAGCGTCTGTTCACCTGAAAACAGGTTCGTTCCAAGACCGAGGCGGTCACCCTCAATGGTAGCTCCGAGACTTGCGATGGTGGTCGGGAACATGTCCATGGTGGTGAAACTTCTGTTTTTCTCCTGCTGCGGCTGGATCGGGGAGTTGATGATCACGTTGTATACGGTTCTGGTGTAGTCCGGATCAACGTTCTCACAGAAATCGGAATCCATCGTCAGATGGTCGCCAGAAATTACGATCGTTGTGTTCTCGTAGAAATCCTGCTGCTGAATCCAGGAAACGAACTCGGTGACCTGCTTGCTGGAGCAGTGCAGAACCATTCCGTACTGGTTGTCACCGTCGTTTTCTTCATCGCAGAGCTCACACGGATATCCATCCTCAAAATGGGTGTCTGCGGTCAGCATGGTGAAGTTGAACGGCTCTCCCTCTGCTGCGATTTCGGTCAGACGGTCTTTGGCAAAGGAAAAGAGTTTTTCATCCTCATAGCCCCACCATTCGTAATATCCTTCCGGGATCAGGCCTTTTTCCATAGCCCAGTTGTAATCGTCTACTTCGTAGTCGCCGTGCTCTTTAAAGTACTCTTCCCGGCCGCCGAACTGTCCGATTGAACCGATGAAGAAATACTGCTTGTAGCCTTCATCCGCCAGGACATCACCCAGGGTATTGATTTCCGGGAAGAAGCTGGCCTGATATGCCATCTCATTTCGCTGGATTCCGATGCTGAGAGGCAGACCGGAGGTCTGTGCGAAAATTCCGGCAATGGTCCAGGTTGCGTTTACGGTAGGCTGGCCGCCGCCGAGCAGCTCCGAATTGGAAAAACTGATGTTGTCTGCGGCAAGCTGGGTCAGCTCCGGGATATAGTTTTTATCGAATGCTCCGCCGGAGGCTTTGTCTGCGTAGGTGCTCTCCATGGATTCCAGATAGAGATAGATCAGATTTCGTTTCTGTTCCGGGAACGTGATATTCACGCGGTCCGGATCTACGTAGTTGTCTTCTACCACGGTATTGTACGTGCTCTGATTTTTCAGATAATCTTTTACGTCCAGTGCTGCCCACACGTCATTGATGGAATAGACGATGCTGGCGGCTCCTGCCGCGATACAGATCATCCCGAACGCCACATGGGCTTTGCGTTTTTCCCGAAGAAAAATGCTGACCAGAATCAGAAGGATGAGTGCTGCCGCTGCGATCAGCGCACTTGAGCAGACATAACTCATCAGAAGATCATGGCTGGTTCCGGCAATCGGGGCCTTTAACTGGTAAACAAGCTCTTCCATGCTCAGATTCGGCCATGTTTTCCGCATCCAGCGCTCGGACGTAAACAGCAGCACGCCAAGCGTTCCGATCACCACTGCAAACACAGCCAGCAGAATGCGCCCTGCTTTTTTCGTTTTTTTCTGTTTCTTGTGTTTCATCTTCCTGCCTCCAAAAAGCATTACAGCTTACAAAATTTTAACTTTTCTTTACAATCGCCTTACGTATTATAACAAAGACCGTTTTAAAAAGATAGAAAATTTTTATAAAATTTTTGCACAAAAAGTGCAGCCAAAAACATATTTTTTGCATGACACATAAAAACCCGCCCGGCACCGCAAATCTCTTCGCGGCCCAAGCGGGTTTTTCATCTCTATTCCGGGAAAGCCTTATCAGCTTGCCTTGTTCTTTCTCTGTTTGATGACCTTCAGTCGTGTGAACTCCTCGCGCTCCTTCTCCTCCAGTGCGTCCGCGATATCCTTGGACAGCTGGGTGTAATGCGGAATCGTGATGTTCTTCAGCGCGTTGGCACGCTTCTGTGTTTTCTTGATTGCCGCAGCAAGGCGGTACGCCGAGTTCTCTATCATGGAAAGGTTTAAGGTCAGGTCTTTTACTTTTTCAAAGGCCTGTCTTGCCTGATCCAGGGACTCCTTCGTGCTGTAGTAAGCATACGTTGGGGCCTGTCCGGACGGATCAGCCTCTACCAGCGGAATTTCCACGCCCATGATACTCCTTGTCTTGATCCGGATAGATTCCTCCACCGGAACGGTATAGGACACGGTCTGTACGTTGGTGATACCGATCTCCATGTTCGCAATCTGCAGCGCCGCATATGCTTCGCGGAACGTCACATCAATCTGACGCTGAATATCCTTTGCCTCATCGATCAGGCCCATGAGCTCGCGGATCAGAATATTCCGCTTCTTGTCCATCAGCTCGTAACCCATGTGGGCAAGTTTCAGAGAGTTCTTTGCAAGAATCAGGTTTCCCTTGGTAGGAAAGGTATTCGGGTCCATTCCGATCTCACTCCTCTCGCTTACTCATTCATGGCATCGGCTTCCGCCTTTGCTTTTGCTACTGCATCAATGGTGGTCGGATGATAATACTGATCCAGAACCTTGGTGTTGACACGGTCGAGCTCTTCTCTCGGAAGCAGTCCAAGAAGCTCCCATGCCTTGTTCAGTGTATCTTCCATGGAACGGTTTTCATCCATTCCCTGGCCGATGAATTCATGCTCGAATTCATTACCGAATACCAGGTACTGTTTATCGATCGGAGAAAGCTCATCCTCACCGATAACGGATGCCAGGGAACGCGCATCTCCTACCTTTGCATAGCAGGAGAACAGCTGGTTCGCTACGTCCTGATGATCGGCTCTTGTGTAGCCCTCACCGATACCATCCTTCATCAGACGGGAAAGACTCGGCAGTACGCTGATTGGCGGGTAAATAGACTGGCCGTGAAGCTGACGGTCCAGTACGATCTGACCCTCGGTGATGTAACCGGTCAGGTCAGGGATCGGGTGCGTGATATCATCGTTTGGCATGGTCAGGATCGGAATCTGTGTTACGGATCCCTCTACACCCTGTACGATTCCGGCGCGCTCATACAGCGTAGCCAGCTCACTGTACAGGTATCCAGGATAACCTTTACGGGAAGGAATCTCTCCACGGGAGGAGGAAACCTCACGCATAGCCTCGCAGAAGGATGTGATATCGGTCAGGATAACCAGGATATGCATGCCTTTCTCGAATGCAAGGTACTCGGCAGCTGTCAGCGCTACCTTCGGAGTGATCAGACGCTCTACAACCGGGTCGTTTGCCAGGTTCAGGAACATAACAACGTGGTCAGATACACCGCTTTCCTCAAAGGTCCGGCGGAAGAACTCTGCTACGTCGTATTTAACACCCATAGCGGCAAATACGATTGCAAACTTCTCATCAGAATCTCCAAGGGATGCCTGCTGTACGATCTGTGCTGCCAGCTGGTCGTGCGGAAGTCCGTTTCCGGAGAAGATTGGCAGCTTCTGGCCACGAATCAGGGTGGTCAGACCGTCGATTGCAGAAATACCGGTATGGATATAGTTTCTTGGGTATTTACGGGTAACCGGGTTCAGCGGCAGGCCGTTGACGTTTCTTCTTACCTCTGCGTCAATCGGTCCCATGCGGTCGATCGGTTTTCCGATACCGTCGAAGGTACGTCCCAGGATTTCCTCGGAAAGTCCGATCTCCATCGGATGTCCGGTCAGACGGGTATGGGTATTGGTAAGAGACATGCTCGAAGTTCCCTCAAATACCTGAATAACGGCTTTGTCTTCGTATACAGCAACGATACGTCCCAGTTTTTTCTCATTGCCGTCTACGGTAAATTCTACGATTTCCTCGTAGGAAGCATTTTTTACACCTTCCAGAACAACCAGAGGGCCATTGACCTCACTAAGGCCTAAATATTCAATTGCCATGATGAATTCCCTCCTTAACCATTCTTCTCGAGTACCTTATCGTAGAAGGTGTCGATATCTTTTTTGTATGTGTCAAACAGATCCAGACGGTCATTCGGTACATCGTATTTAATAGAAACGACGCGGTCGAAGATCTTGTCCTCTTTCAGTACGGACATTGGCATGCCCATCGTCACGAGCGCTTTGGATTTCTTGTACAGATAAAGAATAACTTCCATCATCTTGTACTGTTTTTCCAGAGATACGCAGGTGTCATCCGGATGGAATGCGTTCTGCTGCAGGAAGCCCAGTCGAATAACTCTGGCGATTTCCAGAGTCAGCTTCTGGTCATCCGGAAGAACATCGCTACCGATCAGTTTTACAATTTCCATCAGGGAGCTCTCGGAGTTCAGGATTCCCATTAACTGGTTCCGCATATCTACAAAGTTTTTGTTTACGTGATCTTTGTACCACGGCGACAGATCCTGCAGGTATTCACTGTAGCTGGTCAGCCAGTGGATCGCCGGGAAATGTCTTGCATAGGCAAGGCTCTTATCCAGTCCCCAGAAGCAGCGGACGAAACGCTTGGTGTTCTGTGTGACCGGTTCGGAGAAGTCACCACCTTGTGGGGAGACAGCACCGATGATCGTGACAGAACCGTCTGTTCCGTTTAAGTTATGCATCATTCCGGCGCGCTCGTAGAACGCAGACAGACGGGACGCAAGATAAGCCGGGAACCCTTCCTCGGCAGGCATCTCTTCCAGACGTCCGGAAAGCTCTCGAAGAGCCTCAGCCCAACGGGAAGTGGAGTCGGCCATGATCGCTACATCGTAGCCCATGTCACGGTAATATTCTGCCAGAGTGAGTCCGGTGTAAATGCTGGCTTCACGGGCAGCAACAGGCATGTTGGAAGTATTGGCAATCAGTGTAGTACGGTCCATCAGAGGTTTGCCGGTACGAGGATCGGTCAGTTCACTGAACTCTTCCAAAACCTGTGTCATCTCATTTCCACGCTCACCGCATCCGATATAGATGATGATATCTGCATCGGCCCATTTGGCGATCTGATGCTGTGTCATGGTCTTTCCGGTTCCGAATCCGCCTGGGATGGCAGCGGTACCGCCCTTTGCAATCGGGAACATGGTATCGATGATACGTTGTCCGGTAACAAGCGGGACGGATGCCGGAAAACGATGATGTGTCGGTCTTGGAGTACGAATCGGCCAATGCTGAGTCATTGTCAGTTCTTTCTCCTGTCCGTTAGGAAGTTCCAGACGAACCAGAGGTTCGTCAATTGTGTATTCACCGTCTGCAACAGTCACAAGAACAGTTCCCTCTACTTCAGGAGGAACCATACATTTATGAGTGATCGCATGTGTTTCAGGAACTTCTGCGATAATATCACCTGCATGGAGATAATCTCCCTGCTTTACAGTGATGTGTGTTTTCCATTTCTTTGTACGGTCTAGAGAATCGACACTGACACCGCGTGTGATAAATGCGCCGCCGGAGGATTCTGCGATATCTTCCAGTGGACGTTCGATACCATCAAAAATGTTGTTCAGGATACCGGGTGCAAGTGTTACGGATACAGGGCTTCCGCTGGCAATAACTTCTTCGCCCGGGCGAAGCCCCGTTGTTTCCTCATAAACCTGAACGGTTGTCATATCTTTATCCAGTGCAATGACTTCTCCGACTAACTTCTGTTCGCCGACATAGACCATCTCGGACATACGGAATCCTGTGTTGCCTTTCAGATAAATGACGGGACCATTGATGCCGTAAATTTTCGCTGTCTTAAGCAATGCCGTCACCTCCTAAAAATACAAATTTGTCATACTGTTCTTTCAGCTGTGTGCTGAAGGAATTATCGATCAAAATGTTGCGGGAACGGATGACAGCACGGACACCGCCCCGGAAATCTTCGGCGCTGATCGTCAGCTGAACTCTTGTAGCACCTTCCAGATCAGAACGTCTTTTTTCATCAGTTGGGTTAATATAGATCGTAAGCTCATCATTTCCGGCAAAAGCCACCGCTTTGCGGATGCATTTGATAAGAAAATCATCATAAGCTTCCGTCTTCATAAATTCATCGATTAATGCGTCTGCTTCCTCGAAGATCTTGTCTTTCAATTCCTGCTGAACCTTGCTTTGACGACGTTTGATCTCCAGCTGGGACTTGGCGAGCGCCTGATTCAGTGAGAGCTTCGCATTGGCAACTTCCGCCTTGATGCGAGTTTCTGACTGTCTTGTGGCTTCTGCCTTATGATCTTCGAAAACCTTCTCCAGGGCAGCCTGATGGGTGTCAATGATGACATTTCCCTCTAAGCGGGCCTGCTCCATGGATGTGGTTTGCAGGTGTGCGATTTTTTCTTCTAGAGTCAAGAGGAATCCCTCCTTTAGTTCGTAATATAATTGCGTTTATAATTTCAGTCCGATCGCCTCAGTGATATATGAGGTGATAAAGTCTTTCTGACGACCGGTTCCGTGGCGGTCAGGAATTTCGATCAATAACGGCATCTTTCGCTCCAATCGGAAAGTGTCGATAATGTCAGGAAATTCCTGACCGAACTTCTCAGTCAGAAGAACAATGCCGACAGTCGGATCGGAAAGCACTTTTTCCAAAGCTTGTTTCAGCTCATTCCGTTCGTGGACGACAACTCCGTCTACACCGGCAAGACGCATTCCGGTGTAAGTGTCGACATTGTCACTGATCAGATACATTTTCATAGGCGGCTCCTTTCTGTTGAAAATCAGAAATTAGAGATTTCCTAAGATCATGAAAGAGATGATCAGTCCGTACAGACAAACACCTTCGGCAAGTCCTACGAAGATCAAGGATTTACCAAGAACGCTGGAATCCTCGCTGATCGCTCCAAGTGCTGCGCTGGCTGCACTTGCAACAGCGATACCACCGCCGATACAGGAAAGACCTGTAACAAGTGCGGCTGCAAGATATCCCATTCCTGTTGCGATTGTAGCACCGGAAGATGCGGCAGCTTCAGCAGCCTGTACATTTGCCGGACCTGCAAGCATCATGATAGATGCAATGGCAAATGCGCCGAAGAAGAAAAATGCGTTGACACCGATTGTACGTTTATAGCGTTTTTTGTTCTTTTCACCGATCAGATAATATCCGAATGGGATGATGATACTTAAAACAAGTGCTGCGATAAAAATGATTTTTGTTACTAAACTCATAGTGGAATCCTCCTGATTTCTATACATTTTATGGCTGTCATAGATTTAAGCCAGACAGTTATTTCATTTTCTTTTTTGTATATGGGTCGAATGCGCGTCCGCTTCCTTTGTAGAAACGGCTAAACATCTCATAATATTCCAGACGAAGTACCTGAATACCTACGATCAGTCCTTCGAATCCGCATACGAACAGGTTGCCAAAGATCACTCCGAACCAGTTCGGATTTCCGCTTTCAGCGCCGGCCAGCTGAAGTACTACTTCCATGATAGCGGCATGGCTGACAGCAAATGCACCGATACGGATAAAGGAAATAGTGTTTGAGAAATAACTGAGCAATGTCTCAAACATCTCGAAAAAGCCTTGTACGATGTACATTCCAGGGCCTGTTTCCATCTTGTCGGCACGTTTCTCAATCATGCGGGTCAGAGGCTCTTTCAGGAAAATGAGAAGCAGCGGGACACCAAACATGATACCCATGACAATACCACCCGGAAGCGGATTGCCTGTCATAAAGAGAACGATGGTTACTACAACGGCAATGTAGAAAATAAGTCCTGCCACACCGTTTGGATCAAACCAGGTACTTTCGATATCTTTGCTTCTTGCGGCATTGATAATATGTAGGATCATCGCTACGATGATCAGGAACATACCAAATGCGACAGCAACGATAAACACTGTGTTCAGTTTGCCGAGGAACGGCAGTGTAGTCATATGGTCGATCGGTCGTATCCACAATGGTTCAATGATGTCTTCAAATCCGAAAATACTTCCGAACATAAATCCGAAGATTGTGGAAAATACACCGGCAGTTGCGATAATTCCGGCAAGCGGAGCTTTCTTAAAGTGATAGATCAAGGCTCCACCGATTAAAAGCAAAAGCCCCTGTCCGACATCTCCGAACATAACTCCGAAAATAAAAGAGTATGTGATTGCTACGAAAATGGTTGGATCCATCTCATTGTGAGCCGGAAGACCATACATCTGAATGTACATCTCAAATGGTTTGAATAGCTTCGGATTTTCCAGCTTTGTCGGCGGTTCTCCGAAATATGCGTCATGATCGTCTTCCACAACGACGAATACTTTATCGTCTTCCTTTACTTCCTCAACGAATTTATCTACATCATCTTCCGCCATCCATCCGCACAGAATATAGTAATCTTCCTGTTTATCTTCCA
>OHUG01000206.1_pt1 | contig 33181 bp, 29 predicted proteins | sample 1579161 | NCBI WGS metagenome assembly OHUG01 (sample SAMEA3882514, study PRJEB24775) | human gut metagenome | biome: human-associated habitat; feature: intestine environment; material: feces | place: Netherlands | collected 2009/2010 | reverse complement strand
TGCAGAAAGGCTAAAAATAAGGCTGAATTTTAGCTGCCGCACAGGACATGCCTTTTTCGTCAGAAGCCCGCTGCCTACTCTTGATCTTAGCGGTGTCATGTCCAAAAATCGAAAACAATTCAAACTCGTAGGAGTGTTCCATATAGTTCAAACGATGAAGACCATTGATTTTACTCAAGGGAATACTCCTCGCACGATTGTTCTGACAGCCTACTATTTCATCATAAAGCAAAAGCTGCTGCCGGACACTAAGAAATAATTCTCTCTAAGGACGGATCTACTTCCCGTCCTATTATCTGAAATGTATATTTTTTATGTTTTGAGTGTCTAACCCTCCTCGCTATAATAATTCCTTATTCTGTGAGTCGAACCCATTTCGTCCGATTGCCCTCGCACGGCTTTATTGTTGTCTCAGGACTACGCATACTACACCTGACCTTGCAGATGATGTAGTATTGCATAGCCGTACTGCAGAGCAGTTCCATTCGTCCCTTCCCTTATACGCTCAAACACTTACGCTAAATTGTTGCGATTCGTATTGGAGTCCCTCACTGTTGAACACGCCGAGCGTTACGTTTTTTACTGCACCGACGCCGCCGACTGACACCAGCATGATCTGCTCTCTTTCACCCCCCGGCACACAGCGTCTCAAAAGCTCTCCTCTTCCGGATGCGCAAAATCACACTATTTTTACTTGTCAGCCTCGGCATACTTCGTTATGATATGTCAAGAAATCATCTGATGATTTTCGCTTCAAAATGACAAATTGTACGGGGAGGGGTCTATAATGGAATTACATTCTCAGCAGGTACGCGCACTTGCACCAGAGAGCGATCCGCTGAAGATCGGCATGGGATGGACGATCGATGATCTGAGCAAACCCCAGATCATGGTGGAGAGCACCTTTGGCGACAGCCATCCCGGCAGCGCGCATCTCGATCAATTTGTAAGACAGGCCGTGCAGGCGGTCAACGAGCACGGCGGCAAAGCCGCCCGCTATTTTGCCACCGATCTGTGCGACGGTATCGCACAGGGACACGACGGCATCAATTACTCCCTCGCCCACCGTGAAGCCATCGTCGATCTGGTGGAGGCGCAGGCGAACGCAAGCGGATTTGACGGCGGCATATTCATCGTAAGCTGCGACAAGGCCGTTCCCGCCATGCTGATGAGCATCGGGCGGCTCAAGGAAATGAGCGCCATCGTCGTCACTGGCGGCGTCATGGAAGCCCATCCCCTGCCGGAGGAATACACCGTGCAGGACCCTGCCTGCGCGATCAACGAGCTCTTGACGCTCGAGCAGATCGGCAAATTCGACGCATGGGAAAAAGCCGGCGTCATCTCCGGCCAGCAGCTGCGCTATTATAAGCACAACGCCTGCCCCAGCTGCGGCGCGTGCTCCTTTATGGGCACAGCCTCCACCATGCAGATCATGGCCGTGGCCCTCGGGCTGATGCTGCCTGGCACCGCGCTGATGCCTGCCACCGCCCCGGAGCTGAAAAAGGCCGCTTACGATGCGGGCGTCCAGCTGCTCAAGCTGCTGGAGCAAGGCATCCGCGCGCAGGACATCGTGACCAAAGAAAGCTTTGAAAACGCCATCATGGTCCATGCCGCGATTTCCGGCTCCACCAACGCGACGATGCACCTGCCCGCCATCGCGCACGAATTCGGCATCGAGATCGATGCTGACACCTTCGATCGGATGCACCGCGGGGCGCACTATCTGCTCAACATCCGTCCCTCCGGCGACTGGCCCGCGCAGTATTTCTACTATGCCGGCGGCGTCCCCCGCGTGATGGAGGAGATCCGCTCCATGCTGCACCTCGACGCAATGACGGTGACCGGGAAAACGCTCGGCGAAAATCTGGACGCGCTGAAAAAGAGCGGCTTTTACGAGCACTGCGACGAGCTGCTGCGCGAAAAAACCGCACATCTGAGCCGCAGGCCGCTGCGCACCGATATCATCCGCACATTTGAAAACGCCAAGGGCACAGACGGCAGCATTGCCATTCTCAAGGGCAACCTCTCCCCCGAGGGCTGCGTCATCAAGCACACCGCCTGCCCCAAAGAGATGTTTCAGGTCACGCTGCGAGCAAAGCCCTACGACAGCGAGGAAGCGTGCATCGCGGCTGTGCTGCACGGCGACGTCCGCCCCGGCGACGCGGTCTTTATCCGCTATGAGGGCCCGCGCGGCAGCGGGATGCCCGAGATGTTCTATACCGGCGAGGCCATCTGCGCAGACCCGGCGCTCGCTTCCAGCGTAGCTCTCATCACCGACGGGCGCTTTTCCGGCGCAAGCCGCGGCCCGGTCATCGGCCACGTCAGCCCCGAGGCTGCTGTCGGCGGGCCGATCGCGCTGGTGGAAGAGGGCGATCTGATCCGCATCGATGTTCCCGGCCGCGTGCTGGCGATCGTCGGCGTGAAGGGCGAGGAAAAAACGCCCGGCGAGATCGACGCCATTCTTGCCGCGCGCCGCGCGCGCTGGCAGGCAAAGCCGCCCAAATACAAAAAAGGCCTGCTCAAGCGTTATACCGAGCATGCCGTGAGCCCCATGAAGGGCGCCTATATGGAATGATCCTGACCGACAAAAAATGGGATGTACCGCACGGTACATCCCATTTTTTTATCATTTTTTCAGCTTTTCCAGCTCGCTGAGAAGGCCGTCGCCGACCGCTTTGAATTCTTCCGCGCTCAGCGTCACCTTCGGCAGCGTATCGGTAAAGGGTCCGCCCCACTGCAAACCGTCCCGATGCTTCGGAACGAGGTGCACACGGAAATGCGAAACGATATCGCCGTAGATCGCGTAGTTGATCTTATCCGCCTTCGTGTAGTTCGCGATCGCGTGCGCCACGAGGGAAACCTCGGCAAAGAAGCCGCTGCGCTGCTCGTCATCGAGCTCAAACATCTCGTCGTGATGGCCCTTGAGCGCCACGACGCAGCGTCCTTTGTGCTTCTGGTCGTTGAAAAGATAAACATCCGACCACTGAAGCTCGGTCAGCGGCGTCATCAGCGCCAGCAGCCGCTCGTCCTTTTCGCAGTAAAAGCAGCTCATCCGCTTTACCGCTGCACTCTGCCGGTGCCGTCGCCGCCCATGAGCTTGGTCACGTCGGAAACGCCGACGCGGTTGAAGTCGCCGATGACCGAGTGCTTCAGGCAGCTCGCCGCCACGGCAAACTCCAGCGCGGACTGCTTGTCCTCATAGTGATTGAGACCGTAGAGCAGGCCGCCGGCAAAGCTGTCGCCGCCGCCGACGCGGTCCACGATGTCGCGAATCTCGTACTTCTTGGAAACGTAGAAGTCCTTGCCGTCGTTCAGGCAGGCCGCCCAGCCGTTCCAATCGGCACTGTGGCTCTCGCGCAGCGTGATGGCGATCATCTTCATATCGGGATACGCCGCGAGCACTTTGTCGCCGAGCGCCTTGTACTTTGCGCGGTCCAGCTCGCCGGACTCGACGTTCACATCGTCCACGGTGATCTCAAGGGACTTCTGCACGTCCTCCTCGTTGGCGATGGCCACGTCGACATACTTTGCGATCTCGCGCATGACCTCGCTCGCCTTCTTGCCGTACTTCCAGAGGTTCTTGCGGTAGTTGAGGTCGCAGGAAACGGTGATGCCGCGCTTCTTCGCCTCCTTGACAGACGCAACGGAAAGCTCCATCGCGCTCTCGCTGATGGCGGGCGTGATGCCGGTGATGTGGAACCACTCCACGCCGTCGAACGCCTTGTCCCAGTCGATATCGCCGGGCTTGGCCAGCGCGATGGCGGAATAGGCACGGTCGTAGACGACCTTGCTCGGGCGCTGGTTCGCGCCGCCCTCGAGATAGTAGATGCCCATGCGGCCCTCGCCCGTGACGATGCGCTTGGTATCCACGTCGAAACGGCGCAGTTCCGCCTTGCAGGCGTCCGCGATGGCGTTATCGGGCAGAACGGTCAGGAACGCCGCGTCCTCGCCGTAGTTGGCAAGGGAGACGGCCACGTTGGCCTCGCCGCCGCCGAAGGTGGCCTCGAGCATCGGAGATTGGAAGAAGCACTCCTGTCCGGGCGCCTTCAGGCGCAGCATGATCTCACCAAAAGTCAGAAATTTCATCGTTCGTTCCTCCCTTACTTCTGCAGCAGGTGGACGGCAAAGCCGCCGAATTCCTGCTTGAGATAGACCGCGACCATCTTCTCGCCCTTGTACTTGGCGGTGGACTCATCGAGCGTAAAGCCGTTCTTGGCAAGCTCCGCCGCCGCGCGGGGGATGGAGTTGGTCTTGACGGCGATGTGGCCGTTCTTGCCGAGGTAGGGGCTCTTCATGACCTCTACGCCGCTGCCGGCGAAGTTGGAGCTGTTGCCCTCCTTCACGCCGAAGCCGAAGGCCGCGTCGAGCGCGCGGCACACCGCAAGGGACTCCTCCGCGTCGCCGGCGTTCACGCCGACGTGCGCGATCTCAAAGCCGAGCGCGGTCTTGCGCGCCTCCTTGCAGAGGCTCGTGATCTTGTCGAAGTTGTGCGCGGCGATGTCCGCCTTGGCGCACAGCCAGCTGCCGCCGACGGCATGGATGAACGGCGCGGAGATGTACTCGGCAAGGTTCTTGTCGTTCACGCCGCCGGTGGGGATGAACTTGATGCCGCCGAAGGGACCGGAGAGCGCCTTCATTGCGCTCAGGCCGCCGTAGACGTTCGCCGGGAAGAACTTCACGACCTTCAGGCCGTGGGACATCGCGGCCATGATCTCGGTCGGCGTGACGCAGCCCGGGGTGATGGCGACGTTGTTCTCCACGCACCAGCTCACGACCTCCTCGCTGTAGCCCGGGGCGACGATGAACTTTGCGCCGCAGGCGACGGCCTTCTTGCACTGCTCGAGCGTGATGACTGTGCCCGCGCCCACGAACATGTCGGGGCACTCCTTGGCGACTGCCGTGATGGAATCGGCGGCTGCCGCAGTGCGGAACGTGATCTCCATCACGTCCACGCCGCCCGCAAGCAGCGCCTTAGCAGTCGGCACCGCATCCGCCGCGTCGTCGAGCACGACAACGGGCACCACTGCCGCGTTATAGAGTCTTTCTAATGCTGTCATATTTTTTACCTCCCGCCCTTTTAGGGCAAATAAGTGGAATAATTACAGGTGATTGACCGGATAGCGAGGAGTTCTCCCTTCCAGTACGTCCACAACGTTCTGCGCCGCCTTGGTCTTGAGCTCCGTTACGCCCTCCGCCGTGGAGTAGGCCGTATGATCGGTCAGCACAACATTGTCAAGCTGGCAGAAGGGCGACTGCGCGCCGAGCGGTTCGTGATTATGCGTATCAAGCCCCGCCGCAAGAATGCGGTGTCCGCGCAGCGCGTCGAGCAGATCCTCGTCCTTGACGAGCGGACCGCGGCTGACGTTGATGAGGATCGCCGTCGGCTTCATCAGTGCAAGCGTCTCCTTGCAGATCATGCCGTTTGTCTCAGCATTGGCGTGCAGATGGAGGGAGATGATATCGGAAATGCGGAACAGCTCCTCCTTTTCCACCTTGCGCACGCCGATCTCAGCCAACTGCTCAGCGCTGATATAGGGATCGTATGCCACGACCTCGGCAAAACCGAAGCCGCTGACCTTGCGGATCAGCGCGCGCGCGATGCGGCCTGCGCCGATGACACCGAGCGTTTTGCCCTTCAGCCGGAAGCTGTCTGCCTGAATGTTCCATTTCCCCTCGCGGACCTCGCGGTCGCGCAGTGGGATATGACGCAGACAGGAAAGCATCAGCGCCAACGCATGGTCGGAAACATCCTCCATGCAGTAATCGGGAACATTGGTGACCTGAATGCCTGCGGCGGTCGCCGCATCCAGATCGACATTCTCAAAACCGACACCGTAGCGGCTGATGACCTTGCATTTTCTCAACCCTGCAACCGCCTCGGCGGTCATAGGTGCAAGGTCAAGCAGTACGGCGTCCGCATCCGCACACTGTGCGGCGATATCCGCAGCGCTTTCGCAGTGGCAGAGCTTCAGCTCTGCACCGGCCTTTTCCAGAATGGCGCGCTCGATCTCATAGCTCGCATGGCGCTCATCGCTGACACAAACAAGATATTTTGCCATTGCTTCCCCCCGCCTTTACTTGACAAGATAGCCGCCGTCAACGGGGATGACCGCACCGTTGAGATAGTCGGAGGCGTGGGAGGAAAGGAAGATGGCCGTGCCCTTCATGTCGTCCGGCGTGCCCCAGCGGTGTGCGGGGATGCGGTCAGTTTATTGGTTGGTGGATGGCTTTGTGCTGTTGTCTGATGTATTTTGCAAATTCAGAATACATCAGACAACTCCGTTCGTCAATAGTTGATATTTAGTTCACAATGTTTTCTGTATTTCGTCTGATTTCTTTGCGCTTTTTTTAGTTATTTTGCAAAAACGCACAGAAATTTCGTTAGGCATACGAAATCTCTGTGCGTTAGTTGTGTGATGGCTCAAGGTGTGGTGCGCTTTCAGCGCTTCGCCGCGCAGTTATCCCGAGAATGAACCATGGAATTGCGGCTGGTGTTCAGGTGCGCGATCATGCTGTACTTTGCCCCCTCCGGGTCATGGCGGCGGATGGCGTCGACGATACGCTGGTGTTCCATGCCGCTCTGGGAGCGGTGCTCATCGTTCGTCACCGTGATCACAACGCCGATCGCCGAGGCGATGATCGGGATGAGATTGGGCAGCACATGGTTTCCGCTGCATTCGGCAAGATACCGGTGGAACTTTGCGTCGGCGGCGGAATAATCCTCCTCCGCTTCGATCAGGCGCGTCGCCTCATCGCAGTATGCCTGCATCTGGTCGATCTGCTCGGGCGTTGCGCCCCGCGCAACGATCGCGCAGGTCTCCGGCTCAAGCATCAATCGAATATCCTGCAGGTCGAGCGCGAGATTCTCCGAGCCCTCTTCCATCATAAACGTCAGTCCGAGCGGGTCTTCCGGCACGCCGTTCTTCTCCGAGACAAACGTGCCCGCGCCCTGCCGCGCCGTTAAAATATTGCGGGCAACAAGGCGCTTAATCGCCTCGCGCAGCGTGCTGCGGCCCACGCCCAGCTCGCGCGCCAGATCATACTCGTTCGGCAGCTTGTCACCGGCCTTCATATCGCGGTCCAAAATGACCTGAATGATCTGATCGACTGCAAGATCGACGCGCGATTTTCCCCCAACCGCTTTTTTCATACTCTGCCTTCTTTCCTGTATCGATTGTTTATTTGGTCTAGAGTATAATATGTCTGATGTATTTTGGCAAGTTCTTTTTTATATTCTTCTTACTGCCGAGCGGATCCGGGGCTTTCACTTGTTAGAACGTACACTCATCGGGCGCACCAACAAAGCAGGCAACCCTGCAGAGCTGTAGTCTGCATAGTATTGTCGACCCACGACTACGCAATACTACACCTAACCTTACCTGTGTAGTATTGCGTAGCCGTAATGTAAACCAGTTTCTCTCTGCCCCTTCCTTATGTTCGCAAACGCCTACACTATGCGCAATTGTCCGAAACATCGGCGCACCGGCCACACGCTTCCACGATCTGCGTCATACTTTCGCCGTTGCCTCTATCAAGAGCGGCGACGACATTAAGACCGTGCAGGAAAATCTCGGTCACGCCACCGCAGCGTTTACATTAGATGTTTACGGACACGTTACGAAGCAGATGAAGCAGGACAGTGCAGAGCGTATGGAGCAGTTTATCAAGAGCGTTTCGGATGCTTGAGGGACAATAAGGCTAAAAATACGGCTAAACAGGGTTTCAGGGCAATAAAAAAACCTTGAAGCCACTGAAGCTTCAAGGTTTTTTCTGGTGCGCGGTACAGGACTCGAACCTGTGACCCCATGCACGTCAAGCATGTGCTCTACCAGCTGAGCTAACCGCGCGAATCGAACAGTGATATACTACTATATCCGCATTCTTTTGTCAACATCTTTTTTCAAAAAGTGCGGATTTTTTCTTTTCCCCGTGAAGAGACTGTTTATAGCATACGCTAAGAGCTCGCTGATGTAAAGAGGGGAAAATAGCAGAAATTCGCCGCCGTTTTTCATCTATTTTTCTGCGGGCACATTTCTTGTCAAGCCGCCGTACGTTCTATATAATAGGCATATATTATGTGTAAATTGAAAATGGGGTGCTTTTTACGATGGGACAAATCGGTTTTGATAACGACAAATACCTTGCCATGCAGTCCGCGCACATCCGCGAGCGCATCAGCAAGTTCGGCGGCAAGCTGTACCTGGAGTTCGGCGGCAAGCTCTTCGACGACTTTCACGCTTCGCGCGTGCTGCCCGGCTTCCAGCCCGACAGCAAGATCCGCATGCTTCAGCAGCTGCGCGACGACGCGGAGATCGTCATCGCGGTCAACGCGAACGACATTGAAAAGAACAAGGTGCGCGGCGACCTCGGCATCACCTATGATGACGACTGCCTGCGCCTGATCGACGCGTTCCGCTCGCTGGGGCTTTATGTCGGCGGCGTATGCATCACGCAGTACGCGGGGCAGAACGCGGCGGATGCCTTCATCAAGCGTCTCAACACGCTTGGCGTTCGCAACTACCGCCACTACCCCATCGCGGGCTATCCCTCCGACGTCGCCCACATCGTGAGCGACGAGGGCTTTGGCCACAACGAGTATATCGAGACGACGCACTCGCTCATCGTCGTCACCGCGCCGGGCCCCGGCAGCGGCAAGATGGCGACGTGCCTCTCCCAGCTCTACCACGAGCACAAACACGGCGTGAGCGCGGGCTACGCCAAGTTTGAGACCTTCCCCATCTGGAACCTGCCGCTCAAGCACCCCGTGAACCTCGCCTACGAGGCCGCGACCGCGGACCTTGACGACGTGAACATGATCGACCCGTTCCACCTCGAGGCCTACGGCGAGACGACCGTGAACTATAACCGCGACGTGGAGATCTTCCCCGTCCTGCGCGCGATCTTCGAGCGCATCTCCGGCAAGTGCCCCTACCAGTCCCCCACCGACATGGGCGTCAACATGGCGGGCAACTGCATCATCAACGATGAGGTCTGCCGTCAGGCCTCGCGCATGGAAATTCTGCGCCGCTACTACACCGCGCAGGTCGACGTCGCGCGCGGCATTGCTGACGCCTGCCAGCTCAGAAAGCTCGAGCTCGTCATGCAGCAGGCGGATGTGACGCCCGACCTCTGCCCCGCTGTGGCCGCGGCCAAGCAGAAGGCCGAGGAGACCGGCGCGCCCGCGGGCGCGTTGGTGCTGCCCGACGGCCGCGTTGTCACGGGCAAGACCTCTTCCCTTCTCGGCGCTTCGGCGGCGCTGCTGCTCAACGCGCTCAAGGCCATGGCGGGCATCCGCAGCGACATGAACCTCATCTCGAATCAGGTCATTGAGCCGATCTCAGCGCTCAAGATCCAGTCGCTCGGCCACCACAACCCGCGCCTGCACTCTGACGAGGTGCTCATCGCGCTGGCGATCTCGGCGCTGACGAACCCCCTCGCCGACATGGCAAGAGCCCAGCTCGGCACGCTCCGCGGCTGCGATGCGCACTTCTCCGTCATCATCTCGGAGGAGGACATCAAGCTCTACAAGCGCCTCGGCATTCACGTCAGCTGCGAGCCGAAGTATGAATCCAAGCGTCTTTATCACAAATAATTCGGAGAAAGCAACATCATGTCTAACGAAAAGAATCTTCCCTACGCCGTCGTCTGCGGCGGCGTGAATATCGACATCGGCGCGCACTCCTTCGCGCCGCTGCGCGCGAAGGACTCGAACCCCGGCAAGGTCGAGCTGAGCCTCGGCGGCGTGGGACGCAACATCGCGCACAACATGCGCCTGCTCGGCGTACCGACGTATCTTCTGACCGCCGTGGGCGGCGATTCGCGCGCAAGCCAGGTCGAAGAGAGCTGTAAAGAACTCGGCATCGACCTTTCGCACGCGCTGCGCGTGCCCGACGGCCGCACCTCGACCTACGTGTTCGTGGGCGACAGCGACGGCGACATGGCCGTGGCCGTGGCCGACATGGAGATCTGCGAAAAGTTGACGCCGGACTACTTCGCCTCGCAGAAGGAGCTGCTCGACGGCGCCGCCGCGGTGGTCGTGGACGCGAACCTGCCGCGCGAGTCCATCGCGTACCTTGTCGAGCACTGCGCCGCGCCGCTCTTTGTCGATCCAGTGTCCACCGTCAAGGCGGAAAAGCTCCAGGGCTTACTCAGTCACGTCCACACGCTCAAGCCCAACCGCATTGAAGCAGAGCTCCTCTCCGGCGTGAAGATCTCGGACGACGCCACGCTCCATCAAGCCGCGCAGGCGCTGCTCGATCAGGGCGTGCAGCGCGTGTTCCTGTCGCTCGGCGGCGACGGTGTGTTTGCCGCGCAGCAGGGCGAGACACATTTGGAACCCATCTGCAAGGCCGAGATGCGCAACGCCACCGGCGCGGGCGACGCGATGATGGCGTCCCTCGTCTGGTCGTTTCTCGCGGGCCGCGAACTTGCCGAAAGCTGCGCCGCCGGCACCGCCGCCGCGGCCATCGCGGTCGAGAGCGAAGAGACCATCAATCCGAGCATGAGCGCCGAGGCCGTTCTGGCCCGCGCCGCGAAGTAAATTTCTACGACAAAAAAGAACCGTCCGATCGGACGGTTCTTTTTTTGCTTATTTTCTCAAATCCAGCAGCATCGCGACGTGGCGATAGAGACTTCTCTTGACCGCGGGGGTCATGCAGGCCTCCTTGATGGGCATGGCGAGCTTTCTGAGCTCGTCCTCGGCCTGCGCGATGACCTCGTCATCCGTGGCGTCGGAGTCGATCTTCGCCGCCGTCTCGGCCATCACGACCGGATGGGGCGCGACCGCGCCCGCGGCCAGACGCGCGGGGCGCTTGCCGCCGCAGCGGAGCGCGAAGTTGATGATTGGGAAGTCGATCGTCGTGCGCATGGCGTACTTATAAAAGCCGCTGCGCTCGCCCTCTTCCACCGCGGGGACGAAAAAGCGCGTGACGAGGATGGGCAGGTGCTCGTGGCAGGCAAGGCCGTTGGCCACGCTGTGGCGCTCGATGAGGGACTTGAGGTCGGTGCGGTGCGTCTTGCCGTCTTCGATGTATTCGACCTCCGCCTCGTAGGCGATGAGCGCGGTGGCGACGTCGGAATAGTAGATCGCGCGGCAGACCGGCGAGTTCGGGATCTGGTGGCAAATGCTGCCGCCGGTCTTGAAGCAGTAGGCAAGGCCGCTGCGCCACAGGTGCGGTGGTTGAAGTAGATGCAGCGGCGGTCCTGCATGATGTTGCCGCCGACGGTGGCGATGTTTCTGATCTGCGGGGGTGCCGTCAGCGACGACGGCCACGCGGTCGCCGATGGTCAGCGGCTCGGTCGTCAGCACCTTTTCATCCGCCATCAGAAGCGGAGAGGGCGGGTTGCCCGAGCAGTTGAAGTAGGCCTGCGGGGCCTCCTCCGGCAGGGCGCAGCCGAGGTATCCGGGAACCTTTTCCGCCTCGCTCACATCGATGCTCAGCACCTTGGCGTGGGAATGCGGGCAGCGCACGAGCGCGGCGTAGGCCATGTTGGGAAGCTCTAAGTCGTCGGTGTACTTGCCGCGGCCCAGCGCCTTATCCATGGACTCAAGGCGCGGCGTGGCGTGGTTGACAATGTCAAAATGATGCTGCTCCATCACTGCTGCGCCCCCTTTCCGTTCGCGTACTGGTCAATGACCCTGGAGGCCGCGACGACGGCCTCCTCGATCTTCGTGTAGCCCGTGCAGCGGCAGAGGTTGCCGGACATGGCGGCGTAGATCTCCTCGCGCGTGGGATGGGAGTTGCGGTCGAGCAGCGCCTTGGCCGCCATGATCATTCCGGGCGTGCAGTAGCCGCACTGGATGGCGCCGGCGTCGATAAACGCCTGCTGCAGCGGGTGCGGCTCGTCGGCGGTGCCGATGCCCTCGATGGTCTCGACCGTACTGCCGTCCGCCTCGATGGCGAACACACAGCACGAGTTGACTGCGCGCCCGTCCATGATGACCGTGCAGGCGCCGCATTCGCCAAGGTCACAGCCCTTCTTCGCGCCCGTCAGGTGCGCGCGCTCGCGCAGCACGTGCAGAAGCGTCTCCTGCGGCTCCACCGTGAACGCGCGGCTCTCGCCGTTGAGCGTCAGGTGAATCGTGTGGTTGTTTTCAAGCATGATGTTCTATCTCCTGTGCAGAATTTGCTGTATGCTCCGTATTGGCCTTATTCTCCCGTTTCAGCCGCTCTGTGCGCTGCGGCAGGTCTCTCACTCACCGGAGAGCGGGCGTCTCATATCCTCTTTTTCGCCCTCTGGCATATTCTTTCCCGCGCGGGCGCAACGGCCCTCGAGGGCCCTTTTTTTGGTATGGGCAACAGTATACTATCTATTTGCACAAAATCAAGCGTTTAAATTATGTCGAATTCATTCAACTTTTGTACATTATGTCTCAAAGCGGTTATCAACGCTTTTTCCAACGCTCGAACGGGGCGTCCCCCCTCGTCTTTCTCCACATCCAAAAAAAGGCGCGGGACAGCCTTCGCTGCCCCGTGCCCTTTTCCCTTTTTGCGCAAAAAACGGGCCGCTGAGGTATCAGCGGCCCGCCCTTCGCCTTTTCACTTTTCAATGAGATAGCTGCCGCTGTCCGCCGCCTCCGTCACGATGGGGACGAACTCGACGTCGTAGGCCTTCATCGCTTCGGTGACGCTCTCGAGCTGGTCTGCCGTGACCTTGACGTACACGCGGTCGAACTTTTCCGTGAGCTCGCTCATCACGATGCCGGAGTTTGCCTCGCTGCCCGCAAGCGCGATGTCCGCGTCCACACTGACGGAGAGCTTGCCCTTGTAGCCCGCCTGCTCAAGCGCGGTGTGGATATCGTCGGCGAGCAGCGCAAGCGCCTCCTGCTGCGTCATGGTGCGCTCGTCCGTCTTGATGCGGCTCATGCGCCCCTCGCGCGGGTAGTGGAAATCGTCGAGCAGAAGCTCGTCAAAGCCCATCTGTGCGCATTCCGTGACGATATCGGTCACATATTGGCGCGCGGCCTGCTTTTCGGGCGCGAGCCAGTGCGTGCTGTTCGTATCGTACCAGACAAAGCCCGTCAGCTGGCACACGGCGGCGTCCGTCATGTGCTCGTAGGCGTACAGGCTGTCGTGCAGCGTGCTGATGCGGCCGATCGTATAGTAGTCCGAGTCGACAAGGCCCTGAATGGCCGTGTCCGATGTGCTGTTCCCGGCCACCGCGCCGCAGTCGATCGCGCCCTGCACCTTAGAGCCGTAATGGATCTTGCCGCTCGCGTCCTTGAGCTCGACCGCCACGGCGTTCACGTCCTTATCAAGGCCATCGAGCGCTGCCTGCCAATCGCTGCCGAGCGCGTCCGCACCCAGCTCGACTGCGTAGGTATCCTTGATGACGGGCTTTTGCACCGTGATCTCAAGGTCGTCCTGCTTCTTATCGTCGCCGCTGTCGCCGCCATTTGCGGTGTCGTCCTGTGGGGTCTTCTTTATCCAGGGGAACTCAAAGCGGACCGAGCCGTCCGCATCGTATACCATATAGCGCTGCGCAAACAAAAAGCCGCACGCCAGCAGCAAAATGACCACCAGCACCACGGCCAGCACGCCTCTGCCGCGTCTGCGCCCGCGATAACCGGTATAGCCCTTCGTTCCGCTCGATCTTCTTGCCATTGTCTGCATCCGCCTCCTTTTTCTCGTGCAACAGTTTACCTTTTGAGAGCAAAAAAATCAACAAAAACCTTTCGGTTTTTGTTGATTTTCCGCTTTTGTATATGCTTTAGCCCTCGATAGCGTCCATCAGCGCGACGCGGCGGGCGTGGCGGCCGCCCTCAAACGCGGTGGAGAGGAACGTCTCAACCATGGCCGCGGCCAGCTTCGGGCCTGTGAAGCCCGCGCCGATGGCCATCATGTTCGCGTTGTTGTGCTGGCGGCAGAGCTGCGCCTCGAGCGTATCGGCGCAGTGCGCGCAGCGGATGCCCTTGACCTTGTTCGCCGCGATGGAGATGCCGATGCCCGTCGTGCACACGACGATACCGTACTCGCACTCTCCGCTCGCGACGGCACGCGCGGCGGCCTCGCCGAAAATGGGATAGTCGCAGCTCTCGGTGGAATAGGTGCCGCAGTCCTTGACCTCGTGGCCCAGGCCCTCCAGCTGCTTTTTGATGTCTTCCTTCATGGCGTATCCGCCGTGGTCACAGCCCAATGCGATCTTCATAGTGTTTCTCCTTTTGTCAGTCAGATTTTGTGAAAGACCGGTTTTTTCTTTTCAAACGTGCACACATAGTTGAGTCCGCAGCTCTTTAAGAGCTCCTGCGTCTCGCGGGCGCGCATGCCGACGAATTCCGGCGTATGCGCGTCGGTGCCGATGGTGATGATCTCACCGCTGAGCTCGTGATAGAGCCTCAGCCATTTGGCGTCCGGCAGCGGCGTGTTGCCGCGGTTGACGTTGCACTCGATGCCGCAGCCATTTTCAATGAGCGCGCGGAACACCTGCGCCACTTCGTCCTCAAAACCGTCGAAACTCATGTGCATACCGTGGTTTTCGTTCATGTAGCGGAGCGGCAGCGTCAGGTGGCCGAGCACGGAGAACTTCCCCCACTTGGCCGTCTCCAGAACAAGCGTTAAATAGTCCGCGATCTGCTCGCGCGCCTCCTGCTCCGTGGCCTCGGGCATGAAGTAGAGGTCGTTCCAATCGTACTTTTCCGACAGCTGATGCTGCGAGCCGATGACAAAGTCGAGCTCCGGCAAACGCGAGAGCAGCTCGTCTGCGTAGGCAAAGTCGCGCATCGCCTCGCCGAGCTCGATGCCGCGGCGGACGATGATCTTCCCGTCTGCCGCTTGGTCGGCGCGCGCAAAGGTCTCTTCACGATTCGAAAAATCGTGCTCCCAGTGCGCCGTCTCCCTCGGGCGGAACAGGTCTACATGGTCGGTCAGGCACATTTCCTGCAAACCCTGCGCGATGCCCGCGCGCACCATGTCTTCCACCGGCGTTTTCGAGTCGAACGAAAGCGAACAGTGGGTGTGATAATCGGATAAATACATCTTCTATTCGTTACAGCTTGAACTTTCCGAAAAAGCTCTTGTGTTCCTCATAATTCTTCTCGCCGAGCGACTCGCTGAACTTCTTGAGCGCTTCCTTCTGCTCGCGGTTCAGGTTGCGCGGCGTCTCGATATACACGGTGACGTACTGGTCGCCGCGGCCGCGGCCGTTGAGGCCGGGGATGCCCTTGCCTTTCAGGCGGAACGTCGTGCCGCTCTGCGTCCCCTCGGGGATGGTGTACTTCACCTTGCCGTCGATCGTCGGGATCTCAAGCTCCGCACCGAGCACCGCCTGCGTGAACGTGATGGGCGCTTCGCACAGGACGCTCGTGCCCTCGCGGCGGAAGATCTCGTGCGGACGCACGGACACGACGATCAGAAGGTCGCCCGCGGGGCCGCCGTTCTTGCCCGCGTTGCCCTGCGCGCGCAGTGAAATGGTCTGCCCGTTGTCGATGCCCGCAGGAATGCTGACCTTGATGGTCTTGCGGTGGCGGATCATGCCCTTGCCGCCGCACTTGGGGCAGGGCTGATGAATGATCTTACCCTTGCCTCCGCAGCGCTGGCAGGGTGCCGACGTCGACATATAGCCCAGCGGCGTCTGGCGGCGCTGCTGGACCACGCCGCTGCCGCGGCAGTCAGGGCAGACCTCGGCGGTCGTGCCCTTGGCGCAGCCCGAGCCGCGGCAGTCAGGACACTGCTCGATGCGGTCGATGCTGACTTCCTTCTCGCAGCCGAAGGCCGCTTCTTCAAAGCTGATGTTCACGCTCGTGCGCAGACTCTCGCCGCGCTGGGGCGCGTTGGGGTTCGCGCGCGCGCCGCCGAAGCCACCGCCGAAGAAGCTGCCGAAGATATCGCCGAGGTCGCCGAAGTCGAACCCTCCCGCGCTGTAAGCGCCGCCACCGGCGCCTGCGCCGTAATTCGGGTCAACGCCCGCAAAGCCGAACTGGTCGTAGCGCGCCTTCTTGTCTGGGTCGCTCAAAACCTCGTTCGCCTCGTTGATCTCCTTGAACTTCTCCTCGGCTTCCTTGTCGCCGGGGTTCATGTCGGGGTGATACTTGCGTGCGAGCTTTTTGTATGCTTTTTTGATCTCTTCTTCCGAAGCGCCCTTGGAAACGCCGAGCACCTCGTAATAGTCTCTTTTATTTTCAGCCATAGACTACGCTCCTAAAAACGCCGCAATCGGGGGCAGTATAAACTGTCCCCGCTGCGTCGATCGGTTTCAAATTACTTCTTGTTGTTGTCGTCGTCATCCACGACCTTGTAGTCAGCATCATAATACTGCTGACCGTTCGGGCCGGTCTGCGCGCCGCCGTTCTGGCCGCCCATGTCAGGACCGGCCTGTGCGCCGCCCTGCGGGTTCGCCTGCTGATAGAGCTTCTCGCTCATCTGATAGAACATCTGCGTGAGCTCTTCGGTCGCGCTCTTGATGGCGTCGGTATCGTCGCCCTTGAGGACTTCCTTCAGCTTGTCGATACCACTCTGAACCTTGGCCTTCTCGTCCGCGGGGATCTTGTCGCCCACTTCGCCGAGGGTCTTCTCGCTCTGGTAGACCATCTGGTCGGCCTGGTTGCGGACTTCGACCTTTTCCTTGATCTTGGCGTCCTCAGCGGCGTACTGCTCGGCGTCCTTGACGGCCTTTTCGATATCCTCCTTGCTCATGTTGGAGGAAGAGGTGATGGTGATGTGCTGCTCGGTGCCGGTGCCGAGGTCCTTCGCGCTGACGTTCACGATGCCGTTGGCGTCGATATCGAATGTGACCTCGATCTGAGGCACGCCGCGGCGGGCCGGAGCGATGCCATCGAGGTGGAAGCGGCCGAGGCTCTTGTTGGCAGCGGCCATCTCACGCTCGCCCTGCAGAACGTTGACTTCAACGCTCGTCTGGTTGTCGGCGGCGGTGGAGAAGATCTGGCTCTTCTTCACGGGGATGGTGGTGTTGCGGTCGATGAGCTTGGTGCAAACGCCGCCCATGGTCTCAATGCCGAGGGACAGCGGGGTGACGTCGAGCAGCAGGATGCCCTGCACGTCGCCGGCGAGCACGCCGCCCTGAACAGCGGCGCCCATGGCCACGACCTCGTCCGGGTTCACGGACATGTTCGGGGCCTTGCCGGTGAGCTGCTTCACGAGCTCCTGCACGGCCGGCATACGGGTGGAACCGCCAACGAGAATGACCTCGTCAACTTCGCCCATCTTCAGGCCGGCGTCCTTCAGCGCCTGCTCCACCGGCTTCTTGCAGCGGTCGAGCAGATCCTTGGTGATACGCTCGAACTCGGCGCGGGTCAGCGTGTAGTCAAGATGCTTCGGGCCGGAGGCGTCGGCGGTGATGAAGGGCAGGTTGATGTTGGTCTGCGTGGTGGAGGACAGCTCCATCTTCGCCTTCTCGGCCGCTTCCTTCAGACGCTGCAGGGCCATGGGGTCCTTACGCAAATCGATGCCGTTCTCGGCCTGGAACTTGTCGGCCATCCAGTCGATGATGCGCTGATCCCAGTCGTCGCCGCCCAGGTGGTTGTCGCCAGCGGTGGAGGCCACCTCGAACACGCCGTCGCCGAGCTCCAGCACGGACACGTCGAAGGTGCCGCCGCCCAGGTCGAAGACGAGGATCTTCTCGTCATGGTCGACCTTGTCGAGGCCGTAAGCGAGCGCCGCAGCGGTCGGCTCGTTGATGATGCGCAGGACCTCCAGACCGGCGATCTTACCGGCGTCCTTGGTGGCCTGACGCTGAGCGTCGTTAAAGTAAGCCGGCACGGTGATGACAGCCTGGGTGATGGGCTGGCCCACCTGCTTCTCCGCATCGGTCTTCAGCTTCTGAAGCACCATGGCGGAAATCTCCTCGGGAGTGTAGTCCTTGCCGTCGATATCGATGACCGCGCGGCCGTCCTTGCCCTTCTGGACCTTGTAGCTGACGGTCTTCTGCTCTTCGGGAGTCTCGTCGTAGGAGCGGCCGATGAAGCGCTTCACGGAAGAGACGGTGTTCTCAGGATTGGTGACCGCCTGGTTCTTCGCGGCCTTGCCGACGACGCGCTCGCCGTCCTTGCGGAAGCCCTCCACAGACGGGGTGGTGCGATCGCCCTCGGCGTTCACCAGAATTTCGGGCTCGGAGCCCTCCATGACGGCCATGGCGGAGTTCGTCGTGCCCAAGTCGATGCCAAGAATCTTAGCCATTGTGTACTGCCTCGCTTTCACAGTTTCACGTATAGATGAATGATGTTGAGATGCACTATAAAACCTTAGTCTGGTGCTGTCAAGTTTTCTCAACAACATTCAGTGAGACAAGCTCACTTCCCAGCACAATACGCGCCGAAATATGGTGCAGACACGACACGAAGCTTCTGTTGCCAAACTAAAACAATGCTGTTATCAGGGGGAATTCAAAGAAATTGAGCGCGTGCCTCTTCACTTTCCTAAGCGCCTCTCGTGAAGCGATATATGAACGATTTATGTCTATGAGTCGATCGCTCATTGCAAAACGAGCCCGGCATTCCCTTCTTCTCGCTGTCGAACAGAGAGCAGCTGTTTATATATAATGTAATGCGACGGTACTGCCAGGGTAAGAGAGGCCATTATGCTCCCATCCGAATCTTCGCTTCCTATCGCGCGCCGGGCCACTTGGCGTGACACGGAATGCCTCGAGCTGGTCTGCGGCATCGCCAACGCCGGTGGAGGTCGCCTCATTCTGGATGCCGACGTAGACAGCCGCGGCGCCGTGAAGCGACGCACAAGCCGCCTCATGAAAACCATTCCCGGGCTTATCGCGCAATCGCTCAACCTCACCTGCGCGGTGGAATTGGTGCTCGACAGCGGTCGTTTCTGTTTGGAGGTGGTTATTCCGCCGGCCAACGACCCTATCAGCTTCCGCGGTATTTTCTTCTTCTATAAAGATGGCGAGAACCACATCCTTGACGACGAGGCGCTCGATCGGCTCATGCAGCGCGATATGGAGGCCGACGTCAAGTGGGAGCAGCGTCCCGTGGTGCAGGCCAGCTTGGACGATTTGAACATGGGCCTCGTCACGCGCTTCACCGGCGCGGCCCGCGATACCGACCTCACGGTCGACCTTGACGAGGTCTTCGGTTCCCTCATCGAGCAAGTGCACTCAACCGTCGAGCTGCTCTTTGAGAAGTACCTACCGGAAGAGGAGCCGGCCCCGCACGGCACCTACCGTCTCGGCACCGCCGGTGGCCATGGTCGACCGCCTCGGGATGCGGTGCACGAAGCCGTGCTGAACGCGCTCGCCCACAAGAACTACGACAGCGGCGCCCCCGTGCAGGTGAGCGTGTTCACCGACCGCCTCTGCATCGACAACGTGGGCCGACCGCCCCGCACCTGGACCGTGGGCGCGCTCCTCGGACGCCACACATCGCGGCCCAACAACCCCAATCTCGTGGCGGCCCTGCGCTCGCTCGGCATCATCGACGGCTGGGGCAACGGGGTCTCGCGCATCCGCATGAGCTGCATGGAAGCCGGCACGCCCGAGCCCATCTTCGAACTACGCGACGACGAGACTATGGTGTGCTTCCCCATGGATTCAGACAGCCTTTTGACCGCCTCGATAACGCACGCGAACACCATCAGCGCCGCACCAGTGGCCCGAGCTGACCTGCCCGAAGTGCAGCAGACGGCGCGAGCCCGGGCGACCCAGCAGGACACGAGCCTCACGCTGAATGACGAGAAAGTGCTCGCCATGCTCGATATCGACGGACGCCTTACCGCACCGCGCATCGCCAAGAACCTCAACATCAGCGAGAGCACCGTGCGCCGCAGCTTCCGCCGACTGCGCGATTTGGGGCTCATCGCCCGCGTCGGCTCCGACAAGTCGGGGTTCTGGCAGGTTCAATAGCCCGTCGCACCCTTCTTCGAACTTGCTCAACCAGATCTGAAAACAAGACTGCCCGCACGTCCTGATCCGTGCGGGCAGTCCATGGAGTTGGCCGCCGGTCGCGCGTCCTGATCCGTGCGACTCGTCGGCCTCTGCGGCCGCTTGCGCCCTTAGGCCTTATGGGCGACTCGGGCCGCGCGAGTATCTTCGGCTCCCGTCGTAACCGTGCTGGTAAGCGAGTTGTTGAAGTCGTCAATCCTGCGGGCGTAACCGAGGCGGTTCGCCACTACCACGGCAGCGTAGCCCACCGTGAGCAGAACGCCAATGAGCATCACCCAGTGCACCCAGCAGTGGGGCTCGTCGAAGGCGCCCAGAGCCGTGGCGTCGTCCTCGATGACCTCGCCGCCGACACGCGTCACCGCGGGCTCCTCGTTATCGAAGGAGACGCTTGCGGCCATGGGGACGTCCTCGTCGAGAATGATGCCCGCCACAGCCCCGAACTGCTCGGCCACGGCAGCAGCGCGCTGGCTTCCGACCATCGTCGTCACCACGCCGGCAATGGCATCAGCCGGAGTCGTGGCCCCCGCCGGCATGCCCGCGCCCAGGCTCGAACGCGGCGGCAGAAGCGGGTTGCGCGGCGGCACCACCGTAGAGCCGGCCGGGCCGATGGTGAAGGTACCGGGAACAACCTGCACGTCGTAATTGTTGCGGATCTCGTTGCCGTTGGCATCCTTGCTGAGAGGCAGCACCGTGCCATTGAGCAGGGCGCTGTGTCCGTCATAGCCCGAGGGCAGTTGCGCGGCGCCCGACCCGAGGAACGTAGCGCCGCTCATGTCGCTGCCAGCCGCCACCGCGGCACCGCCGTTCAAACCATTCTCGGAGGGCGGCAGGAAGTAGAAGTAGGCAAGCTGGGGGCCTTCGGCGTCTTCGGTCAGAGCCGGACGCACCGTGACGTTGATCGTAACCTCGCCGCAGCGCACCACCGCGTCTCCCGGAGCGACCGCTGTCACCTTGCCCGTGGTGGCAACCTCGGCCACAGCCGGGTTTTCGGAAGCCCACGTGCCGCCAGAAGCGGCAAAACGGTGCAGATCGCGAACCTCGCCCACATACAGGGTGAGCTGATGCTCGTTGTCCGAGTCATCGACGGGCTTGTTAGCGGCGGGCTCGGACGTCGCAGGCTGCTCCGGAGCATCCACGTCAGCGCCAGTGCCTATACCGGTATCGCCGTTATCGGCGCCGGGCAATTCGCCTTCTTTGCCGAAACCGTTGCCGCTTTCGGCGTTGTCGCCGTCGCCTTCACCGATGTTCTCATCACCCGGAATTACGGACTGCTCAGGATTGGTCGGGTCGGCAGGCTCGCTCGGCTCATCGCCCTCCTTTTCGGACGTCGGCATGGCGAACGCAAAGGGAGCATTGAGCAACTCGGTGGAGAACGTGAGAGCGTTGGGATTGATATCGCCCTGAGTCGTAAGGGGCTTCTCCAGCGTTATTTCAGTGACCGTTTCGGGGCCATCAATGCGGTACGCCTTCATTTCGCCCGCAAACGGGCCGCGCCACGTCACGGTAACGCGGTAATCTATGCCAGAAAGCGTGAGCGGGTCGCCCGACTCGTCAACAAGGCCGAGGCGATAGATGCGGTACAGCCCGTACCCCTCTTCCAGGGCCTTCTCCATGGCGGTCTTGCCTTCGTCGTTTTCCGCCACATCAACCGTCAGCCGCGCTCCTTCGGGAAGCGCGCCCGCAGCGGTCAGCTTCACCGTCACATCATCGGTATCGACGGTCAGGGCAGTCGCATCGTTTTGCAGGCCATCGGACGTCGGAGAATCGAGGAAGCCGTCGTCCTTCTGGCCGGGCGTCTCGCTGGCGCCATCATTCGTCGGCGTCGAAACGCTCTCGGACGTCTTCTCCGGATCATTTTCAGGCGGCGTTGGCTCCGTCGTCTTCTCGCCCACTTCGCCATCGAAGCCTTCGACGGCCAGCGCAGCATCGGCAAACACCGAGACGTTCAGGAACGAGAGTGCCATAAGCAGAGAGAGCGCGACCGCCACGATCTTTCCCTCGAGGCAGTTACGCGCGTCGGCGAGTCGCTGTATTGTGTTCATTTCCACCAACTTCTCCTTAACCCCGGCGGCCTTTTCGCCGCCTTGCATCCTCACATTTCGGGCTGTGAGTGCGATACCGAAAACACCGGCGATACGCGTAATGCAGAGTGATTTCAATATCGATGAGAATTCTACGCAGCTTCAAAGAGGGAAGCCGCTTTTTGCGGCAAGTTGATAGGATAATGACATTGCATTTGATACGAATTTGTCATTCTTCTGTTCTGAAATGGAAATGACAGGCAAGAAAAAGCGGCCGAAGCCGCCATAAAGAAAGTCGTTCAGAGAAATTTGCTAAACGGCGCCGCGAACCAGAGAGGCCAATTCATTGCGATCATGGAACTCCCTGGGGCGATCGGGGCGTGAAACCTCCACGACATCGCCCTCCCAGGTGGCTCCCGCGTCACCGAACTTCGAGGAATGCACGATGCGCTGGAAGCGCACCCGTGAGTTGGCAGGCAGCTCGGCTAATTCGAACCCAAAGGTAAGGTTCGAGAGAATCGCCTGCAACGCGTCGACCACCTCATCATCGGGGCTCAGACGCACCACTCCCATCTCGCTGTTGTAGAGCAGCCCCGGCGCAACGAAGATTGTGCGGATCCGTTCCTGGCGCTTCTTTTCGGCCCAGTGAATGGCAACGCAGGCAGCGGCAATAACGACCCACCAGACAACCGTCACCACAATATCGAGGGGGTTGTCCACGAGATCGAACTGCAGCGCATGCCAAATCCAGAGGAAGGCAACGGAAGCCAGCAGAAGCACAGCGGCTATGATCCAGTTGCTCTTTCGCATACGACGTGACTCCTGAATGTTGCTTCTCGCGGGGTAACTCATTTTCATTTTGCCAATTTTACCCCTTTAAGGTACGACAGGCTACCTCATTTTGCGTGTTCATTTACTCAATTCGCAAGAAAGCCCGCTGCAGCAGCAACGGGCTTTCAATGGACTTCGATAAAAGAGACTCTGGAAGACTCCGCGCTCAATCGCACTTACCGAAAATTGAGAGCTAATCCTCGACGATCTCCGGGATAGCGCCCATGGGGCACTCCTCGACGCAGTCGCCACAAGCGATGCAAGCTTCCTCGTTCACGGCGTCGGCAACGCCATTGACGACCTCGAGCACTTCCTGGGGGCACGCGTCAACGCAGATGCCGCAGCCGATGCACTCGTCAGCTTCAATTACGGGATGAGACATGGGAAGCTCCTTCGTTCTCGGGTGATAATCCTCGTCTATGAAGCAGGGACTTTCCGCCCCCGGTTACTTCACTGCGCAAGATACCATGAAAGAGCCGAAGCGCAAGTAGAAATAGAAAACTTTTCAGGGGGCGGCTAAGGAGTGCGTAACGAACTAGCAGATGCGGGGGAGCTGTTCGCCGACGAGCATGTCCAAGATGCGGGTGCTACCGAAAGCGGTGCGCAGGAACACCTTGGGGCCGCGGGCCGGGTCGGCCTCGGTCACGCGCCCGATAATGGCGGCATCGGCGCCATAGGGGCTCTTCCGCATGGCGGCCAGCGCCGCCTCGGCCTCGTCAGCGGCCACCACGCAGACCATCTTGCCCTCGTTGGCCACCTGCATCACGTCGTAGCCGAGCATCTCGCAAGCGCCCAGCACGGCGTCCTTCACGGGAATGGCGTCCTCGTCCACCGTGATGTCGGTGCCAGACTGCTCGGCCAGCTCGTTCAGCGTTGAGGCGATGCCGCCACGCGTGGGATCGCGGAAGCAACGGGTGTGTGGCGCCGCGGCCAGCACATCGGCGATGAGGTGATTCAGCGGTGCCGCATCGCTTTCGATGTTTGCCGAGAAGTTCAGACCCTCGCGGCAGCTCATGATGGTGATGCCGTGGTCGCCCAGGGTGCCGCTCACCAGCACCGCATCACCGGGGCGGATTTGCGCGCCACCGAGGTTCACGCCCTCGGCAAGGGCGCCCACGCCGCTCGTGTTGATGTAGATGCCGTCGCCATGGCCCCGGTTCACCACCTTGGTGTCGCCGGTGACGAACCGCACGCCGGCCTCGCGCGCCGCCTCGGCCATGGAAGCGCAGATGCGGCGCAGGTCATCCATGGGAAAGCCCTCTTCCAGAATGAAGGCGCAGGAGAGATACAGCGGGCGGGCGCCGGAGGTGGCCACGTCGTTCACGGTGCCGCACACAGCCAAACGGCCGATGTCGCCGCCGGGAAAGAAATGCGGCGTCACCACGAAGCTGTCCGTGGAGTAGGCGATGCGCTCACCCGGCGCGAGGGCCGGTAGCACCGCCGCGTCATCGCCGCGCAGAAGCTCGTCGGTGCCGTAGGCCTCGAAGAACACCTCGTCGATGATGCGCTTCATCATGGAACCGCCGGAACCATGCCCCAGCATTACCTTCTCGTCTGCCATTACATAAACCTTCCCGTGGTGGTAAGCACCAGCTTGCCGTTCTTCACGCCCTTGGTGCCCAAAATGAGGTTGGCCACGCTTTGCACGAGACCCGTTTCACCGCGCATGACGATAACCTCCAAGCACATATGCTCGTCCACATGTACGTGCATCGTGGAGATGATGGTGTCGAAGTAGTCGTGCTGAATGGTGTGCAGCTTCTCCTGCAGATCGTTGGAGTGGTGGTCGTAAATAATGGTGAGCGTGCCCATGACAAGGCCCCCAGGCGTTGCGCACTCTTCTTCCACGAGGGCGTCGCGCACCAAATCGCGCACCACTTCGCTGCGGTTCTTCGCCAGGCCGCGGCGAGCCACCAGCTGGTCGAACTCCATGAGCAGCCCCTCGGGCATGGCCACGGAGAAACGAACAAGGTCGTTGCTCATCGGTCGCGCCGCCTAGACGCGGGCGACGGTGAAGCCGGCGGCATCCTTCGCGTCATCTTCCATGGCCTCTTTGGCCTCGTCAAGTGCGGCGCGCACCTCGTCGAGCAGGCGCATCACGTCATGCAGCTTTTCCCCCACCGTGGCAAACCCGGCGTCGGAGGCCAAATGCCCCAGATCGTGCGCATGGCGACGCTCGAGCTTAATGTGGTCGTCGATCTGGTCGATCATCATTTCCAGCTGGCCGGTGTTGACTCCATTGGTGCACATGGGCGCCTCCTTGGAATTTGCTACTATATACAGGAATGTTTTATCGCGAGTGCGAGCGCAGCGCAAGAGGGAGTGTGATTTCTTCCGTGAAGAGTAACATTTTTGAGGTAACGGGCGAATCGGTGCTCATGCTGTACGGCAGCCACCTGACCGGCGCGCCAACCTCCACGCTGCTCGTGCTGAGCGAGACCCCTTTGGGCGACGCAGCCTTGGAGGCCCTAGAGAAATCGGCGGTGAGCTTGGAGTTCGGCACTGCCCCTCTGGCGCAGGTGGTCGTGGAAACCGACGAGGGCAAGCTGGGCGCGGAAGACGTGCGAACTATCGTGGAAGGCCTTGACCCGGTGGCGCTTGTGGCCTGCGACGCCTTCGCCGCCGAGGCGCTTTCGGCCGCCTACCGCACACCCGTGACCCTGGATGCCGACAATCGCCTCCTCGGCCGCACCACCATCATCTTCCAAGACTTCGAAGGCATGATGAACACCCCCGCCGACAAGCAACGGGCCTGGGCGCTCCTGAAGAAGCTGCGGTAGAGAGACCCTCTGAAAGCCGCCCACTGATCGAGGAGCTCATCGGTGACCTCTACACCGCCTTCTACCACAAAAGGCTTTTACTTCTCTGCACTCATTTGTCTACACCTACCCAATGCCGAGTTCCTTTTTCACCTTTTTCGTCTCAAGCGCGAAGGTATGTCGTCGATCTCCCTCCGGCCCTCCTGTAAATAGAACCTTTGTCGGCAAGCGATTTCAGAACCCTGCCCGCCTTGGTTTGGCTCATGCCAAGCATACCTTCCAGATCGCGACGCGACACCTCCTTGCCCTCCTCGAAAAGAGCGAGAGCTCTTTTTTCGTCGTCCGTCAGCGCCACTTCCTCAGTCACCACCGGCAGCTCAACGCAAATAGTGTTCTCGGTAACCGAGAATTTCGGCTTTGCAGCCGACCCCTCATAGGCGGCCCGTATCCTCGCTACCCCCGTTCCAAAAGCCTCAATATAGTTCAACCGAAGGAAGACGTTCGCAATTATCGGATTCCTCAAAACGGAGATCCTGGTCTCTGGCGGGTATTTCCTCGAAGGAAAGGTGCTGGCCCTCCAAGATGAGGCGGGTGAGACCCGTCCGATCTACCTCCACGTCTGCGGTATCGCTTCGCCGATAGGCTTTGCCTTTATAGAGATACGGCTTATCGGATCCTTCCCTCACATGGAGGACAACAATGCTGAGGCCATTTTCAGTTGACTCCTCCAACACGTAAGCTGGCGTTGGAGATATATCGTCGTTGATGGAGTTCTCGATATCGAGGCACAGGGCTCGAACCTCGGCGACGCCAACGGTAACCCCCTCGTCATCGACGCCGAAGAAAATATCACCGCCCCCGTAGTTCGCGAACGCGCTGACCGTCTTGAGGAATGATTTTGTCATTCCTCGCTTGAATTCAACCGTACGAGATTCTTTCATTTTTCGAGCCTTTCGCTAGAGTTGAAGAGAATAGTAATCTCTGCGCAAAGAAAGTGCAGAGAATAGTTTTCTTCGCATTGAATTTGTGCGGAGATTAACGGGACTTGCTTTCGCTCCATTCGCATCCCAGTGCCGAGAATGCGACTGCCAGGCAGCGCTCCTGGCGAACCGCTGCGGGAGGGCATAACCAGCGCGAAAACGGCCCGGTCGGCGACGCCCCGATCTCATGGCAAAGGTCAGAACCTGTCGCGTGGCACCGTTGAGTGAGTGGCTCATGGTTGCGCTGCGGGGCCGGAAGCGATATATTCGCCGTAACTCTACGTCAACGAGAGAAGGAGACCCACTATGAACGGGAAGCGATCGGGGTCGCTTCTGCGCTTCGGGCTGTCGGCGGTGCTGGCGTGCGGGCTGGTGCCCGCGGCCGCCTTCGCCACGCCGGAGGGCAAAAGCACGGAGACCCCCCATCGAGGTATTTGAGACCCTAGCGGACGACGCCACCATCGGCGACTCGGCCGACCCGGGCGGCCCTCCTGAGCAAAACCCCTCTCCTTCCCCTCTCGACAACCCTGTTGCGTCCAGCTCCCAAGACGCAACCTTCGAAGATGCGGCTCCCGCCGGCACCGTCGACCCCGTGGCCCAGTCCGTGGCCGCGGCGCTTCCTTTGGTAATGGCGACCTCAGATACTGATACTGCACCGTCGGCCTCCGCTGCTCCCGATTCGTCCGCATCGGTTGCGTCCTTTGCCGACACGGAGCCCGACGCCTCTCCTCTTTCCGAAACTCACCCCACACCCACCGCGGCGGGGCTCGTTGCCCTGAACACCCCCAATGCAAGCACGGCGATCCACACCCCCGACGCCGACGGCTGGGTCACCTGTGGCACCTTGCGCGTGAAAGGTGGCACTTACGGTACCGACTTCATTTACTACCCCGATCTGTTCCAGTACCCGAAAGAAGACGGGACGGTGGTCAATTACGGATTCGCCGGCTACAACGGAACCGTGAAGTCGGATCTCATTTTGGTGCTATCAGAAAAATCTCTTTCTTTCAAGAACGCAGAAGGCACCAACACTATAGACGGACGCTCCCCCAATGCCGCCATGACGAGCATCTTCATTGCGCCAGGCAACCATGCCGATCTCACTCTCGCTGGAGTGAACATCAACACGACGCCCAACAGCAATGGCAGTTCCAACATACCCATCAATATCATGACGAACGTTTACGACGCGGCCTCCGGCACCTGGGCGAAATCGAGCGAAGAGGTGCGAAACCGAACATCGCTGCACCTCACTCTTGCCGACGGCACCGCCAACTACTTGGCCGTGAACGAGATCAACATGCCCGCCATCCGCTGCGGCGAGGGAAGCGACCTCACCATAGACGATGCGGAGCGCAACGTGGATGCAAGCGGCAATCCCGTGACACCCGTAGGAGCCGTCATCAATCGCGATACGACACTTGCCAGCGGGAAAAATTGAAAGCCGGCGAGCCGCACACCACTTTGGACAGCGCAAACCCTGGGAGCCTGGAAGTGTGGGGCGGTCAGCAGTGCGCCGCCATCGGGGGCGCCAATGAGGAAGATGGCGGTACCATGACCTTCAACGGGGGCACCATCACTTCTCATGCATGGACTGGCAATGACTGGCTCGAAACGGGGGCAGCCATCGGAGGCGGCACATGGGGCCGCGGCACTGACGGCGCTCTCACTTTTAATTCTGGAACCCTGAACGCCGTAGGCAACTACCACACAAGCGGCATCGGATCCGGCTGCGGCGCGAAGTACAACTTCACGTACGACTACACCATAGCGCCCGATCACATCCCCTGCGACTCCCGCCAATCAGGCAATATCGTCTTTTTGAACGGATGGTACTACGGCATGGAAAACGTGCGTGCGGGCAACATCACTATCAATGGCGGATTCGTCAAATCCACCGGCTTCGAGCATTCCTCGGGATTCGGCAATAGTTGCGCATCCACCCCCAACACGGGCGGAGTCATCCGCATCACCGGTGGCACGCTCTACCCCACCGTCACCAGTAGCGAGGGATTCCCTGACTTCAACGCCGACGGTGGGCACGTGATTATCACAGGCGGTTCGGTGTACACTAACGGATCGTTCAAGGGCATCGGCGGCACGGCCTGGGGCAACGACGCCTGGTCAGCCGAGGGTTACAACCCGAACGACCCCGACGATCCCAACAAGGTGTTCATGGTGACCATCGACCTGTCCGCCGACCTGCGCGCGGCCGGCGAAGCGGGCGACAACCTCATCGAGAGCTGGAATCTGAAGGTGGGCGGCGAGGACTACCCCTACGGCGCCCCCACCCAGCTTTTGGACGGGAAACTGTACCTGTGGCTACCGAAGTCGGCCACCAAGCAGACCGTCTCGGTGGATCTGTCCTACCGTGGCAAGGACGGCCAGCCCCACCCCTTCGACACCCTGTTCCGCAACCCGGGGCAAGTCGACCAGCTGAAGCGCTACGAGGACTTCGAGTTGCCGAAGGAGTACCTGGCCGGCCTGGTGAAGCCCTACGACGGCCGCCCCTTCAAAACCTACGAGATAACCCCTGAGCATCCCCTGCGCACCCCCGAGGTGCTCAGTCGCGACGAGGAGGGCAACCCCACCGAGTACCGTTGGCTCACCAACACCGACGACGTCGTCTACCGCTACCGACTGTACGACAAGCGCAACGGCGCGCCGATCGGGGACGAGGTGGATAGCGGGCGCGACATGCCAGTGAACGTGGGCGTGATGAAGTTCACCATGGTGTCGCGCGAATACTCCGGATCGTCGGACCCGGCCCTGGCCGACTTCGCGAACGGCTACTGGGGACACCGCGCCACCGGTTGGTGCGAGATCACGCCCATCCCCTCGCAGGTGCACGACGTGGCAGCGACGTGGGCCGACGAGGGGGATGCGGCCCTGCAGCCCGGCGCCAACGAGCATCCCTCGAACCAGCGCATTACCGTGAGCGCCGTCATCGGGCGCGGGGAGACCGTGGACGGCAAGCCCCTGGCCGCCGACCGGTCGAACGCCACGGCCCCCACCTGCAAGGCGCCCCAAGGCCGCGTGCAGCTTTTCGTGGACGGCGAGCCGGTTGGCGAGCCGGTGGAGCTGCTCTTCGACACGAAGCTCGACCGGAACGGGAACGTACTGACCGACTCCTCGGGCAATCCCGTGCCCGACAACGCGGGCACGGCCAACGCCGCCGTGGTGCCCAACGGATCGGGTGGCACGGAGACCCGGTTCACCTACACCTTCACGCCGTCGGAGGCCGACTGGCTCGTGCCGGGTGTGGGAGAGGCGGGCAAGCACCAGGTGTCGCTGCAGTTCCTGCCGCCCTCGGCCGAGCAGCAAAAGGCGGGCGCGACCGCCAACTACCTGGAAAGCGCTGACCCCGCGAAGGATCCCTCCGCCCCCAGCGCCGAGGTAGTGATCGAGCCCATAGATCCGAACCCGACCGTGACGCCGGCGGCCGACCCGGACTGCAAGGATCCCGACTTTCCCGCGCCGTCGGTGGAGACGGGGCCGGGAGAGCCGGACGAGCGAACCCGGCGACAAGAACTACCACGGCTCCATCACGACGACCTGGGGCGAGCCGAGCGAAGACAACCCGCACCCCGGGCGCGTGACCCTGTCGATCAAGACGCCCTCCACGGGGAAGATCAGCGTCACGGACGCGAGCGGCAACGTGTTTACGGCCGACTTCCTGAAGGACGCCGACGGGCGCCCGGTGCGCGGTGAGGACGGCACTTACACGCTGGTGCTGGACCCGACCGCCGTCGGGCGCGGGCAGCTCACCTTCAGGCAGGAGCCGAACGGCGCCTACACGGGCTCCACCTGGGTGTACGATGTCACCGTGAACCCCGACGTGACGGTGCCGCCGGCGCCGGGCCTGTCTAAGGAGGCCGAGAACCTCACCCACCCGGACGGCCCCACGCAGCCCGGCGACCGCATCCGCTACACGATCACGGCGGCGAACACGGCGACCGGCTCGCTGTGGACCGACGTGGTGATACGCGACCCGCTGCCCGCCTGCCTCGAGCTGGACGAGGACAGCGTGCGGCTGGACAACCCGCGCGGGGGCGTCGCGGGCAAGGCGCTCGCGAAGGCGCCGCTGGTCGCCGCATCCGACGTGGGCAAGTTCGCGCTCGCGACGGCCGGCGCGGACGGACGGCGCGTCCTGACCGTGCCCGCGGGCGACGTGCCCGGCGGCGCGACGGCCACCGTCACCTTCGAGTGCACCGTGGCGATCGATGCGGCCGGCGAGGGCGCGGCCGCCGCCGACCTGGCCAACATCGCCGAGGCCACCGGCACGCGCCCCGACCCGACCGACCCGGACAACCCGATGCCCGACCCGAATCGGCCAGGTCAGCCCCTGCCGGTCGACCCCGACCCCACCGACCCGGTCACCCCTCCCGGCCCGGGCCGCGTTGTGCCGGCCGATCCCGCGATCACCTTGACGAAAACGGTAAAGAACCTCACGACCCCCGGTGCAAGCGTCACGCGCATCGGCGACAGGCTCCTCTACACGGTGACGCTAGCGAATACTGGTGCGGCCAACAGCTGCCTGGTTGGCGCCGTCATTAGCGATCCTCTGCCCGTCGGCATCGAGCCTGCGGCCGGCACCATCCAGCTCGCTGTGAACGGACCCGTGCCCGACGGGGCCTACGACCGCGGGACGCGCACCATAGCGGTGACCTGCGGCGACCTGTGGGGCGGCGGCAGCGCCGCGCTCACGTTCGAGGCCGCCGTGGAGGCCGACGCCCTCGGACAGGACGCCGCGAACATCGCCCATGCCCATGGGGGCATTCCATCGGAGGATCCGGGCAGCGTGCCCTCGGGCCCGGACCCGGGCAAGCCGACTGAGCCACCAGCGGACGAGCCCATAGCGTCCTCCGATCCCGCCGAGCCGCCGACCATCATCCCCGACGACCCCGGGCGGGACGACCTGTCCATCGCCAAGACCGCCGAGAACGCCTCCCGCGACGACGGCACCACCCACGTGGGCGACACGGTGCGCTACCGCATCGCCCTCGCGAACAGCGGCCCCGCCACCGGGTGGATGGACGCCGTCATCCGCGACGACGTGCCCCACGGCCTGGAGCCTATCGCCGGCACCATCCGCCTCGCGCTCCCCGACGGGCGAGAGGTCACCGTGGACGACGGGGCCTACGACCCCGCCACGCGCATCCTGGCCGTGGCCGTCGGGCACCTCTACGGCGGCCAAGAGGCGACGCTTTCCTTCGACGCCCTGGTCACCAAAGACGCGCTGGACACCGACATCGGCAACATAGGCACAGGCTACGGGACGCCGCCCTCTCAGTGGGATCCCGGCCGGCCGGCCCCGGAGCCGGGCAACCCCTTCCGTCCCGAAGAGGGCTGGGACGAGTACGCCCGCGACCACGAGAGCGTGGCCACCGACCCCGTGTACCCGCCGGGCGTCACCTCCCGAGGCGGCGTCCTGCAGGATACGGATGACAGCTCCACCGCCCGCAAGAAGGACTCCACGACTATCCGCCACCGCCTCGCCCAGACCGGCGACGCCTTGGCCGCGGCCTCCGGGACGGCGCTGGCTCTTGCCCTGGCCGCCGGCGCCCTCACCCTGGCGAGCCGCCGCCGCGCACGCCGGGCGAGGTAGCAGGGCGGCAGTCCGGCCACCGGCAATTTCTCGACCCGCAACAAAGGGGCCGCCGAAGCTTTTTCAGCTTCGGCGGCCCTTATCTCTATGCCCGATTGTGCATCATTGGACTAAGTAGAACAATACTTGTTCCATTTAGTCCAACTATATTGGATTTCAGTTGCTGAGACAGTCTACAAGCTCGTGACCACGACTTCGGCGGCATCGAGAAGCTCGGCCACCTCGTCGGTGGTGGCCGCCTCGGCGTAGATGCGCACGAGCGGCTCGGTGCCGGAGGGGCGCATCATACTCCTCGCTGCCGAGTCGCTCGTCCAACATCGCGACCGCTGATCTATGCTTCGAGCAGAATCGAGAAGGCGCTCCGATCGCGATCGCTCAGACAGCCCAAAGGCTCTCCGTTGAGAAGATCTCCGGGCCTCAGGGAGAAGAGCGGCGCCAGCTGAATGCGTGATGGCTTGAGCAAGCCCTCCTCCTTCCAATCGAGAAGCTCGTAATACTGATAGTGCTGCTGCGGGGACGCCGAGGTCACCTTCGCCGCAATGACCGCTACGGTATCGCTATCGATGATGACGACGGGACGTACCTTACCGATATCAGGATGATCGGCAAAGCGCACATAAGCGAGCCAGACCTGCCACGGAGCGAGACTAATGGACAAGTTGGGCATAGACATCATCCTCGTCGTTGTCCATATCGGCGGGCAGCACACTCGCCCCCCACTGAGGATCAACGGGCAGTACTGAAGCTGGATTGTAACACGGCTTCGACGAGACACGCATATCGAAGGGGAGACCGCCCACATCAATGGACTTCACCAAAAAGGTATTGATTGCATCACTCAGACTCATGCCCCAATGGGCGTACACCTCAGCCGCCTCCGCTTTCACGTCGGGTACCACATAGGCTTTAATCTCAGCAGTACGAGCCGCCACAATCATCTACCTCCTAGGCCGAAACAAGGCCTATTCTATACCCTCGCCAGCTTCAGCGCAATGGAGCCTTTACTTTTTTCGAAGGCAGCAGAAGGCCGCCAGGGCGCATTGGCTCTGGCGGCCTTTGGGGCGCGTTATGCTGAGACGGTCTACAGGCTCGTGACCACGGCTTCGGCGGCATCGAGAAGCTCGTTTACCTCCTCGG
>OHUG01000196.1_pt1 | contig 33961 bp, 25 predicted proteins | sample 1579161 | NCBI WGS metagenome assembly OHUG01 (sample SAMEA3882514, study PRJEB24775) | human gut metagenome | biome: human-associated habitat; feature: intestine environment; material: feces | place: Netherlands | collected 2009/2010 | reverse complement strand
GCGATCCGCCGGAGCAGTGGTTTGAGTCCTATTCATTCTATCCGAAGCACGGATATGCCGAATACGAGCCGCGGTATATGAGAAAGAAATTATAAGGACAAATAGGAGTTCAAAGGGGAGAAAATATGAATAAAGCAGGAACGCAAAGATATAGAAACCGATAGATTGATACTTCGAAGATTCAGATTAGAGGATGCAGAGGATATGTATGCAAATTGGGCATCTGATCCCGAAGTCGGGAGATTTCTGACATGGCCGACGCATTCGAGCGTTGAAGTGACAAAGAGCCTTCTTGCCGCCGAGGATTTCACCTGGGCGCCGCCGGAAAACAATAAGAATTTCTGAATAAAAGCAAAAACGCCCTCCCGAAGTGATGGATATGTACCCTATATAGGAAGCATATCCATGACCGACACGGGAGGGCTTCTTGATTTCTCTTTGGAAAGCAGCTTCGCGGGGCAGACGCGCTTTCCTATGCGCATTCGGAATTGACATTCCCGTTCCGCTTCGGTACAATAGAATCAACAAGAACCTCGGGGGACAAAACAGTATGAATTTTCTGGAAGAACGTATCGTAAAGGACGGCGTTGTAAAAGCCGGCAATATATTGAAAGTAGACAGCTTTTTAAACCACCAAATGGATGTGCGCCTGTTTCGCCAAATGGGCGAAGAGTTCAAGCGACGTTTTGCAGATAAGCCCATCAACAAAATTCTGACGATTGAAGCCTCCGGCATCGGTATTGCATGTGTGGCGGCGGAATGCTTTGACGTGCCGGTCGTCTTTGCGAAAAAGAGTCAGAGTGTGAATATTGATGGCGACGTATACGTTTCCGAAGTGGAATCCTTCACACATAAGCGTGTGAATCGCGTGATCGTCTCGAAAAAATTTCTCGGCCCCGAGGATCACATTCTTATCATTGATGATTTTCTTGCAAACGGCTGCGCGCTGCAGGGGCTCATCTCTATTGTAGATCAGGCGGGCGGCACGGTGGAAGGCATCGGTATCGCGATTGAAAAGGGGTTCCAGCCCGGCGGCGCGAAAATTCGCGAGATGGGCTACCCGCTCGAATCGCTCGCCATTGTGGAAAGCATGGACGACGCAACCGGCACGGTCGTTTTCCGTCCACAGCCATAAAAGGAGTTTTGTATGAGACGGTTTTTATCCCGCGTTTTGCCCCTTTTGCTCAGCTTCGGCTTGATTTTTAACTGCACAGGATGCAGCACGGTTTTGGTCTTAGCCGGTAAAGCTCGTGAAAACAGCGAAGCTTCGTCCTCTGTGATCTCGGAAAGCTCCGCGTCCTCCGGCGTCATCTCCACCCCTGTGCCGACCGAAGACGGCGACCTGCGTGCGTTTTACACGGATGTTGCAAACGCTGAAAGTGTCACGGTAATGGTGTACATGATCGGCTCCGACTTAGAGAGTGAGGACGGCTCCGCGACCGACGACCTTTTGGAAATGGCAGATGCCGCACTTTCCGAGAACATTCACCTTGTACTCCAGACCGGCGGCACCGAAACCTGGTGGAACGATGTCTGCACAGACGATGAAAGTGAGCGCTTTGTGATCGAAAACGGCGATATGACGCTGCTCCAAAGCCTTGGCAGCATGAATATGACGGACGCCGACACGCTCTCCGATTTCATTCGCTTCTCCGCCGAAAACTACCCCGCAGACCGCTACGAGCTCATTTTGTGGGATCACGGCGGCGGCACCATGACAGGCTTCGGCTACGACGAGCTGTACGAAGATACCTCTTTGACACTCTCTTCTCTTTCTACAGCGCTGTATAACGGCGGCGTGCAGTTTGATTTCATCGGCTTTGACGCCTGCCTGATGGCGACGGCAGAGGTGGCCTACGCCTTGGATCCGTATGCGGATTACCTCATCGCCTCCGAAGAATCCGAGCCCGGCGAGGGCTGGGCGTACAAAAACTGGCTTACGATGCTGGCGGAAGACCCCGCCGTACCCACGGCGGAGCTCGGCAAAAAGCTGGCGGACGATTTCCTTGAGGCCTATATTTTCGCCGACATGCCGACGCTTTCCGTTTTAGACCTGCGCTATGTGCCGAAATTATACGCCGCGTTGGAAAGCTACTGGGGAAGCGCCTACACCGCACTGCAAAGCGGCAGCTACGGTGCGTTTTCGCAGGTACGCAGCAACGTGCGGGAATTCGGCGACAACGAATACGACCAGGTCGATCTTTCCGACCTCGCCACGCTGACAAAGCAGAGCCTTTCCCTCGGCACCGAGGACGATGTGCAGGCCGCCGTTCAGAACATGGTGGTGTATAACGTCACCTATGAAAAGTCCGCCGCAGGCATTGCAGTCTATTTTCCGTGCCTGTGGCCGGATTATTACGGCGATACACGCTTTGAAATGACCTGTGTCGGCTTCCCGGAATCGTATTTTGAATTCTACGATAAATTCATGAACACAATGCTCTCCGGGCAGTCGCTTTCGCAAAGTGATATTGATTTTTACTCCTACTACGATTGGTTCGATTCCTCCGAGGTTGGCGGCGAAAACGTCACCACAATAAACGACAACGATTTTGAACTCATCGACAAGGGCGACTATTATGCACTCTCTCTTTCCGATGAAGCATGGAACCTCATCACGTACATTGATATGACCGTTTACCTCGACGACGGCGAGGGATATATTGACCTTGGCAATGACAACGTGTACGAGTTTGACGACGACGGCGACCTGAAAGTCGATTTTGACTATACATGGATCTCGATCGACGGCGTGATTGTGCCGTTCTACGCCGAAACCGAGGAACAGACGGACGATTATTGGTACACAACGGGTTATGTGCCGGCCGAACTGAACGGCAGCACCGATATTGAGATCGTTCTGCGCTGGGACAGCGACCATGACAGCGGCTTTGTTGCGGGCTACCGCTTAAAGACTGAAGAGCCTACGGTAGCGGCAAAGGGTCTGCACAGCTTTACGGAGACGGATCAGATTCAGTACACCTGTTCGTATTATGATTACGATTTCAACTACGACCGGGACTACACGCTCGGCGACCCGGTAACATACACAAGTGAACCCGTCGTCGCCTATGAGGAAATCGGCGAATACCGCACAGTGATCCAATACGCCCTGCGCGACATCTACAACAACGAACACTTTACAGACCCGGTAGAGCTTTCCTGTGAATAAATAATTCTATAGAACATACCCTGCTGCACTCCGTAGCAGGGTATGTTTCGATTTGACTTACACTATAATAGGCGGTATAATGAAAATTACTGACAAAAACGGAATTGTATGGAAAACTATGCCGTTTAAACTGTTCGGAAAGGACAAACGCCATGCGAAAGCTCCTCGTTTACATGAAAGACTACAAGAAAGAGTCGTTTTTAGCGCCTCTTTTCAAGCTGCTCGAAGCCACCTTTGAGCTGATTGTCCCGCTCGTAATCGCGCAGATCATCGACGTGGGCATTCAGACCGGCGACACCGGCTTCATCATCTCCCGCTGTCTGCTTCTGGTCGGGTTCGGTGTGGTCGGCATGGTCAGTGCCATCACGGCGCAATATTTTGCCGCAAAGGCTGCCGTGGGCTTTGCCACCGGGCTGCGTCACAGCTTGTTCCAAAAAATCAACGAACTCTCCTTCTCTCTTTTGGACCGTGTGGGCACTTCCACGCTGCTGACACGCATCACAAATGACGTAAATCAGGTGCAGAACGGTGTGAACCTTGTACTGCGCCTGTTTATGCGCTCGCCGTTCATTGTGTTCGGCGCATGCGTTATGGCGTTCACCATTGATCCCGGCAGCGCGCTGCTGTTCCTCATTGTGGTCGCTCTGCTCTCCGTTGTGGTATTCGGCATCATGCTGCTGACCATCAAGCGCTACAAGGCTATTCAAAACCAGCTGGATTCCGTTTTGAACACCACGCGTGAAAATCTGAACGGCGCACGTGTCATACGCGCGTTCTGCGGTGAAGACACCGAAACAGAAAAATTTATCGGCCAAAATTCGCTGCTCTCCAAGCTCCAGAAATCCACGGGCCGTATCTCCGCACTTTTGAACCCGGTTACGTTTATCCTGATTAACGTCGGCATCATTCTGCTCATCCATTACGGCGCTGTTCAGGTCAACACCGGCATTTTGACGCAGGGTCAGGTCGTGGCGCTGTATAACTACATGAGCCAGATTTTAGTTGAGCTCATCAAACTTGCAAACCTCATCATCACCGTAACAAAGTCCTTTGCAAGCGCCGCACGTATCCGCGACGTGCTCGAGCTCGACACAAACACCGTTTATTCCGACGACAAGAAAATCTACAATACCCACGCCGTCGAGTTCGACCGCGTTTCCATGCACTATAACGAAGGCGCGAAGGACGCGCTCGAAAACATCAGCTTCACCGCCGAGCCGGGCGAGATCATCGGCGTTATCGGCGGCACAGGCAGCGGAAAAACGACGCTTGTGGGGCTTATCCCCCGCTTCTACGATGCGTCCTCCGGCACCATCCGCGTGGACGGCCGCAACGTGAATTCCTATTCGCTTGAAGAACTGCGCGAAAAGGTGCACGTCGTATTGCAGCGCGCGGTCTTGTTTCGCGGCACACTGCGCGAAAACCTGCTTTGGGGCAATAAAAATGCCAACGACGAAGAGATGCAGGCAGCCGTAAAGGCTGCGCAGGCCGCAGACTTTGTACAGAGTAAGGGCGGGCTCGATATGAAGATTACCGCCGAAGGCCGCAACCTTTCGGGCGGACAGCGCCAGCGCCTTTCCATTGCCCGCGCACTTGTAGGTAACCCCGCGATCCTCATTCTGGACGACTCTGCTTCCGCGCTCGACTATGTGACCGAAAAGGCACTGCGCGGCGCGCTTTCCGCACTGCCGAATAAGCCGACTGTGTTCATCGTCTCGCAGCGCACATCTTCGCTGCGGCATGCGGATAAGATTCTCGTCTTAGACAACGGCGCGCTTGTCGGCTGCGGCACACACGATGCGCTCCTTGCAAACTGCTCCGTGTACCGCGAGATCTACGACTCTCAGTTTGGCGGAAAGGAGGCAGCTGCGAAATGAGCAAGGTAAATAACAAAAACAGTACCATTAAACGTGTTCTTTTGCAAATCCGTCCGTATCTGCCGACCATCATTTTGCTGCTTGCACTTGCCGTAGTCAGCGTGCTGTGCTCGCTGTACATCCCGGTGCTCGTCGGCGACGCCATCGACGCCATCATCGGCAAGGAACAGGTCAACTTTGCCGTTATCCTGCCGAAGCTCTTCACCTGCGCGGTGCTCATCGGCTGCGCGGCGCTCGCCCAGTGGCTGATGAATGTCTGCGGCAACAAGGTCACGTACAACACCATCCGCGATATGCGCGAGGCAGCCTTTAAAAAAATTCACCGTCTGCCGTTTTCTTACCTCGACGCACACGAAACCGGCGACATCGTTTCCCGCATCATTGCCGACGTTGACCAGTTTGCAGACGGCCTTTTGATGGGCTTCTCACAGCTGTTTACCGGCGTTGTGACGATCATCGGCACCATCGGCTTCATGCTTTCCGTCAACGTTTGGACAACGCTTGTCGTGGTGCTTGTCACGCCGCTTTCCATTTTGGTGGCGCGCTTCATCGCAAAGAAAACGTTCGCCATGTTCCGCTTACAGTCCGAAACACGCGGCCGCCAGACGGCATTCATCAATGAGATGATCACGAACCAGAAGGTCGTGCGCGCATACGGACACGAAGACGAGAACATGGAGAAATTCGACACCATCAACGAAGAGCTGCGCCGCCACACATTAAAGGCGACATTCTTCTCCTCCATCACAAACCCCGCCACGCGCTTTGTAAACTCCGTTGTGTACGCGGCGGTCGCGCTCATCGGCGCTTTTCTGGCCGTGACCGGACAGGGCTTCACCATTGGTATGCTCTCCTGCTTTTTGAGCTACGCAAATCAGTACACGAAGCCGTTTAACGAGATTTCCGGCGTTATCACCGAGCTTCAGAACGCGCTCGCCTGCGCAGACCGCCTGCTTGAATTCCTCGACAGCGAAGAAATGTCTGCCGACCCCGAACTGCTGCCGGAGCACAGCGAGACTGCAAAAGGACAGGTCACGTTCGATAACGTTTGCTTCTCCTATACAAAAGACCGCCCGCTCATCCGCAATTTCAGCTTGGATGTACCGGCAGGCTGCCGCGTCGCCATTGTAGGCCCGACGGGCTGCGGCAAAACGACGATGATCAATCTTCTCATGCGCTTCTACGACCCGGACAGCGGCAGCATCAGCGTGGACGGCACGAATACGCAGACTATCCCGCGCCGCGCACTGCGCCGTAACTTCGGCATGGTCCTGCAGGAAACATGGCTGAAAACCGGCACTGTGCTCGATAACATCCGCATGGGCCGCCCGGACGCTTCCGAAGAAGACGTTATCGCCGCCGCAAAGGCCGCGCACGCACATAGTTTTATTGAGCAACTGCCGAACGGCTACTATACGCAGATTGGCGAAGACGGCGGCAGCCTTTCCGCCGGACAGAAACAGCTTTTGTGCATCTCGCGCATCATGTTGACGCTGCCTCCTATGCTGATTCTGGACGAAGCGACGTCTTCCATCGATACACGTACCGAGCTGCGCATTCAGCGCGCGTTTGCCAAGCTGATGCGCGGACGCACCTCGTTCGTCGTCGCACACCGCTTATCGACCATCAAGGAATCTGATGTTATCCTCGTCATGCGCGACGGCAACATCGTAGAGCAGGGCGACCACGAATCTCTGCTTGCGAAAAACGGCTTCTACGCCGAGCTGTACCGCAGCCAGTTTACGGATGAGGAACAGCCGGTGGGTTAACGCACAAAAATGCAGCCTTCTCCATTCGAGAGAGCTGCATTTTTTATTTTCTGCCATACCGCACAAAGCTGCGTTTTGCACTTTGTGCGGTATTTTTTGAATATCAATATAGTGGAAGTTTTAGTCAATGCGTTTGAGGAAATCAAACGGCAAAACGATTATGATAAAGATATAGGCGAACCTTGCCCGGACTGCGCATGCGCAAACTGCGAGCGGAACGCCTTCGGTGCACAGCCGTAGCGCTCCGTAAATAAGCGGTAAAACCGACTTAAGCTGTTAAAGCCGCATGCACCGCAGATTTCAATGACGGGCATGTCCCCCTGCAAAAGCAGCTGCGCCGCCAAAGACAATCGCTTGCCGTTGATGTACTCCGTCGGCGTCATGCCGATGTAGCGGCGAAACGACCGCGTAAGGTGCTCCTGCGACATATTTGCAAGCGCTAAAAGACACGGAAGACCTGTGGTGTAATTTTCGCGCCGCTCCATTTTTTCAAGCAGTTCCGAAAACCACGCAGGCAAAATCGCTTCCGGTGCGGATGCTGTAAGAAACAGCTGCACCAAATACGGAAACAGGCTTAAAATGTAGCGGCACGCCGTTTCGTTATCGGCAAAGCGGTTCGTGTTCAAAAGCTTTTCCTGCACATCCGTTAAGGTGTGGCCGGAAAGCACACAATGTAACGGCAGCTCCGGCGTATCGAATATGGCGCGGTCAAGCTGCAAATAATCGCACAGCCGTTCAAACACCGTGCACGGGATACCGATATCGAGCAGCTCGAAATCCGCGTTGTTGAAAAAATCATAGCGGTGCACGTCCCTCGGGCGCATCAAAACGAACGAGCCCTCGGAAAGCAGCTGCGAGCGTCCATTCACGGCGTGGATGGCCCCGCCGTGCGAGACGAGAAACAGCTCGTAAAAATCATGCGTGTGAATTTTATACGTCGCCGGAACACCGCACTGGTGCAAAACGCGCGCACCCTCACCGGTGTGCAGATTTTCTTCGGAAAAATGCAGAAGTTCAACATCGCTCATTTCGGCGCCCCCTTTCTTCTGCTATTATACCGCGTCAAAAAAACGGAATCAAGAAATTTCAATTCTAACTTTGGGAGGGTAACGGTATGTTCAAGACCGATGTTCAAAAACTGCGCAATGCGTTGGAATTCACGCGCGTTTACAAAGAGAACGCAAACGACATTTACCTGCGTGAAGCCGCCTGCATGGATTTTCAGCTCCGTCATATCTTAGTGCCGATGGATGAAAACGACGGCATCGCGGGCCGCTATGAGCACGACTTTGTGGGCTTTTCCTCGCAGGTCGGCGGCATTTACACGTATTACTTTAACGAGCATGAATTTTTGAACGCATACATGGCTTGTAAGCAAAACGGTGAGATCACCGCTGCGGAGGACTACGCTTTGCAGGCTGTGCAGGCCTATTGGCACGAGGAAAACACCGCGCGCAAGGTTGAATTGGAATTTTCGAAACGCTACGGCTATGTGCCGCCGAAAGCTTTTCCCGGTGCGGGCGTGGGCAACTGCGACTGCCGCGTGGCAGGTACAAACCTTGATTTTGAAAAGCTCGTCCGTCTCGGCTTTGACGGGCTCGATCAGGAGATCGACCGCGCGGCGGAAGTGAACGGCGCGTCTTCGTTCTACACGGCTTTAAAGCTGTGGATTGAAAGCCTGCGCGGCGCATGCGAGCGTTACCGCGAACAGGCATTGGAGCTTGCCGAAAAAGCAGAGACCGAAGAAGCCAAAACGCGCTTTACAAAGCTTGCCGAAGCACTTTTAAACATTCAGCACAGCACACCGAAGACGTTCCTTGAGGGCGTGCAGCTGATGTGGATCTACGCTGTCAGCAGCGACATTATGAATTACAGCCGCATGGACGATTACCTTGGGCCGCTCTACGCCGCGGATATCGACGCGGGGCGCATCACGGAAGAAGAAGCCGTGCAGACCGTGCTGTATCTCTATAAGCATTTTAAAGAGATTAACAAGATCCATGACTGCCGCGTAATCATCGGCGGCGTGGGCAGAAAGCACCAGAAGGAAGCCGACCGCCTCGCCATCGTCATTATGGAAGCCTCCCGCCGCTTCCGCGAGACTGTGCCGCAGCTCACCCTGCGCTATTACAGCGACATGGACGAGACCGTTTTCCGCAAGGCGATGGAAGTGAATGCGGAGGGCACCACGTTCCCGATTATTTACTCCGATGAGACGAATGTACCGGCTGTGGAAAAGGTCTTTGGCGTTTCGCATGAGGAAGCCGAGCAATATGTGCCGTTCGGCTGCGGCGAATACGTCATGGTCGGTTACAGCGTAGGCACACCGAACAACGGCATCAACGCGCTGAAAGCGCTGGAAATTGCGCTGCACAACGGCCTTGATTTCTACCAGAACGTTCCCTGCGGCGAAAAGACCGGCGACCCGGCGCAGTTTGATACCTTTGAAAAGCTGTATGACGCCGTGCTTGCACAGCTCAAGCCGACCATTGACCGCTTTGCTGTACACAAATACCTCAACTATAAAATTGCGGGCGAAAACGCACCGTATCTGCACCTTAGTCTGCTTTTGAACGACTGCATCGCGCGCGGCAAGGCTACGTTTGAAGGCGGCGTGCGTTACCTGAATGCTTCCAGCGAAATGTTCGGCATCATCAGCTGTGCAGACAGCCTGACGGCCATTAAAACTCTCGTTTACGACGAGAAGAAGCTCACTTTGCCGGAGCTCATCGATGTGCTGGATCACGATTTTGAGGGGCACGACGATATTCGCCGCATGTGCCTTTCCGCACCGAAATACGGCAACGACGACGACACGGCTGACGACATCGCGACGCGCCTTTTCACCGATATTGCCGACCTTACCATGGCGGCGGGCAAAGCTGCGGGGCTTGACCACTACAATATTGTCAGCGTCAACAATTCCATGAGCGCAGAATGGGGCAACTTCTGTGCGGCGTCTGCCTGCGGCAGAAAGGCCGGCAGCCCCATGGCAAACGCCAACGGCGCTTCCATCGGCGCAGATAAGTGCGGCATTACGGCGCTGCTCAACTCCATGTCGAAGTTTGACAATACAAAGCACGTGGGTGTTATCAACAATGTGCGCTTCACAAAGGAGCTCTTCAAAGGCTCTATGGATAAAGTAGAAGCCGTCTTGAAGGCGTTTTACGACAACGACGGCGTGCAGACGAACCTGTGCGTCATCGGCAAGGATGACCTTGAAAACGCCATGGTGCACCCGGAAAACTACCAGAACCTCCTCGTGCGTATCGGCGGCTTCTCCGCGAGATTTGTCACACTGAATCCTGTTGTGCAGCGCGAGATTATTGAGCGTACGACCTACGGCGCGTAAGCGGAGGCCGATATGCGGGATCTTATTTTTGATATTCAACGTTTTTGCGTGTATGACGGGCCGGGCATTCGCACCACCGTGTTTTTCAAAGGGTGCAACATGCACTGTGCGTGGTGCCACAATCCGGAAAGCTTTTCAACCGATGCCGAGCTCTTGTTTCGCCGCGAAAAATGCACGTCCTGCGGGGCATGCACTGCGGTATGTCCGAACGGAGCGCATGAAATAAGAGCAGGCGGCACACATGTTTTTGACCGTGCAAAATGCGCGGCGTGCGGCAAATGTGCCGAAGTATGTCCGAACGATGTCCTGGAGCTTTCCGGGCGCGAAATGACGGTGGAAGCCGTGATGAAGCAGATCGATAAGGACGCAAAATATTACCGCTCGTCAAAAGGCGGCGTCACCTTTTCGGGCGGCGAGGCTTCTTTGCACTTTGAACTCCTGAAAAAGCTGCTTACAGCCTGCCGCGAAAAAGGGTACCACACCGCGCTGGAGACAAACGGTTTGATCTCTGCCGCACATTTAAAAGAACTGATACCGCTCACCGAACTTTTTCTGTTCGATTTTAAGCACAGCGACCCCGATGCCCTCAAAAAATGGGCAGGCGCGCCGCTTGCGCCGATCCTCGAGTCCCTGGCAGCCCTTGAGGACGCGCATGCGCATGTGTGGTTGCGCTGCCCGGTCATTCCGGGCGTGAACGACACGGACGCGCACTTTGAGGCGATTTGTGCGCTCAAGCATCAATATACCTGTATTGAAAAGGCCGAGATCATGGCATACCATGACATCGGCAAAACGAAATGGGACGCGCTGGGGATACCGTATTCGCTCGCCGCGCTGAAGACCGTTTCGCCGGAACAGAAACATATTTGGGAGACTAAAATAGCCGATTAGCGGCACTTTTGGGGATAAGAGAGGGAACGCTTCGTTCCCTCTCTTTGCTTTATCTCCCACATTTTTTCTAAACATTTGACAGATTTCCCGGAATATTGTATGCTATGGAAAACACCGCAAATTTTCCCTGCGGGACCACAAACATTAGGAGGTCACTTATGTTTTGTATATACTGCGGCGCCACCTTGCCGGAGGGCGCGAAAAAATGCACGCTCTGCGGCAACCCCGTTGTGCGCCCGCCGGAAGCCACTGCACAACCCGTAAGCGAACCGGAGTCGGAATCTGCCCCCGCACCGGAAACGCCCACGGAACCTGCCGTGGAAGACATCTCCTCAAATTCGACAGAGAGCCTCTCCGAAGCGGAACCGACACCCGAAACTGAAGATACCCCTTCAAACAGTCCGGACGGCGAAGATATTTACAGCCATTCCCCGATGGACTTCACGGAGGATATTTCCTCCGGCGATGCGCTCGGCGACAAACCCGAAGGCATGGAGCACGAGGGCACATTCACCGTTTCCCCCACCCCGGAGGAAATTTCAGGGCCGGAGCCGCGCGTGCAACCCATAGAATATACGTATAACGACGGCTACGCCTACGAGGAATACGACGAAAAGCCGAAGAAAAAGCGTTCTTTTAAATGGCTTTTCATCGTGCTTCCCATTCTCATCGCCATCGGCGCTACAATCGGCGGCATTTTCTGGTGGTACAATGCACCCATGCAAAAGCTCACCCGCGCGCTTGACGCTTACGATTATTCCGCTGCGGCGCAGGTACTTCCCACGCTTTCAAAGGACGAACTCGCTTCGGTCTCCGACCAAATGCAGGAATATGCCCAGACGGTCATCGACCGCTACAATAAAAGCGAAGCGAACTACGACAGCTCCTATGAACTGCTCGACCGCCTGCAAAAGCTGTTCCCGAACATCGGTCTCGACGATCAGCTCGACGGCATTCAATCGCTGAAAGACTCCAAAGAGGCCTACAAAAACGGCAAAAGCCTGCAGGCACAGGGCGAAGACGGCCGCGCCATTACGGAATATCAGAAGGTCATTCACGCCGATGTGAACCACGACGACGCGCAGACGCAAATTCAGAACATCCGCACCGCGTACAAAGAAAAAGTGTTAAGCGATGCGCAGAGCCGCGCGGACGAGAAAGATTTCCTCGGTGCCGAAGCCATTTTGATGAACAGCGCCGATATACTCGGCGATGATAAAGACATCCAGGCTAAGCTGGAAGAGATTAAGGACGCAGAGCTCAACAACTACGTGGAAACGCTGCTCGGCACCGCCAAAACGCTCGCGGATGACGGCGACTTGCCTGGTGCTGTTAACGTGCTGCAGGACGCCACACGCAGCGACAAGCGCATCGACGCACAGATTGCCACCTACAAAAACCAGTATAAGCAAAAAATTCTCGATGCTGCCGCAAAGCAGGCCGGTGAAAGCCGCTATTCTGACGCGGTGGAAACGCTGCAAAACGCCGACGACATTCTCTCCGGCGACAGCGATATTGCGGCTAAGATTGAAGAATACAGGGCGCTTTACCCCGTTTCGCTGACAGATCTTTCTCCAAGCGGCGGCGAAGATTGCAGCCAGAACTGGACAGCCTATGACGCAAACGGCAATGCGTACAGCAACGGCCTTAACTTCTCGCTGTACCCTGTCATCGCAAAAACCGTCTACACCGAATACGCCCCGAACGGACAATATAAGCGCCTGACGGGAACATGGGTCGTGGAGGGCGATACCTCCGATGATTTCATCGGCACGGTTCGCATTTATGTGGACGACCATTTGCAGTATGAAGTTTCCTCGCTCACGGTGAACAGCCCCGCAAGCGCGCTGAGCCTGAGCATTTCCGGCGCTTCCACCATTCGCATTGAAGTGGAGGGCGCGTTCGCCTCGCTGCGTGCCGTCGGTTATCTGTACCTTGCAGATGCGAAATTTGAAAACTAAACCGCTATAAAAAGAGATACCGCACAGGGTAAACTCACCTTGTGCGGTATTCTTTTGCGCAAAGCCTGCCGTGCGGTCTATGCACGTGCAGCTGATCCTTCCACAATACAGAAAAACTCTGTGGAAAACACAACGCGCATAAGAAACGGGATGTCCCTTTTTGGGGGACATCCCGTCTTACTTTGGCTTACGCCTTATGCTTTTGCTCCATCACGCGTTTGCTGCGTTCTCGTCTTCGTCGTTTTCGTCCTTCTTCTTTTTGCAGAGGACCATAACAACGACCTGTACCAGCGCGATTACAACATGAAGGATTGTCCACTTGTCGACGAAGATCATCGGCAGGGTCATGTCTTCGGTGAAGATGAAGACGATGATGGCAATCAGAGCCGGGATGATGCTGATGAGTCTCCAAAGGCCCTTCTTGTTCTTTTCGTACTCCATAACCTCTTTGCCGTTCTCATCGAGAACCACGTTGCCGTCTTCGTCTTCCAACGCCTTCTTTTTCTTGCCGATATAGCCGATGAGAAGGAGAATGGAAAGGAGGGTCGTCACGATGGTGAGGATCAGGTTGATGAGTGCCCAAGCGCCCGTGCCGAGACCTGCGAGCGGCGTTGCATTATCTGCGATGTCTTCACCGTTTGCAAGCGGTGTTTCGTTATCGTTGATCGTTTCGCCTATTTCGCCGTCATTATTGCCATCGCCTTTTCCGCCGTTATCGCTCGGCGTTGTGGAAGGTGTGGCAGTCGGTTTCGGGGTGGGTGTTGCAACCGTAGCCGGAACGACCGGAGCTACCGGCGTCGGAGTAGGTGTTGCCGGGTTCGGATTCGGGTTCGGATTTGGAGCCGGAGTAGGTGTAGATTCTTCTGTCGGAGCCGGAGTGGGTGTAGGCTCTTCTGTCGGAGCCGGTGTAGGTGTAGGCTCTTCTGTCGGAGCCGGAGTGGGGGTCGGCTCTTCCGACGGAATCGGGGTCGGCGTGGGATTTGCTTCCCAAACAGCCTTCAGCACAACGTCCTTAGCCGGCATCGTGAACGCATCGTTCTCGATCGTAACCTCTTCGCTTCTCCAACCCGAGAACTTATAGCCCTCTCTGGTCGGGACCGTCTTTACAACTTCTACTGTTGCTTTGTACTCATACGGGAACTCGTTGGTCGCTTCAGTCCACTCGCCGCCGTCGAGGTCGTACGTTACATTGTACTTGTTCGTGGTCTTCTCATACACTGCTACGTAAGTCTGGTTACCCTTGACTTCCGTGTAGTCCTTGTTCCAGCCCTTGAACGTGTAGGTGTACTGCGCATCCGCTGCCTTCGTCGGTTCAACGCCTTCAAACTGCGGCATTGCACCGTACTCGTAGTCCTTCTGATAGATGAGCGTCGTTTCGTCGTCGTCTACCCATTTTACTGTGTACGTCTTCACCTGCCAAACCGCATAGAGATCGTTATCGCCGTTAGCGTCGACAAAGACCGGATCGCCTGCTGCGTATTCAATCTTATTGCTGTCCGGCGTGGTTGCCCAGCCGAGGAACTCGTAGCCTGTGGGGGCGGTAAAGGTGACATCTTCAAGCGATTTTACGGTTGCGGTCGTATTCTTCGGGTAACCGCTGTCTATAAAGGGCTGCGTGCTGCTGCCCTCGAAATTATAATGATACGTAATCGTCACGGTTTGGGGCTTATTGGTGTAGACTGCCGTCAACGTGGTGTCCTTTGTGACGGTAATCTTATCGCCCGGGTAGATGAGCTTGCCTTCCATTTTCCAAGCGCGGAAGTTTTCGGAATTTTCCGGCGGAAGTACGCGGGCGGAACTGCCTCTTACATACTTCTGGTTATCCGCTTTTACATTCGTACCCTCAACGTATGTGACCGTGAAGCCATCCTTTGCGGAGGGGAAGAACGGGGAAATCGTAACGGAGCTGTAAAGATTGGTATCTACATTGAACAGCGCGCCGTTGGAATCGATCCAAGCGGAGGGCGTTTCTGTGAGCTCTTTAAGCAACGCCTTAAACTCCTCGGATTCCGAAAGTTTTTTGCCGTACTCAACATTGATCGTTCTTACTTCGCCGTCCGCAGAGGCCGTCAGGTAAACCTTAGCTTCAATAACCGGCGCCTGCCACTTTGCATAGAGCGTAATGTTTTGTGCGGGCATCGTCTTGCCGTCGAAGACATATGCCGTGCCTTCACAAAGTTCATTGTCATACCAACCAGCAAACATGAAGTTTGCGGGTACACTGGCCGGTTTTGTCGGGTTGTAGTTGACATCGGAAATATCCTGCTGATACTTGCGGCTAACATCGCTATCCTTCGCACCCTTATTCATAAAAACGATACTGTAGGATTCACGATCATAATAGAACTTTGCGCCATTGTAGGCCCGGCCAATACGCGTGCTTTTACTTTCATTAAGCTTAAAGCCTGTAATTGCATACCGGTCTTCTTTAGTAACCGAGTCATCTTCTCCGTAAACCGTATCCTGATGATCCAACTCGTATTTTCCGCCGGAAATGGTTTCGAGGTAATACGATGCAACCATCGTATTATAACCTGATTTACCTCTCTCATAGAAAGTAGCCCCATTGAGAGGCATAACATCTATACCTGCTTGCCAAGTGTTGCCATCGGTAGAAACATTCCACGCACTTTCCGGCTTATTCGGCCATTTGCCACGGATGTTAGCACCATATTTTGCATGAATGGTTAAACCTGTGATTTCAGTATAGCATTTTTCACTATGCTGGTGTTCTTCTTTATCGCACCCCCACAACTGGCATCTATAGCCATGTGTATGTTCTTTTTTATTGCAAGTGAATTTCACGAACTTAACGTCATAAAAATTTCTCTTATAATAAACGTTTACGATTGTGGAACCGTCACCGGCAATGGTCTTCTGCTCAATCTTCTGTGCAGTAAAGCCCTGATAATCTTCATCTTTGCTGCTTTTTGCAGTGGCAGCTGTCTTTGCGCCAGTAGTGCCAGATTTTATTTCGATATCCTTTGAGGAATACTCGTCATCATCTGCGTTTTCAAGCCAATGAATAACGGTATACTTCGTGTTGTTGCTGGCCGTCCAATGTGCAGTAACCGTAGCACTTGCGAAAACGGACTCAACTTTTTCTTCACCGATATACCAACCGTCAAACGTGTAGCCGTTGCGGGTCGGCACCTGCGAAAGCGTCAGTGTTTTGCCCGGTTCGCAGAATACGGATTGAACATAGCTGCCGCCGTCAGTATCGAACTTGACCCAGAAGCCTCTTTCGATAACAGGATAAACCATTGTGACGATTTCGTCTTTTGCAAACGTAACCGTAGTGGCTTCACCGTTCGGCACTGTGCTCCAACCAACAACGTGACTTTCGGCATCCAGCATAAGGTTCACTGTGTTTTCTGCCGCTTCCAAATCAGAAGAGCTGACAGCAGTCTCCGCTTCGCCCTCAGCCGTATAGCAAACAGACGAACCGTCCTTGTTCATGAAGTACACATAGCGAACATCCTCAAACTTCGCCGTAAGTTTTACGGTCGCACCGCCGGTTACGGAAGTAATTTCGCCAAAACCTTCAAAGAGGTTGCCGCTTTCATCGTACCACCCAACAAAACGTGCATTGCCTTTTTTGGGTGCAGTCGGCTCGAGGAGCTCTTCGCCTGCGGCGACGGTCTGCGTCCAATCGGTCAGCTCCTTGCCGTCTGCATCATAGAAACGGTAGGTATCGACCGCGGGCTTCTTGTCGTCGTCCGGAAGCAACATAGCGGTTGAAATGCCCGCTTCCTCGCTCTGTTTTGCCGGTGCAGTTTCTTCTGCACCGGCGGCGGGGGTCGCCTGTGCTTCCACTTCAACAGGAGCCGGGGTCTCTACCGGGGCGGGAGTAGGTGTCTCCTCCGGAGCGGGAGTGGGTGTCTCCTCCGGAGCTGCGGTCTCCTCGGGCGCGGGCGTCTCGTCAACGACCGGCGTTCCCCCCTGCATAACATCCCCTGTTGCAGTGTAGGTGTTTGTTTCCTCATCACTCATTGCAAACGCGCCCGTAGGACATGCCGAAACCAGCATACATGCGCTCAGCAACACGGCGATGATCTTCTTTTTCATAGTGTTTTCCTCCAATCCTGTGATTTGTCCGTTTTATAACAAATATGGATTCCTAAATTGATGTGTGTTACTGTGCCAAAACCGTTTCCATTTGGATGAGCAGCTCCAGCACACTGCGGAACGCGGCCTCTTTGCCGCCTTTTGTCCACCGCAGTCTCCCCTGCCAGCTGTAATTCTGGCGGAACAGGATGTCCAGTTCAAACGTGGGTGTTTCCGTACATTTTATGGGAGAAGCTTTCGGCGCGCCGCCTGTATCCAGCTGCTCTTCCAAAAGCAGGATCAGGCGTGAAAGACTTCGGAATAGGGTTTCCTCCGGGAGCGTCCCGCCGGAGACCCTGCCGCGGATGACACCGTCCTCCGCTTCATCCACAAAGATACGGAAGGTCTCTGTGCCGATCGGTAGCATACGATTTTCTTTCACCTAACCCCTCCCTTTTGTATTTTGTGATTCTATTTTACACAAAGGTGCTATGAGAACGCTATGATTAAGAAGTTTTTTCATAGAAAAACGACCTATTTTCTCATAAAAAAAGAAAATAGGTCGTAGTTTTTTTGTTAACTGTGCTGCGTCAACCGGTTCGTTTTTTCAGGTGACGGTTTTAGGCCTTTCGGCGCTCCGTTTTCTCCGTTGCTTTTTCTTCTGCGCTCATATGTATGTGGCGCAGGTCGAGCGATTTAAAGGTGTAGGTCGCACCGCTTTTCGGGTATTCCTTTTGGAACCGATTGAACACACGGCGGGAAACGAGCCCGCCGTTTTCGCCGGTCGCACCCGGCAGCAGCACCCAAAACTGGTTTGCGCCCACCTTTGTGAACGGGTCGCCCGCGCGCAGTTCGTTTAAAAGCGTTGCTTCCATCTGCTTCATATATACGGCACGCTTTTCCGGGTCTACCGAGCGGTTTGCAAGCCGCACAATCATTAACGCCGCAGGGGTATCGTTTCGGCGCATCTCGCGCACATGCAGGTTTACAATCTCGCGGAAAACGTTGTTATCGCAGCAAAACGCACCGGTTTCCTGTTCTTTTTCAAGCAGGAACGTGTGAATATCTTCTTCACTCGTCTCGCTGCCGTAAAGCTCCTGCACCGCAAGCGCCTTCTGCGCCTCCAGCTCCGCCGAAGGCGAAACACCGTAGACCTCCCGGTACAGCGCAGCGATGTAATCATAGTGTTCCAGCGCTTTTTTCGGGTTTTTGTTTTTTATGAGCGCCTGCATCAAAAACACGCTGAATTCCTCTGCGGCGGGATCTAAACGGATAACGCCCGTGCAGAGCTTTTCCGCATCCGTAATGCGTCCGAGCTTCAAAAGGCGATCCACCGCCGCGCGACATAGGCGCGTATAAAGCGAGCGGTAATACGTGTTGAGGTTGATGCACCAGAACTCCGCTGCGCTTTCCGTAAGAAAATCGCCGGTGTAAAGCGCCACGGCTTCCTGCGCCAGGGCAACCGATTTTTCCATATCTTCTTCGGCAAGCGCTGCCTTTGCAAGTGTTTCAAATTGCTCCACGTCAAGCTGCGTCTCGCGGTCCGGCGCCCAGCGATAATAGCCCTTTTCGTTATGGATGATAACCTTTGCGTGCGTAAAGCCGAGCTCTGCCAGCGCGGCCCTTGCGCGGCTGACATTATTTTGCAGCGTGCTTAACGGGTTATCGTTTTCGGCTTCCGGCCACAGCAGGTCGATGAGCTCCTGTGCGGAAACACCGCGGTCTCTGTGCAGAATAAGGTATGCCGTAAGCGTCCACAGTCTTCTGGAACGTCCCGTGAGGCTCACAGCGTGCGGAACCTCCATACCTTCCTGCTTTAAGGTAAACTTGCCGAACATGGTCACATCGACCTTCGGCACAACCTGTATCGTTTCACCGTTCTGTGCTTCACACGGCAGCCCGGTGGTTTCAATTTCTTTCGCTGTTCGACTCATGAACGGTTCATCTCCCTCTTTCAGAAATAACAGTTCAAAATATCACCCCGGCTATTGCGAAAAAAATAATATTCCGAACTTGTTCTTTTCATAAAGTATAGCACGCTTCACCGCATTTGTAATCCACCGAAAGGTGGAAAATGCGATTTTTCTCATAAGAATTTGCTTTTTTGTCGGAGAAAATACCTTTTTGGGCGAAAGGTCGCGCTAAAAACTATGACTTAAAGTAATTGCAGACGTTTTTGCATTGTCTCATAGTTCGTGCAGTAGTAAAGCGCCGTCTCCTCTGTGATGCGCTTTTGCCGTACAAGGTCCGCAAGCGCCATGTCCATGGTGCGCATGCCCTGCGCCGCGCCGGAAGCGATGGCGGCATCGAGCTGATGCGTTTTGCTTTCGCGGATCATATTGCGTATCGCGAGTGTGGAATACATGATTTCAAACACCGGGATGGGTGTGCCGTCTACGCCGGGCACGAGCTGCTGACTGATGACCGCCTGCAAAACCATGGAAAGCTGTAAGCGGATCTGCGCCTGCTGGTTCGGCGGAAATGCGTCGATGATGCGGTCAATCGTATTCGCCGCGCCGGTGGTGTGCAGGCTCGAAAGCAATAGCTGCCCCGTTTCGGCGGCGGTCATCGCGACCTCCATTGTCTCTTTGTCGCGCATTTCGCCGAGCAAAATCACGTCCGGGCTTTCGCGCAGTGCACTGCGCAAAGCGGCGACGTAGCTCGGGCAGTCGCAGCCGATCTCACGTTGGCTCACAATGCACTTATCGTGGCGATGGATGTACTCTACCGGATCCTCGAGCGTCAGAATATGTCCCGTGCGCGTACGGTTGATTTCGTTGATGATACACGCGAGCGTTGTGGACTTACCGCTGCCCGCTGATCCCGTAACGAGCACGATGCCTTTTTTCATCTGTGCCGCGCGCATGACCTCCGGCGGAATATGCGCTTCTTCGGCCGTAGGCAGACCGAAGCGGATGACGCGCACCACGGCGGCAATACTGCCGCGCTGGCGGAACAGATTCACACGGAAGCGTCCCGTACCGCTGAGCGAGAACGAAAAATCGTCATCGGTCGCATTACCGTTTAAGCAGTGCGGCTCACGCGCGGCAAGGCGATAGATTTCCGCTGCGAATGCTTCGGTCTTTTCGGGCGTGAAGGCGCCGTCCGCCGTTTCACGCTGCTGTTCGCCGCGCACCTTATACGTCAGCGGCAGACCTGCCACCACGAAAATATCGGAAGCGCCGCGCTCCACGGCACTTTTCAAAATTTCAGTCATATTCATTGTACTCCGCCTTTCTTACCCGAGGTTCAGGGAGTCATCCAGCTGCCAGCGCGCTGTGCAGCGCCATTTTGCAATCTCATAGCTGCCGTTTATCTTATTTAAGCAAATCTCAAGCTGCATGTTGCCGCGCGTGATTTCTGTTTTGAGCGTGGTTTCGGTCTCTTCCGTGTTTTCCGGCAGATCTCCCGCGCCCTTTAAATACGCATCTGCTTCGGAAAGCCAGTCTTGCCCGGCGTTTTCGCAGGCATACAGCACTTCCACGTGCTCGCCGTAGCGCTCTGCGGCACGGCGATCGGATACGGCAGAGGACACCGTAAGCACGCCGAAAATGGCGACGCACAGCACAACGACCGCGAACAGCACCGCGATGCTGCCGATGCGGAATCGATTTCGGCTCATGGCGTTCCCTCCTTCGGCTGGTAGCACCGTACATTCAGCGCATAAATTTCTTTATCCTGCTCCGCCGTGTACGCCGTGATTTTCCCGGCATACAACGCTCCCGTTTCGGTCTCGGCGGCGGTCACTTCGGTTTCTATATAATAGTAAGCGTCCGCTTCCGCACAACTTGCCATATCTTTTGTGAAATATGCTATTTCGCCGTTTTCGGGGATCTCTCCCGCGCGAAACTCCTCTGCGGCGCTGCGGCACAGCGCAATGCCTGCGCTTTCCCTCGCCGCTTCATCGCTGATGACGGCCGCGCGCAGGAACACGCACGCAATGACACCGCAGCACGCGACAAATGCCAGAACAAACACAAGCAGCGGGGTCATAAAGCCCATGCGGTGGCGCGTTTCACTGCGCTTTTCCTCGTAATCTATCATGCCGCGCCACCTCCGTCACAATACGCGCCGGCGGTCATGCCGTCCGCAGTGATCGTTAAAAACCCGCTTTCCGAAAGCTCGGCTTTAAACGTTTTAAGGTCGCACAGCTTTTCGGCGTTATTGGGGTCGATCTCCGCCGTGACCCGTGAAAACTCCGTGCGCAGCGCGTTTTCATATAAATAGATGCGCGTTTCGAAGTCGCTTTCCGGCTCGCGCAGGCACACCGCCGGGCCCTCCGGGCCGTCGATCAGGCGGATGTTCCCTTTGCCGCCGCACGCTGCCGTTTGGCTTTGAATATACGAAAGCGCGCTGCGCTGCTTTGCGTGTGCGTCACGGGCATCCATCGTATCGGAATACAGCCGCGCGCCCGCAAGCGTCAACACCAAAAGCGATGCGATGAGCAATGCATACAGCAGAAGCAGCATCAGAGAAGTGCTGTTTCTCTTTTTCGGTTCCGTCATGCGCCCTCCTTATTCCTCGCCGCGCACCAGCACCTGAACGGTCGGCAGCTGGTTATCGGCGAAAACCTCGTATGTCACGATGTATTCTTTCTTATTGACCGTAAGCCCGTAGTGCTTTTCCAAATATTCAAGGCTTTCCGGGTATGCGCCCTCTAAGGTGTAGCACTCCACGGCGCTGCGCAAAACGGCTTCACGCACGGCGGCACGGCCTGTTTCGCGGATATCCTCCTGAAAAACCGGCACGCACACCGCGGTAAAAATTACCGCAAGCACCAGAATAAGCCCGACCGCGAAAAGCCGGAAGCTTATTTTTCGATTCAAAATACCCATAGCTTTTCCCTCAGACTGCGCTCAAAATGCCGAGCAAGGGCAGCATGACGCTTAAAAGCGTCAAACCGACAGACGCGGTGAGAAATCCGATCAAAATCGGCTCCGTGCGGTCGATGACGCCGCACAGCCCGTTTTCCGCCTCCTGCGCCGTGCGGCGCGCGAGGTTTTCCGTCACCTGCACGAGCTCGCCGCTCTGCGCACCGCCAAACAGCATTTTGCCGTACATGGCGGGCAATATCTTTTGGTGCGCAAACGCCGTCGCAATGCCGACGCCCATCTGTGTTTCTTCACGGCATTTTTCAAGCGCTTCGTGCAGCTTTTTGTGGCGCGTCTGCTCGATGCACAGCGCAAGCGCACTGTCTTCATCCGTACCGCTCGCAAGCAAGGCGGAGAGCGTGTCCATCACCTCGGATACCGTCAAAAGCCACGCAGCTCTGCGCGTGAAGCGGCTCGTTTCCATTGCATTTCTGAGCTTTTCCCGACCTTTATCGGAGCGTATACCAAACGCCAAAACGAGCAAAACGATGCCCAAAAGCCCCGCAAACACCAAGCTGATGCGTCCGATGAGCGTCGCCGCGAGCACATAGGCATAGGAAGATGAAAGCAGGCTGCCCGTTAAATTGTCGTACACGCGCTCAAACATGGGCAGCACGGCAAAAACGAGCACCGCCAGCACGCCGCACATCATCAGCATCAAAACGGCCGGGTATGTAAGGGTGCTGCGCAAACGGTCGTATAGCGCGCTTTGGCGGTCATAGTGGTCTGCAAGGCGGTCAAGCGCTTCGTCCAATCGGCCGGAAAGCTCTGCCGTGCTAAAAACGCTCAAGGCGTATTCCGGGAAAACGCCGGTCTTTTCCGCCGCTGCCGAAAACGTCTCGCCCGCCGCAACCGAAAGGCTGATCTCGGTAGAAGCCTGCCGCAAGGCGGTGTCCGTGCCGTCTTCCTCAAACAGGGAAGAAACCTCCGAAAGCGACGCGCCGGAGCGCAGCAGCATTGCAAGGCTGCTGCAAAATACGCTGAGCTGTTCCTGAGTCAAAAATTTTTCTGCCATGTTCCTCGTCCTTTCGCTTTTCCTTTAATAAGTGAACCGCGTTGTGTATTCCGAATCGTTTTGAATCTCCCCGGCGGGCATGCCGCCTGCGGCAAAGGTGATGTCCACCCGCTGCCACTCATCCGCTTTTGCGCGGATCTCCACGGTGATCCACCCCTCGCTCTCCACATAAAAGCTGTTCCACGCGTGGTAGGTCTCCTCACCCACATAACCCGTGATGAGCTTGCACGGAATGCCCTCGCTGCGCAGCATGGCAGCGGCAAGGCTTGCATAATCAAAGCATATGCCCTTGCCGGTCTTTAAGGTCTCATCCGGGGAGGGCAGGTAGCCGTTCTGCACGGTCGCCGCTTTTTCCGTATCGTATTGGATATTCTTCACCATGTAGTCATACACGGCGGCAGCAACGTCCGCATCGGTGGTGCAGCTTGCGGCCAGCTCGTTCACCTTTTTGATGCAATCGGAGCTTTTGTTGTAATTCACCATCTGGTTCGGGCGCAGGTACGGCTGAAATTCATCTTTTAGCGTCACGTCGCGGTCTTCGCTCCCGATGCATGCGTATTTGCTGTCGCCCACCTGCTCCATCAGGCGGAACGTGTATGCGCCGTTTCCCATATTGAGCGGGAAAAATGTCGCAGTGCCGTCGTTCGGCAAGTCATAGTTATATTTATCCTCGCCGCAGACAATCTGCATTTTTAATCGCGTATCGCTCTGCGCTTTTACGCCGATGATGCCGCCTTCAAGCTGGGAAAGGTCAATCTCTCCGCTGCTGAACGCAGTCGCTTCATCTTCGTTGAAGACGGAATCCCGAAAAGCGGGGACCTCGTAGGGCGCGGCGTTGCTGTCCGTGACATCGCCCGCCGCCGGCTTGCCATCGTTTGATGCCGTGCCCCGCGCCGCACAGCCGCAAAGCAGCAAAATAAGCGCCAGCGCCGCCGCTAACAGCTGAATTTTTTCTTTCATGCCGCACCCCCTGTCTTTTCTGTGTATACTAAATATTATTTTATCTTGTTTTTGTCTTATACGCAAGCCCTGTGTAAAATTCTTCTGCATGGCTTTTTCCGTCGATTTTTTCGAAAAAATGCGCTCCAAACTATTGACATTATATATATAATGTTGTAGATATAAATTTCACCGTTTTCTGAGAAATTCCCGCATGTTTCGCGGTGTTTCTCAAAAAGCAGAAGGAGTAATTTAAATGAAGAAATTCATGTCTTTCCTGCTTTCTGCACTGCTCGTTCTCTCTCTTGCGGCGTGCGAAAGTAACGGCGGTGCCGGAAGCAACGATTTCGAAAGCAGTGTGAGCAGCACGGCTTCCTCCGAAGCAGAGTCCTCTGCGACCTCACAACGTGGAACGAGATCACGAAATCCAATACCGTTACACTTGATTTTTAAGCTTTAACCTATATCCGAACGCCTTGCGGCTGTTTACGCAGCCGGGCGTTCTTTTTGTTTTTCCGAAATTTTGGCGCAGGAGTTTTCCACGAACACATTGACAAACCGCGCAAAAAAACGTATGCTTATATATAGAGTTATATCTAACTTAGAAAGGAGCGCTTGCAGATGACGTACACCATTAAGGAAGCCTCGGACATCACGGGCATTCCGGCGACCACGCTGCGCTATTACGATAAAGAAGGCATCCTGCCGTTTTTGGAGCGAAAGGAATCCGGCCACAGAATGTTTTCCGAACAGGATCTTTCCATGCTTCGCATTATCGAATGTTTAAAATGCACGGGCATGTCCATTAAAGATATTCGCCAGTACGCGGTGTGGGCACAAATGGGTGACTCCACCCTGGAGCAGCGCTACAACCTGTTTCTTGAGCGCCGCGAGGCCGTTATGGCACAAATCAAGGAGCTTGAAGATCAGCTTAAAGTAATCGATTATAAGTGTAAATACTATGAGGAAGCCATTGCCGCCGGTACGGAAGACATTCACAAGCACAAAACAGGCCACTGCTGCGACGATGAAAAAGGAAACAAAGACGCGTAAGTTCCGCAAAACCAAAGGCACGGAGTTTTAAAGCTCCGTGCCCTTTTGTTGTATAAGTCATAACCACACCTAAGAGGCGTGGTTATGACTTTTGCTTTATTTCCTTATTTTAGCCCTGCACAGACCACGTGATACCCTGCGGGGTATCCTTCACAACGATATGGCGTGCGGCAAGCGCATCGCGAATTGCGTCGGCAGTTGCCCAGTCCTTTGCCTTTCTGGCTTCCGTGCGCTTTGCGATAAGCGCTTCGATCTCCGCGGCTTCCTCGGCGGTCATGCCCTCCGGCACAGCGGACTTCTGCGCATTCTGCTCCTCGCGCAGCGCCTTTGCAGCTTTCAGCAAGCCGAGGGACAACACTTCGTCAAACTCCTTGATGAGCGCAAGCTTGTCCGCGTCGGAAAGCTTGGCTTTCAGTACGTCGTACAGCGCTGTGAGTGCCAAGGACGTGTTGAGGTCGTTTTCCAACGCCGCGCGGAACGAGGCACGCAGCGGCTCCATGGCAGCTTCGTCATGCTCTCCCTCATTTTTCAGCGCTGCAATGCGGGAAACGAGCTTTTTGTACGCCGTGGCGGTGTTGTCAAGGCTCTCAAACGAGAACGTCAGCGGCTTTCTGTAATGGGACTGTAAGCAGAACATGCGGTATACAAGCGGCGCGTAGCCCTTTTCCTCAAGCAGCGAGACCGTGAGAAAATCGCCCTTTGATTTGCTCATCTTGCCGCGCGCGTCCAAAAGGTGCAGCACGTGGAACCAGTATTTGCACCACGGGTGGCCGAGATACGCCTCGCTCTGTGCAATCTCGTTCGTGTGGTGTGGGAACGCGTTATCGATGCCGCCGCAGTGAATGTCGAGGTATTCGCCGAGGTACTTGATGCTGATGCCGCTGCACTCGATGTGCCAGCCCGGGTAGCCCACGCCCCACGGGGAATCCCACTTGAGCTCCTGGTCGTCAAACTTCGACTTTGTAAACCACAGTACAAAGTCGCTCTTGGAGTGCTTGTTTTCGTCCTCTTCCACGCTGTCGCGCACGCCTACGGCGAGGCTCTCTTCCTCCATGTTGCCGAAAACATAATAGTTTTCGAGCTTGGAGGTATCAAAATAGACGTTGCCGCCCGCGATATACGCATATCCCTTTTCAAGGAGCACCTCTACCATGTGGATGAACGTATCGATGCAGCTCGTCGCCGGAACGACGATCTCCGGGCGCTTGATGCCAAGCTTTTCGCAGTCACTGAAAAATGCGTCGGTATAGAACTGCGCAATCTGCATGACGGTCTTGTGCTCGCGGCGCGCGCCCTTGAGCATCTTGTCTTCGCCGGTGTCGGCATCGCTGGAAAGGTGGCCGACGTCCGTGATGTTCATGGCGCGGGTCACGTCATAGCCGAGGTAGCGCAAGGCTTTTTCCAGCATATCCTCCATGATGTACGAGCGCAGGTTGCCGATGTGCGCATAGTGGTACACGGTTGGGCCGCAGGTGTACATTTTGACTTTGCCGGCTTCGTGCGGAATAAATTCTTCTTTTTTCTGTGTTCTTGTGTTATAGAGCTGCATACAGGTGCTTCCTTTCTGCTTATTCTTCCTTATTCTTCTCCGCTTTCTGTGCGGTCAGCTTGCTTTTTTCTCTGCGGCAGCTGTTCAGCTCGCCGTGCAGGCGCTCAATTTCAAGCCGCATGCGGCACATTTCCTGCGCCACCGGGTCGGCCACGTGGATCTGATCCAGCGTGCTGTTGTCCATCACACGCTTGCCGCCCACGCGCACGATGCGCGCCGGTACACCGACCGCTGTTGCGTTATCGGGCACGGCATCCAGCACCACGGCACCCGCCGCCACACGAGCGTTATCACCCACGCGGAACGGCCCCAGCACCTTTGCGCCCGCACCGACGAGCACGTCATTTCCAAGCGTCGGGTGACGCTTGCCCTGGTCTTTGCCCGTGCCGCCGAGCGTCACACCCTGATACAGCGTGCAGTTGTCACCGATAACGGTGGTTTCGCCGATGACGACACCCATACCGTGGTCGATGAACAGATTTTTGCCGATCGTCGCGCCCGGGTGAATCTCTATACCCGTTTTGCGGCGCGCGCGCTGCGAGATATAGCGCGCGATAAATTTCATATTATGGCGGAAAAACCAGTTTGCCTTGCGGTAAGACCGCACCGCCTTGAAGCCGGAATACAGAAAATAAACCTCCGCACGGCTGCGGGCGGCAGGGTCGCGCGCCATCACGGCGTCAAGCTCCGCCTTTAATTTAGAAAACATGACGTAAATCTCTCCTTAAAAACAAAAAGCCCCGAACGCACAACATAGGCGCTCGGGGGCGAAATGTACCAAAACATTCATGATACAATAAATCCGCGGTTCCACTCCGGTTTATCACTCAAACGGCGTAACGTGCCGTACCCGTATGCGGCTCACTTTCGCTCACCGCATCCGCTCGCGAATGCACTTCGCCCGGCTCTTTTCTGCGGCGGCTCTCAGCCCATGACCTCCGCTCTCTATCGACTGCCCCCGGGGTACTCGTTCGGTCTCAGCGTTTGCTTTATGACAGTATTTTAACACAGCCCCTTTAAAAACGCAAGCCCAAAGATCACCTCTCCGCGCCATTTTATGCGGCTTTTTTCTTTTGGTTCTTTTAAAACGCGCCGTCGTTGTGCTACAATGAAACAAAAGGAGGGAGCCCCATGAAAAAACACCGCGTTTTTATTTTTGCCGCCATAAGTTTTGTCATTGTGCTTTCAGCCGTGATCTTCCTGCAAAAGAACGCCGCACCGACACGTTTAACGACAGATGAAGTCGCCGCGCTGCGCGGGCAGTACCCTGTTTGCAGCGGATCCCCGCCGCTTATTGAGACCGTGCCGCTTTCGCTCGCCGACTGCGCCGCTATGGCCGATACATTTTTGTACGGCAAGATCGAAGGTGAAGCACAGTATTTCAACCAAAGCATTTCCGATTTTTACGAGTACACCCTCGTGATCTTGTCCGATACTTCGGAAAAATACGAGCCGGGCGACCGCGTGACGATCGCCGCGAATGTTTTATTCAAAGATTATAACCCGCAGTTTCAAGACGGTATGCGCATCGTGACGCCGATCCGCGCAGATCAAAACAATACTTCCCGCACATATTTTGGCACAGAGGGCACATATTACGTCACGCCGGACGGCTACGCAATCTCCGCCTTTGAAGAAGATGCCGCAAGCTATGCTGCCGCGCCAAGTGGTCTACGCGTAGAAACTCTTTTGGAAAAGCTGAAAGAGATGCAGAAATAAACACACAAAAACAGGGTACACACTTTTTTACAGTGCATACCCTGTTTATTTTAGCTGTGATTCAAAAATTAGAGCTGCTCGTCGATGATCTTTGCTTTTTCGAGCGCACGCTTCTGGAGCAGTGCATCGATCTTGGCGTGCGGGTCAAGCAGGGAGCTGATGGAAGCGTCGTGGTTCAAAGCGGAGATGAAGTAAGCGATGTACTTCGAAACGTCGACTTCATGGAACCACGGGCGGTTCTTCAGTTCCGGGTTAAGGTACGTCAGGTTGCTGCCGAAGATGCCGTCGATGAGACCCTCTTCATACGCTTTATCGAACTTTGCGAGGCCGTTCGTGAAGATGGCATACGTGCCGTAAGCGAAGAAGCGGCGTGCCTTGCGGGCCTTGACGTTCTCTGCAATGTCGAGCACGGACTCGCCGGAGGAGATGATGTCATCGGCAACGAACACATCCTTGCCCTCGACCGGAGTACCGAGATACTCATGTGCAACAATCGGGTTGCGGCCGTCTACAATGCGGGAATAATCGCGGCGCTTGTAGAACATGCCCATGTCCACACCGAGCACGGAAGCATAGTACATGTTGCGGTTCAACGCACCTTCGTCCGGGCTGACGATCATGAAGTCTTTCTTATCGGTGGAAAGATCCGGGAAGTCCTTGAAGAGCTTCTTTAAAACCTGATAAGTCGGCATCAGGTTATCGAAGCCCATAACCGGCACAGCGTTCTGCACGCGCGGGTCATGTGCGTCGAAAGTCAAAACGTTGGAAACGCCCATCTGCTGAAGCTCCTGCAGCATGTATGCGCAGTCCAAAGACTCGCGGTAGCTGCGGCGGTGCTGACGGCCGCCGTAAAGCAGCGGCATCACAACGTTAACGCGGTGTGCCTTACCACTTGCCGCCTGAATGAGACGCTTCAAATCCTGATAATGGTCATCCGGGGACATGTGATTCTGGTTGCCGAAGTAGTTGTAGGTCAGGCTGTAATTGCCTACGTCTACAACAAAGAACAGGTCATAGCCGCGCACGGTCGACTTGATAAGACCCTTGCTGTCGCCGGAAGAGAAACGCGGGCAGCTGTTTTCGATGATGAACGTGTCCACATCCATACCGGCACGCTTTGCCCAACGCACCAGATGGGCCTCAACCTTTTCGGAAAGCTCACGCGCACCGGCAAGCGGTACGATGCCAAGCGGTGCTACGCGATTCTCTGCACTGAAAAACGTCTGTGATTCCATTGCCATTTGATTACTCCTTCAAACTGCATATTCCGTTATTTGCCTGTCCGTTTTACACGAACAATGTCGGCTCTTGTCTATTTCAATATAGCACAAAATAGCGAGAATTTCCACAGCAAATACGCAAAATATTAAACTTTTGTTAAATCCGATAAGAGGGCAATGCCAAACGGAGCGAGTTTGATTGAATTTACCGTTTGATCTGTACCGTACAACTTGTAGTCGCGCGGCAATTCCACGGTTTTTCCGCTTTCCGTGTAGTTTTCTACAAAAATGATATTCTCCTTTTCGCCGTGGCGGATGTGTGCCGTTACGCCGTGCGGCAAGGCGCAATCGAGCGCTTTTTCAATGTGCAGCGTCTCAATCATTTCGCCGTACAGTACAGAAAGCATATCGCTGCCGGTACGGGCCGCAATGTAATACGCCTCGCCCTTGCCGAACTTGTTTTTCGTCAGCGCCGCTTCGCCTGCGTAGAAATCCTTTTCATATGTGCCGAGCACCTCCGCCGTCAGCGGGTGGATACGTGCACAAAGCTCCATAGCATCGTAACGGCTGCCGTTAAACACAATGCCGTTTTTCATGCCGTCCGGCAGGCTGTCGATTTCTTCGTTCCACACGCCGAACACGTCCATCATGTCGCCGGGGAGGCCGCCCATTTTGCACAGGTCGGTATCGTCCACGATGCCGCTCCAGTACGTTGTGACGAGCGTGCCGCCGTTTTCGACGAACTTGCGCATCTTCTTTTCAAAGCCTGCGCGGTACATATAGAGCATCGGCGCAATGACAAGCTTATATTTCGAGATGTCGCCGTCCATATCGACGATGTCCACCTGCACGCCCTTATCCCAGAACGGACGGTAGTGCGTCAAGAGCGTCTCTACATATTTTTCGTCTTTATCCTTGTTGCGCGGGCCCGCGGCAGCATCCAGCGCCCAGCGGTTTTCCACGTCGTATACGATGGCGACCTGCGGTTTCACTTCGGTGTTATACACGTCGTTACGCTCATTCATGATCTTCAGCTCAGCGCCGACGGACTGCACATCCTTAAACACACGGGTGTTCTCGTTCGTGACGGAGTCGAACACGCCGCCATGGCTGACATGGTCGACGACCGCGCCGTGGAACTTTTCACAGGAGCCGCGGCTTTTTCTGAACTGGAAATACTGCACGGAATTTGAGCCGTGTGCAACCGCCTGCATGGAGGAAAGCAGATGCATGCCCGGGCGCTTCAGCATACTGACGGGTGTCCAGTTCGTCATGCTCGGCGTGCTTTCCATCAAAAGGAAGTTTTCGTGCTTGATCGAACGCATCACGTCGTGCGTCATCGCGGAAGAGACCGCAATCTCTACGTTGTCGGTCGTATGCCACTGCGGGTAGTTGTCCCAGGAAACAACGTCGAGCTCCGGGCCGAACTTGAAGTAATCGAGGCCGTCGTAAAAGCCCATCAGGTTCGCCGTCACCGGGATATCCGGGTTTACTTCCTTTACGGTGTCGCGCTCCATTTTCATGAAATCGACGGTCTGGTACGTGACAAAGCGCTTCCAATCGAGCGTCAGACCGTGCACGTTCATTTCGCCGTTCGGCTGCGGCGCGTGAATCTGGTCCCAGCTCGTATACGTGTGGCTCCAGAAGTCCGTCCACCACGCGTGGTTCAGGTCGTCGAGCGTCTTATACTTCTTTTTCAGCCAATCGCGGAACGCCTGTTGGCACAGCGGGCAGTAGCACTCGCCGCCGTACTCGTTAGAAAGGTGCCACAAAATGACGCCCGGGTGGTTTGCAAAGCGCTTTGCAAGGCGCTTATCCATCTCGCGGGTCTTCTCTCTGTACACGGGGGATGTATAGCAGTGGTTATGGCGCGCGCCGGAAAGGTCGCGCACACCGTTATTCTGCACACGGCGAATCTCCTCATACTTTTCGCTCATCCAAAGCGGCTTTGCACCGGACGGTGTGGCCAACACGGTATAAATGCCGTTTTTGTAGAGATTGTCGATGATCTTCTCCAGCCAGTCGAAGTCGTATTCTCCCTCATTCGGCTCCAGATGTGCCCAGGAGAAAATACCGACCGACACGCAGTTGATATCCGCTTTCTTCATCAGCTCCACGTCCTGCTTGAGAATCTCGGGGTAGCGCAGCCATTGTTCGGGATTATAATCGCCGCCATGCAGCAGCTTCGGAAATTTCGGTGTAAGGGGTCTCATAATAAAATACCTCCGTCAGCGCGACTTCCCGCGCGTAATCTACACCCAGTATACAGGTTGTACAGACAAACTTCAAGAGTGAGTTTCACATTCTTCATTCTTTAGTTTTTGCCGCGTTCTTATGCGCATGTAATAAAGAAAAGCGCACAGATTTTGTTTTCTGCGCGCTTTTTAGCTTCATATTTTTCTGAAAGGCTTCTTTTATTCGCCCGCTTTACTTTGGCTTGTGTCAAGTTCTCTCGTCAGCTTGTGCATTCTCAAAAAATACGTCGTGACAAGCAAAATAGCCGCACCGGTCCAAGCAGTGACCTCCGCATAGAAAATACCCTCCTGCCCGATAATAAGCGGCAGAAACAACGCCACGCCAATACGCATCAAAAATTCCATGATGCCCGAAGCCATCGGCATGATGGTATCGCCAAGCCCCATCAGCGCGGAGCGGTAAATGTGCAGCATATAGAGGATAGACAGACAAATACTCATGATATTAAGATAGTGTATTGCCACATGCGACGAGATCGACACTTCCTCCGCCGTGCCGGAAATAAACAGTGCGATGCCGTATTTTCCGAAAATCAGCACAAAAACCGTAATGACGACCGAGGTCAGCAAAGCGATCCACGTTGCGGAGTGCATACCCTTTTTCACGCGGTCTAAAAGCCCCGCGCCGAGATTCTGCCCGACATACGTCGTCACAGCGTAGCCGAACGAAACGGCGGCAATCTCCAAAATACCGTACAGCTTATTCGTTGCCGTAAAGCCCGCCACGAACAGCGTGCCGTAGCGGTTGACGACCGACTGCACCACCATGCCGCCCACGGCGATGATAACATTCTGTGCGGCGACCGGCGTACCGAGCCCCAAAAGGCGCTTTGCTATTTCCGGATTGAGCCGGAAATACTCTTTTTTCAGGTGGATGACCTTCACGTGCAGCACAGCGCGCAAACAGTAAAGCGCTGCAAAAAGCTGTGCGATGACCGTTGCGACGACCGCACCCGCAATGCCCCAGTGGAACACCATAACAAACAACAGATCAAGCCCGATATTCAGAATAGATGCAATGACCATGGCATACAGCGGCGTTTTGCTGTCGCCGAGCGCACGCAGGATGCTTGCAAGCACGTTATACGCCATGATGATGGGTATACCCGCAAACATGATGCGCAGGTATGTGAACGCGCCGCCGATGATCTCCTCCGGCGTGTTCATGGCGCGCAGCACGGGTGCCATGGCGACTTGGCTCAGAATGACGGTCAAGATTGAAATGACCGCCGAAAGCGAGATCGTCGCGCCAATGGAACGGTTAAGGCCCTCGTGGTCTTCCGCGCCGAAACGCTGCGCCATGTAAATGGAAAAGCCCTGCGCAAAGCCTTGGATAAGCCCCAGCACGAGCCAGTTCAGCCAGTCCGCCGCACCGAGCGCCGCCAGCGCATTTACGCCGAGCGCCTGCCCCACAATGGCGGTATCCACCACCGTGTAGAACTGCTGAAACACGTTGCCCAGCATCAGCGGTATCGCAAAGGTGAAAATCAGCTTTGCAGGGCTGCCTTTTGTCATATTTTGAATGCGTTCTGTTTTTGCCATAAACCCCTCATGATTTCGCCGAAAGTTTTTCCGGCAATTTATGAATACGAATGTAATACGTCACGCACAGCAGCGCCGCCGCGCCGAACCACGCGGAGACCTCTGCAATGCAGATGGAAAGAAAGCCCAGATTGAACACTTTAGAGAGCACGAGCACAACGGAAATGCGCAGAATTAGCTCCAGCGCGCCGGAGAACATCGGCACCACCGTGTCGCCGAGACTTTGCAGGGAAAAGCGGTAGACGAACAGCAAACCCAGCACCCACATCATCGCACCGCAACACAGCAAATACGGATACGAAGCTTCGATGACCGTCTGCTCCACGCCGGAGACGAACACCGCCGTCAGCTGGCGGCCGAACAGAATCATTGCGCCGCCGATGAAGAAATCGACGATGAGCACCATCAAAATGCCGCGGCGCACGCCGACTTTAATGCGGTCAACGCGTCCCGCGCCGAGGTTCTGCCCGACATACGTGCCAAGGGATAACCCGATGATGTTGCACGGCTGTTCCGCAAGACCGACGATTTTCGAGCCCGCCGTATATGCCGCCACAATCGTAGAACCTAAACCATTCACAACGCCCTGCAAGATCATACCGCCGATCGCCGTAATGGAATTCATAATTCCGACCGGCAAACCAAGCTTCAATAAGCCAAAAATAATAGACTTATCCATGCGCTTTTCGTCGGCTTTAAAACGCAAAACCGGCATACGACACAACACGA
>OHUG01000178.1_pt1 | contig 35993 bp, 30 predicted proteins | sample 1579161 | NCBI WGS metagenome assembly OHUG01 (sample SAMEA3882514, study PRJEB24775) | human gut metagenome | biome: human-associated habitat; feature: intestine environment; material: feces | place: Netherlands | collected 2009/2010 | reverse complement strand
TGGTCGCCGAGCAGCGCAAAGGTGTTGCTGCGGTCGTTGCTGAACGAACACAACTCTACCTTGCCCTGCTCATCCTGCGTGACCCTATTGTAGGAGAAAAGGCGGCGCACACTGTCAAGGCTGCTCAGGTCCTTCCACGCCGCGGCGACGACCACGGCCAGCACGACCACAAGCGCCAGAATCACCATCAGCGCCCGCTTGAGCCCGCCGCCGGAGCGGCGCGGGGCCGCCTGCGAGCGCCTCAGCTCCTCGCGTGTTCCCTTTTCCTCTTTGAGATCATTCATTGAGCCGTTCATCCTCATACCAAAGTCTCGTCATGTACAGTCCGCCCGGCGGCACCGTGGGGCCGGCGAGCGAGCGGTCGCCGGAGGCCAGGATCTCGGGGATGTCCTCTGGCGTGAGCTTCCCCTCGGCGGCGTAGAGCACCGTGCCGGTGATCGCCCGTACCATGTTATACAGGAACCCGTCCGCGCAGACCTTGAGCTCCAAAAGATCACCCGAGCGCGACACGCGGCAGTAGTGCACGGTGCGCACGGTGGTCTTCGTCTCCGTGCCGACAGAGCGGACGGCGCGGAAATCGTGCGTGCCCTCAAAGGCGCGCGCCGCGCGATCCATCACCTCTTCGTCGAGGTGCTTGGGGTAAAAGTACGCCCGATTGACATAGAACGGGTTTTTGATGCGGGAATTATAGATACGATAGGTGTATTCCTTTTTTTGACACGAGAGGATCGCGTTGAAATCCTCCGCCACCTCAAGCGCTTCGCGCACGACGATATCCTCCGGCGTGTGCGTGTTGATGGCAAACGGCAGGCGCTCGACCGGAATGCGCGACTCGGTATGGAAATTGGCGATGTAGCGCTCGGCGTGCACGCCCGCGTCCGTACGGCCGGAGCCCGCGACCTCGACCGGCTGCGCCAGCAGGTCGCTGAGTGCGGCCTCGAGCCGCCCCTGAATGGTGTCCGGCGTGTTGCCCTGCCGCTGCCAGCCGTTGTAGCGCGTGCCGTCATAGCTGAGCGTCATGCGAAAATTCGGCATGGCGCACCTCCTTTGGATGAAAGATGAAAACACGGCCCCGCAGGTTGCTTGCGGGACCGTGCGTGTATGTTCTGCGGAAATTACGCCTTCGGCGCTTTCTTGCCGGCCTTGCCGAAGTGCAGCTCCTTGAGGCCCTCGACCTCGTCGCACACGGGCTTGAAGCTGCAGCTCGCGCAGTCGAGATCCTCGGGCATGCCCTCGAGGATGGTGTTCATGGTCTTGGTCACGTCGTCGATCTTCTTGGCCGTGTCGTGCAGGGTCTTGAAGTCGACGTTCTTCGTGATGAAGATCACGCGCACGTTCGTGATATTCGGGTTTTTCTTATACTGCCGGATAAAGTCGCAGCCGACCTTGTAAAACGAGATGCCCTTCTTGATGGCCTTCTTGCTCACGCGGATCTGCTCGCGGCTGCTCTCGGGCGAGACGCGCATCATGTATCCGTCCGGGAAGACATGGTACTTCACGAACTCGATGTTGCGGATGGCGGTGTAAGTCGCGTCTTTGTTCTCGACGTCGATGTCCTTGACGCCGAGTATCACGAGGCGGGCAAATGGCACGTCGCCCTTGATTTCCTTCATATCCGGGCCGTAGAGCAGCACCTCGTCCGCCGGGACGAGACTGCTGTCGGACGTGACGCAGGTGAAGTTCACGGCGTCGTTCGCGCCGCCGCCGAGCTCATACGCAGCGTCGCGCAGGAGCACAAGCTCGCTCTCGCCGTTATCTTTCCACGCATCGCGCTCTTTATAGGCCCACTTCTGCGTCGGCGCGCCGAGCAGGTCGGTCGTTTCCCGAATAAAGCTGTCGTACAGTTCCATATCCTTCATGTTGTTCCCTCCTCAAAAAATGCCCAGGTTGTGCAGCGCCTGGTGGACGCCGACCATGATGTTGGAGTCCTCCGGCAGCTCGAACACGCTCTTGCCGTGGATGTCGTTGGCAGCGTGGATCGGATCGGTGGGGATGTAGGCGAGCACGTCCACCCCGTCGAGCTTGACGAGATCGTTCATGCTCGGGTCGACCACGCGGTTGACGATCATGCCGATGCGCTCGTAGGTGATGAGGTCATCGGCCGCCTCCTTGATCTCGCGGCAGACGTTCACGCCCTTGGCGCTCTGGTCGGTGACGAGGACGAGGTGCGAGACCTGCTCCATGACGCGGCGGCTGATCTGCTCGATGCCGGCCTCGCCGTCGATGACCACATAATCGAAATCATTGGCGAGCATGCTGATGACTTCCTTGAGGTAGGAGTTGACCGAGCAGTAGCACCCGGCGGCCTCCGGACGGCCGATGGCCAGGAAGGCGAAGCCGTCGCACTCGACCATGGTGTCAAAGATGCGGAAGCGCGCCTCGTTGAGCACCTCGATTGCCTGGCGGTACTCGCCGCGCTCCGAGGTCTCGATCACTTCGTTGCGGATGTCGTCGATGGTGTGCTCGACGTGCACGCCCAGCGCCGTGGACAGGCCGACGGCCGGGTCTGCGTCGATGGCGAGGATGCGCTTGCCGGGGAAAGCCTCCACCAGCTCGCGCACGATCGCCGAGCACAGAGAGGTCTTGCCGACGCCGCCCTTGCCGGCGACTGCGATGATCTTGGCTTTCGTTTTGTTTTCTTCCATAGTGCGTTCCCTCCTGACGGCTGAAAAATTTGCGGAAGCTGCGGCTTCGATTGCATCCATCCTACCACAGATCCGGCAGATCTTTCTGTGTCCAGGTCACAAACCTGCCCCAACACAGGATGTCATTCCCAGACACATGCGCCGTTTTCTTTGATTTTTCGACAAAATTGGAGATAATCGTTATTTTTTGTCCAGATGCAAAAAAAGAATTGCGAAATTTATCACGTATTAGTATAATGTTTTGCATGACCTCGCGTCAAGTGCTTGTTGCAAATTTCACGAACAAGAATTCACTTTTTATTCTCAAAGGAGAACCCTATGCGCGGCATTGAAACCGGAAAAGTACGTATCCGTCACGAAGTATTCACGGAGATCGCCCGAATGGCCTATGAGGGCGGCGATTACGCAAAGCGGCTCGAAGAGCTGCCGTTCAAGATCATCCCCGGTGAGATCGGTTCCTACCGGGACAGTCTGTTCCTCGAGCGCGCCGTCGTCGGCGAGCGGCTGCGGCTGGCCATGGGGCTGCCGCTGCGCAAGTTTTCGGAGTTTTCCCTGCTCTCGGACGGCGTGGAAAAGGCGCTCGACCCGGAGATCTACTACGAAAAACCGCTCATCAACGTCATCAAGTTCGCGTGCAACCGCTGCCCGGACAACGTTGTGAAGATCACGAATGTGTGCCAGGGCTGTCTGGAGCACCCGTGCATGTCGGTCTGCCCGCGGCAGGCCATCACGCGGCAGAACGGCCAGGCCCACATCGACCCGGATAAGTGCATCCGCTGCGGGCGCTGCCTGAAAGAGTGCAAGTTCAACGCCATCGTGCGCCTCGAGCGGCCGTGCCGCAAGGCCTGCGGCATGGACTGCATCCATTCCGACGGGCTCGGCCGCGCCGACATTGACTACTCCAAGTGCACCTCCTGCGGCCAGTGCATGGTCAGCTGCCCGTTCGGCGCGATCTCGGACAAGAGCCAGATCTTCCAGACCATTCAGGCCGTCAAGAGCAACACGCCCGTGTACGTTGCGCTCGCGCCGGCGTTCGTGGGGCAGTTCGGCCCCGAGGGCGTGCCGGAGCGGATACGCAGGGCGTTTCAGCGGCTCGGCTTTGCCGACGTGTACGAGGTCGCCATCGGCGCGGACCTGTGCGTGATCGAGGAGGCGGCGGACTTTCTGGAGGAAGTGCCCGAAAAGCACAAATTCATGGTCACGTCCTGCTGCCCGTCGTGGAGCGACATGGTCAAAAAGCTCTTCCCCCAGTTTGAAAAGAACATCTCCGTGGCCTTCACGCCCATGGTGCTCACCGCGCGCATGATCAAGCGCGACCACCCGGACTGCAAGGTCGTGTTCATCGGCCCGTGCGACTCGAAAAAGCTCGAGGCGCGCCGCCAGAGCGTGCGCAGCGACGTGGACTTCGTGCTCACGTTCGAGGAGGCGCTCGGCATTTTCGCCGCCAAAGGCATGGACAAGGCGTTCCTGCCCGAGGACGAGGAGGAGCTGCCCGCCTACTCCAGCCGCGACGCGCGCCGCTTTGCCTATTCCGGCGGCGTGGCGCAGGCGGTCGTCAACGCCATCCACGACATGGAGCCCGAGCGGGAGGTCAAGGTCGCCGCGGCGACTGGTCTGGCCGACTGCCGCAAGCTGCTGATGATGGCCAAGGTCGGGAAGTACGACGGCTATCTGCTCGAGGGCATGGCCTGCCCGGGCGGCTGCATCGCCGGCGCGGGCACGCTGCGCCCGATCGAGCAGGCGCACAAGGAGGTCGAGGCGTTCAGCTCCGAGGCGAAGTTCACCTGCGCCAACGACACGCCGTACATGGACTACCTGCCCCTCATCGAGGAGAAGGACAAGATCCGCAAACTGTGATTCCCTGCGCACCGCCGGCGGCGGTGCGCAGTTTTTATCATATGTCCAAAAAAAGGCGGTCACACCCCTGATTTTTTTCCGTGCTGCGGGCTGGACAAGCGCGCCCGTTCGCGGTACAATAGCAAAAATCATCACCGGGGCGCGACCCGCTCCGCTTTTCACACTGTATATTGTTATAAGGAGGTCTTTCCCATGGCTTACTTCTTTTCCGGCCAGTCGCACACGTTCAATGAGTATCTGTTGGTGCCCGGCTACTCGTCGAGCGAGTGCATCCCGGACAACGTTTCTCTGCGCACGCCGCTGACGCGCTTTCGCGCGGGCGAGGAACCGGCCCTGTCGCTGAACGTGCCGATGGTCTCGGCCGTGATGCAGTCCGTGTCCGGCGACCGGCTGGCCGTCGCGCTGGCGCAGGAGGGCGGCGTGTCGTTCCTGTACGGCTCGCAGTCGATCGAGGACGAGGCCGCAATGGTCGCCCGCGTCAAGAGCTACAAGGCGGGCTTTGTGCGCAGCGACTCGAACATCAGCCCCGACGCGACGCTTTCGGACATTCTGGCCCTGCGCGAGCAGACCGGCCACTCCACCGTCGCCGTCACCGAGGACGGCACGGCCGACGGCCGCCTGGTCGGCATCGTCACGAGCCGCGATTACCGTGTGAGCCGCATGGCGCCCGAGACGCCGGTGCGCGAATTCATGACGCCGCGCGAGAAGATGATCACCGCGCCCGACGGCACGTCCCTGAAGGAAGCCAACAACATCATCTGGGAGCACAAGCTCAACTCTCTGCCCATCGTCAACGACGAGGGCCGCCTGTGTGCGTTCGTGTTCCGCAAGGACTACGACCTCCACAAGCAGAAACCGAACGAACTGCTCGACAGTCAGAAGCGCTACCTCGTCGGCGCGGGCATCAACACCCGCGACTATGCCGAGCGCGTGCCCGCGCTGGTCGACGCCGGTGTGGACGTGCTCGTGATCGACTCGTCCGAGGGCTACTCCGAGTGGCAGAAGCGCACGCTCGAGTGGATCCGCGAGCGCTACGGCGACAGCGTCAAGGTCGGCGCCGGCAACGTCGTGGACGCGGACGGCTTCCGTTTCCTGGCCGACTGCGGCGCGGACTTCGTGAAAGTCGGCATCGGCGGCGGCTCCATCTGCATCACGCGCGAGACCAAGGGCATCGGCCGCGGCCAGGCGACCGCCGTCATCGAGGTCTGCCGCGCACGCGACGAGTACTTCCGCGAGACCGGCATCTACGTGCCCGTCTGCTCCGACGGCGGCATCGTGCACGATCACCACATCACGCTCGCGCTGGCCATGGGCGCGGACTTCGTGATGCTCGGCCGCTACTTCGCCCGCTTCGACGAGAGCCCGTCGGACAAGGTCAACGTCAACGGCACGCTCATGAAAGAGTACTGGGGCGAGGGCTCCAACCGCGCGCGCAACTGGCAGCGCTACGACCTCGGCGGCAGCAAGAAGTTGTCCTTCGAGGAGGGCGTGGACTCCTACGTGCCCTACGCCGGCAAGCTCTCCGATAACGTCCAGCAGACGCTGGCAAAGGTCCGCTCGACCATGTGCAACTGCGGCGCACTGACCATCCGCGAGCTGCAGGAAAAGGCGCGGCTGACGCTCGTGTCCTCGGTGAGCATCGTCGAGGGCGGCGCGCACGACGTCGTACTCAAGACCTCGAACAAGCCCGTGTGAGAACACAGATACAGATAAAAAACAGACGGTGCCCGGCATCACAGCCGGGCACCGTTTTTTTCTTCCCGCGCGAAGGTGGAAAAATATGCGTGGGTTTTTCGGTCGCGGCGTGTATAATGGAGTAGAAACACAGCCGGGAGGAGGCGAGGACGTGCAGGAGCAGGAGATGATCGCACAGCTGCTGCAGCAGGATGAGCGCGGCATGGAGGCCCTGCTGCACTACGGGCCGCTGATGCGCTACATCATTGCGCCGATCCTGCCGGACCCGCAGGACCGGGAGGAGTGCCTGTCGGAGGTGTCCATGCGCGTCTGGAGCCGCATCGCGCAGTTCGACCCGGCGCGCGGGAGCTGGAATGCGTGGCTGACGGCGGTCACGCGCAGCACGGCGCTGAACTTTCAGCGCAGCGCCGCCCGGCACGGCGACACGCGGACTCTGCCGGAGGACGCGCCGTCGCCGGAGGCATCCCCGGAGGAGGCGCTGATACAAGCCGAGCGCCGCGCCGCGCTGCACGATGCGCTCGCACGGCTCGGTCAGAATGACCGGGCGCTGTTTTACCGAAAGTATTATTACTTACAGTCCACCGCACAGATCGCGTCCGAGCTGGGCATGACGGCCCGGGCCGTCGAGGGCAGGCTCTATCGCCTGAAAAAGCAGCTGCGCAGAATGTTGGGAGGTGAGGGCCATGTGTGACCGCCCGTGGGAGACCATGACGGACGCGGACTTTGAGGCCATGCTAACCCGGAGCGTCCCCGATGTTCCGCCGGAGGAGATCGTGGCCGAGGTGACCCCGTGGCGGCGCGCCATGAACCGCATCCTCTTCGGCATGGCGCTGTGCGCGATCACCCTGAACTTCCTGTGCCTGAACTACATCCTCCCCGCCGTCGGCACGGTGCTGCTGCTGCTCGGCTTTCGCGCGCTGCGGCGGGAAAACCGCTGGCTCGGCGGCTGCTTTGCCGTCACCGTGATCCGCGCGGCCTGCTTTTTCGCCACGCTGATCCTGAATACAACGATTTTGCAAAGTGCCGTGTTCACGCCCGCCGTCACGACCACGCTCACCGTCATAAACGCAGTGCTGCTCCTCGCCCTGTACTTCTGCTTCTGGCGGGGGCTGCTGGCGGTGCAGAAAAAGGCGGGGCTGCCCGCGCAGGCCGGCGGCGCGCTCGCGCTGATCGTGTGGTACGCGCTCGTGTGCGTCCTCGCCGCCGTCCACTACACGGGCTGGATCGTGCCGATCGCCATGCTCGTGGGCTATGGATTCATCCTCCGCAGCCTTTACCTGCTGTCCGGCGCGCTGGACGAGGCCGGATACGCCATCACGCCGGGGCCGGTGCGGGTGACGGACCGGTGCCTCGTGCTCGTGCTCGCCGCAGTGCTGGGCATCGGCGGCGCACTGGGGTATCTCTTCGGCGGCAGCTATCGGATGGACTGGCAGCCCGCGGACACATCCAAGCAGACGCAGACGGCGGCGATCCGGCAGCAGCTGCTGGATCTCGGCTTTCCGGAGGCTGTGCTCAACGACCTCACGCCGGAGGACATCGCCGCCTGCGACGGCGCGCTGCGCGTCGTGGCCGTGACGGAGGATCACCCCTTCAACGACGGCAGAAACGTGCTGTGGGAAGCATACAACGAGAAACATGAGCGCTATTACGTGCAGGACACGGTCTACGACGTCAAAGAGCTGCGCCTGACCGGCGTGGCCGTGCAGCTCCCCGGCGAGCGGGAGACGTGGATGGTGTTCCACCACTTCCTCTGGACGACCGACCCCGGCTTCTACGGCACGGAGGCGATCCAGATCCGCCCGGCCTACCGGAGCATCCCGGAAGGATGGTCCGCCGCCGGGGACGTGACCGGCCGCGTGCTGTATGACCGCGATGGGCAGACATTCGCCGCGCCCTACGCCTCGCTGGGCGCGCAGACGTTCACCGCAAACAGCGTCCTCTGGGGCGAGCAGACGAATACCGATCTTTTTGCGGCCTTTTCCGTGCCGCGGCACGCAGAGCACGCGCGCGGCTATGTCGCCTACTCCACCACAGAGGCGCTCAACGGCTATATCCTCAGCAGCGGGGAGTATTACGTGCACCAGCAGACCTGGCTCCAGTACCCCGTCGTGACGGCGATGGAAAAGCGGATGACGTCCGCCTTCGGGAATACCGGTGCGTTTTACACCGTACAGCACGCGCTGCAGTTTTACCCCGTGGACGGACAGCTGCTGCGATGAGCGCAAAAAACCGACCCGAACAGGCGTTCGGGTCGGTTTTTCCATGCACCGGGTCAGGGGTGCGGTTTGTTCTCGCGGTAGGCGGCCATGATGTCGCGGAAGATCTCGCCGTTGGACGGCGGCGTCCACGTGATGGCGTTGGCGCCTGCTTTGATGGTCTCGAGGATGCTCTCATCCGTCGGGCCGCCGGTCGCGATGATGGGCACGTCGGGGTGCTGCTCGCGGATGCGGCGCACGACGGTGGGCGTCTCCGCTGCGGCGGAAACGTTGAAGATGTCCGCGCCGGCGCGGATGCGCTCGTCAAAGTCGGTGTCCGCGCGCGCGACCGTGAGCACGACGGGGATGTCGATCGTCTCGGCCACGTGCGAGACGACGGCGCTGGCCGTCGGCGCGTTGAGCACGACGCCGGTCGCACCCTGCATCTCGGCGAACATGGCGAGGTTGACCACGCGCTGGCCCTGCGTGAGGCCGCCGCCGACGCCGGCAAACACCGGGATATCGGCCGCGAGCAGCAGCGCCTGCGTGATGATCGGCTGCGGCGTGAACGGGTAGACCGCGATGATGGCGTCCGCGTTCACGTTTTTGATGATGGACAGGTCGGTCGAGAACACGAGCGACTTGATGCGCTTGCCAAAGACCATGATGCCGCTGCACTGATAGATGACCTCCGGCACGCGCAGGGCAAACTTGCGCAGTGTGCCGTCCACGGCCTGCGGCATGGACTTTTTCGGTGGGATTATTTTTTCTTCGTACATTTTGACTCACACTCCAGTATCCGTTTGAACGTCTCGACGCCGGTCAGCAAAACGCGCTCGTCGAAATTGAAATGACTGCTGTGCAGCGGGGCGGTACCGGTCGGCTCCTGCACGCCGAGGAAGAAAAACAGGCCCGGGATCTCCTGCTGGTATTCGGCGAAATCCTCCGCCGCCATGACGGGCTCGACCAGGACCGCGTCGTCCATGGAGTCGAGCACGGTGTAAAACTGCTCCACCAGCTCGCGCGGGTTGCGCACGCTGGGGTAACGGACCTTGCGGTCCATGTCAATCTGCGCGCCGGTGGCCGTCTCGAGACCCTGCATGAGCGCGGCGATCTTGTGGCTGAGGGTGCGGTAGAGGTCGTTGCTGAACACGCGCAGCGTGCCGCTGATCGTGACCTCCTCGGCGATAACGTTGTGCGATGTGCCGCCCTGGATCTTGCCGAGCGTGAGCAGCGCGTCCTGGTGCGGGTCGACGTCGCGCGTGATGACGGTCTGCACCATCGTGATGAGCTCCGCCGCGACAACGATGGCATCGATACCCATCTGCGGCGTGGAGGCGTGGGCGCTCTTGCCGTGGACGGTGATCTCGAAATCGCTCGTCTGCGCCATGAGATAGTCCCAGCGCACGCCGATCTTGCCCTTCGGCACGGTCGGCCACAGGTGCAGGCCGTAGATGCGGTCCACCTTCGGGTTTTCGAGCGCGCCGTCGTCGATCATGCGCCGCGCGCCGGCCCAGCCCTCTTCGCCGGGCTGGAACAGCAGGACAATATTACAATGAATGTGCGCGCGATTTTTGGCGATCCAGCGCGCAAAGAGCAAAAGGATCGTCATATGCCCGTCGTGGCCGCAGCCGTGCATGTTGCCGGGGCGCTGCGAGCAGTAGGGCACGTCATTGGCCTCGTCATTGTGGATGCCGTCCATATCGGCACGAAAGGCGATGGTCGTCTCGGCGTCCTTAGCAAAAAACACAGCCTTCACACCGCAGACGGCCGGCGTCTCGATGCGGTCCGGGCCGCACTGCTTCAGCTCGCGCAGGACATAGGCCTGCGTATCGCGCAGCTGAAAGCCGATCTCGGGAATGCGGTGCAGGCTCTGGCGGATGCGCACCGCGTCGTCATACATGGATTCGATTTGTTTACTCAGATGCATACTTTCTCCCATGGCGCCGGGTAAGCCCGCGCCGCCCGATCTGTCTATATTTTTCTGCACACAGTATACCCAAAATCCGGCCATGCGTCAATGGGCACGGGGGCGGGCCGTGACCGGTGTCAAGAAAAGTTCACAACTTGTCCCTTGCATTTTTCCATACAGTCTGCTAGTATTTTAGAAAATACTTAAAAAATTCGAAGAAAACGAAGGCGATCTCCATGTCATCCACCACCGAAGCGCGCGTGGCCGTCATCACCGGCGGCAGTTCGGGCATCGGCCTGCACGCCGCGCGTGCCCTGCGCGGCCGCGGTCTCAACGTGTATGAGCTCAGCCGCCGCGCCGAAAACGCGGAGCCGGGCGTAACGCACCTGCAGGCAGACGTGACGGACGAAGCGCAGGTGAACGCCGCCGTGGCGGAGATTCTGCGCCGCGAGGGGCACATCGACATTCTCATCAACAATGCGGGCTTCGGCATCTCCGGCGCGATCGAGTTCACGCCGGCGCAGGAGGCCCGGCGGCAGTTTGATGTGAACTTTTTCGGCATGGTGAACATGAACCGTGCAGTCCTGCCCATCATGCGGCAGCAGGGCGGCGGCCGCATCGTGAACATGAGCTCCGTTGCCGCGCCGATCGCCATTCCGTTTCAGGCGTACTACTCGGCCTCCAAGGCCGCCGTGCGCACGTATTCGCTCGCGCTCGCAAGCGAGGTGCGTCCCTTCGGCATCGAGGTCTGCGTCATCATGCCGGGTGACATTGCCACCGGCTTCACCGCCGCGCGGCGCAAGAGCTGCGACGGCGACGATGCCTATCACGGCCGCATCGCGCGCTCCGTCGCCGTGATGGAGCACGACGAGCAGACCGGTATGAGCGCCGAATACGCCGGGCAGTTCGTGGCCCGGCGCGCCACGCAAAAGCGCGCGAAGCTCATCTGCACGATGGGACACAAGTACGCCCTGTTCGTGTTTCTCATGCGCATCCTGCCGACCGGGCTTGCGACCCGGATCGTCGGCAAGATCTACGCATCCTGATCCAACTGCTTTCTTCCCTGCGGCGCAAAATCCCATTGCCACCATCCAGGCAACTTCCTTCCATCCTTCTCCACCCTGTGCGCCGCGTTTTCCCCCCTTCCCGCAGCAGCGGGTCTGCCTCTGGTCCCATCTCAGCCAGGGGCAGTATTTTTATGCTCTGCATAAAAATACTGCCCGATCCCATCCGAGGCGGGCCTTGCCCCCTCGGGCTCCCCTGCGGCTCTGGTACCATGAGACTCAGTGCATCTGTCGCGCCTCGGTGGTCTATTTTTTATTTATTTTCTTCGAAAATAAATACCGCCTGACCTTATAAAAAACCTCCACACTGCGCAAACAGTGCGGAGGTTTTTTTATAACATTACGCCAGAAACGGCGAGCGCATATACCGCTTGCGCAGAAAGATGTTGCCGCCCTTCGGTGGGCCGATCTGCGTGAAGCCGGCCGACTCGAACATGGCCAGCGCGATGCGGTTGGTGTGATACACGTGCGTGACGACCTGCTCGAACGACTGCGCGGCCGCCAGCTCCTCCACGGCGCGGAGCATTGCATTGCCCCAGCCGTGGCCGCGGCAGGCCGGATAGACGAAAAAGTCGTTGATGAACACCGTCTCCGGCTCGGTCGTGTCGCACCAGAGCTCGCCGACGGTCTCACCGCCGGACTCGGCCGCGAGCAGGTAGTTGCGCGGCGTTTCCGCGCCCTGCGGCAGCATCTCGTCGAGCGCGCCCTGCGCCTCGGTGAGCGCGTGCTCCTCTGTGTCCGTGGCGCGGGCGAAGAGCAGCTCCTGCGCGTAGCGCGCGATATTGCGCTGCCGGAACGGCCCGAATTCCTCCGCCGTGAGCACGCGGAGATCTACACTTTGTCCCATATTGTCCTCCTGTTTACGCCTCCGGCTGGATCATGCGCCGCGCGTTGACCGGCGGCAGCAGATCGCCGTACAGATCCCGCAGCAGCAGCTGCGCCACGGGCGTGATGTCCTCCGTGCTCTGGCACGGGCGCAGATACAGCGCCGCCGGCTGCCCGCCCCAGCGGAAGCGGAAGCCCGTGTCGCGGTAGCCGTTTTTCGTGAGCAGCCGCTCGCGCTCCGGCAGCGCCACGCACGTGCGGCTCTGGCAATAGAGAATGCCCTTCTTACCGGCGTAGCAGCGCGCGATGAGTTCCATGGCCACGCGGCCGAGCAGCTGCCCGCGCAGATACGGATAGATCGTGAGCGCGTGCACGAGCACGTAGCCATACGGCGAGCAGACCGTCACGAGCGCATAGCCCGCCTCGCGCCTGTCGTCCGCGCGGAAGAGCAGCAGCTCCATGCGCCGGCGCACCATGGCGCTGGCGATAACGGCTTCCGGCAGCAGCTCGGGCGCGTCAAACGTGCGCTTCATGTCCGGATACAGGCGCATGAGGTCCGTGAGCCTGCCCTTTTCCAGATGCAGCTTGCGGATCGGCGGCAGCTGCTGCAGCAGCTCCTCGAGACCAAACAGCTGCTCGTCCGGCTCCCAGTTGCCGGCCGTGTCCTGCACCGGAGCCTGTGCCCGCGGTGAAAAATGGACGATCTTCGGTTCGTTCGGCTCTGTCATGCAAACTTCTCCCTTTCCGCGACGGCCAGCGCGTCGCAGCGGTTGTTGTACACATTGTCGGCGTGACCCTTGACCCAGAAAAACTGCACCTTGTGCGTCTGGAGCAGCCCGTCGAGCGTCTGCCAGAGGTCGACGTTTTTCAGCTCGCCGTCCTTGCGGCGCCAGCCCTTCTGCTTCCAGCCGCGCAGCCAGCCGAGGTTAATGGCGTTGGCGAGATACTGGCTGTCCGTATACAGCGACACCTGACACGGCTCGTGCAGGCTCTGCAGCGCCGTGATCGCGCCGAGCAGCTCCATGCGGTTGTTCGTCGTGGACGGCTCGCCGCCGGAGAGCTCCTTTTCATGCGCGCCGTATTTCAGGATGGCGCCCCAGCCGCCGGGGCCGGGGTTGCCGGAGCAGGCCCCGTCGGTATAGATCGTGACCTGCTTCATGCCTCGGGCTCCTCGCCGGGGGCAGCGTCGCCGCTCTCGGCGCGGTCGGTGAGCGCGACAGAGATGACGCGCGCGCCCTCGGACAGGCGCATGATGCGTACGCCCTGCGTCGCGCGGCCAAGCTCGGAGATGCCGGCGGCCTCCATGCGGATGATGACGCCGTCGTCCGAGACGACGAGCACGTCGTCGCTCTCCTGCACGACCTTGACGGCCGCGACCGGGCCGGTCTTGTCGGTGATGTTGTAGTTTTTCATGCCGGAGCCGCCGCGGTGCTGCGGTTCCTCGCCGCCGCGGATATAGTCGGCGGCCGGGGTGCGCTTGCCGTAACCGTTTTCGGTGATGGACAGCACGTCCGCGTCCGGCTGCGCGATCTCAGCGCCGACGACCCAGTCGCCGTCCTTGAGGCGGATGCCGCGCACGCCGACGGCCTCGCGGCCCATGGGGCGCACGTCCGTCTCGGCAAAGCAGATGGCCTGACCGTTGTGGGTCGCCAGGAGGATGTTCCGGCTGCCGTCGGTGCGCATGACGTTGATGAGCTCGTCGCCCTCGTCAAGCGTGAGCGCGCGGATGCCGCTCGTGCGGATGTTGCGCAGGGCCGAGAGCGGCATGCGCTTGACCGTACCGCTGCGCGTGGCAAAGACGAGGAACGAATCGTCGTCCATCTCGCGCACGTGCAGCATGGCGTTGACATGCTCGTCCTTCTCCACCTGGATGAAGTTGACGATGTTCACGCCGCGCGCGGTGCGCCCGGCCTCCGGGATGAGATAGCCCTTCTTGCGGTAGCAGCGGCCGCGGTTGGTAAAGAAGAGAATATAGTCATGCGTCGAGGCGGTGAACACGGTGTCCACATAGTCCTCGTCGCGCAGCGTCGCCGCGCGCACGCCCTTGCCGCCGCGCTTTTGCGCGGTGTACTCGTCGACGGGCACGCGCTTGATGTTGCCGCCGTGCGAGAGCGTGAATACGCACTGCTCCTCCTCGATGAGGTCTTCGATATCAATGTCGTCCTCGATGTCCTGGATCTCCGTTTTGCGCTCGTCGCCGTACTTGTCGCGGATGGCAATGAGCTCGTCGCGCAGCACGGCCTTGACCTTTTCGGGGTCGGCCAGCAGCTCGCGGAAGTAGGCGATACGCTTTTCCAGCTCGTCATACTCGTTTTGCAGCTTCTCGCGCTCGAGCCCCTGCAGGGCCTTGAGGCGCATATCGAGAATGGCCTGCGCCTGCACATCGGACAGGCTGAAGCGCTGCATAAGGTTTTCCTTCGCGTCATCATAGCTCTCGCGGATGATGCGGATGACCTCGTCGATGTTCTCCTCGGCGATGAGCAGACCCTCGAGCAGATGCGCGCGCTCGAGCGCTTTCTTGAGGTCGAACTTCGTGCGGCGCACGATGATCTCTTCCTGGAAGGTGAGGTACTCGTCGAGAATGTGCCGCAGGGACAGGATCTTCGGCTGCGACTGGTTATCGACCAGCGCGAGCATGTTCACGGCGAACGTGGTCTGCATCTGCGTCTGGGCGAAGAGCCGGTTGAGCACGACCTGGGTGTTGGCGTCCTTTTTGAGCTCGATGACGATGCGCATGCCGTTACGGTCGGACTCGTCGCGCAGGCCGGAGATGCCGTCGAGCTTTTTATCGCGCACCTGCTCGGAAATGTTCTGGATGAGCTGGCGCTTGTTGACCTGATAGGGCAGCTCCGTCACGATGATGCGGATGCGGTCGTGACCCCAGGTCTCGGTCTCGGTGCGGGCGCGCACGACGATGCGGCCGCGGCCGGTGGCGTAGGCCGCGCGGATGCCGCTGCGGCCGACGATGATGCCCCGGGTCGGAAAGTCCGGGCCCGTGACGTGCTGCATGAGGTCCGAGAGCGTGGCGTCCGGGTTTTCGAGCACGCAGACGCAGGCGTTGATGACCTCGGTCAGGTTGTGCGGCGGGATATTCGTCGCCATGCCGACGGCGATGCCGGAGCTGCCGTTAACGAGCAGGTTCGGGAACCGGCACGGGAGCACGCGCGGCTCGCGGCGCGTCTCGTCAAAGTTCGGGTCCCAGTCGACGGTGTCCTTGTCGATGTCGCGCAGCATTTCGTTGGCGATCTTCGACAGGCGCGCCTCGGTGTATCGGTAGGCGGCCGGGGGGTCGCCGTCCACGGAGCCGAAGTTGCCGTGGCCGTCGACGAGCATGTAGCGCATGGAAAAGTCCTGCGCCAGACGCACCATCGCGTCGTACACGGACGCATCACCGTGGGGATGATACCGGCCGAGCACGTCGCCGACGCAGGTGGCGGATTTTTTGAACGGCTTATCCGAGGTCAGATTGTCCTCATACATGGCGTAGAGGATGCGGCGGTGCACGGGCTTGAGACCGTCGCGCACATCCGGCAGCGCACGCCCGACGATGACGGACATGGCGTACTCGATGTAAGAGGTCTGCATCTCATGGACGAGCTCGCTCTGAATGATCTTCTGGTCGGGATAGAGAATGTCCTCCCGTTTATAATCCTTGGCCATGGCTGCACACCTCCTTAAATATCAATATTGACCGCGTACTTGGCATTTTGCTCGATGAACGCCTTGCGCGGCTCGACCTTTTCGCCCATGAGCACTGTGAACACCTCGTCGGCGTGCACGGCGTCCTCGAGCGTGATCTGCTTGAGCGTGCGGGTCTCGGGGTTCATGGTCGTCTCCCAGAGCTCGTGCGGGTCCATCTCGCCGAGGCCCTTGAAGCGGTTGATGTCGATCTTCGCGTTCGGGTTGTCGCCGCGCATCTCGGCGGAAATTTTATCGCGCTCCTCGTCGGAGAAGGCCACGCGCGCGGTCTTGCCGCGGTTGAGCTTATACAGCGGCGGGATGGCGGAGTAGACATAGCCGCCGTCGATGAGCGGACGCATGAAGCGGAAGAAGAACGTCAGCAGCAGCGTGCGGATGTGGCTGCCGTCGACATCGGCATCGGCCATGATGATGACCTTGTGATAGCGGAGCTTATTGATGTCAAACTCATCGCCCAGTCCGGCGCCGAGCGCCGTGATGACGGGCGTGAGCTTGTCGTTGCCGTAGACCTTGTCGGCGCGGGCCTTTTCGACGTTGAGCATCTTGCCCCAGAGCGGCAGAATGGCCTGGAAGCGCGAGTCGCGCCCCTGCGTGGCCGAGCCGCCTGCGCTGTCGCCCTCGACGATGTAGAGTTCGGTGAGCGACGGGTCGCGGTCGTTGCAGTCGCGCAGCTTGTCGGGCATGTTGAAGCCCTCGAGCCCGTTTTTGCGGCGGATGTTTTCGCGCGCGCGGCGCGCGGCTTCGCGGGCGCGCGAGGCCGTAAGCGCTTTTTCGATGATCATGCGGCCGACGGCGGGGTTCTCCTCCAGAAACTGCGACAGGCGATCGAACACAACGGAATCGACGAGCGTGCGCATCTCGGAGTTGCCGAGCTTGGCCTTCGTCTGCCCCTCGAACTGGGGGTTCGTGAGCTTGACGGAGATGACAGCCGTGAGGCCCTCGCGGCTGTCCTCGCCGGAGATACTGTCGCCCTCCTTGAGGATGCCGGACTTTTTGCCGTAGGCATTGAGCGCGCGGGTGAGCGCAGCCTTGAAGCCGGTCTCGTGCATGCCGCCCTCCGGCGTGTGGATGTTGTTGGCGAACGACACGATGACCTCGTTATAGCCGTCGTTATACTGCAGCGCGATCTCGCACATGGAGTCGCTGCGCTCGCCGGACATATAGATGGCCTCGGGGTGCAGGGCCGTCTTGTTTTTGTTGATGAAGTCCACGAACTCGCGGATGCCGCCCTCGTAGCACATCGACTCGCTCACGGGCTCTTCGCCGCGCCGGTCGGTGATGGTGATGCGCAGTCCGGCGTTCAGAAACGCCTGCTCGCGCATGCGCACGTGCAGCGTCTCATAGTCGTAGACCGTGTCCTCGAACATGATGGGATCGGGCTTGAAGCGCACGGTCGTGCCGGTGTGATCCGTCTCGCCGACAACGGTCATGGGCTGCGTGATATCGCCGCGGGAGAACTTCATCTGATAGATCTTCCCGTTTTTGTGCACGTTCACTTCCAGCCACTCGGACAGCGCATTGACGACCGAGGCGCCGACGCCGTGCAGGCCGCCGGAGACCTTATAGCCCCCGCCGCCGAACTTGCCGCCCGCGTGCAGCACGGTGAACACCACTTCGAGCGCGGACTTGCCGGTCTGCGGCTGGATGTCCACGGGGATGCCGCGGCCGTTATCGCTGACGCAGATGATGTCGCCGGGCTCGATGGTGAGCTCGATGTGGCTGCAGTAGCCAGCGAGGGCCTCGTCGATGGAGTTGTCGACGATCTCATACACCAGGTGGTGCAGGCCGGACGACGACGTCGAGCCGATGTACATGCCCGGGCGTTTGCGCACGGCCTCCAGACCCTCGAGGACCTGGATTTGGCTGGCGTCGTACTCCTGTGTGATCTTATCTGTAATATCTGGCATGGTTTGCTTCCTTCCGTGCAGCGCCGCGGTCAGAGATTTTCCAGTCCGCTGGCCTTGCTGCGTTTATATAATGTTGCGGTGTTGAGCTGGGAGAGATAACATGTCTGGCCGCTGCCGAGCGAGCAGAGCACGAACGACTTCGGCAGCTCGGTCCCGGCGGCGTTTTCCACCTGACCGGCCTGTTCGAGTTTTTCGAGTGTCTCGCGCGTGCGGTACGACCACGTGGCGGTGTCCATGTCAAAGACGCCGATGACGCTCTTTTGCAGCGCAATGACCTGATTGCCGAGGTGCAGATACATCAGCGAATCACCCCGTTTTCGACCGTGAGCACGCGACCGCCGGTACGTTCGGCGATGCGCGCGTCCTCGCAGCAGGTGATGAGCGTCTGCCCGCCGCCGATGCGGTTGAGCACGAAGGCCTGCCGCTGCGCATCCAGCTCCGAGAGCACGTCGTCGAGCATAAGCACGGGGTATTCGTCAAACTCGTCGTGAAAGATCTCCCGCTCGGCGAGCTTGAGCGACAGCGCCGCCGTGCGCGTCTGCCCCTGCGAAGCGAACGCGCGCGCCGACTGGCCGTTGATGCTGATGATGAGGTCATCCTTGTGCGCGCCGGTCAGGCACTGGCCGCTGTCGAGCTCTGCGCGGCGGTGCTGCTCCTGATGGTCGCACAGGGCGTAGTAAATTTCTTTTTCTGTGCCGAGCGCATCGACAACAGTGCTGACCGTGCGGTAGGCGAGGGTCAATTTGTCGCGCCCGCCGGAAAAATCGGCGTGGATGGGCGCGGCGGCGATGTTCAGCCGCGAGGCGTAAGCCGCGCGGTAGCGGATGAGCTTGGCCGAGACGCGGCACATCTGGTCGGAAAAATCGTCGAGCGTGTCGAGCAGGGACGGTTTTTCATGCCAGTCGCGCAGGATGGCGGACTTCTGGTCATATAACCGGCTGTATTCAGCGAGCAACGCGCCGTACTTCGGCCGCAGCTGGCTGATGGCCATGTCCATCATGCGGCGGCGGGCGGCCGGCCCGTCGCGGATGATGTTCAGATCATCCGGACAAAAGAGCACGGCGGCAAACGTCCCGGCGAGCTCGGCGGCGGTTTTCTTCACGCCGTTTTGCCAGATCTGCTTGCGCTGCCCCTGCCGGAGCACGATGCGCACGGTCTGCTCCCGCCCGAAGGCGAACACATCCGCGAGCACCTCCGCGCTCGTATAGCCGAAGCCGATGAGTTCCTTATCGAACCGCGTGCGAAAGCTCTTCCCGCCCGTGAGCAGGTAGACCGCCTCGAGCAGATTCGTCTTGCCCTGGGCGTTTTCGCCGGTGATGACGTTCGTTCCGGGCGAAAACTCCGCCGCGGCAAATTCGTAGTTGCGCCAGCCGTTGAGCGCAATTTTTCTTACGATCATTGCGCGCTCTGCACGTGCAGCGTGTGCCCGGCGAAGGTGACTTCATCTCCCGGGCGGATCTTCCTGCCGCGCATGGTGCACGTCTCGCCGTTGACGGCGACCATGCCGTCGGCAATGACCTGCTTGGCCTCGCCGCCGGTCGCCGTGAGGGCGGCAAACTTCAGCAGCGCGTCGAGCTTGATAAATTCCGTTTCAATCGTAATGTTTTCCATTTTTCCCGTTTTTCAGACCCGGATCACTGTCCAGCGCGCAGGCGCACCGGCAGGACCATATACACAAAGTTATCACTGCCGTCAGCCGGGACGAGGATGCACGGGCTCGAACCGGTGTTCAGGCAGACGTTGATCTCTTCCGCGGGCGCGGCCTTGAGCGCGTCGGACAGGTAGTGATCGTTGAAACCGATCTCCAAATCGCCGCCGTCGCCCTCGCACGGGCAGGAGTCGGCCGCCTTGCCGAGCGGCGTCGTGCAGACGAAGTCGATTGCGTCCTTGCGGAAGGTCAGGCGCAGGGGCGCGTTATTTTTGCTGTCAATGATGAGCGACACACGCTCGACGACCTCGAGCAGATCCGTGCGCGCGGTCTTGACCGTGACGCGGAACGACTCCGGGATCGCTTTCTTATAATTGAGGAAGTCGCCTTCCAGCCGGCGGGACAAAATGACCGTATTGCCGACGGTGAAGGAAATGTGCTTGCTGCCGACGGACAGGACGACGCGCTCGTCGCTGTCGCCGCACAGGCGCTCCAGATCGCTCAACGCAGTGCCGGGCACGATGAAGCTGCAGTCATCGCCGTAGCCCTCGACCGCTTCGCGCCGCAGCGCCAGCCGGTAGCCGTCGACGGAGACCATGGTCAGGACGTTATTTTCGATCTCGAAGAGCGTGCCCATGTAGACCGGGCGGCTCTCGTTCGTGCTCACGGCGAAGGAGCACTCGTTGATCATCTTTTTGAGCAGGTCCTGCGGCAGCGACACGCCGTTTTCCGCCTCGACAGTCGGCAGATCCGGATAATCGTCCGCGCTCAGGCCGACGAGGTTGAATGCCGCCTTGCCGCATTTGACGGACACAGTGCCGTTTTCCGCCTCGACGGTGACGATGCCGTCCGGCATGCGGCGCAGCATCTCGCAGAACAGGCGCGCACCGATGAGCACGCTGCCGGGCTCGGGAATGTCGGCGTCGATGGTGGTATAAATGGCTTTCTTCAGGTCATAGCCGGTGATGCGCACGCTGGCGCCGGCCTCAATGAGCAGGCCTTCGAGCGTGGGGATCGGGCTTTTGGCGGCTGCAGCGCGGGCTGCGGATGCGGCAGCCTGCTGCAGAACGTATTTGTCACAGGAAAATTTCATGGTCGGCCTCCTTGATCAGAATCGCTGCGTCTATCCGAAAGATAGAAAGCATAAATTTAGTAGTAGTAGTAGGGGTGTTCGTTTGGTGGAAAACCCGCCGAATGCCTTGTGTCAGCGGGAAAAACCGTGTTGAAAAGATTGTGGAAAGGTTGGTAACTTAAAAACTGACGAAAATTTACATTTTCAGAATCCACCGCTTTCAACACGCTTTCCACGTTAGAATAACAGCCGAATGTGGAAATCAGTTTTTTGAGTTGATGTTGCTCGTAATGTCGCGCACGGTGGCGGCGATCTCGGGGTCGGACTTGAGCAGTTCCTCGACCTTGCGGATGGAGCTGAGCACGGTGGCGTGGTTGCGGCCGCCGAATTCCTCGCCGATCTCCTTAAGCGGGAGGTTCGTGAGGTTGCGCATGAGGTACATGGCGATCTGGCGGGCCATGGCGGTCTTTTTGCTGCGGCTCTGCCCGCGCAGGTCGGCGCCGGTGAGCTGGAACGAGCGCGCGGACTCTTCAATAATGACATCCGGCGTGGGGATATAGGTGCCGGTGCGGATGACGTCCCGGATGGCGCGCTTGACGGAATCGACCGTGATCGTATCGTCGAGAATGTCGCGGTAAGCGGTCAGGCGCTTGACGACGCCCTCGAGCTGACGGACGTTCGAGGTGATGTTTTCCGCAATGTATTGGACGACGTCCTCGGAGAGGATCATGCCGAACTGCGCGGCCTTCGTGCGGATGATGGCCGTGCGCGTCTCGAGATCCGGCGGCTGAACGTCCGCGAGCAGACCGCCCTCGAGCCGGGTGCACAGCCGGTCGTCGAGGCGCTTCATCTCCTTCGGCGGCCGGTCGGAGGTCACGACGATCTGCTTGCCGGCCTCATACAGGCAGTTGAAGGTGTGGAAAAATTCCTCCTGCGTGCTGTCCTTGCCCGCGATGAACTGGATATCGTCCATGAGCAGCAGATCCGCGTTGCGGTATTTCTGGCGGAAGTTTTCGGCCGTGCCGGTGCCGATGGATTTGACCATCTGATTGACGAACTCCTCGCCCTTAACGTAGGCAATCTTCGCCGACGGATTGTTGTGGCGGATGGTCTGGCCGATGGCGAGCAGAAGGTGCGTCTTGCCGAGGCCGGAGTTGCCGTAGATCAGCAGGGGGTTATACGCCTTGCCGGGATTCTGCGACACGGCGATGGCCGCTGCGTGGGCAAACTTGTTGCTCGGGCCGACGATGAAGCGGTCAAACGTGTAGCCGTCCATCTCCGGCATTTCCTCGGACGACGGGCGCTTCTCGCGGTATTCGAGCAGCTCATCATCCCCGGCGAGCACGACCAGCTCGAACGGGCAGGAAAACAGATCGTACAGCACGGCGCAGATCGTCTTTTCAAAGCGCGACTGAATGATGCTGCGCTTAAAATCCGACGTGGTGTGCACGATGAGCGTATTATTATTGATCTCAATGGGGGTGCAATCGGAAAACCAGGTATTGATCGCCGTCTGGGTCAGCTCCTGCGAGAGGCTGTCCATGACGACGGACCAGATATCGGTGAGCGAATTCATGGTGGCCATAGGTTCGGCTCCTTCGATGATTTTTCCCTGCGCGGGTGCGCTGGTATCAGCCCTACCAGTATAGCAAAAATTCATGATTATTTCAATAATAATGTTCGGATTTATTATATAAATAGGTGTAGAATCTGCCGTGCAGAGGATTTGCTTTTCCTGTGCAGGTTGTGGTATGATAAAAAAACACGATTTTTTACATAAAGCAGGTGTTGTTTTGTTCCTGGTCGCGCAGGCCGAACAACTGTTCGGCGATACGGAAGCAGCCGCCCTCCCGGCCTTGTTGGAGAGCGGGCGGCTTCCTGCGCGCATTTCGGGTCTGCCGGCGAGTGCGCGCGCGCTGCTGGCGGCGTCGATGCACGCGCAGCTCGACGCGCCGGTGCTGGCCGTGTGCCCGGACGAGGCGGCGGCCGAGCTGTTTCAAAAAGATCTCTCTGCCCTGCTGGGGCAGGACGTGCCGCTGCTGACGGCGCGCGACTATACGTTTTATACGGTCGAGAGCGTCTCGCGTCAGACGGAGCAAAAGCGCCTGAGCGCGCTTTATGCGCTCGCTGCCGGGACGGCGCCGGCCGTGGTGTGCACGGTTTCGGGTCTGCTGCAGCGTGCCATGCCGAAGGAAAAACTGCTGCAGGCGGCCTTTGAGATCCGCAACGGCAGTTCCCTGCCGCCCGAGGACGCCGAGGATGCGCTGCTGCGCTGCGGCTATCTGCGTACGGCGCAGGTGGAAGGGCCGGGCCAGTTTTCGCGCCGCGGCGGCATTCTGGACTTTTTCTCCCCCGCGTATCCGCAGCCGGTGCGCGTGGAGTTCTGGGGTGACGATGTGGACTCCATGGGCTTTTTCGACCCCGAGAGCCAGCGGCGCACTCAGCCGCTGGACAGCTGCCGCATCCTGCCGGCGGCGGAGACCCTGCCGCCGCTGTATCCGGGCGGCAGCGCCGCACTGGGCGAAAAGCTGCAGAAGCTCGCCGGACGCGCCGCCGCGAAAAAGGACAGCGACACGGCGCAGAAGCTCGCCGAGGCCCTGCGCGCCGACGGGGAAAAGCTCTGCGCCGACTGCGTGCTCCCGGCGGCGGACCGGTATATGGGCTTTGTGTACGACACGTTTGCTACGGCGCTGGACTATCTCGCGCCGGAGGCGGCCGTGCTGATCGACCAGCCGGCGCGCTGCGCCGAGCGCGCGAAGGAATACACCACGCAGCTGCGCGAGGACATCGCCCTGCTCGTGCGCAGCGGCACGATGGCCGCGCGCGCGGAAAATTTCTACGAGCCGTTTGCCGACATGATGCGCAGAGTCCAGGCCTGGCCCATCGTGCTGGCCGACGGGCTGCAGCTCGGCCGCAGCCCCATCGAGGCGCGCACGCTCGTGAGCCTGACGGCAAAGCAGCTGCCCTCTTACGGCGGCAGCAGCCAGACCGCGGCGGACGACATTGCGCACTATCGGAATCTCGGCTACCGCGTGGTCGTGCTGGCGGGCGATATGCGCCGGGCGCGCATTTTGTGCGAGTTTCTCGACGGTCACGGCATCCATGCCGCGGCGGACGAGCACCCGGATGCGCTGCCGGAACCGGGGCAGTGCCTCGTCACGCCGGGCAGTCTCTCGGCGGGCATCGAGTTTCCGTATGCAAGGCTCGCCATCCTCACGGACACGCAGATCGCGGCGTCCGGCCTGCGGCGCGCCAGACACAAAAAGCAAACGAACCGCGAGAAGATCAACTCCTACACGGACCTCTCCGTTGGCGACCTCGTCGTGCACGAATACCACGGCATCGGCCGCTTTGCGGGCATCGTGCAGATGCCGGTCGACGGTGCGGTGAAGGACTATATCAAGATCAGCTATGCCGGGGCGGACACGCTCTATGTCCCGGCGACGCAGCTCGACCTCGTGAGCAAATACATCGGCGCGGGCGAGGACCGGCCCGTGAAGCTGTCCAAAATGGGCGGTACGGAGTGGGCGCGCACGAAAACGCGCGCCAAAGCGGCCGCAAAAAGCATGGCCAAAGAGCTCACGGCGCTCTACGCCGCGCGCAGCCGCACGAAGGGTCACGCCTTCGCACCCGACAGCCCGTGGCAGACGGAATTTGAGGAGCACTTCGGCTATCCGGAGACGGACGACCAGCTCCGGTGCATCGACGAGATCAAGGCTGACATGGAAAAGCCCGTGCCCATGGATCGTCTCCTGTGCGGCGACGTGGGCTACGGCAAGACCGAGGTCGCCCTGCGCGCGGTGATGAAGTGCGTGCTCGACGGGCGGCAGGCGGCCATCCTCGTGCCGACGACGGTGCTCGCCCAGCAGCACTATCAGACGGCCGTGCAGCGCTTTTACGGCTTCCCGGTTGAAATCCGGATGCTCTCGCGCTTCTGCACGCAATCGCAGGTGCGTCAGACGCTCGCCGATATGCGCACGGGCAAGTGCGATCTCGTGATCGGCACGCACAAGCTGCTGCAGAAAAACATCGAGTTCAAGAACCTCGGCCTGCTCATCGTCGACGAGGAGCAGCGCTTCGGCGTGGCGCACAAGGAGCACATCAAGGAGATGAGCCGCGCGGTCGATGTGCTCACGCTCTCGGCCACACCCATCCCGCGCACGCTGAATATGGCCCTGTCCGGCATCCGCGACATGTCCACCATCGAAGAGCCGCCGCAGGACCGCATCCCCGTGCAGACCTTCGTCATGGAGCACGACTGGAACGTGCTGTGCGACGCCATGCGCCGCGAGCTGCAGCGCGGCGGGCAGGTGTACTACCTGCACAACCGCATTGAAAACATCGAGCGCACCGCCCTGCGCATCTCGAAGATGCTCGACGGCGCGGTCGTCGACGTGGCGCACGGCCAGATGAACGAGGAGCAGCTCTCGACGGTCATGGAGCGCATGGTCACGGGCGAGACGCAGATCCTGGTCTGCACGACCATCATCGAGACCGGCATCGACATTCCGAACGTGAACACCCTCATCATTGAGGACGCCGACCGCATGGGCCTTGCCCAGCTGCACCAGCTGCGCGGGCGCGTGGGCCGCTCGAACCGGCGCGCGAGCGCGTACCTGACATTCCGGCGCGGGCGCGAGCTGAGCGAGATCGCCGAAAAGCGCCTGAGCGCCATCCGCGAGTTTGCGGAGTTCAACTCCGGCTTCCGCATCGCCATGCGCGATCTGGAGATCCGCGGCGCGGGCAGTCTGCTCGGAGCCGAGCAGTCGGGCCATATGATCGACGTCGGTTATGATATGTACCTCAAGCTGCTCGAGGAGGCCGTGCTCGAAGAGCGCGGCGAAAAGCCCGAGCAGCGCGCCGAGTGCGCGGCCGACCTCGCTGTGTCGGCCAACATCCCGGAGAGCTATGTGCCCAGCCAGGAGCAGCGCATGGATCTCTACCGCCGCATCGCGCTCGTGCGTACGGAGGCGGAGGCCGACGACCTCATGGACGAGGTCATCGACCGTTTCGGCGACCCGCCGCCGAGCGTGTACACGCTCGTGCAGGTGGCGCTGCTGCGTGCCGACGCGGGCAAGGTCGGCGTGACAGACATTTCGCAGAAAAACGGCTGTTTGAAGTTTCTGCTGGCGCAGTTTGATATGCAGAAGGTATCGGCACTGTACGCCCGGCCGGAGTTCAAGGGCCGCTTGAAGGTGGATGCGGGGGCAAAGCCGGGCGTCATTCTGCGCCTCAAGACCCGCACCCACGTCATCGAACAGGCAAGAGCGTTTGTTTCCGCATGGGCAGACGCCCAGGGAGACCGCGCATGACCCCCATGTGCAACGAAACGAAAGGAAGCGTTTGCTGATGAAAACCAGAATCACCGCCCTGCTGCTGGCGCTCGTGATGGCCGTCTGCTGCCTGACCGGCTGCACCTCGACCCGCGTGCGCAGCTACTCGGAAGAGAGCAGCGATGCATCGACCGACAAGTATGCCGCCGCACTCGATGCTTACAAGAGCAACAAAAAGGTCATGACCATCAACGGCAGCCCCGTGTACTGGAACGAGTATGCCTATTTCCTGTGCGCCATCATGGCAAACATGGAGCGCTACGGCATGCAGATCACGGACTGGAGCGATGTCTACGACGAGAGCACGGGCGAGACGTACAGCGACATCATGACCAAGAGCGTCGTCAACAACATCGCCTGGAACCACCTCATCGAGGTCAAGGCGGCGGAAAACGACGTGGCGTTTGACGCGGCGGGCGAGCAGTACGTGCAGGACACGATCAACCAGACCATTCAAAACGTCGTGGGCGACGACGGCACAGAGGCCGAGCTGAACGAAAAGCTCCAGTCGTACTACATGGATCTGGACCTGTTCAAGTATTTCACCAAGACGCAGTATCTCTATAACGGTCTGGCCAGCAAGTTCTTCGGCGAGAACGGCGCGAACATCTCCGACGAGGACGTGCAGGAATACGTTGATGCCAACGACTACATGACGGCAAAGCACATCCTCTTCAAGACGACGGACAGCAGCGGCACCGCCCTCTCGGACGCGGACAAGGCCGCCAAGAAGCAGCAGGCCGAGCAGGTCGCGGCGCAGGTCAAGGCTGTGACCGATCCCGAAAAGCGCGTGGAGCTGTTTGACCAGCTCATGGAGCAGTACAACGAGGACACCGGCGAGAGCAGCTACCCGCACGGCTACTGCTTCACCTCCGGCACGATGGTCACGGAGTTTGAGGACGCCTGCAAGGCGCTCGATACCTACGAAGTGTCCGGCGTGGTGGAGAGCAAGCACGGCTATCACGTCATCCTGCGCATGCCGACGCAGGGTGACGACCTGGTCATGAGCAGCGACGGCAGCCAGCAGACGCTGCGGATGCTCGTGGCGCAGGAGCAGCTCAGCAGCCTGCTGACGGGCTGGGTCGACGAGGCGGACATCAGCTGGGAGCCGAAGTTCAGCAGCATCGACTATGCGGCCGTGTTCACGCCGAAGGAGAGCTTCTGGAAGCGGCTGGACGTGTTCGACTGGTTCGAGAAGTAAAAGCAGCATAAAAAGATCCCGTCATCCGACCCGGATGACGGGATCTTTCTTCTTTTCGTTCAGGCGCGCTTGATCATGCCGGCAATCTTTTTCATGAGGCCGGAGCCGAGCTTTTCATCAAAGTAGTTGAGCCAGGCGCGCACGGTGTCGATCGTCTCGGGATCGCCGAGCCAGTGGCGCAGGATGATATTGCGGTCGGTGCTGCGCAGGAGCTTGGCCACCGACACGAGGATGGCGTAGGCATCGTCGATCTTGCCGAGCAGCGGGAAGGAGTCCGGCACGAGGTCCAGCGGCGAGAGCACATACAGCAGCGCAAAGCCGAGGTCGAGCTTGCGGCTCGAGGGCACGTCGGGGTCGAGCATGAGCTTGCAGATCAGGTAGGCAAAGTCCGGCAGCGTCGTGAGATAATCGGCCGCCTTGCTGCCGAGTTTTCCGGCCACAAAGCTGTTGGCCTGATAGCGGGCGCGCTTATAGAAGCGGTCAAATGCGTTGTCGTCCATGTAATAGATGTTTTCTTTGGTCATGATGCCGCCTCCTGAGGGAGATGATTTCTTTCTATTATAGCGAAAAACCGGCCGGGCTTCAACCGGTTTGTGAAATTTTTCGGAATTCATTGCCAAGCGGGCCGATCCGGCGTATAATGCAGGAGCATTTCAGGAAACGGAGGCTGAGCCTATGATCCGCTTTTTCAACGGCCGCACGCTCACAATGGCGGACGGCGTGTCCGTCACGACGGACGAGGTCTGGACCGACGGGGACAAGATCGCCTACATCGGCCCCACGCCGGAGACGCTGCCTGCGTTCGAGCGGCAGATCGACCTCGGCGGCGACCTTGTCATGCCGGGCTTTAAGAACGCGCACGCGCACGCCGGCATGAGCTTTGTGCGCTCGTATGCCGACGATGTGCCGCTGCAGCCGTGGCTGTTCGAGCAGATCTTCCCGCTCGAGGCCAAGCTCACGCCTGAGGCGGTGTATGCGTTTACCAAGCTGTCGATCCTCGAGTATCTCACGAGCGGCATCACGGCCGGCTTTGACATGTACTATTTCCGCGAGGCCATCGCCCAGGCGAGCATCGACTGCGGCTTCCGCACGGTGCTGTGCGGGGGCGGCGGCAGCGCGCAGCAGCTGGAAGCGGAATACCGCAAATTCAACGCCCTGCACCCGCTGATCTCCTATCAGCTCGGCCTGCACTCGGAGTATACCTCGAACCTCACCGAGATGACCGAGGCCGGCGAGTTGGCCCGCGCGCTGCACGCGCCGGTGTTCGCGCACAATGCCGAGACCGCGCGCGAGGTGGCCGAGTGCCGCGGCCGCTGGGGCAAGACGCCGACGGAGCTGTTTGATTCCCTCGGCCACTTTGATTACGGCGGCGGGGGCTTTCACTGCGTGCACATGACGGAGCACGATCTGGAGATCTTCCGCAATCGCGGGCTCTGGGCCGTCACGAACCCCGGCTCGAACGCCAAGCTCGCCAGCGGCATCGCCCCGCTCAAGCAGATGCGGGCTCTGGGCATCCATATGGCCATCGGCACCGACGGCCCGTCGAGCAACAACGCGCTCGATTTCTTCCGCGAGATGTATCTGGCCGCCGTGCTGCAAAAGCTGCGCTGCGGCGACGCGGCCGCCCTCCCGGCGGACGACGTGCTGTATATGGCGACGGTCGGCGGCGCGCAGGCCATGGGCCTGACCGACTGCGACGTGCTCGCCCCCGGCAAGCAGGCGGACCTGATCGTCATCGACCTGCAGCGGCCGAACATGCAGCCAGTGCACAACGCGGCGCGCAACCTCGTCTACAGCGGCTCGAAGGAGAATGTGCGCCTGACGATGGTCGCCGGGCGCGTGCTGTATGAAAACGGCGCGTTTTTCGTCGGCGAGCCGGCGCAGGACATTTACCGCGCCGTGGACGCGGCCTTTTCCGCCATGCGCGCCAGGCTCTGATCGCTTTTTCTGCGGGCTGCGGGGCGGCACACGCCGCCTGAGGTGATATGCCCGAAACGATAAAAAATTCCGGAAACATCATGTTTCCGGAATTTTTTATGCCCTGCAGGCTTTATGCTTTCGTTTCGAGCACTTTCACGCCGTGCATGATGATCTCGCCGGCGAGCACGGCCATCTCTTCGGGCGTCTGTTTCATGCCGTTGTCGATCCATGTGAGCGCGAGCGACATATTGCCCGATACGATGAACGAGCAGAAGTAGTCGAGCATCTCGGGGTCGTTCGGATAGTAATACGCGAGGAAGTCATACAGGAATTCGTCGCGCAGGATGTGGCAGATGCGGTCGGTAAAGGCAATGTCGCCGTTTTTGCCGAGCAGCACGTGACACAGATCCGAATTTTGCTGGATGAACTGGTACAGCTCCATCAGGTACGGGTAGGTCTTGCCCTCGGAGTCTTTCGCATTGTGCCGGCGGCAGACGACCGTCAGCCCGTCCGCCAGCTCGTCCTCGAGGCTGGACAGCAGGTCGTATACATCCTTATAGTGAATATAGAAGGTGCCGCGGTTGATGTCTGCGATCGCTGCCAGTTCGCGCACGGAAATGTCCTTGACGCTCTTTTCCGACATGAGCTTCATCAGCGCAAGCCGAAGCTGCCGTTTCGTCTTTCGCACTCTGCGGTCTACAACTTTTTCTTCCATTCGCCGATTCCTCCTACCTGTTTTTTGTTATCTTGACATACATGATACCACCAAAACGAACAATAATCAACATTTCGTTGCATAAAAATCGTGTTTTTTTTCGAAATTTTCGTGAAAATCTTCGGAAAAAGCAGACAGTGTGGTAAATCATCACCTTTTTGCTGCCCATCTGGTCTGCGGATCGGCGACCAGATGGGCGCCGGAAAACGCAGTGGCAAAATGGCGCGCGATATGCTATGATGGGGGCAAATCCCGAAAAGGAGTACAAGACCATGTTTGAAAACGGAACGTTCGCGGTCCTCGGCCCGGACGGAAAACAGGTGCAGTGCGACGTGCTGTTCACCTATGACTGTGAGGACAACGGCCGCTCGTACGTTGTGTTCACGACCGGCGAAGGCGCGCAGCAGCGGCTGTTCGCCAACCGTTACGACACGCGCGACGATGGCCAGCTTGCCCTGCTCGCGCTCGAAAACGAGCAGGAATACGCCATCATCAAGCACTGCTTCGAGGAGCTCAAGGCAAAGCTCGCCGAGCAGGCCGCGGAGGCCGCCGCACAGGAGGGTGAACCCGAAGCATGACAGATCCCTTTCATCCGCTGAGCGTGCGGGACATCCCGCTGCTCACACATTATTTTGCCCGACAGGATACGCGCCTGTGCAACGCCTCGGCCGGCGCGGCCGTGCTCTGGCAGCCGTACTTTCAGGATGCGGCGCTCGAGGTGGACGGCACGCTGCTGCTGCGCGAGCAGTTTCCAGGTCTCGGCATGGTGTTTTCCACACCGATCGGCGAGAATGTGGGAAACGCTTACGATTTTCTCGTGAAATATTGCCGCGCGGTGGGGCAGCCGGTGCAGTTTTTCCCCGCCACGGCGGCCGATGTGGAAAATCTGCGCGCGCGCTTCGGCGACGTGGAGGTCACGCCGGTGCGCGACTGGTTCGACTATCTCTACGACGCGCAGGACATGGTGACGTTCCGCGGCCGGCGCTTCAACGGCCAGCGCAACCACATCCACCACTTTCAGCGCCTGTACCCGGACTGGTCGTTCGAGCGCGTCACGGAGGAGAACCTGCCGGAGGTGTGCGCGTTTTTTGACGACTTCACCCGCCGCTACCATAAGGACAGCGACAGTGCGCAGGCGGAAGAGGGCTGCGTGCGGGAGTTCCTGCGCGATTTTGCCGCCTACGCCCCGCTCGCGGGGCTGTTGCGCGTGAATGGGCGCGTGGCCGGTTTTTCCGCCGGGGAGATCGTGGGCGACACGCTCATCATCCACATTGAAAAGGCGGACATTGCCTACGAGGGCATCTATCAGGTGCTGGTCAACGAATATGCCAAGTGCTTCGTCACGCCCGACGTGCGCTACATCAACCGCGAGGAAGACGTGGGCGACGAGGGGATGCGGCGCTCGAAGGAATCGTATCACCCCGTGCGCCTGCTCGAAAAATATCTGGTACGCATTCCGGTATAGCCGGAGAAAGGAGAAACGATCATGCAGGAAGTCTATGAATTTCTGAAAAAGTGCGGCACGTATTATCTCGCCACCGTCGATGGCGACCAGCCGCGCGTGCGCCCGTTCGGCACGGTGAATCTGTTCGAGGGCAAGCTCTATATCCAGACCGGTAAGGTCAAGGCCGTCTCGAAGGAGATGGCGGCCAATCCCAAGGTGGAGCTGTGCGCGTTTGACGGCGAGACCTGGCTGCGCGTGAGCGCGACGGCCGTGGAGGACGACCGCGTGGCGGCGCGGCAGGATATGCTCGACCATTATCCCGAACTGCAGAGTATGTACGCCGCCGACGACGGCAACACGCAGGTGCTCGCGCTGACGGAAGCGACCGCGACGTTCAGCTCCTTCACCGCCGCACCGCGCACGGTGCGCTGGTAAGCGCCGAAAAGAGCAAAAAACGGCCCGCCGGCCTCGGCACGGTGGCGGTGTTCTTCTTCGGCGACGAGCGCGCGCCGGAGTGAGCGCGGCAAAAACAAAAAGCAGGAGACCGCCCGCGATCCGAAACGGATCGGGGCGGTCTCCTGTTTGCATGCAAAGCAGAAAGACTGATATTAGCCGATCAGGCCCTGAATGTAGTTCACCGGCCACTGGCAGAAGTCCTTGACCAGGTAGAGCTTATCGCGGATGGCGAAAGCGGTGTTCTCGTCACAGAGCGACTCGAGCTTTTTCTTGATGGCCTTGGTGTTCACCTCGAGCAGCCCGCTGACGCTCGACAGGATCTTGCCGCCGTCGATCTCCTTGATCGAGGTCCAGAGCTCGGAAGCGTACTCCTTGACGCCAACGCTCTTAATTGCCTGAATGCACATACCTATTCCTCCCTTAAAATACTGGTGCTCCCGGCCGCTCGACTGCGGCCGGAAAACAAGATTGCTCTTATCAACAGTGCTCTCATTCTAGCACAAAGCCGTGGGATTGTCAAAGAGGAATACAGAGAAATGTGCAATTTCCCACATTTTGTGGTCAATATGCACAAACCGGGCAACAGATAGCGGAAAATCTGCCCAGAACCGGTGAACGGACTATGCGGGCGCTTACGCCTCGGCGATGACCTCGCACTCGACGAGCACGTCCTTGGGCAGGCGCGCGACCTCAACGCAGCTTCTGGCCGGGAACGGCTCGGAGAAATACTCGGCATAAATGGCGTTGACGGTGGCGAAATCGTCCATGTTCTTGATGAACACCGTCGTCTTAACGGCCTTGGACATGTCGCTGCCGGCCGCCTGCAGCACGGCGGTCAGGTTGCGGAAGACCTGGTGGGCCTGCGCGTCGATGCCGTCGGCGATGACGCCGGTAGCGGGGTCGATGCCGATCTGGCCGGACGTGAACACAAAGCCGCCGGAGATCTGCGCCTGAGCGTAGGGGCCGAGCGCGGCGGGGGCGTGATTGGTAGCAACTGTTTTCATGATGATGACCTCCTGTTAGTCGATTTTTACGTGATAACCGTTTTGAATGAGCTGGTCGAGCACGCGGTCGCCGTGCTCTTTGCCGCCGACTTCGCACGAGACGTGCACGTCGATCTCGTTGGGGTTGAGCCCGGCGGTGAGCCGGTCATGCTCCACGGAGAGGATGTTCGCGCCGAGGGCAGCGATGTCGTTGAGCAGCTTGCCGAGACTGCCCGGCCGGTCGAGCAGCGTGACCGTGAAGCGCAGCCGGCGGTGGCGGGACACGAGGCCCTGCTCGATGATGCACTGGATGAAGCTCACGTCGATGTTGCCGCCGGAGAGCAGGCACACGACGTTTTTGCCCTTCACATCGACCTTGCCCTTGAGCACGGCGGCCACGGGCGCGGCGCCGGAGGGCTCGACGATCTGCTTGCAGCGCTCCATGAGCAGGAGCACCGCCTCGGAGATCTCGAGATCGTTGACGGTGACGACGTCGTCGGCGTATTTCTGGATGAGCGGGACGGTGATGTCGCCCGGCGCCTTGACGGCGATGCCGTCGGCGATGGTGGCGACGGAGTCGGTCTGGACGTAGCTGTGCGAATGGAACGACTGCGCGATCGCGTTCGCGCCCTCGGCCTGCACGCCGATGACCTGCACGCGGGGGTTGATCTGCTTGATGCACGCGGCCACACCGGCGAGCAGTCCGCCGCCGCCGGCCGGCACGATGACGATGTCCGCCGTGGGCAGATCGCCGAGGATCTCGAGGCCGAGCGTGCCCTGACCGGCAATGACCTCGGGGTCATTGTAGGGGTGCAGGAACGTGGCGTGCTCCTGCTCGCAGATCTCGCAGGCTTTGGCGTAGGCGTCGTCATAGCAGTCGCCCGCGAGCACAACGGTGGCACCGTAGCCCTCCGTGGCCTTCGCCTTGGCGATGGGCGCGGTCTTGGGCATGATGATCGTGGCCGGGATGCCGAAGCGGTGCGCGGCGTAGGCCACGCCCTGCGCATGGTTGCCAGCCGATGAGGCCACGACGGCACCGGTCTCGCCGCGCTCGACGAGCGCCGCGATCTTGTTGCTCGCGCCGCGGATCTTGAACGAGCCGGTCTTCTGGCTGTTTTCGTACTTAAGATAAATGTTGCCGCCCGTCATGGCTGAGAACGTGGCCGACAGGTCCAGCTCCGTGTGGTGCAGCACGCCCTTGAGCCGCTGTGCCGCGCGTTCAAATTCCTGCAGTGGGATCTCCACAGCAAACACCCCCGTAAAAATATCTGTTTGGGTCTTTCTGTCCCTACTATACCGCGGGAAGGCCGGAAATACAAGCGCCGCAATGCAAAATGTCCGCGCCAAAAAAACTTTTTTGAGAGATCGTCCGCGGGGTAAAAACATTCGCGCGCGGGCAGCGCACGGGGCGCAAAGCAAATCTTACACGTTTCTTAAAAAGTGAGAAATCGGTTGCCGCCGCACGCCGCCGGGGGGTATAATGCACCCGAAAATGGGAAAGCAGCTCCGGTGCGCACCGGCGCGATCATCAGGAGGAGACATCATGCTCAACATTCAGCATTTTACCAAGACCTACGGCGAGAAAAGGGCCGTCGACGACTTGAGCCTGCACATCGCGCCGGGCGAGATCTACGGCTTCATCGGCCACAACGGTGCCGGCAAGACGACGACACTCAAGGCGGCCGTCGGCATCCTGCAGTTTGACGCGGGCGAGATCACGATCGGCGGGCACTCCATCCAAACCGAGCCGCTGGCCTGCAAGCGGCTGCTCGCCTACATCCCGGACAATCCGGATCTGTACGATTTCATGAGCGGCATCCAGTACCTGAACTTTATTGCCGACGTTTTCGGCATCCCGGCCGCGGAGCGCTGGGCGCGCATCGAGCCGTATGCCGACGCATTCGAGCTCACGGGCGATCTAGCGCAGCCGATCAGCGCGTACTCGCACGGCATGAAGCAGAAACTCGCCATCATCGCGGCGTGGATCCACGACCCGAAGCTCATCATCATGGACGAACCGTTCGTCGGCCTCGACCCGAAGGCGGCGCACCTGCTCAAGGGCATGATGCGCGAGCTGTGCGACGTCGGCGGCGCGATCTTCTTCTCGACGCACGTGCTCGAGGTCGCCGAAAAGCTCTGCGACAAGGTGGCCATCATCAAGGGCGGGCGGCTCATCCGCTCCGGCACCATGGAGGAGGTCAAGGGCGACGACTCGCTGGAGCAGGTCTTTCTGGAGCTGGAGGATGAGGCGTGATGCTGAAGATTCTCGTGAAAAAGCAGCTGACGGAGATCTTCCGTGCCTACCTCTACGACGCCAAGAAGAACCGGGCTCGCTCCAAGGCGGCCACCGTGGGCTACATCATCTTCTTCGTCCTTCTGATGGCAGGCGTCATCGGCGGTATGTTCACCGTCCTGTCCCTTACCATGTGCCGGAGCATGGCCGAGGCCGGCATGAGCTGGTTCTATTTCGCCATCATGGGCCTTATGGCCATCCTGCTGGGTGCCTTCGGCAGCGTGTTCACCACCTATTCCAGCCTCTACCTGCCCAAGGACAATGACCAGATGCTCTCCCTCCCCATTCCGGTGAATACCCTCATCGCCGCCCGGCTGCTGGGGGTGTACCTCATGGGTCTCATGTACTCCGGTGTGGTGGTGCTGCCGGCCATCATCGTCTATTGGGCGACGGTGTCCGCCGCCCCGCTGCACCTGCTGGCGGGCGTTCTGTTCCTGCTGCTGATCTCCCTGTTCGTCATGGCCATCTCCTGCCTGCTGGGCTGGGTGGTGGCCAAGGTCAGCCTGAAGCTGAAGAACAAAAGCTTCGTCACCGTGGTGCTGTCGCTGGTGTTCTTCGGCCTGTACTACTACTTCTTCTCCTTCAAGGCCACCTCTCTGCTGACGGAGCTGCTGCAGAACATCGCCCTCTATGGCGACAAGGTCCGCTCCTCCGCCTACCCCGTGTACCTCTTCGGTCAGGCGTGCGCCGGCGATCCCCTGTCCATGCTGCTTCTGACGGCGGCCATCGCCGTGCTGTTCGGCCTGACGTGGCTGCTGCTCTCCCGCAGCTTCCTCTCCATCGCCACGGCCTCCGGCCATGTGGGCCGCAAGGTCTACCGGGCCAAGGCCGTCCGGTGCCGGAGCATTTCCTCCGCCCTGCTGGACCGGGAGCTGCGCCGCTTCACCTCCAGCGCCAACTATATGCTCAACTGCGGCTTCGGCACGTTGTTTCTGGTGCTGGCCTCCGGCTTTCTCCTGTGGCAGGGCCGGGAGCTGCTGGATATGGTGTCCCTGTCCTTCGCCGGAAAACCCGGTGCCATGCCGGTGCTGCTGGCCTTCGTCCTGTGCCTGCTCAGCGCCATGAACGACACCACCGCCCCCTCCGTCTCGCTGGAGGGCAAGCAGCTCTGGCTGGCCCAGTCTCTGCC
>OHUG01000172.1_pt1 | contig 36757 bp, 33 predicted proteins | sample 1579161 | NCBI WGS metagenome assembly OHUG01 (sample SAMEA3882514, study PRJEB24775) | human gut metagenome | biome: human-associated habitat; feature: intestine environment; material: feces | place: Netherlands | collected 2009/2010 | reverse complement strand
CATGACGCGCGACGATGCGCAGATAAGTATTTTAGCTTCGCATGGCCGCGCGGTCAATGCGATTTTGCGGCATTTTTAAGAAGACAGCGCTTCGCGCTCCATGGAATCACGATGAACGTCTGCCTGAGCACCGCCCCATAGACGCCCCATAAGGCGGCGCTTCATTCATCCACAAGCCTAGCAGCCCTTCTCGTCCGCGCATGCCGCCTTCGCAGACGCAAGAAACTCATGCGCCTCCTCCATCTGGAGCTTTACTGCGCTATGGCCCGTTCCTCCATACATCGTACGCGCGGCAACGATGGCCTCGGTGTCGAGGGCCGAAACGACGTCTTGCTCGAAAAGCGGGCAGGCATCGTGCAACTCATCGAAAGAAAGCTCTTCGAGCTCCTTGCCGTTTTTTTCGCAATACAGAACGAGATTGCCTACGACTTCGTGAGCTTCACGGAATGGCATTCCTTTTTTTGCCAGGTAATCCGCAACGTCTGTAGCCGCCGTGAAGCCCTTCTTCGCAGCAGAGAGCATCGTCTTATCATGAACCTCCATGCTCTCGATCATGCCCGCTACGCAATACATGCAATCATGCAACGTTTTGGCGGCGTCGAACGCTCCCTCCTTGCACTCTTGCAAATCTTTGTTGTACGCCAGCGGCAGAGACTTCATGGTTACAAGAAGAGCCACCAAATCCCCGACGACACGGCCCATCTTTCCGCGGGTCAACTCCGCGAAGTCAGGGTTCTTCTTCTGCGGCATAATCGACGACCCCGTTGAAAACGCGTCCGAAAGCGTGATGAACCCAAATTCCGTAGAAGACCAGAGTATGATTTCCTCGCACAGGCGCGATAGATGCATCATGGCAACGCTGCAGGCATATTCCAAATCAAGCAAATAATCGCGATCGGAAACCGCATCGAGCGAATTCGGAATGGCGTGGTCGAATCCGAGAAGCTCCGAGGTCATGAAGCGATCGAGCGGATACGTTGTTCCCGCCAGCGCCGCACTCCCTAACGGATTCGCATCGGCGGCTTCATAAGCATGCTTCAGACGAGCGTAATCACGCGTGAACATCCAGAAATACGCAAGCATATGATGGCTGAACAGGACCGGCTGCGCATGCTGCAAGTGCGTATACCCGGGCATGATAACGCCGAAGCCATCTTCTGCCTTTTTGAGCAGCACCTCGCAAAGAGAGATATTCTGCTCAATCAAGCCCTCCAGGAGTGCTTTCGCATGGAGGCGCAGGTCAACGGCAACCTGGTCATTGCGCGAGCGTCCCGTATGCAGCCGCGCGCCAGGAGCTCCGATTATCCGAGTCAACTCGGCCTCGATCGCCATATGGATGTCTTCGTCGTTGATATCGAAAACGAACGATCCGTCGTCTATGCTTTGCCTTATGGCCTCAAGGCCCTCATGGATAGCATTCGCATCGTCAACGGAAATGACTCCCTGGGCGGCAAGCATCCCGGCATGGGCCTGCGAACCTGCGATGTCCTGCGCATACATTTCCTTATCTACACAAAGCGACGCCCCGAATTCCTGCGTGAATTCATCCACGCCCCCCTCAAACCTTCCAGACCACAACGCCATGACGCGCACCTTTCCGTTAAATCCGAAGCGCTTTGCGACTCGGATGAAAATCCTCCATGCATCCTTCGAGAAAAAGCCTCGAAGGATGCTTCTATTTTTTTGTTAAGCGGCGCTGATGGCGCTTGCTTTTTCCTGCTCGAATGCACTCTGTTCTGCTATCTCCTTGGCCGCAGGGCCTTGCTTTGCGGACCACACGGTAGTAGGCAGGCCATGAAGCTGTATGAACCCCTTCGCCGCTTCGTGATTGAACGTATCCTGGGCGCCATAGCTGGCAAGGCTGAAATCGTAGAGGGAATACGGGCTTTTGCGTCCCACCACCGTGCTCGAGCCCTTGTAGAGCTTCACCTTGACCGTTCCCGTCACGCAAGCCTGAGTTGATGCGCAGAATGAATCCAAAGCCTCCTTCAGCGGGGAATACCACAGGCCTTCGTACACAGCCGTCGCCCACTTCTGCTCGACGCCAAGCTTGTAATGTTGCGTTTCGCGATCAAGGCAAAGCGTCTCGAGCGCCTTGTGCGCATTGAGGATGACCTGTGCGGCGGGAACTTCGTAGCACTCGCGCGACTTCACGCCCACAAGACGGTTCTCCACCATGTCGAGCCTTCCGCATCCGTGCGATCCCGCTTTGACATTAATCTCCTTGATTATGTCAACAAGCCCCATTTCCTCGCCGTTGAGCGAACAGGGCACGCCTGATTCGAATCCTATCTCGAGATACTCCGGCTGATCAGGGGCGGATTGCGCGTCCGCGGTAAGCGTCCAAATGTCCGCAGGGGGCTCGCACCAGGGGTCTTCGAGCACGCCGCACTCGATTGCGCGGCCCCAAAGGTTGTCGTCGATGGAATACGGCGATTTTTTCGTCGTAGGCACGGGAACGCCGTGGGCCTTCGCCCACTCCATCTCCTCCTCGCGACTATGGAGATCCCATTCACGCACGGGTGCTACGATTTCAATGCTCGGATCGAGCGCCTTGATGGATGTTTCGAAGCGCACCTGATCGTTGCCTTTGCCCGTACAGCCGTGGGCAACGTATTTCGCCCCGAGCTTATGAGCGACCGCAACCATATGCTTGGAAAGGAGCGGACGGGACAGCGCGGAAAGAAGCGGGTAGGAATTCTCGTAGAGCCCGTTGGCGGCAATAGCAAGCGCCACGTATTCATTGGCGTATTCCTCGCGCATATCGACCGCGAAGGAAGCGATTGCCCCCATGTCGATCGCCTTCTGCTTGATGGCCGCGAGATCGCTTTCGTCCTGGCCGACATTGCCGCATACGGCTATGACGTCGAGCCCTTTCTCCACCTGGAGCCATTTCAGGCATACCGAGGTGTCAAGACCGCCTGAATACGCAAGCACTACCTTTTCCTTCGTTGCCGTCTGGGCCATGGTTCTCACCCTCGCCTTTCGTTGCGCGAAGCGCATTTATGCTTTCAACTCAATGGGAATTCGATAAAGAGGCAAAGAAATGCCCGCGCAACACCTGTTGCGCATGTTCCGAATACAAAAACACCCGGCGCGATGCCGGGTGTTTCTTGCGTCCTATGATGTGATGCTACAAGGAGGAATTACCTTGCACGGACCGCAGAAAACACACGCATGCATCGCAGCGTGGTACGTCGGTCCTGGCGTCGGAAAGAAGGCTGTACATGCATGACCGTCATGATTGCTGCTCCTTTCCTGAAATACTCTAAGATAATCTGATGCTCTACTTCGGTAAAGCGTTGTATGAACTTTATCGAATACGATTCTGTTTTGCAAGAAGAAATTCGAAATTTCTGTTTTACGTATATTTATGCAGAGTAAGCGCCATGGAGCGCTTCGTTAAAGCTCGATTCTCTCAAAGAGCTCCTTGCCCACGCCGCAGACAGGGCAGGTGAAATCGTCGGGGAGCTCGTCGACGTATTCGATATGCCCGCAAATCGTGCAACGCCATGCAAACGTGCGAGCAGCGGCGTCTTCATTTTCTTCCTTTTGGTCTTGGGCGGCTTCCTCTGGCTGTTCATAGCTCGATGCCTTGGGTGGTGTTTTCCCGCCTTTGACCTGGTGATAATACGCATATGTCATAGGATCTTCGGAAGAGAGCACCGCCGACTCCACAACCTCGCCCACGATGTACAGATGCGTCCCCAAGTCCAACGTCTGCTTCACTTTGACGCAAAAATGCGCGACGGCATGCTCGACCACATACGGAACGCCCGCCTCATCGACTCGAGTCTTCGTTTCCTGGAATTTATCGGTGTTTGCGCTGCTGTGGAATCCAAAACGACCGATGAGCTCCATAGGGGCGTCTTGGGCAAGCACCGACACCTCGAACATGCCCGATGCCGCGATAACGCCCGTCGTGAAATTGTCCTTGTTGATGGCGATACTCGCCTGGGCGGGATTCGATGTGACCTGAGAGAACGTGTTCACCACGCAGCCGGCCTGCTTGTCGCCATCCCGGGCGGTGACAAGATACAAACCGTACGACAGGCTTCGGAAGGCTATCTTATCTATCATTGATCCTCTTTTCCTCGAAATCGCCTTTTCGCGGATACTTCATTTTAGCTGAAAAAAACGTGCATTCCTCCCCTCGCAAGCTTGCACCATGCTACAGTGCGCTGCGCACATAGATTAATACCCATATGCTGATTATCTTGATACGCCATCATAAGTAGAGGTGCATATGACCAGTTCAAACGATAGAAGGAATTCCGAACGCAGCATCGTCGAAGACTCTTTCGAAAAAGAGCTGCGCGACAGAGCGCGCGAGAGACTTCAAGAAAGAGAAGACGCCCTGCATGGCGCGCAGCATTCGACTCCGCAGCGAAAAAGCAAGGTTGGAACCGAGGGAAGAGCAACGTTAAACGGACGTCACGCTCGCCACGAAGTCCCCTCCGATGCACTCGCCCCGGCATCCCCTCGAGGTGCGCTCCCCTTTTCTGGCAGACCCCTTCTAGGCGTGCTCCTTGCCGTGCTCGTCATCGTCCTTCTTGCGGTCTTCATCTCCTCGACGGTATCCCGCTGCGACAAATCCGAAGAAGACGTCGCCTCCGAACCGCAGCAAGTCGCACAAGTCCAACAGGAAGAGCAGCAGTCGGAAGCATCGGAAGAGGTCCAGGCCGTATCCTTCGACCCCTCGCCGCAAGAACTCGACAACATCCCTTCTTCTTCAGGCATTGAAACCTTTTCCCTCTCGAACGCCTCGGTGCCGGAGATCTCGGAAGAACAGCGCTCCGCCATTCAGGAGGCCTTAGACAACGCTACGGAGCAGGGCGATATCGGGTTCGTCTTCTATAGCCTAGAAACCGGCCGCGGCATTTCCTACAACGCCGATGCCACCGTATACGGCGCCAGCTCGTTCAAGGGCCCCTATGCCCTCTACATCTGCGAATCGCTAGTGGAATCGGGCACGATATCGCTCGATTCCACCTGCACGGGCACAACGCTCTACGATTCCTCCAGCTACTACAACGGAGGGTCGTACATGGTATCCGACCTCATAGACGATGCTATCATCTATTCCGACAATAACGCTTACGGATCGCTGCGCGACTCGTACGACACCATGGGATTCGACGAATGGGCCACTGGCGTCGGAGCGGACGACGCCACTTATCGAGCCGATTCGTGGTATCCGTGGTATTGCGCACGCAGCTCCGCAAAACTTTGGACCGAGATGTACAACTATCTGGAAAGCAACACCGAAACCGCAACGTATCTGTCCGCGCTGCTCGGCCAAACCGAGACGTCATTTATCCGCGACGCTCTCCAAGACACGAACGCACTCGTGAAAGACAAGGCAGGGTGGTGCTCCGACTCGGATCCGAATTACAACGGCGTATGCGATGCGGGCATCGTCAGCGTCGACGGCCACCCCTTCGTCCTGTCGGTAATGACCGGCATGGCCGACAGTGAACAGAACCGTTTGCTTTTCCAGGAAATAGCCCGCAGCGTCTTCGAAACCAACGAAACGCTCAGCGCCTAGCAGGCAGAGCCGTCAGCTCCGATGAGAAACGGCGCCCCTCGAGGGGCGCCGTTTTCGTGCAGAGGCATATATGGCCTCAAAAGCTATCTTTGCTCATTGCGCTCAAAGAACGCGCATGCGTTTTCGAAACAGATGGCGTCGGCAATGCCCTGTCCGAACTCCCGAACGAAAAGGTCGTAAAGATTGCCCACCTTTTCCGCTGGACAAAGCCATTCGGGAACATCGCAGCCATCGTAATCGCTCCCCAGAGCCAAAACAAGCTCGAGAAGGTGATCCACGTGATGCAGCACGTCGTCGCGCGTCACATGACCGGTCTCGCTCAGGAATCGCTTGCAATAGTTCAGCCCAACCAGACCGTCGCGCTCGGCAAGGGCCCTGAACTGATCATCCGTCAGGTTGCGCGGATGCGCGCAGATTTTGCGGGAGTTGGAGTGCGACGCGGCAAGCGGTCGCTCGGCGACCTCGATCACTTCCCAGAAGCTGCGGTCGTTGAGATGCGATACGTCAACGACGACACGGCGCTTCTCCATGGTGCGCACAACGTCACGCCCGAAAAACGAAAGCCCGTCGGTCGTCTTATTGCCGGAAGCGATGGCATTCTTACCGTTCCAGGTCAAGGTAATCATCTTCACGCCTAAGTCGGCCGCTTCGTATACGCGATTGAGCTCTTCACCCAAAAAAGAACCGCCCTCGACCGTAAACATGGCAGCACAGCGCCTCTCGTCCACAATGCGGCGAATGTCGCGCGCATCCATGACCTGCTCGATCAATCCTGCGTGCTGGGCAAGCTGCCCTTTGAAATAGGAATGCACCGTGTTGAACACATGCAGCGACCCCTGCTCGCCGAGGCCGTCGGGAATGAAGGCGGCGAAGCATTGGCACCATGCGTATTGGGCGCGAGCCATACGCGTCAGGTCTATATGCGCGGCATTATCAGCCAGCGAGCTCATACGATGTGCGGGAATGAGGGCGTCTTCAGCCATGAAGCCTGCTTCGGGAATGGCGCTGTGAAGCGCCAGTCGATCGAGAGTGTCACAGTGCAGGTCAAAAATGCGAGTAGGGTGCGTGATGATTGCCATGATGCGTCCTTCCATACGAAAGGCCTCGGAAACCGAGGCCTTTCAAGCATAGCAGCAATGAGGCGAAGGGCATACGACCCTCAGAGGAAGCAGTGAGAACAAGCCGCCACGCACGCGCCTCGGGCGGACCGAACCAAAGCCGTCAAGCGTCGCCATACGGCGCCGCAACGCCTTCGAAGCCTTATTTGACTTCGTACAGCCAATCGCTGTATTCGGGAAGCTTGCCCGCCGTCATTTCGAAGAAACGATCCTGAATGGCCTTGGTGATGGGGCCGCGGCCGCCAATCTCGCGATCATCAACGGAGGCGACAGGAGTCACTTCTGCGGCGGAGCCGGTGAAGAAGACCTCGTCTGCCCCGTAGAGGTCGGTGCGAACGAGGCGCTCCTCGACCACAGGGATATCAAGATCCATGGCAAGGTTCAAAATGGTGTCGCGCGTGATGCCCTCAAGCAGTCCCTCGGCAACGGGCGGCGTTGAGAGAACGCCGTCGCGCACGATGAAGAGATTCTCGCCCGTGCCTTCGCAGACGTAGCCGTCTTCATTGAGCATAACGGCCTCGGAATAGCCGTGAGCCTTAGCTTCCAGCTTGGCGAGGATGGAATTCATATACGATGCGGAGGACTTCATCTGGGGCGGAATGGCGTTGTTCGAACGCTGACGCCACGAAGAAACGCCCGCTTTGATGCCCTTCTCCAAAGCATCTGCGCCAAGGTATGCGCCCCATGGCCAGCATGCGATGATGACGTCGACGGGAGCGCCGGTGGGATCAACGCCCATCTGCCCATATCCGCGATACACCAGAGGACGCACATAGCAGCTCTTCAGCTCGCACGCCTTGATGAGCTCGAGCGTTGCCGCAACCAGCTCATCTGCGGTGTAAGGAACTTCGGTCATGCAAATTTTCGCAGAGCGGATGAGGCGCTCCATGTGGTCCTGGAGACGAAAGACGTAGCTTGCGTCGGTTTCTTCGTTGTAGTAGCAACGCATACCCTCGAACACGGCCGACCCGTAATGAAGAGAATGAGTAAGCACGTGGGTGGTGCATTCCGCCCAGGGAACCAGCTCGCCGTTCTTCCAGATATACTTCGCTTCCTCTATTGCCATGGTCGATGCTCCTTTCGTGCGCAATGCGCTTTAGTACGATGTAGCACTGGGCATTATACTCCATCACAGTGGAGTATATGGAAGTTTTACTCGCAGGAAATAACGAACGCTCTACAGCAAGGCCTGAAAGGCGCGTCCGAAAGCAATGTGCCTCCGGCAGACGTCCTCGACGCGTCAAAAGCGCAACCGCCCGCAACCACTTTGGCGCAGATTACTTGACGGCGGCGCCGCATTCCTCGACGGCACGCAAAGCAAGCACCTCGAGAGCGTCTACGACTATCATGCCGTGCGCTTCCTCCGGAGCGTCGATAACCGAAAGCTCCGTGCAGCCGAGCAGAACGCTGTCGCACCCGCGGCTACGCAGGTGTGCGCACACCTCGTCAAAGGCCCGCATATCGGCGGGGAGGCCTGCTTTGACGTCATCGTAGATGATGCTCATGACCTTCGCCTGATTATCCTCGTCGGGAAAGACCGGCTGCAATCCCTCGGCCTCAAGCGCCTTCTGGAGCACGCCCGCGCGACCCGTTCCGTCCGTGGCCATAACGCCCACCACCCGCTTGCCTTCGCGGGCCAGGTAGCGCGCCGCCTCGAGCGGCATGTGGACGACATGAGCGCCGGTAAGACCTCCGAACGTCTCTTCGCTTCTATAGTGGCCCGTGACACAAGGCATGCAAATGACTTCGCAGCCCATACGCTCTAGCTCGAAGGCCGCTTCTCGCACAGCGGGAATATAGGATTCTTCGCTTTTCCCCAGGATGAAAGCCGTCCTGTCTGGAATCTGAGGGCGATTCAGAATGGTTATATCGAGATGATCCTGATCGGTTTTCGCATCCGTATGATCGATGATGCGCATAAAGAGGCTCGCCGTTGCAGCCGGGCCCAACCCGCCTATGATGCCGAGTTTTTTCCTTGTCGTATCGGCCATGATGTTCCTCCTCCGACGCATCGTCTTGCGGCGATGCGCGCATGCTCAAGCTCGGCCTTGCCGTCGGCGCTACAAGCTGCAACGCCTACGCCGAAGCGTTGCGGCCCTCAGCCATCACCGGACATCCGAAGCCGCGCAAGCGCTCGAATTCGTATTATAATCCCGTGGACTCGCATGCCCGCCCCCTTTAGACAAGGTTTCCATGGATCCCGTTACGCTCATCATCGTCTGCCCGCTCGTTTTCCTCGCAGGTCTCGTTGATTCCATCGCCGGCGGCGGAGGCCTCATCTCCTTGACCTCCTATCTCATCGCCGGGCTTCCTGCGCATGCCGCCCTTGGAACGAACAAGCTCTCGTCGGCCATCGGCACCATCGTCGCCACGGCGCGCATGGCGAAGGGAGGCTACATCAAGCTACGCTTGGCTGTGCCTGCGGCGCTCGGGGCCTTAGCGGGTTCGGCTATCGGAGCCAAGCTTGCCATGCTCACGCCCGACAACGTCTTTGAAATGCTGCTCATTGTCGCTCTGCCCTTCGTAGCCTTCGCCGTCTTGCGAAAGCGCGCTATAGACGTCCCCGACGACGCCTCTATCTCGCCCCGTAAACAATACGCCGTCGTTGCTGTCGTCTCCATTTTGATAGGAGCTTACGACGGTTTTTACGGACCGGGAACAGGGACATTCATGCTCATAGCCTTCACGGCCGCAGCGAAGCTTCCCGTAAAGGAGGCATCGGGCGAGGTGAAAGTTGCCAACCTAGCCTCGAACATCGCCGCGCTCATCACGTTCCTCATGCATGGCGTTGTGTGGGTCGGATTGGGTTTGACGGCAGCCGTATTCAGCATCGCCGGCAATTATCTTGGCGCGGGAATGGTCATGAAAGACGGAACGAAAATCGTAAGGCCCATCGTCATCGTGGTGCTAGGACTGCTTTTTGCAAAAGTGCTGTTTGACCTGATGGCGTAAAACCGCACAAGCCTTAGACGAACTTACCGATAAGAAATCCCGCGATAACGCCAACCATGGCGACGAGAACCGTGAACACGCTCACGAGCCAATCGTGGCGACGGTCTTCTTTTCGATGGCGCTCTACGCGAAGGACCTCGGCCCGTTCTTCATCCACTATGCCGAGATACGAATACCCTTTTGCCAAAACTTCGACCACATAGGGATTGTTGTCCTTATACATGGCCCCGATCATGCCCATCTGATCAAGGCGGCGCATGGCGGAGCCTGCTTCGGTGTCACGCTTCACGAACGCAAGCGGACCCTGCTTTCGTTCTTGACGGCGAGCGGTTTCCAGCTGAATCAGCCGGCGAAGAACCTTCTCGTCATATGCGCTCAACCTGTCTTGCATGGCATACCCACTCCCATCGTGCCTATGCGATCAACTTGTTTCGAATGTGTAGTATAGCGCAGCATGCCAGGCGCGGGACGGATTGCCCCGAACGAATGGCGCTGCCGACTCCTTTCGTAAAACCACTCGCCGAATCAAGCCCGCGTGCGCGACGCGATTCCGGCAGCTTCGAGCGAGCCGGCCTCGAGCACACGAAGCAGATCCGCCTCGGTAAGCACGGGTACGCCGAGGGCGATCGCCTTATCGTATTTGCTTCCTGCAGCCTCGCCGGCAACTACATATCCCGTTTTCTTGGAAACGCTGCCCGAGACCTTCGCCCCCATGGCCTTCAAGCGTGCCCCGGCCTCGTCGCGCGTCATGCCGCTTTCAACGAGCGAGCCCGTCAGGACGAACGTGATTCCCGCAAGGGTCTGCGGCACCTCCTCGCCCGCCACGGCATCCTCCATGACAACCCCCATGCGTTCAAGACGGCGGATAACCTCGCGATTGTCCTCGTTGGCGAAAAACGCCCGGATGCTTTGCGCGATGACGCCGCCGACGCCGTCCACTTCGGCAAGCTGTTCTTCGGTCGCCTCCATCAGCGCGACCATGGACGGAAACGCCGCCGCAAGCTGCTCGCCCGTGGTCTTACCGACATGACGAATGCCCAAGCCGAAGAGCACGCGGGCAAGCGGACGCGCCTTCGACGCCTCGATCGACGCGATGAGTTTCGCGGCGATGGTCGATCCCAGATGGATTGGCTCGCCCTCTTTGTTGACGCGCCCCGTCTCAAGCGTTGCGAGCTCGTATTCCGTCAGACTGTAATAATCCGCAACATCGCGCACGCGTTCGCTTTCCACCAAGCGCGCGACAATCTCTTCGCCCATGCCGTCGATGTCCATAGCACCACGGCTTGACCAATGCAGAAGCCGTTCGAGAGCCTGTGCGGGACAATCCATGGAGATGCACCGAAACGCCGCTTCGCCGTCTTCACGCACGATCGGACTGCCGCAGCTCGGACAGAACGCAGGCATTTCCCACGGCATTGCGCCTTCGGGGCGCAAGCTCAACACCGGACCGAGCACTTCAGGAATTACGTCGCCAGCCTTGCGAACGATAACGGTATCGCCCACACGTACGTCCTTGCGATGCACTTCGTCGAGATTGTGCAGCGTTGCACGCGCCACCGTAGAACCTGCAACGCGCACGGGGTCGAGCTCGGCCACCGGGGTGATGGCTCCGGTTCGGCCAACTTGCACCGTGATATCGCGCAGAAGCGTGGTCTTTTCTTCCGGCGGAAACTTGTAGGCGATCGCCCAGCGCGGAGCTTTCGCGGTGAAGCCTAGCTCGCGCTGCACGGCGAAGGAGTTCACCTTCACCACCACACCGTCGATTTCGTACGGCAACACCGAACGCTTCTCGGCAACGTCCTCGCAAAACGCGTGCACCTCGGCAGGCGTGGCGCACAGCTTGACATCGGGATTGACATGAAAGCCGCAATCGCGCAGCCACTGCAACAGCTCCCATTGCGTGTCCGCCTTGATAGGCTGCGCGTCGGCAATGGCGTATATGAAGGTCGAGAGATCGCGGCCCTGCGTAATCGTGGGGTCCTTCTGACGAAGGGACCCCGCCGCCGCATTGCGCGGGTTGGCGAACGGGGCCTTGCCGTTTGCCGCAGCAGCAGCGTTCAAGGAATCGAAGCTCGCCTTGGGCATGTACACCTCGCCGCGCACTTCAACCGAGCCGTCTTCGTCAGCAAGACCCGCAATGCCCTGGTCGCGCAGACGCAGCGGCACATCGCGCACAGTGCGCATGTTCACCGTAACGTCCTCGCCCGTCGTTCCGTCTCCGCGCGTAGCAGCCTTCGCCAAAACGCCGGCATCGTAGGTCATGGCGATCGAAGATCCGTCGATCTTCAGTTCGCATACGAATTCGACATTGCGGCCAGCCGCCTCGACCGTGCGTGCAGTCCATGCGTCAAGCTCATGCAAGTCCATAGCGTTATCCAGGGAATACATGCGCTGGGCATGGCGAACGGGGGCGAACTGCTCACCGACGTAGCCCCCGACACGCTGAGTGGGCGATGCGGGGTCGACAAGCTCGGGGTTTTCGCGCTCAAGCTCGCGCAGCTCGCGCATAAGAGAGTCGAAGGCGGCGTCGGAGATTTCAGAAGCGTCCTTGGCATAATAGAGGTACGTATGGTGCTCTATTTCGCGACGCAGCTTTTCAATGCGCGTTGCCGGATCGCTTACCACTGAGGCGGCATCCAGCGCGTCAAACATGCTCTCTTGCTCCATGAACGATCTCCGATTCCTTCGCTCTGTCCTGGTTTTCGCGTGCTTATGATACACGCGTAAGCAAAGCGATGCGCCCGGACACGCCATTCGTCACAGAGGAACCCGATTCAGCACCACGTCCGTGTCTGCTTCGGATATTCCCCCGTTTTCCGCCAAATCGCTCAGGTATTGCTCGAAATAATCTCGCGGGGCAAGTCCTTGCGCATCGAGGACTTCAGCATCTGCGCCCGCATCGACAAGAAGAGCAATCACGCCCGCCGTGTAGTCGACGCAAGCATATGCGTTTGACGAATCAGGGCCCCAAAGGCCCCTTGCCACCCAATGAAGCGGCGTCGTGCCGGAGCCGGATACGCTTGAGCAGTCGGGGTCGGCCCCGAACTCCAAAAGAACACGAAGCAATTCGCACGAAACAACAGGGCTTTGAACGGCCGCAAGAAGGACGTACTCCTCCTCATCCGCTCGGTCAGGGTCAGGAATGGGCCTGTCAAGATCGACCGCGAAACCCTGCGATTCCGCCCACAAAAGCACAACACGGAGACATTCAGCATCGTTGTACGAAACGGCCTCCCACACCAGGCTTTCGTACGAGCCTTCTCCGCTCAAGGCGATCGAGCCATCCGACGATTCAAGCGCGCATCGCAGCCTTGCTTCGTCGTGGGAAACAATGGCATTCATGCAGGATTCATAGTCAGATGAAGAGTACAAACCGGGGAAGAAGGCCACCGCGAGAAAAATCAGAACGGGAATGCTTACGGCGTAAAGAGCGATCGGAATGGCAGCGAGCCACCCAAGCCTTTTTCCCTGCATAGCGCGACGCTTCCGCCGGAGAAAGAATACGATGCTCAGGACTGTCGCAGCCACGAAGCAGCCGAGCGCCACGAATCCGACAACGAGAAAAAACACTCCGAGCGCCATCATCGCCGAGAAAAAAAGCGTGAAACCCATGGCTCCGTCCCCCTATTTCGTCGCCACCGCAGCCGCCTTCTGAAAGAATCCGGCAGAACCGAGCACGACAGGCCAGGCGTCAACACGTCGCGCCAGAGCGGCTACCAGAGCGTGTTGGTGCGATCACGCCCGATAGGAAGGCTGAAGATAACCATGTCGACAGCATGAACGCAGGCAAACAGGCCGATAAAGACGCCTAGATAGGCGGGCCATACACACAGCAGGACTCCCAGGACGACTTCCGCAATGCCGGATATCCCCAAAAGGCCCCCCATGCCTGCGCCCACCGCGAAGAATCGCCGCGCGGCCACAAGCTGAACGACGCCGAAAAGAACGGCGCCCAAACCGAGCATCCATCCTATAAAAACAACGCCCAGCATGGGGAAAAAGAATAGAACGCCCCCGAAAACCATAAGCATGACAGCAAAGAAGAAACTCCAGCCGCTCTGCTCGAAAAGCGTGTTGCGGGAACGAAGGTAAGACATCAGATTGATAGCGCCCGCGACGATGATCAGCACGGCCGCAAGAACGTTAAACCCCATAAGAACCTCAAGCGGGCAGAAAATGCAAATCAGGCCGAAAACAAGCAGAAGCACGCCCGAAAGCAGCTGCATCCAATTCACCGACCCGCCGCTACGGCCGGGTCGAAATTCATCGCGCGAGTCCATGAGCTCAATGGGAATGTTGCTCATCTCAGTTTCCTTCTTTCTGAAGCTTGCGCACGAGCACCGAAACGGCCGGGGCAAGGTAGCTCAAGACATCTTCGGCAGTCACGCAGGCCTCCCCCAAATCGACCGACGCCAAAACCCCCGCACGAGCATGAACGAACGTCCCAGCAACGCAGGCGTCGTACGCGCTGACCCCCTGCGCCAGCAAAGCCCCTATTACTCCCGCAAGAATATCACCGGTTCCCGCTTTGGCAAGGGCGGGTGTTCCTTGATACAGAGCCGAAATGTCACGATCGCTTTCCTCGTCGCCCGATGCGATGAAGGTATCGGGGCCTTTAAGCACGCACACTACGCCGAAAGCCCGCGAGAGTGCAAGCGTCATTTCTTGAGGAGTGGAATTGCCCGCAAACGCACGAGCTCCTCGTGCCGCGAATTCCTTCGCATCATGAGCAGACCCCAGAACGCCGCGCGAAGCCGTCTCCTCAAGGGCAATCTGTTCGTGAAGGGCCTGCAGCATCCGAAGCGCCTCGCCGCCATGCGGAGTCACCACCGTAGGAAGCCCCTCGACGAAACGCCTTTTCAAAGCCGCCAGGCCAGCGGGCGTGCCAAGAGCCGCAAGCCCTCCGCCGTCCACAAGCACGGGAGCATCGGTGGACTCGAGCACATCCACCACCAAGCGCAGCTCTTCTTGGGTACCCCTCATGCCGCAGCCGACAACCGCCGCGAGCGGATGGCGTTCGTCTTGGCTGTGAGAGCCGCTTGCGTAGTCGCTCGCAGGAAGCGTCACCACCGAAGGCTGCACCGCATGAAGAATACGCGCCGCCTCTTCGCACACGTACGCCCTGACATACCCCGCACCCATCCTATTCGCCGCTGAAACCGCGAGAATCGCAGCCCCCACGAAAGCCTCGCTTCCCACCACGAGCTCGCACACGCCGCGCGTGTACTTGTTGTCATCGAGGCGAGGGAACGGCAAAGCCCTCGCTGCTTTTTTCGACGTGATCGACTTCATGGCGCGCACCTTTCACTCATCGCTCGTGAACCTCGGTCGCTTTTTGCGCCGTTGCGCTGCCGAGGTCATCGAGCATGCCCCGCATCTCTTTGAACTGCTGGGCGAGTTCGACCTTGACATCGCGTCGGCGTTCGCGCTCCACCTGAGAAGCCTCGGTGATGGCAACGGCGTTGGCTACGGCAACGCTGTGCGTATAGGTGAGAGAAAGCGGGATATCAAGAACGCCCTGGTCTTTCGCCCTTGTCGCCGCTTGCCCATGCAAGGCGACGGCGGGCTTCCCCCGACTATCGCGCACAACCTCGACATCGGTCATGCGCATACCGTCTACGAGAATGCCCGAGCCAAGCGCCTTGCACACCGCCTCTTTGGCCGCGAAGCGCGCGGCATAATGCGTCGTAGGGTTCGCCTTGGACTCGCAGTAGGCGCGTTCGCCTTCGGTAAAAACCTTCGCGGCGAACGAGGGCGTACGCTCCATCACACGACGCATGCGCGCGATTTCTACGATATCAACGCCGAGGCCGACCGTCATAAACATTCCTTTCGTCTTTTCGCCATTGTACTCCAGACAAAAGGAACGACCTGCAGAGACAGGCGAAAAACAACTTCCTGAAAACTATTCCACGGTCACGCTTTTCGCAAGGTTGCGGGGCTGGTCCACATCGCAACCGCGCGCAAGGGCGATGAAGCGTGCGAACAGCTGCAAAGGAACGCTCGCCGTGATGGCGCTGAAGCAGTCGCGGACTTTCGGTATGTACATCACGTAGTCGGCGTGCTTCTTGATCTCTTCGTCCCCCTCAGTAGCAAGAGCGATGATGAGCGCACCGCGCGCCTTGCACTCCTGGACGTTGGATATGACCTTGTCGTACGTGGGGCTTTTCGTCGCGACCACGATTACCGGAAAGCCCTCGTCAAGCAGGGCGATCGGCCCATGCTTCATCTCTCCCGCCGCATAGGCTTCAGCATGGAGATAGCTGATTTCCTTAAGCTTCAAGGCTCCTTCGTAGCAGATGGTGGAACCTACGCCTCGGCCGATGAAAAGGGCGTTGTCGGCGTCCTTGCACGCAAGCGCCGCCTCTTCGATGGCGCTCGTGTCCGACAGAATCTGCTCGATCTGCTGGGCGGTATCCGCCATTTCACGGAACAGCATGCGAATCTGGGCCGTTGTCAGGCCGCCACGAAGCTGGCCGAGCAGCATGGCGAGCAGCGTCAACGCCGCAACCTGGCCGAGGAAGCTTTTCGTTGCCGCCACCGATATTTCTTTATTCGCCTTGATGTAGATGACGCCGTCGCTTTCACGGGCAACCGGGCTCCCCACCACATTCGTCACGCCGAAGACCTTCGCACCTTTGATGCGCGCGTCGCGAATGGCCGCAAGCGTATCGGCAGTTTCGCCAGACTGCGACACGGCGACCACCAGCGTAGAGGGCGTGATGATGGGATTGCGATAGCGAAACTCGCTTGCCACCTCCACCTCGCACGGAATGCGGCTCCACGCTTCTATGAGATTCTTGGCGATAAGACCCGCATGGTAACTCGTTCCGCATGCGATGATGTACACACGGTCGATCGCGGCGAGTTCGTCGTAGTTCAAAGACAGCTCGTCGAACTGAAGATGACCATTGACCATGCGGCCCGCCAAGGTGTCGCGAATGGTACGCGGTTCTTCATGGATTTCCTTAAGCATGAAATCGGGAAAACCGCCCTTTTCCGCCGCGTCGATATCCCAATCGACATGCGTGACTTCCGGAGTCGCGCTGCGCCCTTCGGCATCGAAGTACTCGACAGAGGCCTCCCCGCCTTCGCACGTCAGCTTGGCGAACATGCCGTCATCGAGCACGACGACATCGCGTGTCTGATCGATAAGCGCAACGATATCGCTGGCCACAAGCGCGCCATGAGGGCCTTTGCCCACCACGATGGGGGAATCTTTACGGGCGCATACAATAACGCCGGGCTCGGATTCGCATACGACGGCAAGGCCGTATGCTCCGGCGAGCCTGTTCGTTGCCGCCTGCACCGCCGCAAGAAGGTCTCCGTGGTAGGCCTCTTCGACAAGATGGGCGACTACTTCGGTGTCGGTCTCGCTCGAGAAGATATGCCCTCGGCCGATGAGCTCTTCTTTCAAGCTGGCAAAATTCTCTATGATGCCGTTGTGAACAACTGCGATATCGTTCGCGCATCCCGTGTGCGGGTGGGCGTTGCGCTCGCTCGGCTTGCCGTGCGTCGCCCAACGCGTGTGACCGATGCCGCAAACGCCCTGTATGTCCATGGATTCAACCATCGCCTCAAGACCGGCTACTTTGCCGACCTTGTGCTTGACGTTGAGGCCGGCCTCGGTCTGCACGGCAATACCAGCAGAATCGTAACCGCGGTATTCCATGCGCCTCAAGCCGCGAAGGAGGATTTCTTTCGCCTGCAACGTGCCCGTATATCCGATGATTCCGCACATAACGAATCCTTCCGCAAATCAAACCCGCGAGCAAACGTTCGAAAAAGCAAACGCGGAGAGTTTAGGACTTTGATAAAACGCTCGGAAATTCGCAGCGGCAAGCGGTACGATGAAACGGGTTCTCGGCATGAAGAAGGGATTTTATGGTTGCTTTATGCATAAGTGTAATCAATGCCGTTCCATTTATGCACAAAGGCATCGCGTATTGCGAAAAGGCTCGAAAAATCGCCAGGCAAACGAAAGCCCGAACAAAGAAAAAGCCGCATCGAACCAGGCGATGCGGCTTGAGCTTTGCGAAATGAAAATGCAACGCTTAGGCGTTTGCCAGCGGAGAAGGAACGCTGTATACGCGAGAGGCATATTCCCTGTCGAGGTCGTAAAGGGCCTTGGCGTCGGAGCCGAACAGACGCATCTTGGTGATCATCTCGTCCGCGTTGGCCTCTTCTTCCATCTGCTCATCGATGAACCAATCCAAAAACTTCATGCAGCGATAGTCTTTCGCCTCGACCGCGGCCGCGTAGATGTCGTTGATGAGCGCGGTAACGTACTTCTCGTGCTCAAGGGCGGCCTCGAGCGGACCCATGAAGTCGGTAAAGGCCTTGTCGGGCTGAGCAATGGCGCCAAGCTTCAGCTTCTGGCCGTTATCATGCAGATAGTTGCGGAAGATGAGTGCGTGATCGCGCTCTTCTGCAGCCTGAATCATGTAGTAGTTCGCGTATCCGGAAAGACCTTCTTCCTCGTAGTGATCGGCGAACGACATGTACAGATATGCGCTGTACAGTTCGGCGTTGATCTGCTGATTGATGAGCTCGTACACCTTCTGATCCATGGTGCGGTTCCTTCCTTCTGCAGGCCGTTCGGCCCCATCGTCCAACAGGTATATTGTACGATGCGGCGCCAGCTAAACCGCAAGCATCAAAAAAACAGCACGGGGGAACAAGGCCTTCACCTGGCGCTCCAAGCAGGATTCGCTCGACGACCATGCGGGTCGAAAAGGCGCGATGAGAACGCCCCCTCGGTCGCCTATTCGATGATTTGGACGCCTATACCGATCAGCCCGGGGCCGGTATGCACGACAAGCGCGGGGGAGATTTGCTCGAACAAGATTTCCTCGGCGTTCGGCAAAGCCTCCTTGGCCCTTTCGAGCAAAGCGCGCGCCTCTTCTTCCGCGCCACCGTGTACCACCGCAAAACGGTACCTCGATGCGGCGGCCGCGTGCTTCTTCACCAGCGCAAGAGCCTTCTTCAGCGAAGCCTTGCGTCCGTGAGCCTTAGCAATGGGGACATACACGCCCTCTTCGTTGCACGTAATGACAGGCCTGATATCAAGCGTCGAACCAAGTGAATACGTGACCTTTCCGATGCGCCCGCCCTTGTAGAGGTATTCGAGAGTATCCACGCAGAAGAAAGCGTATGTCGATTCGGCATAACGACGGGCTCCGCGAACCACCTCGTCGAACGAAGCGCCCTGCTGCACCATGCGAGCAACCGCAATCGCCGTCAAGCCCGACCCAAGCCCGATATTCTTCGTGTCCACGACTTCGACGTCGAGATTCGGATACCCCGCGGCAACGCTCTTGAACAAATCGTGTGTTGCAGAAAGCCCTGACGATATGGACACGACGACGACATGCGTCACGCCCGCTGCAACAAACTCATCGAACGCCTCCGCCACATCCGACGGAGAAGGAGTGGACGTCTTCGGAATCTCTTCGGCGAAACGCGCGTATACCTCATCGGGCTGAATGTCCACGCGATCGCGATACGCCGCATCGCGATAGTTGATATGCAGGGCGATGACGCGTATTCCCAGTTCTTGCGCAAGACTCGGGGGGACGTCGGAGCACGAATCCGTCAGTACCGCGATTTTTTGCATGGTATCCATATTGTCCTTATCTACAGCCTATCTAGTTTTTAATACTAGATTATGTGTTAGCCTATATTGTGTCAAGCAATGTGGATTTTAGAAGAAGCGAGGCGCACCCCCCCCAATGCAGCGAACGAAACCGACGAAGCATTGGTAAGCTTGCCTCCATGAAAGACGCCATGAACACTGCACACGAAACACAACGAAGCACCGGCACGTGCCCTGCAGAAACTCGACACGCCCACCCATGCGGCAGCGATGAAGAACAGCTTTTCGTTGCCCATATCAGCGGGCTCCACATCCCGCGCTATGCGGAACTGCCCGACATAGAGCTTTATATGGACCAGGTTCTCACCTACACCGACAATCAGCTTCGCCCCCTGTTTCCCAAGGAGGAAAAGATTCTGACCTCGTCCATGGTGAACAACTACGTCAAGCAAAAGCTCATTCCCACGCCTCTGCACAAGCGGTACGGTCGCGAGCATCTTGCCCTGCTCATCTTCGTCTGCCTCATGAAACGAACCGTACCCATCTCGGACATTCAGCGGCTTTTCGCCATCCAGAACGCAACCTACCCCGTCGAACGCGCCTACGACTTCTTCTGCACCGCTGTGGAAGAGAGCCTGCGCGCGCTTTTCAGCGGATCGGTTCGCGCCGACGCCCTCGGCGAATGGGAGCTTGAAAAACCCCGCGGGTTCGCTTTCGCTCTTTCGTTTGCAAACGGCAGCGAACTCACGCCTGCACGAAGGCTTGTCATCTCCGCCGCAACAGCGACGGCAAACAAAATCTATATAGAGAAATGCCTCGAATTCATGGAACTGGACCTTAGCAAGGACGAACAACAGTGAGCAACGAAAAACGCAGCGAGAACAGCATCGACGAGACGGTCGAGCGCACCTACGAGCGGCTGGGAGAGCGCATTCGAAAGCGGTTCTCGGACAAAGCCGTCGCGCGAGACATCGTCACGCTGGGAGGGATGACGGAAATATACTGCGCGGATCACCACGACCCCTCCAAGCGAATCCCCTTCGAAAGCGAGGCGACGAAAGCAGGGGTGTATCCTACGCGCAAAATCCCTTCTCTATGCCCCGACTGCGCGGCGCATCTGCGCTACGGAGAAACCCGCCGTGCTTTATGCAGACGCGAACCTCGCCCCTCGTGCAAAACATGCGCTAACCATTGCTACGAACCCGAGGAGGCGGCATGGCAGCGCACGGCCATGGCTTACGCGGGACCGCGCGCCTTGTTTCGCGGACATGCCATCGAAGCAGTGCGGCACCTGCTTCAAACAAGGCTGAAATAGGCAAGCTTTCTTGCTGCGCCGAAGGTAAGCCCCATCATGCCTCGCAGCCACTTGCCGCATGGCGCTGCGGTCCGTCGTCAAATCGCACTGCAGGCCTTCGACGCGCCAAGCGCAACGGCCCTAGCCCAGAGCGACATCGAGTACCATCATGGTGAGAAAGCCCAGCATGACGCCAGCGGTTCCCCAGTTGGAATGCGTGCTCAAGTGCGCCTCCGGAATGAGCTCCTCAACCACGACGAACATCATCGCGCCGGCCGAAAAGGCGAGCATCCAGGGCATATACGGCGTTATGAAGCCCACGCCAAGCACAACAAGACAGCCAAACACCGGTTCGGCCAATCCCGAAAGGGCTCCCATGGCAAATGCCTTCGGCCTGCTCATACCCTCCTGAACAAGTGGCAACGACACCGCCGCACCTTCGGGAATGTTTTGTATGCCAATGCCGAGGGCGAGGGCTGTCGCCATGCCCATCAGCGTCGGATCTCCACCAGCCTGCGCCGCCATGGCGAAAAGCAAACCGACGCTCATGCCTTCGGGTATGTTATGAAGCGTCACCGCAGTGAAGAGCAGCGTCGAACGCCCCCAACGCGAAGGTAAGCCCTCGGGTTTGTCCTTGCCAATATTGAAATGAGGCAGAAGGGCATGCAGGACGAAAAGGAATGCCGCGCCCAAGACGAAGCCCCCCGCTGCAGGAATCCAGCCTATTTGACCCGCTTCCTCCGCACGCTCAATTGCAGGAATGAGCAAGCTCCATACGCTTGCCGCAATCATGACGCCGGCAGCGAATCCAAGAAAGAGCGTCTGAGCGACGCCGCCACGCTTGCCGCGGATGAGAAAAACCGCCGCAGCGCCGAACGCCGTGCACGCAAAGGTGAAACCCGTACCGGCAGCAGCGCCGAGAAAAGCATCCGTCATTTTCTTCTCCCTTTCACACCCCAAATCACGCCGAGGCCCAGCAGAGTACGTTACTATGCAAACCGTACGATACATCGCAACGGCGACCAAGGCGAGCAATCGCAGAATCGAGGGAACCATGATAAACCAGCGCATGTTCGAACTGGGAGACGAACCTTCCGCTATCCGCGAGCTTTTTGCCTACGGACTGGCCCGCAAGGCCGAAATAGGAGCCGAAAACGTTTTCGATTTCAGCCTCGGCAACCCAAGCGTCCCCGCTCCCTCGTCCGTCAAAGAGGCGATCATCGATATTCTCGAGCAGCCGGCCGAACGGGTGCACGGATACACGCCCGCACAAGGCGCCTTTGGCGTCCGCAAGGCCATCGCCGAATCGCTCAACCGCCGTTTCAGCACGACATATACCGCCGAAAACCTCTATATGACCGTTGGCGCCGCAGCGTCGATCTCAATCTCTGTCAACGCCTTGGCAAATCCCGAAGACGAATTCGTCGTGATTGCACCGTACTTCCCCGAATACAAAGTATGGATCGAAAACGCAGGATGCGTATGCGTCGAGACCCCCGCACGCGTTACTGATTTCCAACTGAACATCGAGGCCATCGAAGATGCCATCACCCCTCGAACGAAGGGCGTCATCATCAATTCGCCCAACAATCCCACGGGAGCCGTGTACCCCGAGTGCGATCTGGTGGAGCTTTCAAACGCGCTGCGACGCAAGCAAGACGAATACGGCCATGCAATCTACCTGATCTCCGACGAGCCTTATCGCGAGATAGCATACGGCGAAACCAAAGTCCCCTTCGTACCGGAGCTCTTTGAAAACACGCTCGTATGCTATTCCTATTCGAAATCCCTCAGCCTTCCAGGAGAGCGCATCGGCTACGTGCTGGTACCCCCGACGATGGAGGATTCCAGGAGCGTCTATGCGGCCGTATGCGGAGCTGGCCGCGCTCTTGGATTCGTGTGCGCACCGGTTCTTTTCCAGTCCGTCATAGAGCGCTGCGTCGATGAACCGTGCAATATCGAGGCCTATCGCAAGAATAGGGACCTGCTCTATAACGGCCTTACCAAGCTCGGCTACGAATGCGTCGCACCGCAAGGAGCGTTTTACCTGTGGATGCGCGCGCTTGAACCCGATGCGCAGGCCTTCGCCGAAAAGGCGAAGAAATATGAGCTGCTGATCGTCCCGAGCAACAGCTTCGGCGTTAAGGGCTGGGTGCGCATAGGCTACTGCGTCGATTACTCCGTCATCGAGCGTTCTCTTCCCGCATTCGCGGAGCTCATGAAGCACTACCAGGTACGCGAGCTTTAAGAAAGCACCGCCGCGAAGCGTGCATTGCCGCACGCTTCGCGGCCCGCAAGAGCATGGGCTACAATGAGAGGACTCGCCTCAACACGCCGGCATTCTCGACATTGGCGTAGGCCGTTCGAAAGGACCCCATGCTCTCTTTTCTGCAAACCAATCCAAATTCAACCTCGGATTCTTCGGCGAATCTCACCCCCTCCAAGCTCGGCTGGGGTTTTCTCCTTGCCTGGGTCTTCTGCATCTTCTACCTGGGAACAATCGACTGCCGCTTTCTTATAGAGCCCACACCGAGCAATGAATCCCTCCCGTTTTTGACGCAGCTCATTGTGTCGGGCCTCCCCGTCTTTGCATCCATTGCAACCATCGGCTACGCCATAGCCATCGAACCCCGCATGGGAGAGCTCGTCGACCATCCCCGCATGCGCATAGCTTCTCCCCTCATCGCCTCGATAGGAACCGTTGTCTATTTTCTTCCTTTACCGAACAACACGTGGGCACTCCCCGTCTTCATAACGGCCTCCATGGCCACGGGGATAGGCAGCGGCTTCATGTGGCTTCTTTGGGGTTCGTTCTATTCCCGCATCCCCCAAGACCACACTGAAGTGCTCGCTCCAGCCTCCGCAGCCATCGCAGCGCTTTTAGCCCTGGCGTCCTCCGCCATGAGCGGATGGATCGGAGTGGTGTTTGTAGCATCATTCCCCATCATCTCGGGTATGAGCCTTGAATGGGCTTTAAAGAACACTCCGCAAAAGCAGGGAAACCGAAACGAGCATGGCCAACCATCTGCAGCGCACGCGCTGCGATCAATGGGAAGAACCGTCCTCGGGATCTTCGTCGCTTGCGTTTTCGTTTGCCTTTCTGGAAGCTTTCTCGACGCCGACCCCTCCGTAAGACCCGAAACGCCCGTCAACCAGGTCTCGGTCCTTGTAGCACTTGTTTTCACCATGGCGCTTACGGCCGTAGCCGTTGTAGGCCCACGACGAATTTCGATTTCGTTTTTCTACCGCTGGATGTGCCCCGCCCTGGTGCTTGGCTTCGCATCCGTAATCCTTCTGCCCGAACCTTTCGGCAGCATAGTGGCCTTCGTCACATCCATTTCTGCGCGATTCGCTTTCTGCCTCATCACGCAGATGTTTTTCGCGCGATTCGCCGAAAGCGGAAAGGCAACCGCAACCCAATCGTTCGGGTGGGGATGGGTCGGAGTTCACCTTGGCGATTTTATTGGGGTGCTCCTGCTCCTCCTTCTTCAGAATTTCCCAACCATCGGCATGGGCGGGCCTGAAGACATCGCAGCCGCCTGCATTGTCGTGCTCGTGTTCGCCACGATGTTTGTGCTCGATGACGGAACAAGCTTCCGTACGCAGAATTCCGATACGGAAGACGCCTTCTCAACCGTCGTGCCATCGAAGAGAAGCAAGGAATCCAAGACTGCGTGTCCGAAAGATGGCGCGGGCAGCCGAGCAGACCACAACGACGGCGTGCGAACGGAGCGCCACGCCCCATCACGGGACACCGAAGAGCCACTGACGGATAAAAGAGAGCCAGCCGCCAGCGATACACCATTCGAGGAGGTCATCCTCTCTATTTCGAAAGCATCGAGGCTCACTCCTCGCGAAACGGAAGTCTTCGCTCTTTTGGCCCGCGGTCGATCCATCCCCTATATCCGCGACGAACTTGTGATATCGAGGGAGACCGCCGCCACCCACGCGAAACATATCTATGCGAAACTCGACGTACACAGCCGCCAAGAGCTTATCGACCTGGTAGCAAAGCATTAAAAAGAGGAGGAGCCGAACGGCTCCTCCTCTTCAAGGGAGGGGTATGGGTAGGCGCCTATTCCACACCGAGAGCATGCTTAGCAGCAATGCGGCCGAACGTAGCCGTGCGTCCCGCATTCATGCCCGCGAAGTTGCTCGGATAATTATGCGGATAGAAACCACCCTGATCGTTGCCGCACACATAGAGACCTTCGATGACCGAACCGTCTTTGCGGAGCGGCTGGCTGTTTGCGTTCGTGATAACGCCATGGATGGTCACCAGAAGCTCACCGCCAATACGTGCCGCATAGAACGGAGCCTGAGAAACATCGCTTAGACGGTATGCCGGCTTTCCGAAATCGACATCCTCTCCCGCTTCGGCCAGCTCGTTGTAGCGCTCAACCGTGGCAAGGAAGGTTGCTTTTTTCTCGGCGTCGAAGCCCATGGCGTCGGCCAGCTCCTCGAGCGTATCGCACTTCTTCAGGGAGCCGTTTTCGATGCGCGGGTTGAGCCAGAACTCGTCGAGATGCTCAGGCGTAATAGCCTCGCAGTCGTACACATCGGCATTGAAGGCCGTTCCTGCAGGAGCGGGAGCGAGGCGGGAACAACCGCACGTGTCGAACTGAACGATATCCTCCCAATAATTGCCGTCCCAGACGATCCAGGAATAATGACCCGGCTGATTCGCGCCTCCTGCATAGCTCATCGGATAGCACTGGTCTTCGTTCATGAAGCGTTCACCGTTGATATTGACATGCAAGAACGGCTGGCTGCCGGGAAGGAAGATATCGCCGCCGGTGTACGACCCATCGAATTCAAATCCATCGGGCAGAATGGCACGATTCCAGATCATGGCCGCGCCTCCTGCTTCAAGCTCGGCGCCCGCCCACAAGGCCATGCGGATGCCATCGCCGGTTTCGGTGTTGCTGTCTCGCAGCGCGCACCAGTCGGTATTGCCCGGGCACAAATCCTGCAGCATCTCGTCGTTCGCGCCATAGCCTCCCGTGCATACGATAACGCCCTTAGACGCATTGGCCTGGATAACCTTTCCGTCGTTGTCAATTGCGACGACGCCGGTCACTTTCCCTGAATCATCCTGCACAAGCTGCTGAACGGGCGTCAGGAAGCGAATCTCTCCGCCGAGTTCGTTCTGGAAGATATCCGCCATTACTTCGAGATGCATATATGCACCGTAGTTCGGGCCTTCCGGGTTGTATTCATCAAGACACGGGTTGTAGCACATAGCGGGGTAGTACGCATGAGCGTCATCGGGGCAATGCCACTCGAACGGGAAAAGCATGCCCTTGGGACCGAGCGTCGCCTCCATCCACTCGATCATTTCACCGGACTTTTCCGCCCAAGTCTTATAGAGAAGCATGTTCGCGTCGCCAGATTGCGTCATGTTGGCATGATTCAAAAGCGTAGGAACATCCTCGTGATGATCGGGAGCAAGACTGGAATTGAGCGCACCGATTGCCTCGCGCGCCGCCGCAATAGCACCGCCCTTTTCGAACACAAGAACCTTGGCGCCTTCTTGGGCGGCCGTGGTCGCGGCAGGAAGGCCGCCGTTCCCAGCACCGACAACAACGATGTCGACATCGACCGTCTCGTCGATGGTCTTCGGCATCTCGGGCTTATCGCGCCAAGATCCCTGCTGTTCGCCGAAGCCGCCCTTGGCATCTGACGAGCTCGTGCTCGGAGCGCAGCCGGCCAATGCAGCTCCAGCCGCAGCAAGCGCGCCCGTTGCAGCAAAACCCGTCAAAAAACTACGACGATTCATTGCATGGTTTTTCATAATCCCTCTCCTGTTCGTGTCAGAAAACGTATCCGCCTCCCTCTCGGCGGCGTTTCCACGACTTCGAAACTACAGGAGCCACTTCCTGAAAACCATCGCCCTCTTGCGGGTATATTTCGTCAAAATACCTGTTCAGAAACGATATGCCCTAAAGCAGGTGAGGCAAAGAAGGCGCAATCAGGCACCAAGCAATGGGCACGGCGAGAGCAGGGAGAAAATCGAGCGTTTTGATTTCCTTGAGTCCCACGATAGAAATACCAGACATCATGATGAGGCATCCTCCCACAATGGAAAGTTCGGTCATCATGCTCCCCGAAATGAAATCGCCCAAAAGAACCGTGAGCGCATATATGGAACCCTGCCAGACAAATAAGACCACGGAGGCAAGACACATGCCCACTCCGTAAGTCGAAGCCAAAACCATGGACGTCACGAAGTCGAGCATGGCGTTGGTGAACAGAAACGTGGCATCTCCGTACAACGCGCTCTGCACAGGACCCAGAATAGAAAGCGTGCCCACGCAAAACAGCAGACATCCCGTAACGAGTCCCTGACCGAGATCCTTGCCGCCCCTGCGTGACGTGGCATTCTCCATGCGCTCCCCCAGACGAAGCGAAGAGCCGATGGCGCCGCCTATGGCAAGGCTCGCAATGAAGAGCACCGGGTACGAGCTGTTCGGCATGTTCTGCATGGCGGAATTAAGACCGAGAACCATTGCCGCCACGCCCATGGCGGTAAACAGCGTGTCGTTCACGCGCTCGCTCATGACCTTCTTCAGCGTGCCGCCTATAACGCTGCCCGCCGCAATGGCAATAACATTGACGATGGTGCCTATCATAGTGCCACTCTCCGTATGAAGCTTTACCGAAAACGCTTGAAGTATACCCCTGTGCATGCAAGCGTGCTTCAAAAGCGGCCCGTACGCAAAAGGAAGTGCGTCGTGCGCACTTCCTTTCAAGGTGTACCTATGCTGCTGAAGGCTTAGAACGTCGAGAAGACGTAATCCAGCTCCTCTTCGAGAGAGTCCTCGACAATGCGCCACGTTCCGCCCTCATTGACCATGTCGAACGCTGCATAATAGTCGGTCATTGCGGTGCTCTCGGCCATGGCCTGACCATACAGCTCGCCAACCTTTGCCTTGGCGGTTTCGAGGTCGGCCGCATCTGCCGCACCCGAGCTGATGTATTCATTGAGAAGGTCGTTAAAGAGCATGCCCATCTCGAAGAAATCACGCTCGGTGGTATCGACATACACCGTTGCCGTGGCTCCGTCGGAATCGATATAGACGCTATCAATAGAATAGTCGAGATCGGTCGTAGCCCATACGGCAACTTCATTGGGGTCGATGCCGAGGTCGCTCAGGCTCATATCTACGCCGTCGATGGTGACGAGGTCCTCATCGTCGTATTCGGCGCCAAGAGCGCTCAAAACTGCGGAGTCTGCGTTTTTGTACTTGTCAAGCTCGGTCGAAACAAGATCGGCTATCGCCTGCTCCTCGGCGCCCATGTCCTCCGCAAGGGGAGAAGAGCTTGCGGGAACATCAGCGGAGGGAACGTAATCGCTTTCATAGGCGTTTATGCTGCCTATGATGCCCATGGTCAAAACGAACGAAAAAATAGCCCACAGGATAGAGAACACGATGCCGATGATGCCGCAAACCTTACCGCCCGTGGTCTTGCCGCTTTTACCCGCGAATTTCACGGCCTTGGACGCAAGCACGATGGCGACAATACCTAGAACAATGCCCACGATGGGGATGAAAGAAAACACGATAGCGAGAATGCCGCAGATGAGCGCACCTGTTGCCTTGCCGTTCGACGGGGCGGGATAGCCAGGCGCCGGAGGCGGCGGATACGCGCCGTAAGGAGCCTGAGCGGGGCCAGGCACAGGCTGAGCGGGCTGCTGCGCAGGGTCGAACGGTTGCGTCGGCGCGGCAACGGGTTGCTGCGGAGCCTGCGGCATCTGAGCAGCACCCTCAACCTGAGGCGCCGAAGCGGGAGCGGGCTGCGGAGCCGCTGGGGCTACAGGAACTGCGGGGGCCGTCGGAGCCATCGGGGCTGCAGGAGCGGGAGGCTCAGCGGGGGTAGCGGGTTCGGCGGGGGCTGCGGGAGCCGCCGGGGCTGCAGGTTCAACGGGAATGTCAGATTTCGGCTGATTATCAGGCTCAGGCTGAGGGGCAGCGGGGCCTTTCTTTTCTTCCATGATTCTTCCTCCTTGTGAAAGCGTCTGCGAATCCGAATGTCATCGCTAGACCATACGCGAAGTATAGCAACGAACACTGCCACAAAAACGCCGCTCGCCTTGGATTTGCCGCCAAATCGGCGAAAGGAAAGGGCTTGCCCCAAAAGAAGAAAACCAGCCTATGCGGCCGCTTGTTTCTCCGCCGCCTCGGCCGCATCGAGCTTCTTGTTGCGGAAATATACCCCCCAGTTCACGGCAAGGCATGCAAGGTTGATAAAATACACTGCCAGCACCCAACTTATGGATCCAGAGCAGAATTTGGCCGCAATACCAGCGATATACCCCAAGCAAATAAGCGTCAAGAATTGCCAGCTTGTACCGGCCGCCGTACGAGCCCTGTAGCTTTTGAGTGCGTTCATCGGCCACGACAGTCCAAAACATACCAACATGATAGCCTCGAGTATTTCCGCTGCCATCGTCCATCCCTTCTCGCTGGTTCACGCGCACGGCCCAAGCATCTTGGGCTCGATCAGCACTATGATAGCTCCGCTCTCGAAGTGCGCCAATCAAAAACCGCACGCATTTACGCACGAGAAATAGACACCGCAGCTCGAAGACACGCCCCGAACACATGAAGGCGGGACGGCAGCATACAAGCACGCAGCGAAAAGGCGAGCCGAAGCCCGCCTGAAAACGAGGAACGCTCAAGGGAGGGGGGATGCGCGTTCCGAAGTATGCGGAATAAGGCCTACATTGCAGCCACAAGCTTGACCACATGAATAGCCTCGGTCATCGTGCGACCGCACGCGAAACCATGAAGCTGGTCGGGGTAGTTGCCGCTGAAAACGCTGCCGGAACAGTCGCCCGCAGCATACAGACCGTCGATGACATGACCTTCCGTGTCAATCGCCTGGCAATCGTGGTTGATACGAATGCCGTCAATGGTGGTCAAAAGCGTGCCGCCCAACGTAGCGCCGTAGAACGGAGGGGTACGCAGCTCAGAGAGACGGTAGGCCTCCTTGAAGAAGTCGGTGTCTTCCTGAGCGTCGAAGAGCTCGTTGTAGCGCTCGCACGTAGCCAGGAACGTCTCTTTCGCTTCAGCGTCAAAGCCCAGTTTGTCGGCAAGCTCTTCAAGCGTGTCGGCCTTCTGCAAACGACCGTCGCCGAGCTCTTTCTCAAAATAGGCGTCCAAATCGTACGAGCCGTCGTCCTTCTTGAATACAAGAACGCCGTTGCGCGTGCCCGCCGAACATCCGAGCGTATGGAAACGCTGCACGTCTTCGCCGAAGTTGCCATCCCATACCGAGATATAGGTGCCGGAGGGTTGCTGCGCGGCAGCATGGGGCAGATAGTCGTAATCGGCCGACTCGTTGGCGAAGCGTTCGCCCGCCATGTTCACCTTCAAGAAAGGCTGGGTGCCCGGGTTGAACTGACCGTTGCCCGGGAACTGCGGGTCGCCCGCCTCGATGCTTTCCTCGGTGTAGCCCGCAGGCGTGCCGGGAGCCACCAGGCCGCGGTCGAAGATCATCGTGGCGCTGGTGAGGTCTTTGGCGGCGCCTGCCCACATGGCGGCCTTGATGCCCATGCCCTTGTTGTTCTGATTGTAGCCAAGCGCTGTGACGCTTTGCGCCGTGACGGGAGACAAGGCGCGCACCATGTCGGGGTTTGCGGCATAGCCGCCGGTAGTCAGCAAAACAGCCTTCTTCGCATTGACCTGAACACAGCCGTTATCGGTCTCGAAGATGGCCCCGGTCACACGACCGCCCTCTTCGCGCACGAGCTTGGCGAGCAGATGACCGTAGGTCACCTCGTAACCTACTTCGTTTATGTGCTTTTCGAACAAGATATTGCGCTCTTCGATGCCCTTGCGGTCACCGTTCTCGTCGGCATAGTGATGCTCGAACGGAGGCGTATAGAAAGAGGTGCCGCCCATGCCACCCGGCATGTCGCTTTCGTCGGCGATGACCACAGCGCCCGATGCGCTCATAATACCGTCGACGAACGAGAACATATCGCCCGACTCATCCATCCACATTTTGATAAGACGCTGATCGCAGTTGCCCGACGAATAGCGGATGATTTCGCCCATCAGACGCTGGCGGTCGACGGGCTCGCGATCGGCGAACGGAGGCGTGTCGAGCGCGGCAAACCAATGTCGCGTTGCACCCACCTGCGTGCCGCCTTCGCAAATCATGAAATCAAGTCCCTGATCGGCCGCGTATGCCGCTGCCGCCATGCCGCCGTTGCCGGCGCCGACGATCAGCGGGTCGCATTCTTTGGTTTCGGCGATATCGGTGATTTCGGGGGCTTCGCCCAACCAGTCGGCGACGCCGTCGGTTGCGCCCTTGCCTTCTGCATCGGCTGTCTTGCCCTCTCCCGCCACGCTCGGTGCACAGCCCGCAAGACCCGCGGCGGCCAAGGCTCCCACGCCTGCGACGCCCGCCAAGAAATTGCGACGAGATACTTCTGCTGCCATGACGAATCCCTCCTTGGTATTCTTTCTCGCAACGACGTATAGACATCTGCATTGAAGCTTCGAGAGACTTGCGCGCCGAATCGAAACCAACTTGTCGGCATCGAGTGCCTGCCGCACAGACCCCTGAACCTGCTCAGATGCCGAACAGGGCATCTTTCGCTGCTTCAAACCGTTGCGAAACTGAATCAACCTCATAGCCGCCAGGCAGCTTCGTCACTTCCCAAGCCAGGGGCATTCTTCCGCTCGAAGCAGGAATGGCGTCTATGGCCGCGCTTCCCCTTACGGCGCTTGCCCTTTCATGGCTTCCTGCGTCACGCCACCTCGCGCGCATGCAGCACGCCTCTTCGCCTTCCGACCTTGAAATTGCCCACCCTGGCGCCTTCCTCAAGCCGACCCATGCGCTTTTTGCCTGCATCCTGGTGTTTAGCATCGCTTCAGGATATGCGCTTACGCTCAACGAAGTGGGCAATGCGCCAAACAGCAGCCCTCTTGAGTGAATCGTCCTGCTCGCCGTCGCCGTTGCCATTGCCCTCGTCCGCAAACCAGGAGGCGAAGATGCGCTCTTCTCGTTTTCGGCGCTGATCGTTATTGCAGGCTTTCTTGCGGCACCGTTTACGTTCGATAGCAACGCCTCCATGGCCAACGCGCTTCTGCGCATTGGCAGAAACTGCTTCGACATTCTTCTCTGGATGACCGTGGCCGCCATTGGCAAGCGGAATCCTTTCGCATTGCTCGTAGCGCTCGGAATTGCCAACGCCGTTCGCGCATTGGGAACCATCGCAGGAGCCGTAGCGGGACATACGGCAAACGACTTCGTATTCCTCGGTGGACAGGAAGCGCACATCATCACGGCTTGCGCACTGTTCGTGTTCATAGCGTTTCTCTGGCTTGGGTTTAGGAAGTTCAGCTTCGAAGAAACGATCAACGGCCTTGAAAACCCGGAAGTTTTCACGCAGAGCGAAGACCGCGAAGGCTCCTTCGAAGAACGTTGCGCCAACCTTGGCGCCGCATATGAACTGACGGAACGCGAAACGGAAATATTTCTTTGTATGGCGCGCGGACGCAACGTAGGCTTTATCCAGGAGCATTTCGTCATATCGCGCAATACCGCGAAAACGCATGTGAAGCGCATCTATAAAAAGCTTGACGTGCACTCTCAACAGGAGCTGATCGACCTGGCCGAAAACAACATGACTCCCGAATCGCGAGGCATCTAACTCTTATCGAGCAAGGACCCTGGCCTTTCCCGAACGAGACGCCTAGCTCTTCCTGAAGCCCGTCACGTTCATGCGAGCCACAGGATTTCCCAGGGAATCTTTCACGTCAACGCGGGCGAAGCAGAGACTGCGTCCGTCTTTTTCTACGCGGCATTCGGCAATAAGCCTATCGGTTTTCGCCGTACCGAGAAAATCTATGCTGCAATTCGTGGAAACCGTGGGCGGTTTTCCCACGTTCGCCGCCACCGCGAAAGCGAAGTCTCCCATGGTGAAAGACACGCCGCCCATAACCGACCCAAGGCCATTGCGATGGTTTTCATTCACCGAAAGCGAGACACGGGCGAACCCCGGCCTAGCCTCCTCGATCGCCGCGCCGCATGCCACCGTGGCGTAGCGGTCGTTCGAGAAAAACGCGCGAATCTCCTCGAGCGTCGCTTCGCCCGAGATAACGACATCTGCCATTGCCGATCCTTTCCCTACGCCTTTCGCAAGCTGCGCTTCGCCACTTCACCGAGCAACACGCGAAATAAAAACGGCTCCAGCATAACGCCGGAGCCGTACATGTACCGATTATTCAACCCGCAACGACGCATGTCGAAACAGGCTCGAAACATTTATGCGTCCAGATGCTTGAACGCCTCGGGAACCTCTTTGAAGCCCTTTGACTTCACGGCAGCCACAATCATGCCAACGACAAACCACGTGACGCCCATCGCCCAGGTCATCGGCTGGAAGCCGGCAAACACATACGCCAGAATCGCGATGCCGATCCAGGGGCAGATCAGATACCTCACGATATCGCCGAAGCTCTTGCGCTGCTTTTCCTTGACGAAGAAGAGCCAGAAGGTGGCAAAGTTCAGCAAGATGAATGAGAACAGCGCGCCGAAGTTTACCAATGTGGCCAAGTCGGCCATACCGAGGATGCCAACCAGAATCAACGCAACGACGCCGATAAAGATGGAGCCCACCCACGGGGTCTTGAACTTGGGATGCACCTTGCCGAAGATGCGGGGAATCACGCCGTCGCGGCCCATGGAGAACAGCAGGCGGGAAGCAGCGAGCTGCGCGTTCATGATGTTGGCGATACCCACGGCCACGATATTGACCACCAACATAATCTTCATGAAGATGTCACCGCCAATGAGCTGGCAGCCATAGAAGAACGCGTTGTTAGCATGCTCTTCAGTCCAAGAGGCCCAATCGGGCTGGATGAGCGAGGCCAGGTAGGTCTGGACGGAGAAGCACACAATGATGATGCCCAGGGCGATCATGATACCGCGACCGATGTTTTTCTCGGGCTCGCGGGTTTCCTCGGCCAGCGTGGAAATGCCGTCGAATCCCAGGAAGTTCAGCGCGGCGATGGAGATGCCTGCAGCGATAAAGGTGGGGGTGACCACCTCGGGCTGCCAGACGGGATCCATGTTGAATTCACCGGCGCCGCCGCCGCCCATAATGAAGTTGCAGCCCAGCGCGACGAACGCGATGACGGCCACGATCTCAACCGCAAAGATAACGAAGTCTACGCCACGCGTCATAGAAACGCCGCGAATGTTCACGAACGTATTGAATGCCACGAACACGATGACCCACAGCCACCACGGGCTGCCGGGAACCAGCATGACACCCCAGTTTGCGACCATGGTGTAAAGCAGCGCGGGAGTGATGCAGTAATCCAGCAGAATCATCCATCCGGAAATAAAGCCCACATGCGGATTCAAGCCGCGCTGCACGTAGGAATACACCGACCCCGCAATGGGAAAGCGCTTGCTCATGCACACGTAGCTCAACGCCGTAAAGCCGATAGCCACGAAGCCGACAAGGTACACCAGGGTGGACATGCCCAAACCCTGCTGCTGCACCAAGCCCCAGATAGAATGCGGGGCAATGATGACCATGAACAGCACGCCGTACAAAACGACGTCCCACAGACCAAGGCCGCGACGCAGCTCCTGCTTGTAGCCAAACTGCTCAAGCGAGGCATTCGCGCCCTTGGCGGCAGTCTTGTTTTCCGCCATTAGACACCTTCTTTCGAATCCGAACCGACCTTCAGACGCGATCGAAGCCGGATGATCCATGGTGCCATCCGGCTTCGGTCTTGTCTGATTTGTTAATGTCGTGGATTCTATCACTTTGCTGCGCTAAAGCGAATGCAAAAAGCGCCGAGCAAAGTCCCTTTTTGGGCCTTCCGCGGCAAGCGGTGCAATTGGCAGGGTAGGCGGCGAATTTGCCGCAGAAGCCGCGTTTCGGCACCCTACAAGCAATGAGCCCTTCGTCGCTGAACGCCTTCGAAAACAAAAGCGCCCCGCACTCGGCGCTCGTAAAAGCGAACGACGGCGCGGGGCGCAGCAAGCCTAGCCAGCGAGGATGAAGCGCAAACGACAATTATGGACGCGGAACCAGCGGCGCGAACTGGGGAAGCTTCGGCGTGCCGATGCGCAAGGAAAGCTGCACCTCGCACGGCTCGCAGCCCTGGCTAATCTCGACATCGGACTGAATGGACATATACATATAAGTCTCGACTGGATCCCAGCCCGTAACGTTCATAAGCAGACGCCGCAGCTCCTTCGAACCGTTCATGAGCGCTTCGTCATATTTAGGAGCGTTGGCATTGACGTACCATTTGTCATAGGTTTCAAGAACGGGCCAATGAAGCTCGAAGTTCTTGACCAGCTGAACCTTGACGGTGATCTCCGCAGGAATCTCAATGCCCGTGCCGCACAGTTCGCCGTCGCCCATGGCGGCATGCACGTCGCCCATCTGCAGCAATGCACCCGGAACTCGAACAGGCAGATACAGGCGAGTCCCCTTGGTGATCAGCTTGTTGTCCATGTTCCCGCCATGCGAGCCCACGAAACCGTCGATGACGTCTTCGCCGGCAGGAGCCGTACCAATGACGCCGATCATCGGGTTGATGAGAATCTTCACGCCGTTGAAATCCGCCACGCCATCTTTGATTTTAATTTTCTTGGTGCGATAGTCGGTGCCCTCGAAAAGCGGACCGCAGTGATCGTCGGTGGCAACGGTCCCTTCGTCAGCAACCTTGATTTCGTAGATATCCACCACAAGCACATCGCCCGGCTCGGCACCTTCGATATAAACGGGACCGGCTGCGGGATTGGCGAATCCGTACGTATAGTCCAAATCGGCCATCGTGGTCTTCTCGTCGGGAATACGATTGCTGAAGCAGTCTTTGGTGACGAACTTGAGCATCTCGCCCGGCTGTGCCGTAGCGCACGGCGCATTGTCCTTGGAAAATGCGTAAACCTGCTCTTCAATGACCTGCATGTCTTCCCCTTTCGCGCGAGCGCAATCGATTATCGGCCGTGCTCCTTGCAGTACGCAGCGGCCTTTCGGATGTCGTAGCGCCATGCATCCATTTTCGGGAATAGCACACGACGGCATCTCTTTCCTCTTTCCACTATCGTACTTTCAAGCCGCGGGGTGAAGACCCTTCTTGCGGGTTCGGCAAAACAAGAAGACCGACGGGCCGGTCTTAACCATGATGGTGCCCGCATCCTTAAGCTGGTAGAACAATCTCCCGACAACGACAGGGTTCGCCCCCGCTTCCGGCAACGCGTTTCGAGGTAACGCATCAATCCACACCGCAGAACAAGCTGGGAGTTATTCTGCAAAAACCTTGATAAAAATTGGTTTCGAATCGGTAACGCTCGGCTATGAACCGAACAATCTACGAACCCTCGGCCTACACTTTCCAGTACCGCAATACTACAAGGCAGGAGGTGAGCGGCATGAGCGAGGCCGGTCTTTTCGAAGTTGAGGGCACATTGCGCGGCGTGGGAATTCGGGTCCCCGAGGCAATCAAGCAATGCAGCGGAATATCGTTGTATGGACGCTGCGTGAAATCGCTCGTCTTCTCGACCGACGTCGCCGTGATACGAAACGTCGACGCCGATGCCGTTCTGGCCGTCTATCCATTCACGTGCCAACCCGCCATCACTCAGGCGCTCCTCGCCGTTTCGGAAGTCCCCGTACTCACCGGCGTGGGCGGCTCCCTTACGACCGGACAACGCGCAATCGACTTGGCCGTTCATTCCGACATGCAAGGGGTAGCAGGCGTCGTAGTCAACGCGTCCACAGATCCGCGCACCATCGCAGGCATGGCAGAACGCGTCGACGTGCCCATCGTAGTCACTGCCACGAAGCTCGATGCCTTGGTTCACGACCAAATCGCCGCAGGAGCCCGCATCGTCAATGTAGCCGCAGCAAAAGAGACCGCCTATGTCGTGGAGGATTTGCGCAGGGCCTATCCGAATCTCCCGATTATGGCGAGCGGCGGCCCAAACGACGAAACCATTCTTGCCACGATAGAAGCCGGCGCAAACGCCATTTCCTGGACGCCGCCGAGCCTCCAAGAGCTGGAGCGACGTGTCATGAACCGCCACCGCCAGAAAAACGATCTCACCTTTTTCGCCGCATAGCCTATTGCGACGCAAGCACCTCCGCGCCCGAAACGGCAAGGCCAATCGAAGGCGTTCGCCGGATTCGCCCCCCCTTACCAATCACACCATCTCTCATGTTCAGCCGCATAAACGAATCGAGGCCGTCAGCACCACACTGACGG
>OHUG01000155.1_pt1 | contig 38912 bp, 30 predicted proteins | sample 1579161 | NCBI WGS metagenome assembly OHUG01 (sample SAMEA3882514, study PRJEB24775) | human gut metagenome | biome: human-associated habitat; feature: intestine environment; material: feces | place: Netherlands | collected 2009/2010 | reverse complement strand
TTGTCCTTGTCAATCTGCACCGTGCCGTCCTCGGTCACGTGCGACGCCTGGGTCGGGCACACCTTCACACACTCGGGATCTTCGCAGTGCTGGCACTGGATGGGGAGGAAGTACATCTCCACATCGGGCCAGTCGCCGGAACCGCCCTCTTTGGGGGTGGGGCCGATGCGCAGCGTCTTGATCCAGAAATCGCCGGGCATAACGCCGTTGATGGTCTTGCAGGCCGCCGAGCAGGCCTGGCAGCCCACGCAACGGTTCAGGTCGGTAACGATAGCGTAGCGAGCCATCTTACATCACGCTCCCATCCCACTCGGGTTCGCCTTCGAAGCGGGCGCGCACGCCCTTGCCCGTGGGCACCCACTCGCGCAGGCGCGGGTCGGAGGCATCATGGATACATTCGACGCCATTCGGATCACACGGAACCGGATTGCCGAACGGGGAATTCTCGGCCGTGGCCTTGTACACGATGGTCGGGGTGGAGCGCATCGTGGCGCAGCCGCCGACGGTGTCCTGACCGTAGGGGTCGTTCACCACGTTGATGCCCACCAGCTCGAAGCCGTGAGAGGCGGTGTCGAACTCGGGGAACCACCAGGCATGGTTGGCATTCACCACGCCCTGGGAGATGCCGTAGTACAGATCGAGCACCTCGCGGACCTTGCCCCACGGCGTCTCGATCCACACCCAGTCGCCCTGCTTGAGGCCCAACCGCTCGGCATCCTTCGGGTTCATCTCGATGCGGGGAGACGGCCACACCTCGCGGCACCAGGGCAGCTGGCGATGCTCGGAGTGGAAGTAGGTGGGCTGGCGCGAGCCCGTGGTCATCAGGAAGACGTTGTCGGGCATGGCCTTCAGGGTGTCCTTGTAGCCATGGTTCATGAAGTAGGTGTCGTCGGCCTGGTCAACGAGCGCGGCATCGTACAGCTCGGGCTTCGCCACCGGCGAGTCGGTGGGCTCGCGGTAGATCGGGAAGCGGTCGTCGTCGCCCTGGAACTGCGGCAGGTCGGAGTGCGCCCACTTGTCGGAGTCCTCCGGCACCTCACCCATGTTGCAGATGTAGGCCTCGCACACGAGCGACCAGATCTCCACCAGACCGGAGGCGGTCATGAAGCCGGGATGGAAGTCCACGAGCGGGAACAGGTTGAAGCCGCCCTGCTGGCGACGCCAGCCCATCTCGTGGCGACGGAAGGTGCCCCAGCGCTCGGGATGCCACTCGCGGCAGTCCATCCAGCCGTGGTCGGTGAACCACTGCTTGGCCTCGGCCCAGGTGGGGCCTTCGGGGAACTCGGCGGTGCACCACTTGTCCACGTTGTCCTTCAGCACGCGATCGTGGTCGGGCCACAGGTAGCTCGGCGCGCCGGAAGCATCGTAGTCGTCGCCCAGCTGCTCGGTCCACTTGTCGATGAAAGTCTGGCACTGCGGCGCGTAGTTGAGGTTCTGCGCCGGCGCGGCGTCCGGGTCCTTCGTGTTCCACGGCACGCCCATGGCCTTGTACATGCCCACGTTCCAGTCGGGGTCGTAGATGGTCTCTCCCGGAGGCTCGATGGCAGCGCAGCAGCAGCCGAACATGCCGCCGGATCCCTGGGAGACGCGGGTGGAGTCGAGTTCCATCCAATGCTGGCAGGGGAAGATGATATCGGCGTTGCCGTTGTTGGGGCAGAACCACAGGTTGATGTCGACGAAGAAGTCGAGCTGCGTGGTGGCATCCCAGGCGCGGGCGATGTTGCCCATGTTCATGATGTCGCCGGACTGGCACACGCCGCCGTGCAGGGCGTACAGGGTCTCCTTGACGTTGTAGCCCACTTCCTTGTTCTCGTTCTCCATGGCCAGCGACCAATCGGGATCCTGCAGGCAGGCGTCCCAGATGCAGTTCGCGTCGGCCCAGCGAGCCCAGAAGCGGTTGAGCGGGAAGCGATCGGCGTCCACCTGGCCGGCCTGGCGCATGAAGATGGTCGTCGGGTTCGGCCAACCCTGGGAGGGAAGCATGGCGCCGCCCATGCGCTTGGCGATGACGATGGCCTCTTCATCGGAGGGCACCTTGTTGCCGTAGCGCTCAGCGAGCGGGGAGTTCTCATCGATGAGGTACTGCACGAAGTCCTGCATGTGCTTGGCGACTTCCTCCAGGGAGTAGTCGCGGCCCGGCCACACCTTGGCTTTGTCGCCCCAGGGCGCCGCCTTCTGCATGTTGGAGCGGCCCGGGTTGCCGTCGAACTGGCTCTTGCAGGAGCCGCGGTTGCCAGCGGGCTCGTCGGAGTTGCCCGTCACGCAGGAGAGCATCTGCAGCACGCGGCAGTTCTGGATGGAGTTGCCATTCTGGTCGGTAGCCAGCTGGAAGTGGATGCCGCCGTTGCCGTGACGCGGATCGACGCGGGTCGTCCACACCTTCACAGCCTCTTCGGCCTTCTCGCCGGGCACGCCGGTGATCTCCTCCACCTTGTCCCAGGTGTACTGGCTGGTGAGGTCGTGGAAGCCGTCCCACACAGTGCGGCACTGGTAGGTCTTGCCGTCCTTCAAGGTAACGGCCACCTCGCCGGGGAACAGCGCGGGCTTCTTGGGCAGGCCGGCCGGGTTCGTGACCTTGCCCTTCTCGTTGCCCTCGTCCCAATAGGCGTCGAACTTGGCGTCGGCCGGATCGCACCACACCGACGGGTCGGGCAGCCAGCCGGGAGCCACGAGGCCCTCGAGCGGATGCTCGATGAAGGAGCCCGTGGTCGGGATCTTGTGCATCTCGCCTTCCCACTTGCCCTCTTCGGCATCCCAGTAGGTCAGGCGGTTGTTGTTCTCGTCCCACACCATGAAGCGTTGGTACTTGCCGCCCTCGATGATGTCGGCCTCGGTGATGAGCTTCGTGCGCATGTTGATGCCGCCGTTGCCCTCCACAAGCCAGCCCTCGGTCTTCCAGGGCTTGTCGTCGCAGAAGAGGAACGGAGCGTTAGACCAGCGGCGCACCATGGTGTCGTCGTAGGCCTCGTTCTCGATGATCCAGTTGAACCAGCCGAGCGCCAGCGCGCCGTCGGTGCCGGGGCGCAGCGGCAGCCAGATGTCGGCTTCCTTGGAAAGCGGCGTCACGCGCGGATCGACGCAGATGTGCGCCGTCGCGTGCGGGGCCACGTCCGAAATGGTGCGGTTGGTGGTGTCGTAGTTGGAGTACTCCACCGCGGTGCCCCACTGCAGGTACACCTTCGGCTCGGCCTCCACTTCCATCCAGGGGGAGCCCATCTCGTCGGTCATGATGCCGGCCCAGTGACGCGGGCCCTTGCAGACCTGGTAGGCCAAGTGCGCGTTCGGCGTGCCGAACAGCTGCTTCATGCCCTGGTAGGGGCCGAGCGACCACACGCGCGACGTGCCGCACATGACGAAGATGGACTGTCCGCCGTACTTGTCGACGACCTCGCCTAAGCCCTGGCCCGACAGCTCGAAGGCCTCGTCCAGCGTGATGCGCACCCAACCGGGATCGTCCGAGCCCTTGGGGTTCGTGCGCTTCACGGGGTAGCGCAGACGATCGGGATGATAGGCCGCGTGCATGGAAGACTGCGACTTCGCGCAGCAATGACCGCGGCTCTGGGGCGCCGACTCGTCGCCTTCGACCTTGATGGCCTTGCCGTCCTGCACCGTCACCCAGACGCCGCACTCCACCTTGCCGCAAGCACGGCAGCACGTGCGCACGTGCTTCAGCTCGCCAGCGGTTGCGTTGGCATCTTCGGCGAGAGCTCGCATGGGCGCGACCGCCGAGGAACTTACTGCTGCAGCCGCACCGGTGATAGCCATCGTCTTCATGAAGTTGCGACGCGACATGGTTAGCTGTGCCATAAAATCCCACCTCTCTCTTTTCTACATCCTTTGCCGTTTCTCTCTTGCACCGACAAAGCAAGCGGCTTGTCCCCCGACGGGGCGGAAGGCTGGCGCTGTGCGTTGCGCCCGCCACCTCTGCGCCTTCGCCGGTTTCCCCGGGACGCTGACAGGACGGTGCCTTACGGGCGCAATTCTACGGAGGCGCCCATCGTCCCCCTTCATAGGAGGCTTATGATTTGGGACTATTATTCTGGGAGAAGAGGGTCATATGAGAGGAAATGACCTGGGGATTTTCCAAAACAGCCCCGCGTCCGCGCGATTTTTCACGTCTGCCGCTGACTCTGTGTTATCATCGCAGGACATAATTCTGCTGCGGACATACGGGGGAGCAGCTACACGAACGAAAAGCAAGGGGCCGCCACGCCGGCCGCTTTGTCGTGCACTGAGCTGGAATAGGGGAACCATGAAGCTGCCGCATATCAAAGTTGAAGTGGAATACCGCGAAGAGGAGACCGGGGCGCCGGGGAAAGTATCGCCGGCGCTTATCGTGGGATTCGGACTGCATTGGGCCTGGGTCTATCTCTTCATGTTCAACGGGCAGTACATCCTCTTCCCCGAAGCGGATTCCATGCAGTTGCTGCTCTCCGCCACCTCCGGCATCTTCCACGCCGTGGCTTTACTGCTGTATGCCGTGTTTCTGAAGCAGGCTCGCCAGCTCTTCGACACGCCCGAGCACATCCGCCGCAACCGCGTGATTGCGGCAGGTCTCGTGGCCTGCGCGACGCTTTTGTGCATGGCGGGAAACGCGGTGCCGACGGGGCCTTTGGCCGCACTTCTCTTCGTGGCGGCAGGCATAACGAGCGGCGTGGGATCGGCTATGCTGCTCATGAGCTTCGGCGTTTCCTTCAGCGTATGTGACCTGCCCACGATTGCCCTGTGCACGGCGCTTTCCATCGTGGTCAGCGCCCTTGTGTTCGCCTTGACGCTTATCGTGAGCTCGGTCGTTGCGCCCGTCGGCGCCCTCCTCTGTCTGGTATTGCCCTTCGCGGAGCTGCTCTGCCTGAACAAGTGCTCCGCCGATCTGGTGGACAAGCTGGAGTTCGCCTTCCTGACGATGCCCGTGCGCACCGCCTCCTTCGCAGCACGCTTGGGCGTTCCCTCGATCATCTTCGGCGTGCTTTTGGGCATCCTGCGCTGCTGCGCGCTCACCGGGCCGCTGCTGGACGTGCTTCTGTCCGAAGGCAGCGCGGAGAACACGTTCGCGTTCTCAACCTTCGCGGCGAGCCTGTTCGCTTGTGCGGCCCTCATCATGGCCATGCTCACGCTGCGCAAGTCGCGCAACTTCGCCTTCCGCGTGCTCGTGCCGCTCATCGCCGTACTGCTCGTGACGCTGTGCACCCCCTATGGCACCGACGGAACCTTCCGCTGCTTCGCCCTGTTCGGCTCCTACTTCATGCTGGAAGCGTGCCTGTGGGTCATGTACGCCGACATCGCCCAGAGCTACCGTGTGAGCGCCTTTACCACCTTCGGCTTCGGCCACGGCCTTCTGTCCGCCGGCTCCCTCGCCGGTTTCCTCATGCTGCAACCAGGCGGTCTTTTGGAAGCGGTGTCGGCCGAACCGATGATGCTGGCTTTGGTCGGGCTCATCGCGCTGACCCTCGGCGTTGCAACGCTGCCCAACGGCGCCGAGATGCGCAGCACGCTCATCCGCGGGCGCTTCTGCCCTCTGCTGGATGACCAGACCGACTTGGAAGAGCTGATGAGCGGGGAAGGCGCCGCCAGCGAGCCCTCAATCGAAGAAGCTATCGCTCCCATGCCATCCGATAAACCAACTGTTTCTTCTGCGCCGAACGCGATTCCGGAAGGAGCGATTCCCGCCGCCCAAGAATCTCCCGAGCAGAAGGCCGGACGCTTCAAGCGCAAGTGCGCCGCCGTGGCCGACACCTTCTTGCTATCCCGCAAGGAGACCGAGGTGCTGTTCCTGCTGGCGAAGGGCCGCAATTCCGCCGCCATCCAGGAGGCGCTTTGCATCTCCGCCGGCACGGCCAACACCCACATGCGCCACATCTACCGCAAGCTGGACGTGCATTCCCAGCACGAGCTCATCGATCTGGTGGAATCCATGGTGGTGGATTAGCGCTCGTAGACTTGGTCGGTTTTCATCATGGTTTGGGCTTTGTGCCAGATGGTGTGGGGGGTGTCGTGCTGCACGGCGCGGGGGCGCATGGCGTAGCGGTCGGTGATACCGCCCATGAGATCCACGGCGAAGACCTCCTCAGAGATTTCGATGGCGCGCTCGGGGCAGATGGCCTCGCAGCTGCGGCATTTCACGCAGTCGCTCGGGCGGTGCTCCACGCCGAAGGTGCCGTCGGCGCCGGTGAACTTCGCCAGGGCGCCGGTGGGGCAGAACACGGCGCACATCTGGCAGGAGGCGCACGCATCGGTGTCGATGACGACGTGGCCCCACAGGCGCGTGTCCACCATGACGTCCTCCGGCTCGCCCAAGGCCGCCAGATTGTTAAGCAGGCGCTCGCGACGGTCGGGGATGAAATGCGGCAGGGTGCCGTCGTCCATTACTTTAAGGTAGCGGCCCACATCGCGAGCATCGGCCGCCGGCGCGGCCCCAGCGTTCGCGTTACCGGCGTCGCCCAGCGCTTCGGCCACCGCCGTTTCCGCTACGACTGCCCCGGCACGGGCGGCCAACGCGGCGCTTTCCGCGAGCACGGCGCGGCGGCCGCTGTCGTGATCGGCCATCTTCTTGGCCGAGGCCGGCAGCTTGCCCGAGAAGCGCACGGTCATGGGCGAGCCCCAAATTTCCAGCAGCTTCTCAGCGGTTTCCACCACCGCCTCGGCACACGCGCGACCTCTCTTGTGCTCGCAGCGCTCGCAATCGCCGTGGATGAGCACCACCTCGCGCGCACCTTCCACAGCAAGATCGGCCAGAAGCGCCTCGTCCACGCGGCCGAGACATTCCACACGCGCGATCTTCTCTTCATCGTAGCGGCCGCGCGCCCGCTCCAATAGCTCGCCGCAACCGAGATAGGCCACGTCCTCGTTGGCCGCGCGCGATGCGCGGGCCGCCGCCGCAAGAGCGGCGTCGTTCGGGTGGTGGGCCTCCAGAGCACAGGTGGGGCATACCGTGGCGCAGGTGCCGCAGCCGATGCACTTCTCGGGCGACACGGTAAGCGCCTCGCCATCGTAGGAGATGCAGCCCGACGCGCAGGATTCGGCGCAGCGCAGGCAGTCGGCGTGACGGTTGCGCACGAGCGCGCAGCGCTCTTGGTGCACGGTGATGTACGGGCTTTCCAGCTTCCCGATGAGTCCCAGCATAGTGTCGATGCTCGCCATGATTCCCCCTTGTGTCCTCGATGCGTGTCGACCGGAACCGCGACCCGCAGCCCTTGTCCCAACCACTGCGGAACAAAGGCTGCCAGGCGCAGTACCCTTGGCGTTTTCGTCATCATAAAGGCCATTTCATAGGCGAAATCATAGGAGCCATATTATTCTGGCTATGAAAGCCCTCCTAAACTTCTCGGCGTATTGGGGAATCGAGAGAAAAGGAGGGAACATGGCACTGCTAAGACCGTCGCTGACGCTCGTGCTCGATCTGGATGAGCGCGTCGCCGCCGAGCAGACCATCCTCGAAATCAATCGGAGCTACGCCCATATTGGCACGCCCGTTATTCGCACCCACGCGTGCGAAAGCGCGGAGGATGCCCCCGTGCGCAACACGGCGCGCCTCATCGTGAACATGGGCACCTTTTCTTATCTGAACTCTGCCGACGAGGGCGCCGACGAGCGATGGGAGACCATCGTGGGGCCCTGGATCGGCAACATGCTGCGCAAGATCGGCAACAACATGAAGGTGTTCAACGATCGCCAGCGCAAGATCGGCTATCCGGAAGTGCACTTCGACACCTTGGATATCGAACTGGGCGCCGGAGCCTTTACCGTCGCGGTGCGTCCCCAAGGCGCGGGCGCCGTCGACGAGGCCGTAGCCGAACTGGTCACCGCCGCTCGCAATCTGCGCAACGACGGCACCTTCGCCGAGGCCGTGCGCGTGGAGCTGCCTTGCGCCGAGTCATGGAACGCCCAGCGCGACACCGCCTGGGAGGCCTGGGTAGCCGAGCATCCCGAGGTTTTGGAAGAGCCCGACACCGACGAGGATGCGTCGGCTGGCGATGTTGCCGACGAGGCGGCCGAGCGCGCGCCGGAGAAGACCCGCGAGGAACTTCTCGCCGAGGACGTCATCGCCAAGAGCTACGAGAACACCGCCGTGCCCCCCACCGACTCCGAGGCGCTGCCGCGTCCCCAGCGTGAAGAGGAAGAAGAGGAAGAACCCTTCGACTTCCCCGTCGATTACACCCTGTGGGCCGTCATCGAGGCCGATGGCGCAACACGCACCTACGATTCCGTCACAGCGGCCTTCGTCGACTAGTGGAGATGCCCATGGCACCCGAGAACGCTTCCGCCAACTCGCCCGTCTCGCGCAACGACGCGTCCGCAGCGGCCCAGCAGCCCCAAGAGATGCGTGGCGTGCACGCCCTCGTGAAGTGGGAAAGCCCCGCCGATGAGGTGCGCGGCATTGCCGCTGGAGCCGCCGTGCTACTGCGCGATCACGCCGTGCTGCCCCATCAAATCGGCTTCGCTGTGCCGAACCGCACCTGGGCCGTACAGCTGGCCCAGGCCTGCAAGGTCATGGGCGTGCGCGCCTGCATCGCAGAGGCCGGCGAAGTACCGAGCGGTAGCGCCGCCGTCATCTCCGACTTCCGCACCCCGAAGAGAAACGTCGAGTGGTTGTTCGTCGTCGGCTGCACTGAGGGCCTTATGCCCACGGCGGCGGCCACAGGCGACGACGAGACCAGTCGAGCAGCCCAACAGGAGCAGCGCGCCGCCTTCGCCCGCCTCGTCGCCGGCGATCGACCCCATGTGGTGCTCTCCTATTTCGCCCAGGCGGACGTTGCCCTGGCCGATCAGATTCGCCTGCCCTATCGCCGCACGATCACCCGCGACGGTATCTCCCTCGCCTGCCTGACCCCCACCCGCTTTATCAGCGAGATGGGAGCGGCACGGCCAACCACTGTCGGCAGCCAGCGCTTTCTGCGCGATGCCGGCCTGAACTAGAAAGGAGCTCCCGTGAGCACACCGGATTTGTCCGCGTTCAACTTCAGCTTCGACCCGACCCTCGACACCTGGGCCATCAGCGATGAGGCCGCCGAGCTGGACTCCTCCGAGATCTTTTTGCCCAACGTGGAAGGACGCACGGAGTTTCTGCCCCCCGATCCCGATCGCGTGCCCGTCATTGAGAACTCGGTGCGCACCGACGATCCCACCTATGCCGCCCGACCCGCCGAGGAGCGCACCCGCGAGCTTCTGTCCCAGATGCGCCCGCACCGCGCCACGCTGCTGGGCATCCTGGCCGCCTGCGAGACGCCGATGGCAACCAGTGCCATGAAGGAAACCGTCGAGCGCATCAGCGGACGGAAGTTCTCCGTGTACACGCCTTCCAACTTCTGCACCATGCTGGAAGTAGCCGGCGGCCTTGCGCGCGTAACCGATGCCGGCGAACCCTACACCGACGAAGTGCGAGCGCCCGAGCGAGTCGAAGTGGACGGCCGTGCCTTCTGGCGCCCCACCACCCCGCCGCCGGTGTACTGGCAGACCACCGAGGCCGGCGCGACGGTGCTTGCCGAGGACGATCCAGCAGCGCGCATCGAGCGCCTCTTCGCCAAGGAGCCCGAGTTCCTCCCCGTGTACAAGCGCATTCTGCTCATGGCCGACACCGACGAGGGCACGTCCATGGGGCTCATGTCCGTGGCCGTCGACACCGATCCGGCCATCGCCGAGAACCGTCGCTTCTACGTGCAGCATTTCGTGGAAAGCCTGGAGCGCGCCGGCGCCTTCGTTTGGGCCGACGGCGCCTGGCGCGCCACCGATGCGGGCCGCACGGCGCTAGCCGGCGCGCTGGCCGAGGTGATCGACGACTACGAAGTGCCAGCCGTTGACGACGTGACGTGCGCCAATGTACCCACTCTCACCGATGGCGTGAACTGGTAAGGAGGAGCCATGACTGAGGAAATTCTGGAAGAGACGGCTCTCGCGCCGTCCGAGCTGATCGAGCTGTTCAAGCACCGCAGCGCCACCTACGGGCTGCTCTCGCGGCTGTATGCCAAGGAAGTGGACGCCGAGCTGCTCGACGAGCTGCATGACACGCTATGGCCTGTCGAGACCGGCACCGATGCCGGCGACGAAGGCAACCGCCTCATCGCCACTTACCTGTCCGGTATCTGGGAGAACACCTTGACCGAGCTGGCCGCCGACTACATGCGTACCTTCTTCGGCCACGGCTATTCGGGCCACGCGGCGGCCTATCCCTTCGAAAGCGTGTACTCCAGCGAGAAGCGCCTGCTCATGCAGAGCGCCCGCGACGAGGTGCTCGCGCTGTACCGCGCCGCCGGGCTTTCCAAGCAGGAGAGCTGGAAGGAGGGCGAGGATCACATCGCCCTGGAGCTGGAGTACCTGCAGATTCTCTCCGACCGCACCGCAGAGGCGCTCTGTCAGGGCGATACCGATGCGGCCGCGTCATGGGTGCGCGCGCAGTACAACTTCCTCGACGTGCACCTGGACAGCTGGGCGCCGCTGCTCACCGCCGAGGTGAAGAAGTTCGCCAAGACCGATTTCTACCGGGGACTCGCCTTCCTCACGGAGGGCTTTCTAGAGACCGACCGCGAGGTGCTGGAAGAGCTGCTCGCGGAGGACTAGCGTTCGGGCCGGTCGCGTCCGTCGCGCCGGCCCTCTAAGTAGAGGAGAAGACATGGGAGACGAGAAGAAACGAGAAGGCGCGGGCATGTCCCGACGCACCTTCGCCCTGGGCGTGGGAGGAGCCGGCGTGCTTCTGGCCATGGGCGGCTTGAAGCTGGTGCCCGCGGAGGCCCAGGTGCGGCCGCCCGGAGGACAGGACGAGAATCGGCTTGTGGCGTCGTGCATTCGCTGCGAGCGCTGCGTGGAAGCCTGCCCGCGCGGCGCGCTGCGGCCGGCCCACATCGAGGACGGCATCGTCTCCGTGCGCACCCCCACGACGAACTTCAACGACGGCTGGTGCGACTTCTGCGCCGATGAGAACGACGGCGTGCCGCTGTGCGTGGCGGCCTGCCCCACCGAGGCGCTTGCGCTGCCCGCCGACGCGACCGCCGAAACCACCATCATCGGCAAGGCCGTGCTCATTCGCGAATGGTGCCTGGCCTGGGACAAGAACAACGGCTGCCGCTTCTGCTACGACGCGTGCCCCTACGAGGCCATCGAGCTGGACGAGAACGGCCGCCCCGTTGTCGTGCCCGACCACTGCAACGGGTGCGGCGCCTGCCAGAGCGTGTGCGTGTCCCAGAAAGAGGGCTCCTACACCACCGGCGCCACCTCGCGCGCCATCATCGTCGTTCCCGAGAGCGAGGCCTAAGGAGTCGTTATGAGTCAGAAACTTCGCATCATCATCCCTCTGGCCCTGCTGGGCATCGCCGGCGTGGCCTACGCCGCCCACATCAGCGCGGGCACCCTGTCGGCCTTCGGCTGGGAATCCATTTCACTTATCTGCCCGATTGGAGCCTTGGGCACCATGCTCGCCAGCAAGATGCTCGTGCCGCGGGCGGTCATCTCCATCGTGCTGGCCGTGGCCGCCATCCTGCTTTTGGGGCGCGCCTTCTGCGGGTGGCTCTGCCCCGTGCCCGTATGGAGCAAGCTGCGCGGCATCTTCAAGAAGGGCGGTGGGGAGGCCGCGCCCCTTTCCGCTGCCGAGAAGCGCGCCCTGAAGACCTCGTGCGCAGGCGGATGCTCCTCCTGCGCCGACCGCAAGCCGGCCGATTCGCGCCACATCATCCTGGGCGGCACCCTGCTTTCCGCGGCCATCTTCGGGTTCCCGGTGTTCTGCCTGGTGTGCCCCGTGGGCCTCTCGTTCGCCCTGGTGTTTCTGCTCATCGCGCTGTTCGGCGGCGGCGATGTCACCTGGTCGGTGCTCATCATCCCGGCGCTGATAGCCGCCGAGGTGATCTTCTTCCGTAAATGGTGCTCGCACCTGTGCCCCATCTCGTCGTTCATGAGCCTCATCGGTCGCGCCAACCGCACGTTCCAGCCGGCCATCGACGATGCGAAGTGCCTGGAGACTTCCCATGGTGCCACCTGCGGGCGTTGCGCCGAGGTGTGCGAGGTGGGCATCAACCCGCGCCATCCGGAGCTGGGCACTACCTTCAACGAGTGCACCCGCTGCCGCGCCTGCGCCGACGTGTGCCCCGGGCATGCCATCAGCTTCCCGCTTATCGCCCGCAAGACAGCCGGCGCCCCGGCGCTCGAGCCAACGCCGGCTGGGGCGAGCGGCGCACCGGCCATCGGGTCTGACCTCGACCTTGACGAGCCATCCGAGGCCCTCTCGTAACGCCCGCCTCCTCTCCTTGGGAAGAAGCTGGGCGCGGCGCCCGTGCAGGCAAGCCTTCCAACCCGCACGGCCATCGCACCGCAGCCCAGCCTCTCCCTGACCGGCCTTTCCCCTCCTCCTTCGATGCGGCACTCCTCATTTTCCCGAAGCTTCCCCTCTCCCTCCCCCCGCTTCGGCCCCCGCATCAGGCGCCTCCCCTTCCTACGCCCTGCGAAAGGCCGTTCAGGGGGAGCCCGGCAGTCTCGATTCCCCAATGTCCTCGAACTGCTGGGCTTCCCTTTCTACCATCTCATCCAGCGTGTTCGGAAGACTACCTATGACCCTATCGCCAACAGCAACTGAAGCGCTCTGCATCACGGGCGGTCCGCGCTCGGGCAAAACGGGCGCGCTCGTCGAACGTGCCGTAGCCTGGGCCGAAGCGATCCCTCCAGGCTCCGACGCTCAGCCGCCGTTCCTGTTCTTCTGTGCGTCGCCCGTTATCGTGGATGACGCCGTCGCGCGCCTTTCGCAGCGCGGACTAGCAGACGCGCCCGCAAAGCTTGCCGAGCTTGCCGAACCCGCCGTTTGTCAGCACGGCCCGTGCACGGGCCTGGTAACCACACCTTTCGACTACGCCTGCCGCATTCTGGCCGATCCTCGCGCTCAGCGGGCCACCGGTCGCGGCGGCCGCGTGCTCAGTCGCGCCGAGGAGACCGTTTTCTACGAGGATCTGAAAACCTGCGGCCTGAAACGGCGGCGCCTACGCGAGCTGTGGGCCTTTCTCCAGTGCGGCCTCGCGAACCTGAGCGACGACGATTCCGCCTGGATTCAGACCACCGAAGAGCAAGCCGTCCTCGACTTGGCCCGCGACATCCTCGTTTTCGAAGGCGCCATCCTGCCGGGCGAGGTGGTAAATCTGGCCGTGCGCGCTTTGGAAGTTGAACCGACGCTGCGCCAGCGCTTCGGCTCGCCCGTCGTGCTGGCCGACGATTACCTGCTCATGAGCCGCGCCTCCCAACGCCTCGTGAACCTGCTGGCCACGAGTAAGATCGCCGTGGCAGGAAGCGAGAAAGCCGCCCTTCCCGCCTTCGAGCCCTACCCCTGCGCCACGGGCTTCGAAGAATTCGAAGCGGCCCACGCCCCTCTTCAACGCGTGACGCTGGAGGCTCCCTTCCATGCCCTTGACCGCGCCTGGGAGACGGCTCCCGACCTCGCCGGCGAGATGGGCCTTATCGCCCGCACGATTGCCGAGGAGCTGGCCGGCGGCACGAGCCCCGGCGCCATTGCCGTTGTATGCGTGAACCGCACGTGGCGCGCGAACCTGCAACGGGCCCTCGCATCGGTGGGCATTCCCGCTGCGTCACTGGGACATGCGGCCCTCAAAGCCCCCAAGGGCGATCTTGTCCCCGCCAACGACGACGAGCGCGAGCGCGTTCTGAGGCAGCTTCGCGACGGCATCGTGCAACCAACCGGCTTGAGCGAATCCCGCGCCCGCGCTCGTGCCGATATGAGCGGCATTGCGTCCCACAACGAACCGTCGGCTTCCCCCTGCGGGGACTCCATCGCGTGGCGCCAGTGGCTCAGCTTCGACGACGCCCTCGGCCGCAGCGCCGCCGTCTCCGAGCTGCGGCGCGTCGCGCAACCCCGGGGCCTCAACCTCGCGGAAGCCCTCGCCGCATTGGATGCCAACGCCCTACCGGGACTCCCCGCCACAAGCCCCTTCGCCCAAAGCCTGCTCGCCCCCTATCGCGAGGCGCAGGGATTGCTTGCAGAGCGCAGAGAGAACGGCCAGCCACCAATCAGCACCTCGGCGGCGACCGCAGCCGACCTGGCACTAGAGAGCTCTTCCACGTCCAAGGCCGGTCCGGCCCTCTCTCCTGCCAGCCCTAACGAAGCGTGCGAAAACGACGAAGCAGCGACTCCGAAGTCTCCCGCACCGGCCGTCGCCATCGCCGCCCCCGAAGACCTCTTCGGCCGCACCTTCGACGTCGTCATCTTCGGCGGCTTCGTGAACGGCTTCATCCCCTCGCGCGATATGTGCGACCCCGGCGTCGTTGTCGGCGGCGCCCGCGCCCGCCAGGAAGCTGCCGACCGGGCTGCCATCGCGCTGGCTGAGCAACGCGCCACCCGACGACTCCTCTTCACCAGTTTCAAAAGCTGCGACTTGGAAACCGCCGAGCGCCTGCGCCTGCACATCCCCCGCATCCGCCTCCGCTCCGGCGTCCGCACCTGCGACATCCACCCCAGCGACTACCTGCAGGAACTAGGGCTCCGCTGAGTGATACATTCGTGTAGGTTGTCCTATCGGTAAACTTCGCGACGATGACCGACTTCGAGAGCAAGGACAACCAGCTCGTCATCCTTGATATCGCATAGAATCCGATAGTCCCCCACCCGGTATCGCCAAATGCCGGACTTGTCGCCCACAAGCCCCTTGCCGAAAGCGCGGGGGTCTTCGCACCCATCGAGGTGTTTCAGGAGCCATGAAACCAACACGCGCCGTACCCCGGGATCAAGCTTCGAAAGCTGTTTGTCAGCCTTTTTCGAGAAGAGAAGCCGCCACATCAGAGATACTTCTTCGCTATTTCGTCAGCGGTATAGGTAGTCGGATCGGCATCGAATTCGGCCTTGGCCGCATACCAATCACGCAAATCGAGCTCATCTTCAATATGCTCGAGCACGGCGGTGCGCACAAACTCCGAAGCCGTCATGCCGAAGGTCTTCGCATAGTCGTTGATAAGGGATTTCTCATCAGCCCCCATGCGGATGGTCATAGTAGAAGTTGCAGCCATGGCTTACTCCTTTTCGTTGATGTAAGACATTGTAACACAGATGACCATCACAACGCAAAGCAGCTCATCAGTTTAGATGCTTTCGTAAATCATGAGGCGAATGCCACTTCGACCCCGAAATGGCGCACCGCACTGCCAGTTGAAGGCCGAAATGGCCAGAAAGTGCCACTTCATAGCCGAAATGGCTTCCCCCCTCTTACCATTTCGGGGTCGAACTGGCATTTGCCACCAGATTCGTGAAAGCGATGTGACTTGCTGCTTCTTTTAGGTCGCCCCATCGGGCATGTCAGGTAAGCACGTTTTTCAGGGCCTCCTCGAAGGTTGCGTGCGAGGCGGCGGCGAGCAGGGCGTCCTTTTCGTTGCGGGAAAGTTGCTTGAAGACGTATTCCGCATGCATGGCGTCGTGTTTGGTGGGAAATTCGGCGTAGGCGAGCAGGCTCACGGGCAGCCGCGCACGGGTGTACTTCGCGCCCTTGCCGGCGTTGTGCACCGCCAGCCGCGCGTGCACGTCCACGGCATAGCCGGTGTACAACGACCCGTCGGCGCATTCCAACACGTACATATAGTGAGTAGTGGCCGCTGCCATAGCGGGCCTGTCCTAGTAATAGCGGTAGTACGCCGCGCAGCTGCCTTCGCTGGAGACCATGCAGGGACCGACGGGGTTCTCCGGCGTGCAGACCGTACGGAACAGCGGGCACTCGCTCGGCGCCATGATGCCGCGGAGCACGTCGCCGCAGCGGCAACCTTTGTGCTCGCGCACCTCTTCCACATCCGGTTGGAAGCGGCGCATGGCGTCGAAGTCGGCGAACTCCTCGCGGATGCGGTAGCCGCTGCCGGGAATCTCGCCCAAGCCGCGCCAGGTGGCGGAGCAGGTTTCGAAGACCTCGTCGATGGCGGCGAGCGCCACGGGGTTGCCCTCGGGCATGACGCCGCGGGCGTAGGCGATCTCGATCTCGGCGCGACCCTCGTGCAGCTGGCGCATGATCATGGCGATGCCCTGCAGCACGTCCACCGGCTCGAACCCGGTGATGACGCCGGGGATGCCGTACTTCTCGGCCAGGAAGCGGTAGGGCTCGGCGCCGATGATGGTGGACACATGCCCCGGCAGAATGAGCGCATCCAGCTTCAGCGCCGGATCATTGATGATGACCTCCAGCGCCCCGGGCATGTTCTTGTGGGCGCCGTACACGGTGAAGTTTGTGAGCCCCATGGCGCGCGCCCGCTTGATGGCCATAGCCACCAGCGGCGTGGTGGTTTCGAAGCCCACACCGACGAAGACGATCTGCCGCGTGGGGTTCTCCTGCGCCAGACGCAGGGCGTCCAGCGGCGAGTAAACGATCTCCACCGAGCGCCCCGCTGCCTGCTCGGCCAAAAGGCTGGACGTGGAGCCGGGCACGCGGGTCATATCGCCGAAGGTGGCGATGGTCACTTCCGGCACGCGGGCCAGCGCGATTACCTTGTCGATGTCGTGGTTGCTCGTCACGCACACCGGACATCCAGGGCCCGACGCCAGACGAACCCCCTCGGGCATAAGACCGCGAATGCCGTTGCGCGCAATGGCCACGGTGTGGGTGCCGCACACTTCCATCAGCGTAGCAGACTCCGGGGCCAGCGCTTGAATGGACTCAATGAGCCCCCGCGCCAACGCCGGATCCTTGAATGCCTTCAGTTCTTGCTGCATGGCGTCCATTCTTGCAACCACTCCTTCAAGGGTGTAGAATACGGACAAGCGGAATGCCCGTGGCACCGGGCACGACTGCTTCACATTACTCCTATTAATGTGATGAAGAGCCGTTCTTCCTATGCGAGGGGCGGCTTTTTCATTGCCGCCCGCTGCGACTACTGCCGCAAACGCGCGGTCAACTCAATCACCGCTACGATCACCAAACAAAACGTGAGGAGTTCCATCCAGCTTACGTACATAGCTGCTCCCTTCGACGAAAGAAGCAGTCCACTCGTCCGTGCGGTCAGTCTAGTGTAATACACGGGCGGATTCAACGGGCAAAATGCCCTAGGCAGAAACCGGTTCTGGCGCCTCTTCCAAATCGGCCAGCTCGGGGAATTGCTTCACCAGCTCGATGGTCTCCAGGGCGAACTGCTCGTCCACCACCTCGATGGCGAAGCCGGCGTGCACGAGCACGTAGTCGCCCACCTGCGCCTGGGGCGTCAGATCGACGGAAATCTCACGGGTCACGCCCAAAATGTCAACGGTGGCCAAGTTCCCCTCTTCCAGGGCCGCCACCTTCGCCGGAATTGCCAAGCACATACGCTGCTCCTTCGATTCGTCTCTCAATGCCCCATTGTCGCAGGTTCGCCCAAGGAAGTCGGCGAGGTTTCGAGAGGCGCCCTACTCGCCCGAACGAGCGGAAGCCACCACGGCTTGGCCCAGGCTGATGCAACCGTCGTTGGGAGGCAGATCGCGGTTGATGGCGACGGTGAAACCAGCAGCGGCCAAGTCAGCCAGCGCGTGCTCCACGAGGTAGCGGTTCATGAACACGCCGCCCGACAACGCCACCGTGGAAATATCGTACATGGCTCGCACCAACTCGGCGCTCATGACGATGGCGCCAACCATGGCATCGTGGAAGTGGCGGCTGATGACGGACGCCGGCACTCCCGCCGCCAGGTCGTCCAGCAACGCGTGGAAGGTGGGCTCGGCATCCAGGAGCAGCACCGAGGTGTCCTGCGCGGTACTCGTCTCGGTGGCGGTGTTCTTCTCGACGATGACGGCGTAGCGCTCCTTCGCCGCCAGCTCGTCCTCGCCTGCCACGCCCGCGGCCTCTTCGACAGCCGCAGCGCCGGCCACGTCGGCCCCGGCGGTTTCCATGGCCGCCTCCAGAAGGATGGCTCCCTCGCCCTCGTAGCTCGGCTCCGTGCAGATGCCGAGCAGCGCGCTGGCCGCATCGAACAGGCGCCCGACCGAGGACGTCATGGGCGTGTTCAACCCGCGCTCGATCATGGTGTCGCACACCTCGGCCTCATCGCCCAGAGGCGCCAAAGCCGCCGCAGCAGCAGGATGCTCCAACAGGTCGTAGGCCCACAGCACGCCATAGGCCATGCGCAGCGGATGCTTGATGGCCGCAGCCCCTCCGGGCATGGGCACGTAGGCGAAGTTCGCGAAACGCTCGAAGGCCTGGCGGTTCGCCAGCAGCACCTCGCCGCCCCAGATGGCGCCGTCAACCCCGTAGCCCGTGCCGTCGAAGGCGATGCCGCACACCGCATCGGTCAGTCCGTGCTCGGCCATGACCGACACAATGTGAGCGTGGTGATGCTGCACTTCGGTCACGGGAAGTCCCTGGTGATGGGCCCATTTGCTCGTGAGATACTCGGGATGCAAATCGCAGGCCACCGCCGCAGGCTCCATTTCGAAGAGGCTCTCAAAGCGATCCTTCGTGGCCAGCCACGCGTCGTAGGTCTCGGCGTTTTCCACGTCGCCGATGTGCTGGGACACGAAGCCATCGGTGCCGCGCAGCAGCGTGAAGGTATTCTTCTGCTCGGGGCCGGCGGCGAAGATGATGCCCTCGGCAGGCGCAACGCCCTCGGCCGCCACCGACACGGGTACGGGAGCATAGCCGCGTGCCCGCCGCAGGAACTGAATGGCGTACACGGGCTTTTCGTCGACCTCATCCACCTGGATCAGCCGCACGACGGAGTCGTCGAAGCGCGTGAGGATGGGACGATTGTTGCCCAAAAAGGCATCGGCGATGCCGGCCAGCTTTGCGCGCGCCTCTTCATCGGCGATACAGATGGGCTCGTCGTGTACGTTGCCCGAGGTCATCACAAGCAGCGGCACCAGGCGTCCCGGTTCGTCGCCCGCTTCGTCCACCGCCGGATTCGCCGCATACCATGCTTCAGCGAAATCGTGCATGAGCAAATGTTGCACCGGCGTGTAAGGCAGCATGACCCCCAATTCGGACAATCCATCGGCCAAGCCTGCGCCAATAGCCGCGCCAGGGCGTTTACGCAGCAGCACAATGGGTCGCGTCGACCCCGCCAGAACCGCCTCTTCCTCTTCGCTCGCCTCGCAAAGCGCCCGCACATCGCCCATTCCCTGGGCCATCACCGCCAGGGCCTTCCCATCGCGCCGCTTGCGCCGGCGCAGCTCGGCCACCGCTTCGGCGTTGTTGGCGTCACATACCAGATGGAAGCCCCCGAGCCCCTTCACAGCCAGGATTTTCCCCGCCATGAGCATTTCCACCGCCGCCGCAAAAATGGCGTCGGACTCCTCGCGGGTTTTCCCTAGCGAAATCGGCCCGTCCGCCCCAACACGCCACGTTACCGAAGGCCCGCACTCAAAGCAGGCATCGGGCTGGGCGTGGAAGCGGCGGTCGAGCGGATCGGCATATTCGGCGGCGCATTTCTTGCACATGGGGAACGCCGCCATGGAGGTGGCAGCACGGTCGTAGGGCAAGTGATCGATGATGGTGAAGCGTGGCCCGCAATTCGTGCAGTTGATAAACGGGTAACGGTAGCGACGGTCGTTCGGGTTGAACAGCTCGGCCACGCAGTCATCGCAGGTGGCAAGCTCGGGAGAGACAAGCGTGGTCTCTGTCACGTCCTCATCGTCGGAGAAGCGAATCTCGAAGCTGTCGAAATCCTCCAGAGGCACTTCTTTGATGTCGATCTCTTCCACCCGTGATGCCGCCGGCGCGTTATCGGAAAGCTCCATGATGAACTCGTCCACCAGCGGGCTCTCGCCCTCGGCATGAATATGCACGCCATCGGTGGCGTTCAGCACCCAGCCGTTGATGAGGTACTTCTTCGCCATCCGGTACACAAAGGGTCGAAAACCTACCCCCTGCACAATACCCTTCACATGAATATCGACCGCATCGATCATGAGTAAGCTCCCTTGCCTTGCGCTTTGCTTTGCCGCTTACGCCTCGTCCGTCTCGCCTTCGGGGACGGCAACCTCCACAGCCTCCACCTCGGCATCCTGGGGCGCATCGGCAAACTCGGCTTCCACGGCAGTCTCGCTGGCCTCGGCAGCTTCCACAACCACGGTGGCTTCGGCCAGCTCCTCGTCCTCAGCCATGGCAGCGGCCTCGGCCAACGCCCGATCGGTCAGGATGTCGGCAATCACATCATCGACTACCTGGGCCAACTGGCGCAGCGTTACGCCGGAGTTGTCCGGCAAATGCAGATGCACGCAGCGACGCCCGCGCTTGGCGAGCGTCGCCAAATCGCCAGCAGCCTGGGCCTTCGCCAGTTCGCCAAGGCTGGGTGCCGCAGCTTCCTCCGGCAGAGGAATGTCCTTCAATTCGTCAGCCGACAAAATGAGGAAGACGCCCATGTTCGGACCGCCCTTTTGCAGCTGTCCCGTGGAATGCAGGTAGCGCGGCCCCACCTCCAAGCACGACACGCAGCCGAAGGATTCGGCTACCCCGTGGCGAATCTGCTCGATGGCCTCGCGCCGCCCCTCTCCCGTAAACGGAAGAAACGCGTTCAGCGCAAAGAAGTCGCCCGGCTGAATGGAAGACAGCAGCGCATACAGCGTCTCGTGCAAGTCCTCGCAGCCCTCGAACATGGGGGCGAAGGAGACTTCTACACGGCCCATGTCCACCTCGTCGGTGAACACCTCAGTGAAATCGGGCTCCGGCTGGCCGTTCTTCAGAATATCGAGCACCTCAGCTTTGGCGGAGGCAACGTCGGGCTGGTCGAAGGGGCACACCTGCATGAGATAGCCGCACATGGCGATGGCGTATTCCCACATGACGAAATGCTCAGCCAGCTCTTCCACAGTGTCGATGCGGTAGTTCAGCCGCGGAATAGCGTTATCGATGTAGGCGAGGCTCATCTCGAAATTGCGGCGCTCGTCCCACAGGTCGGTTTGGGTCTGGTACATGATGATGGACCTGTCGCCCGGATCCTCCGTAAGCAGCAGCGAGTCGATCTCGATGTTCGGCAGGATGCCCTCGCCGTTCTTCCCCAGCGATTCGGCCACCAACTGCTCGATCCACAGACCCAGTACGCGCCCGCGCTTGGGAGTGAGGAACGAGAACTTGTTGCGACCCTTCAGGTAGTTGTCGTAGAGGAATGCCGCCAGGTTGATGGCCGGGTTATCGATGGCGTCCTCCGAACAGGCCTCCTCGGCCGCGCGAGCGTGGGCCATGAACGCTTCCATGTCGATACCTGTGAGCGCCGCCGGCACCAACCCGAACACGGAGAGCGCAGAGAACCGGCCGCCCACCGTGGGCTCGCCGGAAAACACCGCACGCCAGCCTTCCTCGCGTGCCTGCCGATCTAAATCGCTACCCGGGTCGGTGATGGCGACCAGGTGCTTCACCACATGATCGCCCAACTCCTTCTCGAAGGAGGCCCGCACCGCCTCTAGCAGCATGCGCGGCTCAATGGTGCCGCCGCTTTTCGAGGAGATGATGACCAGCGTGCGATGGGGATCGCAGATGGTGAGCATCTCGCGCACGCGCACGGGCGAGTCGGAGTCCAACGTGCGGAACTTCACGCGGTTGGAATCGTGCTTGTTGTACTTCGTGATGGTCATGGGCGCCTGAGTGGAGCCGCCCTGACCGATAAGCAGAATCGTATCGAGACCCGCTTCCACCACTTCGTCGGCAAAAGACTGGATGGCGTCCATATCGCACAGCGGGCTCGTGGCCAGATCGACCCATCCCATGTAGTCGCTCGCGCAAGCTTGCGCCTCGGGGGAGAAATCGTACAGCGTGGCGTCCTTGGCGTGAATGCGGCTTGCTGCACGAGCTTTCACCAGGGTCTTTGCCGCCGGATACAGCTTCTCAACGTCAACGGAGAGCATGGCGCTCCTCTTCTCTCTGGGCAATTTCCGCCAGCCAGCAGAATTGCAAACGAGCCCCGTACGCGCTGCACTGGGGCTCCTCCTCGTTAATCTAGTGGAAATATTCTAGCAAACGCCACCAAAACGCGCCCACATCCCCACAACCCTATGGCGGTTCTGTGAACGAAACGAGCCCCTGGGCGGGGCTCGTCAGCGCATCATTCAGAGCGAAGCGTCCTACAGGTTCAGCGCCTTTTTCAGGGAGCTGACGCGGCGGCGCGAAACGGGAATCTTCTCCTCCACGCCGTTCAAGGTCAGCAGCAGCGTACCGCCGGAAACGGATTCGATCTCCTCCACCATGGACAGGTTCACCAAATAGCCGCGGTGCACGCGGAAGAACCCGTGGCCGTCGAGGCGCTTCTCCAGCTGGGCCAGGCTCACTGTGGAGAAGTAGCGGTCAGTATCGGTCTGCAGGTAAGCGTAGTCGTCGCGGGCCATGACGAAGCGGATCTTATCGATGCCGATGAGGATCTTCTTGCCGCCCTTTTCCACGGGGATGCGCTCGGACTTGTGAGCCTGCAGGTGCAGGGCCACCTGCTCGCGCACGCGGGCGATGGCCTGGGCCAGACGCTCAGTCTCCACCGGCTTGACCAGATAGTCGATGGCGCTGACCTTGAAGGCGTCTAGCGCGTGCTCGGAATAGGCGGTCACGAACACCACCGCCGGGGGGAACTTGAGGTGCTGCAGGGCCTCGGCCAGCTGAAGGCCGGTAGCCTCGGGCATGTTCACATCCATGAACATAACGTCGCAGGGATACTCTTTCAGCTTCTCGATAGCCTCGCGCACGTTGGCAGCTTCGGCTGTCACTTCAACTCCGCCGACCTCATCGAGAAGAAAGCGCAGTTCAGAACGGGCAGGCGCCTCGTCGTCAACGATAATTGCGTTAAGCACGTCGTCCTCCAAAAGAAATCTCTGATTGCATTCATACTATTCTATAGCACAGCTGACGCCCCGTCATGCCCGATCATGAGGAAATCACGGGTTAATTCCAGATGAGAGCATTGAAATTATCGATACCCTCATCGCTCCCGTCGCTCAATCGCAAAATGGCCCCGCAGATGCGGGGCCATTGCAGACATACGCTGTAAGCTGTACTCAATTACTGAATCTCTAGCCCCTGCAGCTCGGCCAGAGCTAGGACGTAGATCTTGAAGGAGGTCTTCAGCAGGTCTTCGGAGACGCCCTCGTCGGGGCCGTGCTCGCCGCCGACCCAGTCGGGGTTCTCGATCCAGGGCATGTTCACTCCGAAGGAGGCGCCCTTCTTGAATTCGCGGGCGTAGGTGCCACCGCCGATGGTGAAGGGCTTGTGCTCGGTGTCGCCGGTTACGAACTGGAAGGCATCCTGCAGCACCTGAATCTCCGGGTCATCGGGCTTCACGAGGAAGGGCACCATGAGCAGGGTGTTCTCGAAAGTGGCGCCAATGTTGTCGGTCAGCTTCGTGAGCGCGGCGGTGATCTCCTCGGCTGTGATGGACGTGGGCCAGCGGCTGTCCATGGTCTGCACGAGACGATCGCCTTCCTTGCGGATGGTGCCACCTACCACCGTCAGCGGCCCGAAGTACTCGTCAGCCGTGGCGATGCCCACGCCAGCACCGGTCGTATCGGACACGAGGCTCTGCACCAGCTCGAGGAACTCGCGCTCCTGCTGGTTGCACAAGCCGTTTTCCAGCAGGTAGTTCGCCAGCAGCATGATGGCGGAGATGCCGCGCTCGGGCCAGGCGGCGTGAGCATTCACGCCCGCAGCATCGATGCGCGCGGTGCCGTCGCCGGCGTCGGCTACCGTGATGCGCTCGGCGCCGGGCAGCGCGGAGGCATCGGCGCGCACGACAGCCCACGCCTCGCCGGGCACGGCGTTGGTCACCACACCGCCAGAGATATCCAGAATCACCGGATCGGCGATAGGAGCGCTCGTGATGCAGCCGTCATAGCCGCCCTTCTCGCCATAGCACACCGGGAAGTCGGCGTCGGGCGTGAACAAGAAGGCCGGGCTCTCGTACTTCTCGAGATACCACGTCACGTCGGCCATGCCCGTTTCCTCATTGGCACCGAAGATGAAGCGCATGGAATAGGGGCGCTCCACATCAAGGTCACTCAAGCACTTCACGGCATGCAGAGCCACCACCGAGGGGCCCTTGTCGTCCAGGCAGCCACGGCCCATAAGGTAACCGTCCTTCTCGGTCACCTTGAAAGGCTCAAACGACCAGCCAGGACCGGCGGGCACGACGTCCACGTGGCCGATGATGCCCAGCTGCTTCTCGGTTTTGCCGGCAAGATCCGCAAACCCGATATGCCCCTCGCAGTTCGTGACGGTCATGCCCATACCCTCGGCGATTTCCAGCGCCGCATCCAGCGCAGCAGCCGGCCCAGGCCCGTACGGCGCGCCCGGCGCGGCAGCGGCCAGATCCTCCGTCGAGGGGATTTCCACGAGCTTGGCGATATCGGCCACAATCGCGTCGCGATGTTCATCCCAATAAGCCTCGGCAGCAGCGACAATTTCCTTGCGGTCCATAGACGTTCCTTTCATATATATTGTCCCCTGAAGCGCGGCACACCATAGCATGGCGCTTCTACCTTCTTCGAGCAAAAACGTATTCCACACATCTCGCGCCGGCACGTTCCCGGCTACTCTCCGTTGCCATTATGGCCCTTCCGCGAAATCAGCGCAGGCCGTTCCGTCATTTGTTGCAGGGCCGTTAGGGAGGGCGCTTCATCACTTGCGAAAACCAAGCGAGGTTTTATGCGATAATGCGCCATTATGAATACCGCATCGCAGACAAACGAGAGGGGCAATCGTCGTGCGCTTTTTATCGGAGGCGTCGGCTATGGCATTGTCTGCGGCCTTACCTTCCCTTTAATGATCTCCAACACCTTTTTAAGAGAAATGAGCCTCTCTCATGGAGCAGGTGATTCCTTCGGGGCCTTGTTCTTTCTCGCTTACGCCGCCGCAATGCTCGTCCTTGCTCTTTGGCACCTCATCAGCCATCGCCCACTGCCCAGTTCCTCACTAGCCGTAGCACTTGGCGCGGTGTTTCTGGGGAACGTGCTGATGCTGCTGCACAACCTTTCCGTCATCGAAGGGGGCTGGCCCTATGCCATTGTCACAGGCCTCAGTATCGGCTTCGGACTGGCCACCGCCGAACTCGGATGGATGGAGAAACTGGTATCCGCGGGAAAGGATGACACCGTCCTTTTACCCCGTATGGTCTCACTTGCCTATCTAGTAGGCGGAGTGGCAGCGGCCTTCATCTTCTTCGCCATAGGACCGGTCGAGCTGACGTTCGCACTTCTCATCATTCTTCTCTCGGGGATGCTCTTAATGCGCATGCCGAAAGCCATCGCGCCGATCCAAAATATCGCTCCATCGCGCTCTGACAATATAACCCTTGTCAAGGCCATCTCATACCTAGCCGTGTTCTCATTCGTTTTTGGTGCGGCGAGTCAGATGGTGGAAACTTCGAGCCACAGTGGCATCATCACCATCGAGTTTCAGGCCACAATCAGCATCATTGGAGCAGCACTTATTTTTCTCGCGGCCTCATTGAGTCGCAAACACATCGTTCCAATTTCGGATCCCTACGGTCTACTCTTTCCCATCGTCGCAGGCGCCCTGGTCGCTCTACCATTTATCGCTACACCTTGGGTTCATGGCATCGCCTCAATCCTTATCTTCGCAGCATTCTATCTGTCGGGCATGAACGTGCGAATCATCGTGAGCCAGCTGAGCCGCGGAGACCACCTGTTGCTATGGGTCTACCTAGGCTGCGCCTTGGGCATCGGAAGCCTCTTGGTTATCGTCGGCGTAGCATTTGGCGCCACCGTTCTCTCTCACGGAAGCCCCGAAACAGCCCTTGCACTCGTCTCGCTCATCTCACTGTTCATTCTCGCGCTAAACCCCATTCTCGCTCATCGCATCGAAAAGCGAGCTTCCCTTGTCGCTAGCCCTAACGACTCCGCAACGCCAGACACCTCGAGCACGCAAGCCCCGGAAGATTCCGTGGAGAGCTTTGCTCGCAAGCACTCCCTGACAGCCCGCGAAAGCGAAGTGCTTCTGCTGCTTTGCCAAGGGCGCACGCGCACATACATCGCCGATGAGCTAGGGCTGTCGCCCAACACAATCAAAGGCTACATACGCAGCATCTACCAAAAAAGTGGGTCGGTGGATAAGCAGGACCTTCTCGATCGGGTTGAGCTTTTCCGAAACCGCCAGTAAGTCCTTCCGGCTCGCCCCTCCAAAATGGAGGGGTTCAATTCGGGGCAGTGAAAAACGCAGCCACCACCCTTTTTGGCGCTAACGAAACTTTGCAGCTTCCCTCATGATGCAATTCGTCCGGGCAGGAGGGCCCGGTTCTCTTCGACAAAGGGAGGAAGCAATGACCAAAATGAATGACCGCCTCGAAATGCCGGGTACCGTGTCGCGCCGCTCGTTTCTACTCGGCCTGAGCGCCACCGCAGCCGTGGTAGCCGGCAGCAGCTTGACTGGCTGCGCGCCGCAAAGCCCCGCACCTGCAGCATCGGTGCCGCAGGGAGACGGCACCGAGAATTTGGCCGGAACGGGAGATTCGATCGAGCTTTTGACCGACACGGTTCAGGATGCCTTAGCGAAGCCCGCAAAGAACCAGGAATCGAAAGAGGCCGACATCGTTGTCATCGGCAGCGGCATCGCTGGCATGAGCTGCGCGGTGGAGGCGTCGCTTGCCGGAGCAAAGGTCGTTATCCTTGAGAAGAACTCGTCGATGACTGGGGGCGACTCTTCCATCTGCACCGGCAACTTCTACTGCTGCGGGTCGGAGAAACAGGACAGCATGGGCTACACCGAGTACGGAACGCCCGAGGAGATCGCCCAGTTCCTCTTCGATCAGTCCGACGGCGACGCAAACATGGACATCTGCCGCCTGGTGGCAGACAACGGTGGTGCGGCCATGGATTGGCTCGTAGGCTTCGGATGCGATTTCGACAAGAAAACGGGCGACGGCGTGTCTGATCGCTCCATGGTTTCCACCAACGGCGGTAAGGGCATCATCGACACCTTGATCGGCGTAGCCGAGTCTAACGGCGCCGAACTGATGATGGATACCCGCGCCCTGCAAATCATCATGGAAGGCGGCAAGGCCACCGGCGTCATCGCTCGTTCGGGCGACACTGACTACACGATTTCCGCCAAGGCAGTCATGCTGGCCTGCGGCGGCTTCGATGGCGCAGACTGGTCGAAGCAGCTGTATGCTCCAGGCACTGTCGGCTGGCACACCTTCTCCACCCCCACGAATACCGGCGACGGCATTGAGCTAGCGCGGGAAGCCGGAGCACTCACGCTGCTGAAGGGCGGCCTCTCGCAGATCCACTTGGTGGGCCGTGACCCGCTGCCGCTCAACGACGAGCTGTCGAAGCTACGCATGGTGAACACCGGCGTCTTCGTGACTGATCTGGGCTATCGCTGCGCCAACGAATCCATGACAAGTCAGTTCGACTACTTCGTGCCCTTCGTGCAGAGCGGCCGCAAAGAATTCACCATTATCTGCGACTCCCAGCAACCGGCCGACCGGATGGATCTCATCAAGAAGGCCGTCGAGAAGGGCGTGGCGAGCGAAGCCGATACCATCGAGGAGCTGGCAGAGGCCGCAGGCCTTCCGCAATACCCCCTCGCAAAAACTATCGAGCACTACAACGAGCTGTGCGCCGCCGGCGAAGACCCCGACTTCCATAAGAAGCCCGAGGATTTGCAGGCCCTCACTCAAGCGCCGTTCTACGCCATCCAGATCACGCCGAACACCAACGACTCCTTCGGGCAGCTGGCTATCAGCACGAAGGCCGAGGTGCTCGACGAGAGCCGTCAGCCCGTTCCCGGCCTGTATGCCGGCGGCACCATCGCAAATGCGGAGCTGTTCTATATGCGCTATGCCGTCAGCGGCGCCTCTATGTGCATGGGCACCGTAACGGGCCGCATCGCCGCTCAGGAAGCTATGAAATACTACGGCGCTTAGGCTAATCCGAACGCAAATACTTTCGCGCCAGCCCTCCCTTTTTGGCCCCGACTGTCTCTGACATCGGGGCCAAACCCTTTCCTAACCCGTTTTAGGACGGCAACAACCACAAGCGCCCAACCCTGCCCCTACCTCTTCCGGGCACAACGACAAAGAGCACAGCGATGTCACGACACGGCATGGGTTCGCGTATAATGCACCTGCAGGGCAAGCAAACGCAAGGGAACTTTCACGCCGAAAAGCAGCAACGCGTCATCCGTTGCGCCGCAGCCCCTCGAAAACGAAAAGCAGACCAAGCCTCAGCAAGGCCGCTCTGCGAAGCATAACGAAAGAGGAGTGGGTCGCCATGGAAAACGCCGACAGCAAGCCGAAGCCCTGGTTCAAGCGTCTGTCGCTCACCACCTGGATCTTTATCGCGCTCATCCTGGGCGTGCTGGCGGGTCTCGCGCTGCAAGGCGCGCCGGAGATCGCCGACACCTACATCAAGCCCTTCGGCACCATCTTCCTGAACCTTATCAAGATGATCGTCGTGCCGCTGGTGCTGTTCTCCATCATCGCTGGCGTCGTGTCGCTGGATGACGTGAAGAAGGTTGGCGCCATCGGCGGCAAGACCGTGCTGTTCTACCTGGCCACCACTGCCTGCGCCGTCACGCTGGGACTCATCTTCGCCAACGTCATGAATGTGGGAGCCGGCTACACCATGCCCTCGGGCGAACTTTCCTACGAGGCCACCGAGCCGCCGTCGCTCATCGACACCATCGTGAACATGTTCCCGAGCAACTTCTTCCAGCCCATGGCCGACGCCACTATGCTGCAGGTCATCGTCATCGCCGTGGTGTTCGGCTTCGGCATGATCGCCGCTGGGAAGAAAGCCAAGCCGGTCATCGACATTTGCAACGCCATGTCGGACGTGTGCATCGCCATCATGCGCGGCATCATCCTGGTGGCGCCCTTCGGCGTGTTCGGACTCATCTGCCCCGTTATCGCCAGCAACGGCATCGATGTGCTGCGGCCTCTTCTGTGGCTCATCGTGGTAGCTTACGTGGCCATGATCGTGCAGATTCTCCTGGTGTACTCGGGCATCATCAAAATCTTCGCCCGCATGAACCCGCTTAAGTTCCTGAAGGGCGAAATGCCGGTGATGGGCTTCGCGTTCGCATCAGCCTCGTCGGTGGGCACGCTGCCCATCAACATGGAATGCACCGAGAAAATGGGCGTGTCGAAGGAGGTCACGTCCTTCGTGCTGCCGCTCGGCGCCACCATCAATATGGACGGCACTGCCATCTACCAGGGCGTCTGCGCCATCTTCATCGCCCAGGTGTTCGGCATCGACCTTTCGATCGGCCAGCAGCTGACCATCGTGATGACCGCCGTGCTCGCTTCCATCGGCACCGCCGGCGTGCCCGGGTCCGGCATGATCATGCTGGCCATGGTGCTGCAGTCGGTGGGCCTGCCCGTAGAGGGCGTGGCTCTCGTAGCCGGCGTCGACCGCATCCTGGACATGATGCGCACCACCGTGAACGTCACCGGCGACGCCGCCGTGGCCACTTGCGTGGATGCCATGCAGAAGCGCGCCGCCGCCCGCCGCGCCCGCAAGGCCGAGAAGCTGGCGAAAGCGGCGTAGAACTTTCGTGCCGGGCTGGTATAGGTCGCCTCATTCAAACGTCCCATAAGCTGCCTCAAGATCGCACAGGTTAAGGCTTCGCAACCGTTGCCGGGCGCTCTCCTTGCACGGGAGCGGGCGGCCTATACTTTCGACATTGTTTCTTATGTGCTGGCGATGTCTATGGGAGGCGACTTCTGTCATGAGCTTAGAAGAAGCGCTGGAAAAGCGCGACGAGCTGGATGAGGACTTCGGATCTGATCTCGCGGACGCTTCTCCCCAAGAGCGCAAGCAGGCCCTCGAGGCCGACGAGAAGCGCGAGCAGGCCAAACAGGCGTTTCTCGACGCGCTGGAAAAGGATCCCTCCCTCATGATGACCACGGCCGGCAGCTCCTTCGAGGGCTGGCGCGTGACGGAGTACCGGGGCACGCTGTCCACCGACGCCGTCGTGGGCGCGGGCCTTCCCGCCGAGGCGGACGCCATCGTCTCCGACCTCACCGACCAGCGTTCCCTTCTGCTCGGCAGCAAGATGGAACGGGCCAAGAGGATCGCCTGGAACGAGCTTTTGTTCCGCGCCCACGAAGCCGGGGCCAACGGCATTTTGGCCATACGCTACGACGTGTACATGCTGCCGAAAGGACTTTTCGGCGCCTCGGTCACTGGCACGGCGGTAGCCATCGAGCAGCTAAACCAGCTAAATCAAACCCTGAGCCAAGACCTCTTCGGCGCCACCGTCACCGGCACCGCCGTGAAGGTAGAAAGGGCATAAACGATCTTCTAAAACCCTCTTGCGTGATAGCGGGCGATTTGCGAGCGGAGGGCCCGATGGCGCGGCATGTCGCACTCGGAGAGGTAGCGCGTTCTCTTTCCCGCCTTCCGCGAGGCCGGCACGATGATCGCCTGGAATTCCGTCGGGCTCTGCAGCTGCGCGTTGGTGAGCGTAGCCACGTCGTAGCCTTCTGCTCGCAAGGCATCCCGGCGACGAGAATCGGTTGTTCGCGCTTCGGCGTCACCATGGGTTGCACCATCGTATTCCACGACAACATTCGAATCTTTGAACTTAAGGTCGCAGACGACTTTCTTCTGGCGCGCAATCGTTGCCGCCTCGGGACTGAGCGTCACAACTTCATTCAGAAGCGCCTCCTTCGCGCCGAGACCTCCATAGTGGCGCGGGAGAAGAGCGAGGAGCGCCAGCTCAGTTTCCTTCACCGACGCGGATTTATCGCAAAGATGCCGCGTCACCCGCCGGGCCTTATTGGTACCGCCTCGGCCCTGGTAGCGATCAGCGTAAGCCGCGAGGAGCGTTTGCGACGTGACGGGCGCCCGCACGTAGACGACTTCTCCATCGGGGCGAAACTCGGCATCCAGAGGATACCCACCCGTCAATTCCATACCGCAGGCGCACAGTGCCCCTTCTTCTAGGACGCTCGCCATCTGCACAAACGTGAGCTCGGGCGAAGCAACATACAAGCCTTCTGCCACTTTCACAAACGATCGCCGAGGCAGCGCGCAACTCACTTGGTGGAAGTGGATATTTTTCTCCGAACAGCGCCTGCCCTTCACGTACGGAACGCAAACGTACAGACAGCCATCAGCTCCAGTGCCAATACCAGCGCGCACCAACAGCTGTCGCACGCTCTGGCCATTGGCATTGAGTATTTGCCGAACTTCGCGCTTCGAACCGGCGGCATTCTTGATTATTGAAACCGTCGGCAACGAAAACGACGGCATTCGATCGCGTGCGAAGCACTTTCCCGAATGAAACAGCCCCAAAGGGATGGCATTCATCTTGGACCACCAAATCCAGAACAACCATGCGCTGATATGTGAGAGATAGATATTCATAGGCGATGTTTATAACATAGCACACATTGAATGCCATTGCCTGCTTGCAAGATCGTAAATGTCACACATCTCGAACCTTGCTCAACTTCGTCCTAACTTCTCTCTCGGAGATACGGTGACACGACAAGGGCCTTCTACGCACGTTTTTTGACTTATACAGGCATTCTTAAATCACCAAAACACCCGGAGGCTTAACCATGAATGAAGGTTGGCGTATTACCCCAGGTCACCGGAGCTTCAATCGAGCAAACTGCACTATGCGGAATCTTAGCGAGAATCAAAATGCCTGTATAAGTCGAAAAATGTGCGCCAGAGAAGGCGTTTTTGTCACCAGGAAGGGTGAGTGCGATCTCGAACACCAAGCCCCCCGCTCAGGGAGTGCCTATATAAGTTGGGATAGGTGTTGGCGCCCCCGGTTTGCGTCACCAGCAAGCCGCGGAAGGCTGAGAAGCAGTCGAAAACGGCATAGGGGGCACAATAGGCGACGACAATCGCGCAAAAGCGCCCGGGTCTTGGCTGCCCGGGCGCTTGCTGTGAAAGGGGTATGCGGATTAAGCGATGGGGTCCTCGCCGAGGTCGCCGTTCGAAAGGGTATCCAGATCCTGCAAGGTCTCCTTCGGATCGGAGCCGGCCGTGAGGAAGCTGGGGTCGTCCAGGTTCAGGCCGTCCAAGTCCATGGGGCCTTCCACTCGGCAGGTGTAATCACCCTCGGCGTCCAGGTCGATCAGCACGTGGCTGCGGTCGCGCAGCTCGCCGGAGATGACCTTCTCGGCGATGCGGTCGACCACCTCGCGCTGGATGAGACGCTTCAGCGGGCGGGCGCCGTACACCGGATCGTAGCCGTCGATGGCCAAGTGCTCCATGGCCGCCGGCGTCACGTCCAAGGTGATGTGACGGGCCTGCAGGCGGTCGCGCACCTGCTCGAGCTGCAAATCCACGATGGGCTCGATAGCCGAGATGGACAGCTCGTTGAAGGTGATCACGTCGTCGATACGATTCAGGAACTCGGGGCGGAACGTCGTGGAAAGGGCGTCCTGGATCTTGTTCGTGAACTCCTGCATGCGCTTGGCGGCCTGCTCAGGCGTCATGGACATCATCTTCTCGGCCATCTCGCCCATGGTCTCGCCACCGGTGGCCTGAGCCTCGTCGTAGGCACGACCCTCGGCCGCATGCTCGCGGATGATCTGCGAACCCACGTTGGAGGTCATGATGATGATGCAGTTCTTGAAGTTCACCACGCGACCCTGGCCGTCGGTGAGGCGTCCGTCATCGAGCACCTGCAGCAGGATGTTGAACACGTCGGGATGGGCCTTTTCCATCTCATCGAGCAGCACCACGCAGTAGGGGTTGCGGCGCACGGCCTCGGTCAGCTGGCCGCCCTCGTCGTAGCCCACGTATCCCGGAGGCGCTCCGATCAGACGCTGCACGGAGAACTTCTCCATGTACTCGGACATGTCGATGCGCACCATGGCCTTCTCGGAATCGAACAGGTACTCGGCCAGCGTCTTGGCCAGCTCGGTCTTGCCCACGCCGGTGGGGCCGAGGAACAGGAAAGAGCCAATGGGACGGTTCGGGTCGGAAAGTCCCGCACGGTTGCGGCGGATGGCACCGGCCACCACACCCACAGCCTCGTCCTGGCCGATGACGCGGCCCTTCAACACTTCCTCCAGGTCGACGAGCTTTTCCATCTCGCCCTGCATCATCTTGGCCACGGGGATGCCCGTCCAGGCGGCCACAACGGAGGCGATCTCCTCTTCGGAAACCTCTTCCTTCAGGATGGCGCCGTCCTGCTGCTTCATCTTCACGGCTTCCTCGGCCACGTGCAGCTGCTGCTGCAGCTGAGGAATGCGCGAGTAGCGAATCTCGGAGGCGAGCTGCAGGTTGCCCTCGCGGGTGGCGCGCTCCTCATCGAGCTGAGCGCTTTCGAGCTCGGCCTTGAGGTTCTGCACGCCAACGATGGCGTCCTTCTCGTTCTGCCACTCGGCCTTCTGGGAATCGAGAGATTCCTGGGCGGCCGCGATGTCGTGGCGCAGCTTCTCCAGGCGCTCCTGGGAGGCCATGTCGGTCTCCTTCATGAGGGCCTGCTCCTCGATCTGCATCTGGATGAGCTTGCGCTCGGCGGCGTCCACCTCTTCCGGCATGGAGTCGATCTCGATGCGCAGGCGGCTGGCCGCTTCGTCCATGAGGTCGATGGCCTTGTCGGGCAGGAAGCGATCGGTGATGTAGCGGTCGGACAGCTCCGCCGCGCTCACGATGGCGCCGTCGGTGATGCGCACGCCGTGATGGATCTCGTACTTCTCCTTCAGGCCGCGCAGGATGGCGATGGTGTCCTCCACCGTGGGCTCGCTCACCAGCACCGTTTGGAAGCGGCGCTCCAGGGCGGCATCCTTCTCGATGTATTTGCGATACTCGTCCAGGGTGGTAGCACCGATGGCGCGCAGCTCGCCGCGAGCCAGAGCCGGCTTCAGCATGTTGCCCGCGTCCAGCGACGAATCGCCGCCAGCGCCGGCGCCCACGATAGTGTGCAGCTCGTCGATGAACAGGATGATGTTGCCGTCAGCCTCCTTCACCTCACGCAGCACGTTCTTCAAACGGTCCTCGAACTCGCCGCGGTACTTCGCGCCGGCCATCATGGCGCCCAGATCGAGCGAGACGATCTCGCGATCCTTCAGCGACGAGGGCACGTCGCCGGCCACGATGCGCTGGGCCAGACCCTCGACGATGGCCGTCTTGCCAGTGCCAGGCTCGCCGATGAGCACCGGGTTGTTCTTCGTACGGCGCGACAGCACCTGAATGGTGCGGCGGATCTCCTCGTTACGGCCGATAACCGGATCGAGCTTGCCCTCGCGGGCCTGCTGGGTGAGGTTCTGGCCGTACTGCTCCAGCGCTTCGAACTGGGTCTTGTCGGTCTGCGAGGTCACGCGGGTGTCGCCGCGCAGGCTCTCGTAGGCCGCCTCGATGTTCTTGCGGGTGACGCCCGCCGTCGTGAGGATGCGGCCCGCGGCGCCCTTGTCCTCGGACAGGGCAATGAGCAGGTGCTCGCTCGTCGCGTAGCTGTCACCGAGCTTCTCGGCGATCTTCACCGAGTTGTCGATGACCTTGATAAGGTCCTGGCCAGGGATGGCCATGGGAGTGGCGCCGGTCTGCTTGGGCATCTTGGCAATCTCGTCGGCCACGTTCTGGGACAGCCAGACCGGGTCGGCGCCGATGCGCTTCACGATAGCGGCGAGGTTGTTCTCGTCGGAATCGAGCAGCGCCTTCAGCAAGTGAATGGGCTCGATAACGGCGGCATCGGCCTCACCAGCAACGCCCATCGCGTTCTGGAAAGCCTCTTGCGCCGTCACCGCCAATTTATCTAGTCTCATGTACGTTCTCCTTTTTATTGTTGAAACTCCCGGGGGCGGGCTGCGGGGTACCGCTCAGTCGCTCAGACAGTCCTCGCTGGTATCGAAGGCGTCAAGGCTACTGCTCCCCTTCGCTTACCGCCTTCGATACCATCTGCGGAACTCGCTTGGTGAGCGGCACCCCGCAGCTCGCGCCGGACAGGTCAGGGGAGCCGTCGCGTCGGCGTTACGCGGACGATGGCGCCGACGGGGGTGCGGTTCTCAAGTTCGCGAACGCGATCGGCAAGGCGGCGCACCCGCGCGTGCAGGTCTTCCACTTCTTCCTCGCGCTCATCCAGCCGGCTCTGCAGATCAAGGATGCGCGTGACGCCGGCGAGGTTGATGCCCTCGCTCGTCAGCTCGTTGATCAGGTTGAGCCGATCGATATCGGCCTGGGAGTACATGCGCGTGTTGCCACTGGTTCGCCGCGGCGTGACCAGACCCTTCTGCTCGTAGGAGCGCAGAGTCTGCGGGTGCACGCCCGCCAGTTCCGCGGCAATGCTAATCATGTACAGCGGCCGGTTCTTGTCGTCTAGGCCCATGGGCGCTTCTCCTCTCCCGTCGCGGCGAGGAAGTCCTCCATGGCTTTTTTCTGCTCGTCGTTCATGTCGGTGGGCACTTCGACGCGAATCTGAATCTTCAAGTTGCCGAACTGCCCCTTGTTCTTCAGATCGGGCGCTCCTTTGCCTTTAATGGTAAGCACCTTGCCGTCTTGCGTGCCAGCGGGCACCTTCACCTTGATCTTTTTGCCGTCGGGCGTGGGCACCACGATGGAAGCGCCGAGCGCCGCCTCCGCCACATTTATCGGCAAATCAACCGTCACATCGGCCTTATCGCGACCGAAGTAGGGATGCGCGTCAATCTTAGTGGTGATGAGCAAGTCGCCCGCCGCACCACCGTTTTCGCCAGGAGCTCCCTGGCCCTTCAGGCGCACGCGGCCGCCATCGACAGCACCGGCGGGCACCTTCACCGTGTGGGTGTCGGACTCGCTCTTGCCGGGAATGCGCACGGTAATGCGCTTCTCCGTGCCGTTGAACGCTTCGTCGAACGTCACGTTCAGCGTCACATTCATATCCTGACCGCGACGGGGCTGAGGCTGGCCGCCAAAACCGCCGCCGAAGTCCCAGTTGCCCCCAAACGCACCTTCACCGTGGCGAATGCTCTCCAGAATGTCGGCCCAACTGCCGCCGAAGCCGCCGGCTCCACCGCCACCGAAGATATCCTCGACGTTGAAGCCTTGGCCACCGCCCCATCCCTGGGGGATCTGGTTCTCGTTCGCCGTGCCGTACTGGTCGTAAAGCGCGCGCTTCTTCTCGTCGCTTAAGACTTCGTAGGCCTCGTTCAGCTCTTTGAACTTGGCCTCGTCGCCGCCGGCATCGGGATGATGCTTGCGAGCGAGCTTGCGAAACGCCTTCTTTATCTCATCGGCCGTGGCGGTGCGCGGAACGCCTAGCGTTTTGTAATAATCGGGCGTAGACGCCATTCGTTCCACCTCCATTACCTTAGTTAGTTACTTAGAATTGCTCTTTCAAGCACGAGGGCGGCCAAGCTGCGGCCGCCCTCGTTCGTCTTACTCTTCTTCGGGCTTTTCCCTCTTGGGGCCGCCCGTGGTGATCGTCACCATGGCAGGCCTGATTACCTTGGTACCCATTTTGTATCCGGGTTGGTAAACCTGCGCGACCGTTTCATCGGGAACGCTCGGATCGTCCACCGTGCCCACGGCCTGGCACTCAAGGGCGTCGAATGCCTCACCGGCGGGGCTGATCACGACCAGGCCTCCCTTGGCCAGCGTATCGGACAGCTTGGCCTGCACGGCCTTTACGCCGCCAAGCAAACCGGTCTCGCCGTTGGTCTCGGCGTAGTCCACCGTGCGGGCAAAATCGTCGAGCACCGGAATGAGGCTCTCCATGAGCTTCTCCGTGGCACGCACCTTCTCGGCCTCGCGCTGCTCGGTCATGCGCCGACGGTAGGTGTCCCACTCGGCGTGCAGGCGCACGTACTTGTCCTGCCAATCGGCGGCCTCGGCCTTGGCGGCGGCCAGCTCCTCGGATTCCTCGATCGCGCTCGCCACCGCTTCAGCGGCGGCCTGCTCGAGCTCGGCATCCAGCTCGCCGGCCTCGTTGGCCTCTATCACCTCGGCGTCGGCAACCACCTCGGCCGCGCGGGCGTCGTCGGCGGAGGCGGTGGCCGCCACATCGGCGGCCACGTCCTGAGGAGTAGAAGAGGTGACCTGGTCCTTCTCGGGCTCAGTCATCGTTCTTACTTCCCTTCGTTCTCGTCATCGACGACCTCGTAGTCGGCCTCGATGGTGTCATCGGCCGGAGCCGTCTCGGCAGCGGCGGCCTGGGCGCCGGCGGCTGCGCCCTCGGTGGAGTACACGACCTCAGCGAGCTTGTAGCCGGCCTGCTGGATCTTCTCGGTGGCCGCCTTGATGGCGTCGATGTCGGTGCCCTCAAGCGCGCTCTTGGTTTCGGCGATGGCCTCCTCGGCCTGGGTCTTGGCGTCGGCCGGAACCTTGTCGCCCAGCTCGTCCAGCGTCTGCTGGGTGGCGTTCACCAGAGCGTCGGCGTTGTTGCGCACCTCGGCCTCTTCCTTGCGAGCGGCGTCCTCTTCGGCGTGCTGCTCGGCGTCCTTCACCATGCTATCCACTTCGTCGTCGGACAGGGCCGTGGAGCCGGAGATGGTGATCTGCTGCTGCTTGCCGGTGCCGAGATCCTTAGCGGACACGTTCACGATGCCGTTGGCGTCGATGTCGAAGGTAACCTCGATCTGCGGCACGCCACGACGGGCAGCCGGAATGCCGGTCAGCTGGAAACGGCCCAGCGTCTTGTTGCCCGCGGCCATCTCGCGCTCGCCCTGCAGGACGTGCACCTCGACGGAGGTCTGGTTGTCGGCCGCTGTGGAGTAGATTTCGGTCTTGCGGGTCGGAATGGTGGTGTTGCGCTCGATCATCTTGGTCATAACGCCGCCCATGGTTTCAACGCCCAGGGAGAGCGGAGTGACGTCCAGAAGCAGGATGCCCTCGACGTCGCCGGAAAGAACGCCGCCCTGAACAGCTGCACCCATTGCAACTACTTCATCGGGGTTTACCGACATGTTCGGCTTCTTGCCCGTGATCTTCTCGACCAGTTCCTGCACTGCAGGCATACGGGTCGAACCACCAACAAGGATGACCTCGTCCACGTCGCCCGTCTTCAGGTCAGCATCTTTGAGCGCCTGCTCTACGGGCAACTTGCAGCGATCGAGCAGATCTTTGGTGATGCGCTCGAACTCTGCACGGGTGAGCGTGTAATCCAAGTGGAGCGGACCAGCTTCGCCTGCGGAGATAAAGGGCAGGTTGATGGTGGTTTGCGTGGTGGAAGAAAGCTCCATCTTCGCTTTTTCAGCAGCTTCCTTCAGACGCTGCATAGCCATCTTGTCCTTGCGCAGATCGATGCCATTGTCTGCCTGGAACTTGTCGGCGAGCCAATCGATGATGCGCTGATCCCAGTCGTCGCCACCAAGGTGGTTGTCGCCTGCGGTCGAGCAAACTTCGAATACGCCATCGCCGAGCTCAAGCACCGACACGTCGAACGTACCGCCGCCGAGGTCGAACACGAGAACCTTTTCGTCTTTGTTGGTCTTATCGAGACCATACGCAAGTGCTGCTGCCGTGGGCTCGTTGATGATGCGAAGCACCTCGAGACCAGCGATCTTGCCTGCGTCCTTCGTTGCCTGACGCTGTGCGTCGTTGAAGTAGGCAGGAACGGTGATGACCGCCTGCGTAATGGGTTCGCCCACACGCTTTTCAGCATCGGACTTGATCTTCTGGAGCACCATAGCCGAGATCTCTTCCGGCATGTAATCGCGTTCGTCGATCGCAACGACAGCACGACCGCCGTTACCGTTCTTCACGTTATAGGCGACGGTCTTCTGCTCCTCGCCCGTTTCGCCATAGGAACGGCCGATGAAGCGCTTCACGGAAGCAACGGTGTTCTCGGGGTTGGTGACCGCTTTGTTCTTTGCAGCTTTGCCGACCGTACGTTCACCGTCTTTGCCAAAACCTACTACCGAAGGGGTAGTGCGATCGCCTTCAGCGTTAACCAAAATTTCTGGCTCTGATCCTTCCATGACCGCCATAGCGGAGTTGGTCGTACCCAAGTCGATTCCAATAATCTTTGGCATGTTCTTATCCTTTCAATAGAGACTCGTAAAACGAACCTTGTATTACCTCATAGTTAAACGGAGCCTTGTTAAGAAAGCTCCAACGCTTGACATAATATAATCTAAGTGCCCTATTGTAAAGTTTTATGCATTGCAAACTTTGATAT
>OHUG01000142.1_pt1 | contig 41167 bp, 29 predicted proteins | sample 1579161 | NCBI WGS metagenome assembly OHUG01 (sample SAMEA3882514, study PRJEB24775) | human gut metagenome | biome: human-associated habitat; feature: intestine environment; material: feces | place: Netherlands | collected 2009/2010 | reverse complement strand
GCCCGATCGAGACCCCTGAAGGCCCGAACATCGGTCTTATCGGCTCGTTGGCAACGTACGCCCGCGTGAACAGCTACGGCTTCATCGAGACCCCGTATCGCCGTGTCGTGGACGGCAAGGTTACCGACGAAGTTGACTACCTGACTGCAGACGAAGAGGAAAACTACGCAATCGCCCAGGCGAACGAGCTGTTTGACCAGGAGACCCGCGAGTTCGGTCGTACGGTTGACGGCGTGTTCGTGCCCGCTGAGAAGGTTCTCTGCCGTACGCGCGACGCCGCCGGCGTTTTCGGCGAGCCCGACGAGGTCGCTCCCGAGGCCGTGAACTACATGGACGTTTCCCCGCGTCAGATGACCTCTGTCGCAACGTCGCTCATTCCCTTCCTCGAGCACGACGACGCTAACCGCGCGCTCATGGGTTCGAATATGCAGCGTCAGGCTGTGCCTCTGCTGCGTCCCCATGCTCCGCTGGTCGGCACGGGCATCGAGCATCGCATCGCCGTCGACTCCGGCGAGGTTTTGGTCGCTCAGAATCCTGGCGTCGTTGACTACGTGGACGGCTCCACCATCATCATCCGCAACGACGAAGGCGAATTCGACGAGTATCTGGTTCCGAAGTTCCAGCGCTCCAACCAGTCTGGCTGCATCAACCACAAGCCCATCGTGCGCAAGGGCGACGAGGTCCATGCGGGCGATGTCCTGGCTGACGGTCCTAGCTGCGACCACGCAGAGCTTGCGCTGGGCCAGAATCTCATGGTTGCCTACATGACCTGGGAAGGCTTCAACTACGAGGACGCTATCATCGTGTCCGAGCGCGTGGTTGCCGAAGACCTTCTCACGTCTATTCATATTTCCGAATACGAAATCGACGCGCGCGACACCAAGCTCGGCCCCGAGGAAATCACTCGCGAGATTCCGAATATCTCAGAGGACATGATTTCCGACCTGGATGCCGACGGCATTATTCGCGTCGGCGCAGAGGTCTTCCCGGGCGATGTCTTGGTGGGCAAGGTCACCCCGAAGGGTGAGACCGAGCTGACCGCCGAAGAGCGCCTGCTGCGCGCCATCTTCGGCGAGAAGGCCCGCGAGGTCCGCGATACGTCTCTGAAGGTTCCCCACGGCGCAGGCGGCCGCGTTGTCGGCATCTATCGCTTCAGCCGCGAGGCCGGAGACGAGCTTGCTCCGGGCGTCAACGAGCTCGTTCGCGTCTACATTGCTCAGAAACGTAAGGTTCAGCAGGGCGACAAGCTGTCCGGTCGTCACGGCAACAAGGGTGTTATCTCCCGCGTTCTGCCCGTCGAGGACATGCCGTATCTTGCTGACGGCACTCCGATTGACGTCATGCTCAACCCGCTGGGCGTTCCTTCCCGTATGAACGTCGGCCAGTTGCTCGAATGCCACCTTGGCTGGGCTGCGAAGTGGGGCTTCTCTGACGACGAGAACGCCACCGCCGCTGTCGAGGGCCCGACCTATGTCGCAACCCCCGTCTTCGACGGTGCGACCGAGCCCGAGATCGTGGACGTCATCCAAAAGGCGAACGAGAACCTCATCAAGCTCAACCACGAGAAGTACGGCGATAAGGCGCGCGATGAATTCGTCCCGCAGCTTTCCGTCACCGGCAAGACCACGCTTTACGACGGCCGCACCGGCGAGCCGTTCCGCGAGCAGATCACCGTCGGTTTCCCGTACATCCTGAAACTGGGTCACATGGTCGACGACAAGATTCACGCCCGCTCGACCGGCCCTTACAGCTTGATCACCCAGCAGCCTTTGGGCGGCAAGGCCCAGTTCGGCGGCCAGCGTTTCGGCGAGATGGAGGTGTGGGCGCTGTACGCTTACGGCGCATCCAACGTCTTGCAGGAGATCTTGACCGTCAAGTCCGACGACACGGCGGGTCGCGTCAAGGCGTACGAGGCCATCGTGAAGGGCGACAACATCGACGATGCCGAGGTTCCCGAGTCCTTCAAGGTTCTCATGAAGGAAATGAAGTCTCTGGGTCTTAACGTCGAAATGGTCGCTCAGGACCAGCACACGATCAACTTCGATGCCGCCGACATGGAGACGAGGGGCCACGTCAACGCCGTTCAGTCGATGGTGGAGGCCGATGCGGCAAAGACCGAGGCAGAAGAAGGGGATGCCCTCAAGGACATCGCTGCCGACTTGCGTTCCCTGATGGACGATGACCTTCTGGGCGGCGCCGACGCCGATGTGGAAAGCCTCATCGGCACCAAGAGCGCTACCGATACCGAAACCGGCGAAGGAGAAGAGCGATAAATGAGCGAATTCGACGTTAACAATTTCGACGCCCTGCGTATTTCCCTCGCCAGCGCCGAGGATATCCGCGGCTGGTCTCACGGCGAGGTGAAAAAGGCCGAGACCATCAACTACCGCACGCTCAAGCCTGAAAAGGACGGCTTGTTCTGCGAGAAAATCTTCGGTCCTACCAAGGACTGGGAGTGCGCCTGCGGCAAATACAAGCGCGTCCGCTTCAAAGGCATCGTCTGCGAACGATGCGGTGTTGAGGTAACTCGTAGCAAGGTTCGCCGCGAGCGCATGGGCCATATCGAGCTGGCCGCGCCCGTGAGCCACATCTGGTACTTCAAGGGCATCCCGTCGCGCATGGGCCTGATCCTGGATCTGACCCCGCGCGTGCTGGAAAAGGTGCTGTATTTCGGCGCGTATATCGTCACCGACCCCGGCATGACGCCGCTGCAGCGCTGCCAGATCCTGTCCGAAAAAGAGTACCGCGACATGCGCGAGAAGTATGAGGACGATTTCGAGGCCGGCATGGGCGCCGAGGCCATCAAGAAGCTCCTGCAGCAGATCGACTGCGCCAAGCTCTCCGAGCAGCTGCGCGCCGAGCTCGAGGAGGCCAGCGGCCAGAAGAAGGCGAAGATCGTCAAGCGCCTGGAGGTCGTCGAGGCATTCCACCGCAGCGGAAACCGTCCGGAGTGGATGATCATTGACATTCTGCCGGTCATCCCGCCCGAGCTTCGCCCCATGGTCCAGCTCGACGGCGGCCGTTTTGCCACGTCCGACCTCAACGACCTGTATCGCCGCGTCATCAACCGCAACAACCGCCTCAAGCGCCTCATGCAGCTCAACGCGCCGGACATCATCGTCCGCAACGAGAAGCGCATGCTGCAGGAAGCTGTTGACGCCCTGATCGACAACGGCCGCCGCGGCCGTGCCGTCACCGGCGCCAACTCCCGCGCGCTCAAGTCCCTGTCGGATATGCTCAAGGGCAAGCAGGGCCGCTTCCGTCAGAACCTGCTCGGCAAGCGTGTCGACTACTCCGGCCGAAGCGTTATCGTCGTCGGCCCGGATCTGAAGCTCTATCAGTGCGGCGTGCCGAAGGAAATGGCCATCGAGCTCTTCCGCCCGTTCGTTATGAAAAAGCTCGTCGAGGACGGTGTTGCCAACAACATCAAGTCCGCCAAGAAGATGGTCGACAAGCAGCGCACCGAGGTCTGGGACGCGCTCGAGGTCGTCATCAAGGATCATCCGGTCATGCTCAACCGCGCACCGACGCTCCACCGTCTGGGCATTCAGGCGTTCGAGCCCGTGCTGGTCGAGGGCCGTGCGCTCAAGCTGCACCCCCTGTGCTGCACCGCGTTCAACGCCGACTTCGACGGCGACCAGATGGCTATCCACGTCCCGCTGTCCGCGGAGGCGCAGGCCGAGGCGCGCATCCTCATGCTCTCGGCAAACAACCTCCTCCGCCCGCAGGACGGCCACCCCGTCACCGTGCCGACGCAGGATATGATCCTCGGCGCATACTACCTGACCTACGTTCGCCTCGGCAAGGCCGAGAAGGGCGCCGAGCAGGTGTTCGTGACCGATGCCGGCGATACCGATCTGCCGGTCAATGAGATCGTTGACGCGGACGACTTTGTCGCCGCGCACAAGAAGGCCGAGGCTGAGGGCAGCAAGCTCCCGAGCTATAAGCCGCTCAAGGTCTACCGCGACCCGAATGAAGCTATCATGGCCTATAACTACGGCGATGTCGGCCTGCATGCGCCGATCCTGGTGCGCGTGGCGCGCGAGGTCAACGGCGAGACGCTGCACCGCACGATCGAGACGACCGTCGGCCGCATCATCTACAACGAGCCCATCCCGCAGGATCTCGGCTACGTTGACCGCACCGACCCCGAGCACATGTTCGACCTCGAGGTCAGCTTCAAGGTCGGCAAGAAACAGCTCGGCAAGATCATCGACCGCTGCATCGAGAAGCACGGCTTCACCGTTGCGACCGAAGTGCTCGATAACGTCAAGGCGCTCGGCTACAAGTATTCCACCATCGGCGCCATCACGATCTCCATCGCGGACATGACAGTCCCGGAGGAGAAGAAAACGCTCATCTCCGCCACGGAGAAGAAGGTCATTGCGATCGAGAAGAAGTACAAGCGCGGCTTCATCACCGAGGACGAGCGCTACCGTCTGGCCGTGTCCGAGTGGGAAAAGACCACGAAGGACGTCACGGCGGCCCTGCAGAACTGCCTCGATGAGTTCAACCCCATCTATATGATGGCGGACTCCGGCGCCCGTGGTTCCATGGCGCAGATCCGTCAGCTCGCCGGTATGCGCGGCCTGATCGCAAACACCGCCGGCAAGACCATCGAGATCCCGATCAAGGCCAACTACCGTGAGGGCCTGTCCGTCCTCGAGTACTTCATCTCGTCCCGAGGCGCCCGTAAGGGCCTGGCCGATACCGCACTGCGTACTGCCGACTCCGGTTATCTGACCCGTCGTTTGGTCGATGTCTCGCAGGAAGTCATCATCCGCGAGGATGACTGCGGTACGACCGACGGCATCATGGCCCGCGCCGTGTTCGACAAGGGACAGGAAGTCCAGAGCCTCGGCGAGAGCATCCACGGCCGCTACCCGGCCGAGCCCGTCGTGTCGCCCAAGACCGGCGAGGTGCTGTTCGATACCGACCATATGCTCATGCCCGACGATGCCAAGACGCTCGAAGAGCACGGCATCGAGGAAGTCAAGATCCGCAGCGTCATGACCTGTGAGGCGCGCAACGGCGTCTGCGCCAAGTGCTACGGCATCAACCTGGCCATCGGCCAGCCGGTCAACATCGGCGAGGCGGTCGGCGTTATCGCCGCCCAGTCCATCGGCGAGCCGGGCACGCAGCTGACCATGCGTACGTTCCACACCGGCGGCGTCGCCGGCGACGATATCACGCAGGGCCTTCCGCGTGTTGAAGAGCTGTTCGAGGCGCGCAAGCCGAAGAAGATGGCCACCCTCGCCGAGATCCCCGGCGTCGTCAGCATCGAGGAGACGAAGAAGACCTCCATCTATGCGGTCACGGTCACGAACCCGGTCGACGGCGAGACCGTCACGTACAACCTGCCGTACTCCGCCGGCATTCTGGTCGCCAACGGCGACACGGTCACGAAGGGCCAGCCGCTTTCGAACGGCGCGTACAGCCCGCACGACGTGCTGCGTATCTGCGGCGTCGATGCCTGCCGGCAGTATATCATTCAGGAAGTCCAGAAGGTCTACCGTCAGCAGGGCGTTGACATCAACGATAAGCACATCGAGATCATCGTCCGCCAGATGATGCGCAAGGTCCGTATCGACGATTCCGGCAGCACGAACCTGCTGTCCGGCGCCATTGTGGATCTGCATGAGTTCCGCGCGGCCAACCGCGCGATCGCCGAGCGCATCGCGGCAGGGGAGACCGAGCTCACGCCCGCGACGGCTGAGCATGTCCTTATGGGCATCACGAAGGCGTCGCTCGCCACGGAGAGCTTCCTGTCGGCCGCGTCCTTCCAGGAGACCACGAAGGTGCTGACCGATGCCGCCATCAAGGGCAAGATCGACCACCTCGTCGGCCTGAAGGAGAACGTCATCATCGGCAAGCTCATTCCCGCCGGCAGCGGCCTTGCCTGCTACCGCAACTTCGAGACGAATGAGGAGCCGGCAGTCCCCGCGGAGCCGGAGGACGACGGCGTGGATCTGTCCGATCTCGCCAACATCTCCAACGCGCTTTAAACGGCCAAATACCAACCGTTTCACCGGGATATGCCTGCATATCCCGGTGAAATTTTCGCTTCCGTCTTGAATAAAAATGCTTGACGAATCTTGTGCAATATGCTAAAATCCTATTTTGCGTGGGCGTGCGCCCACCGATTTGTCATGCCTGTGTAAAAAGCACAAAAATGGCCGGGATTTCCTGAAAATTTTCCGGCAGAATCACGGTTTATCCGATGCTGTTTTTTGGCATCGTATAAATAGATCCATTTTCGAGGAAAGGAGGAAAACCATGCCTACTTTTAACCAGTTGGTGAGAAAGGGCAGAGAGAAAGTCACCTACAAGTCCACGTCTCCCGCCATGCAGAAGGGCCTCAACACCCTGAAGAACCGCGAGACCAATCTGAGCGCACCTCAGAAGAGAGGCGTCTGCACTGCCGTGCGTACCTCTACCCCCAAGAAGCCGAACTCCGCGCTTCGTAAGATCGCCCGTGTGCGTCTGACCAACGGCTACGAGGTAACCGCCTACATCCCGGGCATCGGTCACAACCTGCAGGAGCATAGCGTCGTTATGATCCGCGGCGGCCGTGTCAAGGATCTTCCTGGCGTTCGTTACCACATCATCCGCGGCACGCTCGATACGCAGGGCGTTTCCGGACGTATGCAGGCCCGTTCCAAGTACGGTGCCAAGCGGCCGAAGGCAGGAAAGAAGTAAGTTCCAACAGCAAATTTTGCCCTGTTGTTAACTGATATATATGTATTCGTTAACCTCGGGGCGCAGACGGAGATGCACCGCATCTTCGAGTACCTGTGAAGTCATTTTTTAATGAAGGAGGGAAGTATAGTGCCCAGAAGAGGTAACGTTCCCAAAAGAGAAATTTTGCCGGATCCGATGTACAACAGCGTTCTGGTGACCAAGCTCATCAACAGCGTGATGCTCGACGGCAAAAAGGGTGTTGCTCAGAAGGTCGTGTACGATGCTTTTGACATCATCAAGGAAAAGACCGGCAAGGAACCGCTCGATGCGTTTACCGAAGCCATGAATAACATCATGCCGAGCCTCGAAGTCAAGGCCCGCCGCGTCGGCGGTGCGACCTACCAGGTTCCTATGGAAGTGCGTCCTGAGAGACGCCAGACGCTCGGCCTGCGCTGGCTGACCGGCTATGCCCGCAAGCGCAGCGAAAAGACCATGAAGGAGCGCCTCGCAGGCGAGATCATGGATGCCTGCAACAACACCGGCGCTGCTGTGAAGAAGCGCGAAGACACGCACAAGATGGCCGAGTCCAACAAGGCGTTCGCGCACTTCCGCTGGTAATCTTCCGACTAGGAGCTATCAATTATGCCCAGACAATATTCCCTTGAAAACACAAGAAACATTGGCATCATGGCGCACATCGACGCCGGTAAGACGACCACGACGGAACGCATTCTGTTCTACACGGGCGTCAACCACAAGCTCGGTGAGACCCATGAAGGCACCGCCACCATGGACTGGATGGCGCAGGAGCAGGAGCGCGGTATCACGATCACGAGCGCTGCGACCACTTGCTTCTGGAAGGGCAACCGCATCAATATCATCGACACCCCGGGCCACGTCGACTTCACCGTTGAGGTCGAGCGCAGCCTGCGCGTGCTCGACGGCTGCGTGACGGTCCTTTGTGCCAAGGGCGGCGTTGAGCCGCAGTCCGAGACGGTCTGGAGACAGGCTGACCATTACAATGTTCCCCGCATGATCTACATCAACAAGATGGACATCATGGGCGCAAATTTCTACAACGTTGTCGACATGGTGCACGAGCGCCTGCGCTGCAACGCTGTTCCGATCCAGCTGCCGATCGGCTCCGAGGCGGACTTCCGCGGCATCATCGACCTGCTCGAGATGAAGGCGGACGTCTACTACGACGATCTTGGCAAGGATATGCGCGTCGAGGAGATCCCCGAGGACATGCGCGCCGAGGCCGAAGAGTACCGCACGCAGCTCCTTGAGGCCGTCGCCGATTTCGACGACGAGATCATGGAGATGTATCTGGAAGGTGAGGAAATCCCCACCGAAATGATCAAGGCGGCCATCCGCAAGGCCACGACGCAGGTCAAGTTCGTCCCGATCGTGTGCGGCACGTCCTATAAGAACAAGGGCGTGCAGAAGCTGCTGGACGCCATCGTCGATTATATGCCGTCCCCGCTGGACATCCCGCCGATCACCGGCACGGTGCCCAAGACGGATGAGGTCGAGCACCGCTCCGCGGACGATTCCGAGCCGTTCTCTGCTCTGGCCTTCAAGATCATGACCGACCCCTACGTCGGCCGTCTGGCGTTCTTCCGTGTCTATTCCGGCACGATCGAAGCCGGCAAATCCGTCCTGAACTCCACCAAGGGCCAGCGCGAGCGTCTGGGCCGCATCCTTTTGATGCACGCCAACCACCGCGAGGATATCACGCAGGTCTATTCCGGTGATATTGCGGCGGCGGTCGGTCTCAAGAATACGACGACCGGCGATACGCTCTGCGACGAAAAGTACCCGATCGTGCTCGAGTCGATGGAGTTCCCGGAACCGGTCATCCGCGTAGCAATCGAGCCCAAGACCAAGGCCGGGCAGGAGAAGATGGACATCGCCCTCGGCAAGCTTGCCGAGGAAGACCCCACCTTCAAGGCCTACACGGACGAGGAAACGGGCCAGACCATCATCGCCGGCATGGGCGAGCTCCATCTGGAGATCATCGTCGATCGCCTTCTGCGCGAGTTCCGCGTCGAGGCGAATGTCGGCAGACCTCAGGTCTCTTACAAGGAGACCATCACCAAGGCCGCTACGGTGGACACGCGCTACGCGCGCCAGACCGGCGGCAAAGGCCAGTTTGCACACGTCAAGCTCATGGTGGAACCCAACGAGCCCGGCAAGGGTTACGAGTTCATCAACCAGATCACCGGCGGTGCGATCCCGAAAGAGTTTATCCCCTGTGTGGATCAGGGCATCCAGGGCGCGATGCAGGCCGGCGTGCTTGCGGGCTACGAGGTCGTGGACGTGAAAGTCACGCTGCTCGACGGCTCGTATCACGAGGTCGACTCGTCCGAGATGGCGTTTAAGATCTGCGGCAGCATGGCATTCAAGGAGGCCTGCCAGAAGGCCGGCCCGACGCTCCTCGAGCCCATTATGAAGGTTGTCGTTACGGCGCCGGAAAGCTATATGGGCGACGTGATGGGCGATATCAATGCCCGCCGCGGTCAGATCGCCGGTACGGACATCCGCAACGGTGCGGCGATCGTCACGGCGAACGTGCCCCTGGCATCCATGTTCGGCTATGCGACCGACCTGCGCAGCAAAACGCAGGGCCGCGCGACCTACAGCATGGAGCCCAGCCACTTCGTAGAGCTGCCGAAGTCTCTTCAGGAGAAGATCATCCACGGCAGCAACTGACCTGCGCAACCGGCACAATGTGCCTTATAAGAAAGTAAGTCACGACATCATTTTAGAATTAGGAGGATATTCTAATGGCAAAGCAGATGTACAATAGAACCAAGCCCCATGTCAATATCGGCACCATCGGCCATATCGACCACGGCAAGACCACCCTGACCGCTGCGATCACCAAGGTTCTGTCCCTGGCTGACCCGAACAGCGCCGAGTTCGCCGCCTACGATCAGATCGATAAGGCTCCGGAAGAAAAAGCGCGTGGCATCACGATCAACACCGCTCACGTTGAGTACCAGACCGACGACCGCATCGGCCTTGACGGCACCGAGATCAAGGGCCGCCACTATGCGCACGTCGACTGCCCGGGCCACGCCGACTATATCAAGAACATGATCACCGGCGCTGCTCAGATGGACGGCGCGATCCTCGTTATCGCTGCTTCCGACGGCCCGATGGCTCAGACCCGTGAGCACCTGCTGCTTGCCCGTCAGGTCAACGTTCCGTACGTTCTGGTGTTCCTGAACAAGGTCGACCAGGTCGACGATCCCGAGCTGCTTGAGCTCGTCGAGATGGAAGTCCGTGAGCTGCTCGACAAGTACGACTTCCCGGGCGACGACACCCCGATCATCAAGGGCTCCGCTCTGAACGCTCTGATCTCCGAGTCCACCGATCCGAAGGCCCCCGAGTACAAGTGCATCTGGGAGCTCATGGACGCTGTTGACACCTGGATCAAGACTCCGGACCGTGCTGCTGACAAGCCGTTCCTGATGCCCATTGAGGACGTGTTCACCATCTCCGGCCGCGGCACCGTCGTTACCGGCCGTGTCGAGCGTGGCACCGTCAAGGTTGGCGATAAGGTCGAGATCGTCGGCATCAAGGAGACCCAGGAGACCACCGTCACCGGCACCGAGATGTTCCACAAGACCCTCGAGTTCGCCGAGGCTGGCGACAACGTCGGCTGCCTGCTCCGCGGCGTCGACAAGAAGGGCGTTGAGCGTGGCCAGGTCCTCGCTGCTCCGAAGTCCATCCACCCGCACACCAAGTTCAAGGGCCAGGTTTACGTCCTGTCCAAGGAAGAGGGCGGCCGTCACACCCCGTTCTTCAACAACTACCGTCCCCAGTTCTACTTCCGTACCACCGACGTGACCGGCGTCATCAGCCTCCCCGAGGGCGTTGAGATGTGCATGCCCGGCGATAACGTCGACATGGACGTCGAGCTGATCACCCCGATCGCGATCGAGGTTGGCCTGCGTTTCGCTATCCGTGAAGGCGGCCGTACCGTTGGTTCCGGTGTTGTCATCGCCATCAACGAGTAATTTTCAGCATGCAAAATTCCTCTCCGGCATCTGCCGGAGAGGAATTTTTTTGTTTTTCGATAAAATTGTTTCAAATACGAAACTTTAATTACTTTTCGAATGCTTTTTTAATAATTGCGGCCTATATTTCGTGGTTAAAAAAGGCTTCTTGCTTCGTGCCGATGGGATGCGGACACCTGTGTCCGACATTTTGCCGCCACCTTTTCCATGTATGTTTGCTTGGAACTTAAAGGAGGCAAAATTCCATGAAAAAATGCGCAAGACATTGAGCCTGATACTGGCCCTGGTGCTGGCATTCAGTCTCGCTGCTGTCCCGGCTTTCGCGGCAGACGCCACGGAGGCGGAGACCAGCACATCCGGCACGGCCTATGGCCAGCTGCACAACGGCCTGCTCAGTGAGATCCTGAGCCGGATCGACATCGCCAATGACGATAACTTCATTCACGGCATCGTGAACGTGAACATCAACGATCTTGTCGATCACATCGTCAGCAACAGCAACTTCATCCACGGCATCGTGAACGTGGACGTGGGCGATCTGTTCAAGGACATCGCCAGCAACAATAACTACATGCACGGCATCATCACCATCACCGGCAACACGGTGAACATCAACTTCGGTCAGGTCATCGGCGACATTGCCGCCGGCGGCGCGATCAGCGAGGCCGCCCAGCAGGCGCTTGCCGAGATCCTGAAAGCCTTTGGTATGACGCAGACCGGCATCAATGCCATCCTGACGGGCTTTGCCGGCAGCATCCTCACAAACGATCAGATCGCGCAGCTGCTGTCTCAGCTCATTTCTTCGGCGAATATGAACCTGAAGAACATTGTGACGATCATCTGTGCGCTCTACAACAGCCGCACCATCACGCTCCAGCAGGCGATGGCGCTGCTGGAAAAGTACATTTCCCAGATGGGCAACAACAGCGGCAGCGGCACCGGCACGGAGCCGACGCAGTCGGCTGGCCTGCTGGATACGACCAACCACAACGCCTATGTTTCCGGCCGCACCGCGACCACCTTTGTGCCCAACGGCACGCTCACGCGCGCCGAGGCGACCAAGCTGCTCTATGAGCTCGTGACCGCACAGACGCACAAGCAGTATGACCGCAGCGACAATGGCTTCAGCGATGTTCCGGCCGGCAAGTGGTATGTGGTCGCGGTCAGCACGCTGGCCAATGCCGGCGCCATCAAGGGCTACAGCAACGGCACGTTCCAGCCGGGCAAGCCCATCACCCGCGCGGAATTCGTGACCATTCTGACCGGGATCTACGGTGTGAACACGTCCAAGGGCATGCCGTTTGCCGATGTAGGCAGCGCATGGTGTCATGATGCGGTCGCTACGGCCTATGCCAACGGCTTGGTCGGCGGCTATGCGGATGGCACGTTTCACCCGAACCAGACCATCACGCGCGCCGAGGCGGTGACTATCCTCAACCGCGTGCTTGGCCGCAGCTGCGACCTGACGTTCGTGCAGGCCAATGCGCAGGCAGCGTCGCACTTTACCGACGTCACGCCCGGCACATGGTACTACGCCGCAGTCACCGAGGCCTCGGTCGGCCACACCTTTACGGAGCTGACCGGCATTGAGCGCTGGACGGCGCTCGCCTGAGCCCCAAGGCATCTGCCTGAACCCGAACGAAACCAAAACTCCCGGCACATTCGTGCCGGGAGTTTTTTCGCCCATTCATCGCAGACCGTGCATGAAGCCGTCCATCGCCGTCGCGTGGATGTCGCCGCCGATGACGCGGTTGCGGTAGACAAACAGCTGCGCGAGCACGGTGTCCGTCGAGCCCTCGTAGTTCGTCACACGGTAGGTATAGGCCGTGCACGTCTCGCCGGCGTAAGTGGACAGGTCAAAGCCCTGCTGCTTTTGCAGGGCATTGTAATTGCCGAAGACACCGTTGAACACGCGCGGGATCACGATCTCCTGCGCCGTTTCCGTCGCGGGATCCGCCTCCCAGCCGAGCGCCTGCAGATAGGCAATGCGCCCGTCCGTCGTCGTGACGTTGTAGTGCGCCGAGAGCACGCCGCCGTTGCTGCGCCAGATGACGGCCAGCGCCAGCAGCACGGCCAGACCGATGAGCGCATACACGACCGTCCGTCTTGTCCAGTGAAAGGATTTGAGCTTCATAACCACACCTCGGAACAAGCCTATTCAAATTTGCCGCCGGATATGTTATAATACGTCCAATGGCCGTAAAGGAGGGGCGCGCATGATCCGTCTGGACAAATATCTGGCCGATACCGGCGCCGCTTCCCGGCGCGAGGCCAAGGCGTATATCCGCCGCGGCGAGGTCACGGTCGACGGTGTGCCCGCCCGCGCGCCGGAGCAGAAGATCGCGGAGACCGCTGTCGTCTGCCTGCGCGGACAGGTCCTGCGCTATCAGGCATATCATTACTATATGCTCCATAAACCCGCCGGCGTCCTCACCGCGACGGCCGACCGCAGTCAGCCGACGGTGCTCGATCTGTTCCCGCCGGAGCTGCGACGCTTCGGGCTCGTGCCCGCCGGGCGGCTCGATAAGGACACGACCGGCCTGCTGCTCGTTACGGACGACGGGGACTATGTCCACCGTGTCATCACGCCGAAAAAGCACGTGCCGAAGGTCTACTTCGCGCGCACGGATGGACAGCCCACGAGCGCGGATGTGGACCGCTTTGCACAGGGCGTTGTCCTCGGCGACGGGACGCAGTGCCTGCCCGCCCGGCTGGAGCTGCTGCCGGAGCAGGATGGCTGCCGCGTCACGGTCTATGAAGGGAAATATCATATGGTCAAGCGGATGCTGGCCGGCTGCGGGACGCCCGTTTTGCAGCTGCACCGGCTGTCGATCGGGGCGCTGACGCTCGATCCCGCGCTGTCACCGGGCGCTTACCGGGAATTGCAGCCCGCTGAGGCGATGCTCGTTTTCTCGCTTCCAGCTTCGTGATAATTTACAAAAGTTCGGGAAATTATCCGACTATCTCACGAAATTTCGAAAATTATTCACAAAAAACGACCATTTTTCTATTGAAAAATGCACATAAATCGTCTATTATGTAAAGTAGGAAATTGGTAGGTGCTGTGGGAGACTGCGGCGGCCGTTCGTAGGAGGAAAAGATATGTCGAGCAGAATTTTTCAGGGCGTGATCGTTCAGATGAAAGATGCTACCACGCGCTGCATTGGTGTTGTAGACGAGCAGGGGTTTGTCATTGCCTGCAGTGAGCTTTCGATGATCGGCTCGCGCCTGGATGACTTTCAGGCCGCGGTGGGTGAAGTGCAGGAGCAGCTGTTTGCAACGGACGCACGCACGTATAAGATTCTGTCTGCCAGCACGGCGCGTTTTGAGTATGCCGTGTTTGTCGAGGGCAATGACCAGACGGCGCGCAGCATCTGCATTCTCGCGGCCGTCGGCATGACGGAGGCCAGCACGAACTTTGAGGAAAAGCATAATAAGGCCGCCTTCGTTAAGAACATCATTTCGGACAACATTCTCCCCGGCGACGTGTATGTGCGCGCCAAGGAGCTGCATTTTACCACCGACGTGCCGCGCGCTGTGCTGCTGGTGCGTCAGGTGAACGTGACGGATATCGCCGTGCTCGAGCTGATCCAGAACATGTTCCCGGACCGGCAGCATGATTTCGTGCTCAGCGTGAGCGAGTCGGACATCGTCGTCATCAAGGAAATGACGCCGGACGAGACCTCGGAGGATGTCTGCGCGCTGGCCGAGAGCATTGAGCGCGCCGTGCACACGGAGCTGCACGTGCAGACGGTCATCGGCATCGGCACGACGGCCAACCACCTGCGCGAGCTGGCCGACCGCTATAAGGAGGCGCAGGTCGCCATCGAGGTCGGCAAGGTGTTTGAAAACGAGAAGCCGGTCATTCACTATGACAACCTCGGCATCGGCCGCATCATTTATCAGCTGCCGACGACGCTGTGCGAGATGTTCCTGTCCGAAGCGTTCAAGAAAAACCCCATCGAGGCGCTCGATGAGGACACGCTCGACACGATCAATCGCTTCTTTGAGAACAATCTCAACGTTTCGGAGACGGCGCGCAAGCTCTACGTCCATCGAAACACTTTGGTATACCGGTTGGAGAAAGTCAAGAAGATCACGGGCCTGGATCTGCGCGAGTTTGAGGATGCAATCCTCTTCAAGGTCGCGGTCATGGTAAAGCAATACCTCGATTCTCAGAACACTGCCAAGTTCTGAGACCTACCCGGGCGGGCGTAAGCCCAACATATTGGAGGACATCTTATGGTTCAAATGAACGATGTGAAGATGGTCTACGGGAACACGGAGGCTGCGGCCCTCAATGGGATCAGTTTTACGATCAACGAGGGCGAGTTCGTGTTTCTGGTCGGACCGTCCGGCTCCGGCAAGACGACGATCATCAAACTGATCACCGGCGAGCTGAGCCCCACATCCGGACAGATCACGGTCAACGGCTTTGACATGCAGGGCATCAAGCGCCGCAAGCTGCCGAAGCTGCGCCGGACACTGGGCGTCATTTTTCAGGATTTTCGCCTGATCGACAAAATGACGGTGTATGAAAACGTTGCGTTTGCCATGCGCGTGGTGGGAGCTTCCAACAAGGAGATCCGCCGCCGCGTGCCGCAGGTGCTCGAGCTGGTCGGCCTGGCCGACCGGGAAAAGCGCTTTCCGGCGGAGCTTTCCGGCGGTGAGCAGCAGCGCGTGGCCATCGCCCGCGCGCTCGTGAACAATCCGCGCATGATCATCGCGGACGAGCCGACCGGCAACCTCGACCCGGTGCGCAGTCTGGAGCTGATGCTGCTGCTGGAGAAGATCAACGAGCTCGGCACCACGGTCCTCGTGGTGACGCACGAAAAGGAACTGGTCGACGCTTTTTCCAAGCGCGTCATCTCTATCGACGCCGGAAGAGTCATCAGTGACGGATTGGACGGGTACTACGGATATGAAGCTGAATAGATTCAACTACCTGATGACGCAGGGCGTGAAAAACATCTTCACGCACGGTTTCATGTCCTTCGCGTCGATCACGATCATCATCGCGTGCCTGCTCATCATGGGCAGCTTTTCGCTGCTGACGCTCAACATCGACGCGAACATCGACCGCCTGCAAAATCAGAACGAGGTCATTGCCTACGTCGATGAGACGCTCTCGGAGGACGAGGCCCGGGCCATCGAGCCCCAGGTCGCCGCGGTGCCGAATGTCGCCACGGTCGAATTCGTCACGCGCGATCAGGCCATGCAGACGTTCGAGGCCGAGTATGACTCCGACCTCTTTGACAACATTGACGCCTCGGTCTTTCGTCATCGCTACGTCGTGACGCTCGACGATCTGTCGCTCATGAAGGACACGCAGGCCGCGCTCAAGAATGTCGACGGCATCGCCGATGTGACCGCGCACCTGGATTACGCGGAAAACTTTATTACGTTCCGGAACATTGTGAGCGTTGTCTCCGTCGTTTTGATCGTGATCCTCATCGCGGTGTCCCTGTTTATTATGACCAACACCATCAAGCTGGCCACGTTCGGCCGGCGTGAAGAGATCGCCATCATGAAGATGGTTGGTGCGACGAATGGCTTCATCCGTCTGCCGTTTGTGGTCGAGGGCCTTGTGCTCGGCCTGGTCGGCGGTCTGGTCGCGTTCCTGCTCCAGTGGGGACTTTACAGCCTGATCGTCAGCAAGATCATGTCCACCATGGCGGCCGGTATCATCACGGTGCTCCCGTTTGCATCCGTGGCGCTGCCGCTGCTGCTGGTGTTCCTTGGCGTGGGTGTGCTCGTCGGCGTGTTCGGCGGCCTCACGGCCATTCGCAACTATCTGAAAGTTTAAGGAGGAAATCGAATGAAGATGAACCGCAAAGTCGTTCGATCCGTCATTTGCGTGCTGCTTGCGTTGATTTTTATCGTTTCGCTCATGACGGCGCTGATCCCGATCAATGCCAGCGCGGCGTCGCAGTCGGAGATCAACCAGCTCACGCAGCAGCGTAAGGAATTGCAGGCCAAGCAGAAGGAGCAGCAGAAAACCATCAACAATCTCCGCTCCAAGAAAGCCAGTGTGGTCGATCAGAAGGCCGCGCTGGACCAGGAAAACGATTTGGCGCAGCAGGAGATCGAGGTCGTCAAGCAGCAGATCACGGCCTATGACCAGCAGATCGAGGACAAGGGCGTTGAGCTCGAGGAAGCCAAGCAGGAAGAGGAGGCCCAGACGGTGCGCTTCCGCGGCTGCGTGCGCCATCTTGAGGAGTACGGCCAGATGTCCTACATCGCCATTCTGCTCGAGGCGACCAGCCTCTCTGACCTCCTTGCCCGCATGGACATGGTTGGCGAGGTTATTGCATACAATAAACAGGTGCAGGCTGACATGACGGCCGCCCGTGAAAAGGTCGAGACCGTCAAGGCCGAGCTTGAGGACGCCCGTACCGAGCTGCAGGATAAGCAGTCCGAGCTGGAGACCAAGCAGGTCGAGCTGCAGCAGAAGGTGTCCGAGGCCAACGCGCTGCTCGCCAGCCTGGAGTCGGATATCAACGCTTATAAGAGCGCCTACGATCAGTACGAGCAGCAGCAGAAGAACGTGCAGTCGCAGATCGATAAGCAGGTCGAGGCTCTGCGCCGCCAGGAAGAGGAGAACAAGAAAAACGACCCCAGCTATGATGCGGGCAAGGACAACGGCGCCACCGGCTCCATGATGTGGCCGTGCCCGTCCTGCCATACGATCACGTCGGAGTTCGGCTGGCGCTACCACCCGATCTATCACACGCAGAAGTATCACTCCGGTGTGGACATCGGCGCGAGCTATGGCGCGACCATCGTTGCGGCCGACGGCGGCACGGTCATCACGGCCGGCGCTGTGTCCGGTTACGGCAACTGCGTGGTCATCAACCATGGCAACGGCATCACCACGCTCTATGGCCACATGAGTTCCATCGCGGTCTCCTCCGGCCAGAAGGTCTCCAAGGGCCAGACGATCGGTTATGTCGGCTCGACCGGCAACTCCACCGGCCCGCATCTGCACTGGGAGGTCACGGTCAACGGCGTGCGCCAGAATCCGCTCAACTATGCGCGCTGATCGGACATATTTTGACTGAATGAAACTGCCGGGCAGCCGGAAAATGGCTGCCCGGCTCATCTGCTGCATTGGGGCTGCCCGATGCAGGCGGCAAATGGACCCGGAGGGATAGCATGGACGAACACAAGCCACAGGAACAGGCGTCGGAAAAAGTGCCCGCCCGCAGAAAAAGCGGCAGAATGCACGGCTGGAGGGCGAGTATCCTTGCCTGTGTGATCTGTATTCTGGTGACTGCGCTGGTCACGTCGATGATCTTCGTCGGCAAGTTCGGCGGCAGCAGCAACTATAAGCTCGCGCTGAAGTTTGCGCAGGTCAAGCAGGTCGTGGATAAAGACTATATCGGCGACGCGGACGACACGGCGATCAGCGACGCATCATCGAGCGCGATCATCAGCGCCATCGGCGATAAATGGAGCTATTACATGACGGCCGAGGAATACAAGGCCTATCAGATGTACTCCAACAATGAGTACGCCGGCATCGGCGTGACCATCCAGCTCGACGACAAGACGAAGGGCTTTCGCATCACAGCCGTGACGAGCGACTCGCCTGCGGCGAAGGCCGGCCTCCAGCAGGGGGACATCATCACGGCGATCGACGGTGAGGACGTCACGGGCAAGACGCTCTCGGACGTGCAGAGCACCATCCGCGCCAAGCTCAACAAGACGCTCAAGCTCACCATTCAGGACTCCGCCGGCAAGAGCCAGACCGTCACGCTCGACTGTACGGTCATTTACACCGATCCCGTGACGTATAAGCTCATGGATAACGGCGTCGGCTATGTCCAGATCCGCAACTTTGAGACCGGCGGCGGCAGCCGTGCCGTGCAGGCAGTCGATAAGCTGCTGGACCTCGGCGCAAAGTCGCTGGTGTTCGACCTGCGCGATAACCCCGGCGGCCTGCTCTCGGAGCTCATCACGATCCTGGATCACCTGCTGCCGCAGGGCGACCTGTTCGTGAGCGTCGACGGCAACGGAAAAGAGACCGTCACGCAGAGCGACAGCGTCTGCGTCAAAGTGCCGATGGCGGTCATCGTCAACGGCAATACCTACAGTGCGGCGGAGTTTTTCGCGGCCGCGCTGCAGGAGTATGGCTGGGCGACCATCGTCGGCCAGAACACGACCGGCAAGGGCCGCAGCCAGACGACCATTGCGCTTCCGGACGGCAGCGCCGTGCACATCTCGAGCCGGAAGTATCTCACGCCCAACCGCGTGGACCTGTCCGAGCAGGGCGGCCTTGTGCCGGATGTCGTCGTGGCCCCGGCCGCGGACAGCGATGTCGATGCGCAGCTTGAGGCAGCGATCGCTGCGCTGCGCTGAATCAACGGAGATATACTGAAATTTCAATGATATAAGGAGACGGATTATGGCGATCGACAGCAGATATAAGATGAGTCAGGAGCGTCTGGACACGCTCAAGGAAGAACTGCATTACCTCGAGACGACCCGCGAGAAAGAAGTCGCGGAGCTCATCAAGGAGGCGCGCTCGTTCGGCGACCTGTCGGAGAACAGCGAGTATGACGAGGCCAAGACGGAGCAGGGCAAGCTCTACTCCCGCATTGCCGAGATCACGGACCTGATCGAGAATGCCGAGGTCGTGGAGAAGGTCGAGGTCGCGGCGGACGTCGTAACCATCGGCAGCCACGTGCGCGTGCTCGACGTCGACGAGGACGCGGAAGAGGAGTACACCATCGTCGGCTCGCAGGAGGCCAACCCCATGGAGGGCTGCATTTCGGACGACAGCCCGTTCGGCTTCGCACTCAAGGGCCACAAGGTCGGCGAGACCGTCACGGTCACAGCCCCGGTCGGCGAGCTGCAGTTTAAGATCATCGCCGTCGAAAACGAAGACTGAGGAGTCCATCATGAACGAAGAGAGAAAGAACCAGCAGGCGGCGACAGAGCCGTCCCTGTCCGAGATCCTTCAGGTGCGCCGCGACAAGCTCAAGGCGCTGCAGGACGCCGGGCGCGACCCCTTTGTGCAGACGCGCTTTGAGCGCAGCGCCTATTCGACGGATATCAAGAATGATTTCGATGCCTATGACGGCAAAACGCTGCAGGCCGCCGGCCGCATCATGTCCAAGCGCGGCATGGGCAAGGCAATCTTCTGCGACATTCAGGACGACCGCGGCCAGATCCAGCTCTACGTCCGCAAGGACGCCGTCACCGAGCAGGAGTTTGCCGATTTCCGCAAGTATGACATTGGCGACATCATCGGCGTGAGCGGCTATGCGTTCAAGACCAAGACAGGGGAGATCTCCATCCACGTGCAGCAGGTCACGCTGCTCAGCAAGTCCCTGCGCCCGCTGCCGGAGAAGTTCCATGGCATGACGAACACGGAGCTGCGCTACCGCCAGCGCTATGTGGATCTCATCATGAACCCTGAGAGCAAGTGCAATTTCCAGATCCGCAGCCGGTTTGTGGCCTATCTGCGCCGCTATCTGGACGGCCTGGGCTTCATGGAGGTCGAGACCCCTGTGCTCAGCCCCATTGCCGGCGGCGCGACGGCGCGCCCGTTCATCACGCACCACAACACGCTTGACATTGATATGTATATGCGCATTGCGACCGAGCTGCACCTCAAGCGCCTGATCGTTGGCGGCATTGAGCGCGTGTATGAGGTCGGCCGCATCTTCCGCAACGAGGGCATGGACACCAAGCACAATCCGGAGTTCACGACCTGTGAGCTCTATCAGGCCTATACCAACCTCGACGGCATGATGGACATCCTCGAGGGCATCCTCTCTGGCGCGGCCAAGGAGATTCTCGGTACGTATCAGCTCCAGTGGCTGGGCCACGATGTGGACCTCACGCCGAGCTGGCGCCGCGTGACCATGGCCGACGCTGTCAAGGACGTTACGGGGGCGGACTTCATGGCCATCCTCGGCGACGCGGACGCGGCAGTCGCCCTCGCCAAGAGCGTGGGCGTGGACATGGAAAACGTCGCCCACACGTGGGGTAACGCGCTCTATGAGACGTTCGACCAGAAGGTCGAGTCCACGCTCATCCAGCCGACATTCATCACCATGTACCCCGTGGAGGTCAGCCCGCTGGCCAAGCGCAGCCCCGAGCAGCCCGCGCTCACCGAGCGCTATGAGATGTTCATCTGCGGCTGCGAGATGGGCAACGCCTTCTCTGAGCTCAACGACCCCATCGACCAGTATCAACGCTTCAAAGCACAGGCCGAAAAGCGCGCCCACGGCGATGAAGAGGCCAACATGATGGACGAGGACTTCGTCATGGCGCTTGAATACGGCATGCCGCCCACCGGCGGCTTGGGCTTCGGCATTGACCGCTGCGCCATGCTGCTGTGCGGCGCAAGCTCCATCCGCGATGTGATCCTGTTCCCGACCATGAAGCCGCTGGACGCGGACAAGAAGCCGGAAACGGCCGAGGCCAAGCCCGCCGAGACCGTGCCCGCAGCGCCAGCAGCGGAGGAGAAGATCGACTTCTCCAACGTGCAGATCGAGCCGCTGTTTGCGGATTTCGTGGACTTTGACACGTTCAGCAAGTCCGATTTCCGTGCCGTGAAGGTCAAGGCGTGCGAGGCCGTGAAGAAGTCGAAGAAGCTGCTCAAGTTCACGCTCGATGACGGCACGGGTACGGATCGCGTGATTCTCTCCGGCATCCATGCCTATTACGAGCCGGAAACGCTCGTGGGCAAGACCTGCATCGCCATCACGAACCTCCCGCCGCGGCCCATGATGGGCATCGACTCCTGCGGCATGCTGATCTCTGCCGTGCACCACGAAAACGGGGAAGAAAAGTTGCATTTGCTGATGGTTGATCCTCACATTCCGGCCGGCGCGAAGCTCTATTAAGATGATGTAAAGATGTACCGTTTCACCAAATAGACGGGACGTACTTCATTTGACAAAAAACTAAAAAAACAGCGATTTACATCAAACTTACATCAATTGATGCAGAAATCGGTGCAAGCAAGAAAAAATCGCATAATTAGTGCAATGAGTGGGCAATTCCAATCGGAGTTGCCCATTTTTAAAACAAACCGAAATACAAATCGGAGTTTGAAAGGAGTGTTAAATATGAAATTCCCATTTTATGACGCACCAAATACAGCTACAATAACCTGTTGCCACATATTAGAGAATGGAGAACCTATTTTGTATGTATCACATGATGAAGATGATGGAATGTGGCAATTTCTATGTGGAAAAGCACATGAAACAGACGAAGCAAAGTTAGTATCCTTAAAATCAGTATTCGACTTAGATAATTCTGTTGGTATTCTAAAGGATATGCCTTGCGGTTACTATGCTGAAAGAAAAGCTCAAGATGATGAATGGAGTGTTAGAAAACGGTAACTATCAGCTCGGTCAATTCAAGTTTGCCAACTTGCCCTTTGAGAGAGGAGAAATCCTTTTCTCAAAGGGCTTTTTCAATTTCGGGGCTGCGCGCGTTACTGCGCGGGCTGGAAATTCGTCTGATAGATCTTCTCGGCGATCTTTTTCGGTGCGAAGTCCACGATGACAACGCCGTAGGCCGTTCCGGCCTGCCAGTCGTAGTCATAGAGATCGAGGTTGATGCGCTTGGCGTATTCCTTCGGGTGGCCTACTTTTCCGCTGCCGCTCGTGGACGTGAAGTTCAGGAAAAACGTGTTCTCCGCCGCCTGACTATTGTCCAGGCAGGTGTGGATGGCGTCGATTTTGTCATCGGTGTCATAGTTGTAGCGATCCTGCACGCACAGCGTCTCGCGGCCGTTGATCACGGAGTTCGCGGTGGGGTCAGACAAAACGGTGCGGTCGCCCTGATCCGCCCAGCCGAAGTACAGGCCGCAGCGCTCGAAGCCGACCGGAAGCTTGTCGTCAAACCGCGTAGCGAGGACGATCTTCCCGCGCACTTCGCCCAGCGTCGGGATCTCGTTTTTCAGATACCAGCGCTCCGGATCCTTGCCGATCGTCTCATACAGGACCTTCTGAATCTCCGCGACATCGTCCTTGCTGTTTTCCGCCTTCATGCACAGGATGACCGTCTCGGTGGGGTGGGCGTCCAGAAACGCGGAAACGTCGCGCAGCACGTCATCGAGTGTGAGCGTTCCGGCAAACGGGGAGTTGGAGGTCTTGCAGCGCGCGATGCTGTGCTTGAGCACCAGCGTCTGCTGGTCGTGCTTCTGTTCGAGCACCAGACGCATATCCAGATAGCGGTAGCCGTAGATCAGCTGCGTGGCAACGCTCGCGTCCTGACATTGAAAAATGTAGCGCATATCCACATACTGCGTGCAACTGTCGTGCGTACCGGGGATCGACATATTGCTGAGCTTTGTCTCGTCCGGCACCGTTTCCATCCAGTTGGTGCTGGAGATGTTTGCTGCCATGGCTGGCGGCGCGGCGATCCCGGCAAGGATGGAGAGCACCATGCAGATGAGCAGCGCGCAGAGCCAGAGGCGGTGTTTGGTGGCCTTCATAAAGTATTCTCCTCATCATTTTTCTGCCGCACGAGCATACCGTGCGGCGGTCGTGTGCCGCCAGTATAGCACAAAACCCGCGTGTTGGGAACGGGAAATCGCATTCCGGGCGCTTGTTCCGATGCGCGGCGGTAGAAAATGCGCAAATGCTGTGGTATGCGATTGCAAAAATGTGTCGCAGAGAGGAGGGGGGGGCGTGTGCAGCATGCGGGCGCGGACAGCCGCCGCGAGAAAGCGCTTGTGCTGGGCCTGCCGGGGGAGTAAGACGCCTCTGCATAGTGTTATCCGGCAGATTCCGCAAACAACGGTTGCGGCGGGGCGGGTTTTGCGGTATAATCAAACCAATTTGTGCCTGAGTGCGTGAAAGGAAACAGTATTATGGGTAACGACGCCAACGTCAGCAAACGCGACGGCTTTCGCAGCCGTGGCGGCTTCATCATCGCCTGCATCGGCTCGGCCGTCGGCATGGGCAACATCTGGCGCTTTCCGACGCTGGTGTCCAAATGGGGCGGCATGACTTTCCTGCTGCCGTATTTCCTGTTTGTCATTCTCATCGGCTCCACCGGCGTCATCGGGGAGTTTGCGCTCGGCCGCGCAGCCGGTGCGGGGCCGGTTGACGCTTTCGGCATGTGCACCGAGGCGCGCTGGGGTAAGCGCCGGCCCGGCGAACTGGTCGGCTATATCCCGGTGCTCGGCTCTCTGGCGCTGGCCATCGGCTACACCTGCGTCATGGGCTGGATCTTTAAGTATACGTTCCTGGCGTTTGACGGCGGCCTGTCCGCCATGGGGCAGGACATGGACGGAATCGTCGGCAGTTTCAACGCCACCGCCAGCGCGTGGGGCGCGAATGTCTGGGTCGTCGTCGCAGTCGCGGTGAGCTTTGTCATCATGTCCTTCGGCATCGCCGGCGGCATTGAAAAGGCAAATAAGATCATGATGCCGATTTTGTTTTTGCTGTTTGTGGGGCTGGGTATCTATGTAGGAACGCTGCCCGGCGCGTCGGACGGCTATCGGTATATCTTCACGATCAAGCCCGCGGGCCTGCTCGACCCTTATGTCTGGATCTATGCCTTCGGTCAGGCGTTTTTCTCGCTGTCCGTTGCGGGCAACGGCAGCGTCATCTACGGCTCTTACCTCAGCAAGAGCGAGTGCATCCCGAGTTCTGCGCGCAACGTGGCGCTCTTTGATACGATCGCGGCGCTGCTGGCGGCGTTCGTCATCATTCCCGCCATGGCGGCGGGCGGCGCGCAGCTCGACGCCGGCGGCCCCGGCCTGATGTTCATCTACCTCGTCCACGTCATGAACGGCATGGCGGGCGGGCGCATCGTGGCGATGGTGTTTTTCGTCTGCGTGGCCTTCGCGGGCGTCACGTCGATCATCAATCTCTATGAGGCGCCGGTCGCGTCCCTGCAGGAGCGGTTCGGCCTCAAGCGCGTTCCGGCCACGGCGGTGATCCATGTGATCGGCCTCGCCGTTGCGCTGTGCATTCAGGCCATCGTGTCGCAGTGGATGGACGTCGTGTCCATTTACATCTGCCCGCTGGGCGCGCTGCTCGCGGCGGTCATGTTCTTCTGGATCGGCGGGAAAAAGCTCGTGCTCGAGAGCGTCAACCTCGGCGCGCGCAAGCCCATCGGCGGCTGGTACTATCCGCTGTGCAAGTATGTCTACTGCGCGAGCGTGCTCGTGGCGCTCGTCGCCGGCGCGGCGCTCGGCGGCATCGGCTGAAGCGAATATCGAATAAAAATGAGCGGCCCTTCGCATTTGCGAAGGGCCGCTGTGCTTTGCGCGGTTTAGAACATTTTGATGTACGCATCGCGGTCCGGGCCGACGGAGACGTACTTGATGCGGCAGCCGACGGCAGCCTCCAGATAGTGCACGTAGTCGAGCGCCTCCTTCGGCAGGTCGCTGATCGTGCGGCAGCCGGAGATGTCGCAGTGGAAGCCGGGCAGATACTCATAAATGGGCTTTGCCTTGGCCAGCTTCACGCCGATGGGGAAGCGGTCCACGCGCTCACCGTCGATGTCGTAGGCGACGCACACGGGGATCTTGTCCAGATAGGACAGCACGTCGAGCTTTGTCAGCGCGATGCTCGTGCAGCCCTGCATCTTCACGCCGTAGCGGGAGGCGACCACGTCGAACCCGCCCACGCGGCGCGGACGGCCGGTCGCAGCGCCGTACTCGCCGCCGGCGTCGCGCAGCGCAGCGGCCTCGTTGCCGAACATCTCGCAGGTGAACGGGCCCTCGCCCACGCAGGTGGAATAGGCCTTCATAATGCCGATGATCGTGTCGAGCCGGGCCTCCGGGATGCCCGCGCCGATGGGCGCGTAGGCCGCGATCGTAGAAGAGCCGGAGGTGTACGGATAGATGCCGTAGTCAATGTCACGCAGCGCGCCGAGCTGGGCCTCAAAGAGCAGGGACTTGTTGTCCTCAATGGCATCGGTGAGATAATCCGTCGTGTCGCAGACGTAGTCCTTGAACGGCATGGCATAGGTGTCGAGCCAGTCCATCATCTCGTCGAGATCGATGGGGTCATGGTGATAGCCGTTGACGATGAAGAGATTCTTCCACTCGAGAATGTCGGCCAGGCGGGCCTTGAGCGCGTCGCGGTCGGCCAGCTCGCCCATGCGCAGCGCCTTTTTCATGTATTTGTCCGAGTAGGCGGGGGAGATGCCGCGGCGGGTAGAGCCGAACTTCTTGTCCGCCAGACGGTCCTCTTCCAGGCAGTCAAGCAGCTTGTGGTACGGCATGCAGATGACGGCCTTGTCGCTGATCTTCAGGTGCTCCGGTGTGATGGTGATGCCGCCTTCTCTCAGGCGCGCGACCTCGTGGAACATGTGCTCCGTATCAATGACCATGCCGGGGCCGAGCACGTTCACGGTCTCGTCGCGCAGGATGCCGGACGGCATGAGATTGAGCACGAACTTGCCCTTGTCGTTGATGACGGTGTGGCCGGCGTTGTTGCCGCCCTGATAGCGCACGACGACGTCGTACTTCTGGCTGAGCAGGTCGACCATGCGGCCCTTGCCCTCATCGCCCCAGTTGATGCCTACGATAGATGTCAGCATTGTTGAGAAACCTCCTGTTTCTTTTACACGTTTACGGATGCGTCGCATCCGAGCAGTGCTGTATATTTGTTCAGGACCGGCGCGACCTGCTCGCGCAGGAACGTCTCGGTCTGGTGTACGGCCATGCCGGTGAAGGCATGGGGGTCAACAAGTTTGTTGAGCTCCGCGCGCGTGAGCCCGAAGATCGGGTCAGCCAGGATGCGCTCAAGCAGGTCGTTGCTGCCGCCATGGAGCTTGACTTCTTTGCCGGCGGCGACGCTGTGCTGCCGGATGGCCTCGTGCAGGGCCTGCCGGTCGCCGCCCTTTTCCTTGACGCAGTACATGAGGATGTTCTCCGTAGCGAGAAACGGCAGCTCGTCGGCCAGATGCTTTTCGGCCATTTTCGGGTACACGGTCAGGCCGCGGATGACGTTGAGGTACAGCGTGAGGATGCCGTCGGTGGCGAGAAATGCTTCCGGGATGCTGATGCGGCGGTTGGCCGAGTCGTCGAGCGTGCGCTCAAACCACTGGGCGCTGGCCGTGACGGCGGCGTTCTGCAGGTCGCAGATGACGTAGCGCGACAGGGAGGCGATGCGCTCGCTGCGCATGGGGTTGCGCTTATAGGCCATGGCCGAGGAGCCGATCTGGCCGCTCTCGAACGGCTCGTCCACCTCTTTGAGGTGGGACAGCAGGCGGATGTCGCTGGAAAACTTCGAGGCGCTCTGCGCGATGCCGGACAGCACCTGCAGCACCTGAAAGTCCACCTTGCGCGAATAGGTCTGGCCGCTGACGGGGTACGCGCCGGGAAAGCCCATCTTTTCGCAGATCTTCTGCTCGAGCGCGACGACCTTCTGCTCGTCGCCGTCAAACAGGGCGATGAAGCTCGCGCCCGTGCCGGTCGTGCCCTTGCAGCCGAGGAGCTTGAGATTGCCGAGCTGAAACTCCAGCTGCTCGAGATCCATCAGCAGATCCTGCGTCCAGAGCGTGGCGCGCTTGCCGACGGTCGTCGGCTGCGCGGCCTGAAAATGCGTGTAGGCGAGCGTCGGCTCTGCCTTGTGCGCCTCGGCAAAGTCCGCGAGCGCCTGGATGACGTTCACCAGCAGGCTGCGGATCTGCTCGAGCGCTTCGCGCATGAGGATGATATCCGTATTGTCGCCGACGTAGCAGGACGTGGCGCCGAGGTGCAGAATGGGCTTTGCCTCCGGGCAGCACGCGCCGTAGGTCAGCACGTGGGCCATGACGTCGTGCCGCACCTCGTGCTCGCGCGCCGCGGCGTAGTCATAGTCGATGTCCGTGATGTGCGCGCGCAGCTCGCGGATCTGCTCATCCGTGATCGGCAGACCGAGCTCCTGCTCGCTCTCGGCCAGCGCGACCCAGAGCCTGCGCCAGGTGGAAAATTTGTTGTCGTCGGAGTAAATGTGCTGCATCGTGCGCCCGGCGTAGCGGGTGCACAGGGGGTTGACGTAGCGGTCGTGCATGCTTATCCTCTCTCTGCGTGGCGCAGCGCCGCCGAGATCAGGCCCTTGAACAGGGGGTGCGCCTTGTTCGGGCGGCTCTTGAACTCGGGGTGGTACTGAACGCCGATATAAAAGTCGTTTTCGGGGATCTCGACGGTCTCCACGATGTGGCCGTCCGGCGACAGGCCGGAGAGCACGAGCCCCTTTTCCTGCATGAGCGCGCGGTAGTCGTTGTTGAACTCGTACCGGTGGCGGTGGCGCTCAGAGATGTCCAGCGTGCCGTAGCACTCCGCCATTTTCGTGCCGGGCACGATATGGCACGGATACGCGCCGAGGCGCAGCGTGCCGCCCTTGTTGATCTCGTCGCTCTGGTCGGGCATGAAGTCGATGACCTTGTGCGTGCTGCCCTCGTCGAACTCGCCGGAGTTGGCGTCGGCGAGGCCGCAGACGGAGCGCGCAAACTCGATGACCGCGATCTGCATGCCCAGGCAGATGCCGAGATAGGGGACATTGTGCGTGCGGGCATAGTGCGCGGCCGCAATCTTGCCCTCAATGCCGCGGTTGCCGAAGCCGCCGGGCACGAGAATGCCGTCGCAGCTGCCGAGCACTTCCTCTACATTATCGCGCGTGATCGTCTCGCTGTCAATCCATTGAATGTCGACGCGCGTGCCGTAGACATAGCCGGCGTGGCGCAGCGCTTCGGCGACGGACAGATACGCATCGTGCAGCTGCACGTATTTGCCCACGAGGCCGATCGTCACGCGGTGCGAGCGGTTGCGGATGCTCTCGAGCATGGCGTCCCACTCGGTCATATCCGGCGCGGGCGCGTCGATGTGCAGCTCACGGCAGACGATCTCGGAAAAGCGGTTCTTTTCGAGCATGACCGGTGCCTCATACAGCACGGGGATGGTCATGTTTTCGATCACGCAGTCGGGCTTGACGTTGCAGAACAGGGAGATTTTGCGGAAAATGGACTCCTCGAGCGGCTCATCGCAGCGCAGCACGATGATGTCCGGGGAAATGCCCATGCCCTGCAGCTCCTTGACCGAGTGCTGCGTGGGCTTGGTCTTGTGCTCCTCGCTGCCGTGCAGATACGGCACGAGCGTCACGTGGATGTAGAGTGCGTTTTCGCGCCCGACCTCCAGCCCGACCTGACGGATGGCCTCGAGAAACGGCTGGCTCTCAATGTCGCCGGTCGTGCCGCCGACCTCCGTGATAACGACGTCGGCGTTCGTCTTGCTGCCGACACTATAGATAAAGTCCTTGATCTCATTCGTGATGTGCGGAATGACCTGCACCGTCTCGCCGAGGTACTCGCCGCGGCGCTCCTTGTTGAGCACGTTCCAGTACACCTTGCCGGTCGTGAGGTTGGAGTATTTGTTCAGATCCTCGTCGATGAAGCGCTCATAGTGGCCGAGGTCGAGATCGGTCTCCGCGCCGTCCTCGGTAACGTACACCTCGCCGTGCTGATACGGGCTCATGGTGCCGGGGTCGACATTGATATAGGGGTCAAGCTTCTGCGCGGCGACCTTCAGGCCGCGTGCCTTGAGCAGACGGCCGAGCGAAGCCGCCGTGATGCCTTTGCCGAGTCCGGAGACAACGCCGCCGGTCACAAAAATGTACTTGGTCATGGTCCACACTCCTCAATCTTCATAGGTACGAATGATATTTTCCGCAATGGTCCGCCGGCGCATACTGGTGTCCATTGCCTGTTTCTCAATGTATTTGTGCGCCTCCGTCTCCGTCATCTGCAGGTGCTGTACGAGCAGGAGCTTCGCGCGGTTGATGATGCGGATATCGGCGACCTTCGCCTCGAGCTTTTCCGTCTTGTGCTGCATCTGCTCGAGCTGGATGCGCACGGCGGTCAGCAGCCGGATGGTCTGCACGATGAGCGATTCCGGCGCGTCATTCGGCAGCACCAGCACGCCGGACTGTTCGAGCAGGGCGGCGTCCGTGTCCGCGTGTTCCGGTGCGGCCAGCAGCAGCACGGCCATGCAGTGCCGCTTTTTGAGCTGCAGCGCCAGCTCCCGGCCGGAGCTGCCGGCGATGGGCTCTGCGATGAGCACACCGTCGATGCCGCCTGCGTCAAACTGTTCGAGCGCCTGCCGCGCGCTGCCGGCGTGATCGAACGGGACGATGCGCGCCCGTGTGAGCAGGGCGCTGATGCGCTGGGTCTGCGCCTCGGAACTGGAGACCAGGAGCGCGCGCACGGTATGCAGCGACGTGTTCATAGCAGTCACCTCGAATCAGAAGTTGGTGCGGAAAAACAAAAAAGACGCTTCCGATGCCGATAAGGGGCACTTTCCCCCAGGTCATCGTGAAACGTCAGCGTTCTCGAAAAGTTACTATATGAACTTATGCCTGCGACCGCAAAAACAGCACGCAGAATTTTGCCAATCAAAATCCATGTATATAATACACCACGGCATTTGCACGTGTCAAGGATAAAAAAACGGGCAATTTTGCCGAAAAATCTGTGGAATCCGCCGAAAGAAATTGCGTTTTTCCCGCTTGACATTTTTCCGCAACAGGCGTATATTTTGCTACATTGAAACGGCAATGGCGTCGTGGAGAGCACAAGATCTCCGGGCACCAGTGCCGTTTTTTGTTGTTGATACTGATTTGAAATACGGAAAGGGGACCATGCGAGATGGAAAAGATCTCTGACATTTTTGGATCCATGGTATTTAACGATGCCGTCATGCGCGAGCGGCTGCCGAAGGAGACTTACCGGCAGGTGCAGGCGACGATGGAAAATGGCAAGCGTCTTGATGACGACGCCGCGCGCATCGTGGCCAATGCCATGAAGGACTGGGCGATCGAAAAGGGCGCCACGCACTTCACGCACTGGTTCCAGCCGATGACCGGCATCACCGCCGAGAAGCACGACAGCTTCATTTCGCCCTGCGGCGGCGGTCAGGTCATTATGGAGTTTTCCGGCAAGGAGCTCGTCCGCGGCGAGCCGGATGCGTCCAGCTTCCCGTCCGGCGGCCTGCGCGCAACGTTTGAGGCGCGCGGCTACACCGCATGGGACCCGACGTCCTATGCATTCATTAAAGATAATGTGCTGTGCATTCCGACGGCGTTCTGCTCTTACGGCGGCGAGGCGCTCGATAAAAAGACGCCGCTGCTGCGCAGCGCCGAGGCGCTCAACCGTCAGGCCCTGCGTGTGATCCACCTGTTCGGCAACGAGGACGTGACCGCCGTGCGCACGACCGTCGGCCCCGAGCAGGAGTACTTCCTGGTCGACAAATCCGTGTATGATAAGCGCAAGGATCTGATCTACACCGGCCGCACGCTCTTCGGCGCCAAGCCGCCGAAAGGCCAGGAGCTGGACGATCATTACTTCGGCAGCATCAAGCCGCGCGTTGCGGCGTTCATGAAGGATCTGGACGAGGAGCTCTGGAAGCTCGGCGTGTATGCCAAGACGGAGCACAACGAAGTGGCGCCCGCGCAGCACGAGCTCGCGCCGGTGTTCACGACCGGCAACATCGCCGCTGACCAGAACCAGCTGACGATGGAGATCATGCAGAAGGTGGCCGCGCGCCACGGCATGGTCTGCCTGCTGCACGAAAAGCCGTTTGCCGGCGTCAACGGTTCCGGCAAGCACAACAACTGGTCCCTGACCACCGACACCGGCATGAACCTGCTCGAGCCCGGCGAGACGCCGGCCGAGAACGCACAGTTTTTGCTCTTCCTGTGCGCGGTGATCCAGGCGGTGGATGATTATCAGGATATGCTGCGCATCAGCGTGGCGTCGGCCGCGAACGACCACCGTCTCGGCGCGAACGAAGCGCCCCCGGCCGTCGTGTCGATGTATGTCGGCGATGAGATCGAGAACATTCTCGACGCCATTGTCAACGAGACGTCCTATGCCGGCCAGGAAAAGGAGCTGCTGAAGATCGGCGTGCATGCGCTGCCGCGTTTCCCCAAGGATACGACCGACCGCAACCGCACCTCTCCGTTTGCGTTCACCGGCAACAAGTTCGAGTTCCGTATGCCCGGTTCCTCAGCCTCCATTTCCGGCATCAACGTCGTGCTCAACACGGCGGTCGCCGAGAGCCTCGAGCAGTTTGCTGACGCGCTCGAGGGCAGCAAGGACTTTGAGGCCGACCTGCAGGCGCTCATCCGCAGCGTGCTCATCAAGCACAAGCGCATCCTCTTCAACGGCAACGGCTATGACGACGCCTGGCTGGCGGAGGCTGAGCGCCGCGGCCTGCTGAACCTGCGCACGACGCCGGAAGCGCTGCCGTATTACCTCGCCGACAAGAACGTGGCGCTGTTCACCAAGCACCGTGTCTATACCCGCACCGAGATGGAGGCCCGCTACGAGATCCACCTCGAAAACTACAGCAAGGTGCTCAACATCGAGGCGCTGACGATGCTCGAGATGGCGCGGCGCGACATCATGCCCGCCGTCAGCAGCTATCTGCGCGAGCTGTCCGAGACCGCTGCGGCGATCCACGCTGTGTCCGTCACGGCGGACTGCTCGTATGAGGAGAGCATCATCCCTGAAATGTCCGCGCTGTTGGGCGATGCCTACCGCAAGGTCCGCCGCCTGGATGAGGCGCTCATGGGCGCCAAGACCGTCGAGGGCAGCCAGGCACTGGCCAACTACTACCGCGACAAGGTCTTCTCCGCCATGGCGGAGCTGCGCATCACGATCGACCAGCTCGAGACCATGACGCCGTCCGACAAGTGGCCGGTCCCGTCCTACGGCGACCTGCTGTTCAGCGTGCGGTAAAAAACGCTTACTCTTTCTTTTTTCTCTCTTCTTTCATTTTCATACTTCTGTCAAAAGCATTGACGGAGAAAAGTAGCACGGGCGATCATTTCCAGCGAGTGCGGGACGGTGCGAGCCGCATAACAGAGCCTGTGTGAAGAACACTCCCGAGCTGCAACCTGAACGGGCGAGAGCCTCAGTAGGTGCGCCGTCAAAGCCGGACGTTATCCCGGTGCGGTTTGTTAGAACCCGTGAGAAGTAAAATAGGTGGCACCACGATACGCAGCTACTCGTCCTATTGTTGGATGGTAGCTGCGTATTTTTTGATATATTCAGGAGGAAAAAATCATGTGTTCCATCATCGGTTATCTCGGCTCGTCCATCTCCGCGCAGGATCTGCGCGCCGGCTTTGACAAGACCATTTCCCGCGGCCCGGACGATACGCGCATGCTGCATATCGGCGCGGCGACGCTCGGCTTCCACCGTCTGGCCATTATGGGCCTGCACCCGGAGGGGATGCAGCCGTTCACGCGCGACGGCAGCGCGCTCGTGTGCAACGGCGAGATCTACGGCTTCCGGCCCATCCGCGAGCGGCTCATCGCCGAGGGCGAGACGTTCGAGAGCGAGTCCGACTGTGAGATCCTGCTCCCACTCTACGAGCGCGAGGGGCTGGACATGTTCCGCGGGCTCGATGCGGAGTTCGCCATGGTCATCTATGATGCCAAGCGCGGCGGCCTTGTCGCGGCGCGCGACCCCATCGGCATCCGCCCGCTGTACTACGGCTATGACGCCGAGGGCGCGATCGTCTTTGCCAGCGAGGCGAAAAACCTCGTCGGCCTCGTGCACGATGTGATGCCGTTTCCTCCCGGACACTATTATGCCGACGGCAAGTTCACCTGCTACCGCGACATGACGCAGGTGGACGCCGTCTGCGAGGACGATCTGGAGACCGTCTGCACCCACATCCGTGAAAAGCTCATCGCCGGCGTGGAAAAGCGGCTGGATGCCGACGCGCCGCTCGGCTTTCTGCTCTCCGGCGGTCTGGACAGCAGCCTCGTGTGCGCCATCTCGGCAAAGCTGCTCAAAAAGCCCATCCGCACGTTTGCCATCGGCATGCGCAGCGACGCCATCGACCTGAAGTACGCCCGCGAGGTGGCAGAGTATCTGCACGCCGACCACACCGAGGTCATCATCACGCCCGAGGACGTCATCCAGGCGCTGCCGGAGGTCGTGGCGCTGCTCGGCACGTATGATATCACGACCATCCGCGCGAGCATCGGCATGTACCTCGTCTGCAAGGCCATCCACGAGCAGACCGACCTGCGCGTGCTGCTCACGGGCGAGATCTCCGATGAGCTCTTCGGCTATAAGTACACCGACTTCGCGCCCAGCCCGGAGGCGTTTCAGGAGGAATCCGCCAAGCGCATCCGCGAGCTGCATATGTATGATGTCCTGCGCGCCGACCGCTGCATCTCCGTCAACAGTCTCGAGGCCCGCGTGCCGTTCGGCGATCTGGACTTCGTACAGTATGTCATGTCCATTGACCCGGCCAAGAAGTGCAACGTCTACGGCAAGGGCAAGTATCTGCTGCGCCACGCCTTTGAGGGCGACTGGCTGCCGCACGATATCCTCATGCGCGAGAAGGCGGCCTTCAGCGACGCGGTCGGCCACTCTATGGTCGACGATCTCAAGGCGTACGCCGAGCAGAAGTACACGGACGAGGAATTTGAGACCCTGCGCCGGAAGTACGACTTTGCGCAGCCGTTCACCAAGGAATCGCTGCTCTACCGTGAACTGTTTGAGCAGTATTACCCCGGTCAGGCGCACATGATCGTCGATTTCTGGATGCCGAACAAATCGTGGGACGGCTGCGACGTGGACGACCCGTCCGCGCGCGTGCTCGCAAACTACGGCGACAGCGGAAAGTGAGGAGCATATGGACGACACTGCGCTGCGCATCCGCACCGCGCGCCTGAGCGACGCGCCCGCGCTGCTGAAAATTTACGCGCCGTATGTGGAAAAGACGGCCATTACGTTCGAGTGCGCCGTGCCGGATATCGACGAATTTGCAGCGCGCCTGCGCGCCACGCTCCGCCGCTATCCGTACCTGGTCGCGGAGCGCGGCGGCGAGATCGTCGGCTATGCCTACGCCGGGCCGTTCGGCAGCCGCGCCGCCTATGACTGGGCGGTGGAGATGAGCATTTACCTGCGCGAGGATCAGCAGCACCGGGGCACGGGCAAGCGGCTGTACGCCGCGCTCGAGGCGGTGCTGCGCGCGCAGAACATTCAGAATCTCTATGCCTGCATCGGCTGCCCGGATGGGGCGGACGACGCGCACCTGACGCGAAACAGCGCGCAGTTTCATGCGCATCTCGGCTATCGGCTCGTCGGGGAGTTTCCGCGCTGCGGGTATAAATTCGGCACCTGGTACTCCATGGTCTGGATGGAAAAGTGCATCGGCGCGCACGAGGCGCAGCCTGCGCCCGTGTGCCCGTTCCCGGAGCTCAGCCCGGCGGAGCTGGAAGCCATTTTGGACCGTGCATAAAGCCGCGGGCCGTTTCCTATCTGGAAACGGCCCGTGCTTTTTTTATCGCTTTTGCAGCAGTTCATACGCGCCCAGCAGCATCTGCGCCGCCTCGGCGCGCGTGAGGGACGCCGCACAGTCGCTGCCGGCCGGATACACGCCGCAGGATGTCAGACTTGACACGGCGGCGCACGCCCAGTCGGGAATATAGTCGCCCTCGAGCGCGGCGGCGGGGGAGGGGTCGAGGAAGTTGCTGAGCATGACGGCAGCCTCGGCTGCCGTGATGCCGCGCTGTGCATCGAACACGATCGCCGTACCGTCGGAGTAGCCGGTGATGTCGCCGTTCATGACCGCGGTCGCAACGTAGGTCTTGGCCCAGGCGGGGATCTGCTCGTCGTCGCCGAAACCGGTCGAGAGCACGCCCTGCAGCATCGAAGTGCCGGTCAGGTGCGTGCACATGGCCAGAAATTCATCGCGCGGCATGGGACTGTCGGGGTCGAAGAGATACTGCCCGCCGACCTGCCGGCCGACGCACAGCCCCTGCTCGGCGAGCATGACGGCGGCGTATTCCTCCGGGCGGCCGGCCATGTCGCTGTAGGTGACGGCCGGCTTCTGCTTCTTGATGGAGATGATGACGGTCGCCTCCTGCGATTCGTTGCCGCTGCTGTCGGCGGCGCGGAAGCCGAAGTAGTCGCGCCCGCGCTTGCCGTCGGCGGGGGTATAGACGAACGTGCCACTGTCGGTGAGCGTTACCGTGCCCTTGATGGGCTCGGTCGTGATGCGGAAGGTGAGCGGGCTGCCGTCGGGCGCATTTGCGCTCAGTGTGCCGCCGATGGATGTGTTGCGGAATGTGGTCAGCTCCAGATTTTCGGCCACGGGCGCGGTGTCGGCCGCGGCCTGCTCGGCAAAGCCGGCCGGGACGAGTGCTGCGCAGAGCACCAGCGCGCACACGGCCGCAAGAATTTTCTGCTTCATAATGCAAAACCTCCGTGCAAATGTAGGCTGCTCCTAGTTTGCACGGAGGTGGTGGAAATATGCGTTTTGGCCTTATTCGGTCCGCAGGGCGACGACCGGGTCTTTTTTCGCTGCCATGCCCGACGGGATGAGGCCCGCGATGAACGTCAGCGCCATGCTGATGAGGATCAGCAAGATCGCGCCGAGGACCGGCAAAATGGCGCTCAGGGTCGGCAGACCGGTCAGATGGTGCACGATGAGGTTGATGGGGATCAGCAAAATCAGCGTACACAGGATGCCCATCACGCCGGCTGTGAAGCCCTCGATGAGCGTCTCGGCGTTGAACACGCGCGAAATGTCCTGCTTGCTTGCGCCGATGGAGCGCAGGATGCCGATCTCCTTCGTGCGCTCGAGCACGGAGATATAGGTGATGATGCCGATCATGATCGACGACACGACGAGCGAGATGGCCACGAAGCCGATGAGCACGTAGCTGATGGCGTTGATGATCGTCGTGATGCTGCTCATGAGCAGGCCGACATAGTCGGTGTAGCTGATCTGATCGTCCTCGGCGGCGTCGGCGTTGTAGTCGTCGATGCACGCGGAGATCTGATCCTTGTTCTCAAAGCTCGAGGCGTAGATGTTGATGGCGCTGGGGGAGTCCTTATCGACGTAGCCGAGCTTTTTCAGGTTGCTGTTGTAGGTCGAACCGCTGGCCGACGAGGCGACGTAGTTGTCGTACACATCCGCATACTGGCTGCTGCTGATGCCTTTGGCGCTGATGGCGGAGATGACTTCCTGCGAGGTCATGCCGCTGTAGGCCTTGACGGTCTCCTGCTGCATCTGCATGGAGAGAATCGCGCGCATATACGGCCGGAAGAAGCGGATAAACGTCTCGTCGTCCATGGCGTCGATCATTTCCTTCATCTGCTGCGCCGTTTTGCCGCTGGCCTCAAAGACGCCGTTGTCGGCCATCTCTTTGGCGTCGTCGCGGGTGAAGGTCTCCATGGTCTGTGTGAGCGCGGCGTCAAGCGTGGTGTCGTCTGGCGTGGTCATGCACTTGCGGTAGACGGTCGCGCGGTCGTCCACGCTCAGCTTGTTGAGATAGGCCTGCGCGGCGGCAACTTTCTGGTCGGTCGTGGCGGTCGCGGCGTTCGGGAACGCAGAGCCGGTGAACACGTCCACGTCCGGGTTTGCCAGCTGCTTCTGGATGATCTCGGTGCTGTCGGCCTGCTCGATGGCGTAGTCCGTCAGGGCGGAGGTGTAGCCGATGGAACCATAGGTGCTGCTGGTCACGCTGCCCTTGGCCGGGCGCACGATGCCGACGATCTTGAGCTGCACGCCCACGGAATCGTTGTTGTAGAGCTGGCGCAGTCCGTCGGCCGTCTGGCTGATGTCCGTGTAGCCGGAGCCGCTGGCCACATAGCCCTCCGACGGGAGGATGAGCTTGAAGCTGCGGCCGCACAGATCTTCATAGCTCCAGCTGCTTTGCGTCGTGTCGATCTGCTTTTTGTTCATGGACTGCATCATGGCGTTGCTGATGTCGTCCATGCTCTCGAGCCCGAGGGCGTAGAGCGTCAGGTCGGAAATTTCATTGTTTTTGTCCACAACGAGCACGACCTCGTTGTAATTTTGCGGCCAGGAGCCATAGATCACGTCGTACTGGTTTTGCGTCGAGGCGCTCACGAGCGCGCCGTCCTCGCCGGACAGCAGCTCCTGCCAGACGTTGAAGCCGGAGTAGAAGCCGCCCATGGAGTCAAAGTAGGACGAGTAGTCGCCGCCGTACATGGACTTCATGACGTTTTGCAGCAGCTCGGTCGTGTCGGCCTTGATGACGGTGCCGTTGGGATCCTCGGTATAGACGGCGAAGCCCATGTCATACGTGTACTGGATGCCGCTGATATAGTCGTGGATCTTGTTGTCGGGGTTTTCGAGATATTTCTTGAACTCCGGCAGGTTGTTTGACTGGCCGGTCGCGCTGCTGACCATGGAGTTGAGCATGCTGTACATGACCGTGTTGGCGTAGACCTTATCGAGGTCGTGCGCATCCGCACTGTCATCCTTTGCGCCCGACATGGCCGAGAGCATCCCGGACATGTCCACGGGGTTTGCCTCGATCGTCAGCGGGTAGGACGAGAGCGTCTGCTCCTGCACGGTGTCGATGTAGGACTGAAAGCCGTGCGAGAGCGACAAAATGAGCGCGATGCCGATGATGCCGATCGAGCCGGCGAACGCCGTCAGGAACGTGCGGCCCTTCTTGGTCATGAGGTTGTTGAACGAGAGCGCAAGCGCCTGACGGAAGCTCATCGAGCGCTTGCCCTTGCGAGCATCGGCCACCGCGTGGGCCTGAACCTGCTCGGGCGTGAGACGCTCGCGCGCAGGGTCGACCGGAGCGGAGTCGCTCGTGATCAGGCCGTCTTGGATGCGCACGATGCGATCGGAGTATTCCTCGGCAAGCTGCGGGTTGTGCGTGACCATGATAACAAGGCGGTCGCGGCTGAGCTCCTTCAGGATATCCATGACCTCGACCGAGGTCTCGGTGTCGAGGGCGCCGGTGGGCTCGTCGGCGAGGATGATCTCGGGGTCGTTAACGATGGCGCGGGCGATGGCCACGCGCTGCATCTGCCCGCCGGAGAGCTGGTTTGGCCGCTTGCGCAGGTGCTCGCCGAGGCCCACGCGCCTAAGCGCCTCCTCCGCCCGGCGCCGCCGCTCCGCCTTGGGCGTACCGGATAGCACGAGCGCCATCTCGACGTTGGCCAGCACGCTCTGATGCGGAATGAGGTTGTAGCTCTGGAACACGAAGCCCACGCTGTGGTTGCGGTACGTGTCCCAATCTCGGTCGAGATAGCTCTTGGTTGAACGGCCATTGATCACAAGGTCGCCGCGCGTGTATTGGTCGAGGCCGCCGATGATGTTGAGCAGCGTTGTCTTTCCGCATCCCGATTGTCCGAGAATGCTCACGAACTCCTGGTTGCGGAAGGTAACAGAGATGCCCTTGAGCGCATGGACAACCGAGTCGCCAGATGGATAATCCTTGGTGATGCCTTTGAGCTCAAGCACAGCGGGCCTTTCCAATACGAGAGTGCACCATGGGTAGTCGTGCGACCCCAGCCGCCCGCGCGACCAAGCCGCAACCCGCCCCAGCGCGAACGCCAGACTCCATATGGGCTCATGGTACCCATTGCCCCGCCCGCAGCAGACATCAAGCGCAGAAAACGAACGATTTCACCGCCTGCGTACGGAAGCAAGGCGCAGCTCGCCGCCGCGCATCTTATACATCCCGAGAAGTATGCGTCTCCGCTAGTCTAGGACGACTTAGCGCCGATTTAGGCCGGTTTAATCGGCGCCTCGCAAGTAGGCATCGCCTCTTCGAATACGAACGCGCGGGTAAACGCATCGCCACATCCATGTCTACTTTGGGTATCCCCGATAAACCGGCCCAAAATCGTTTTTTTATATCGCCCAGGGTCCATAAGCGACTGGAGCTAAAAAAGCGTTGTGCATCAAGCAGTCCGATGCATCTGCAATCTTTTTCACGTGTTCAGAAATCAGTCAGATTTTGGTCAGAAAAGCGTCATCTACCGGCCAGATATTGGTCAGCTCGGCGTGAGACCCTTTTCTCAACGGTTGGACCACGTGAAAGGGCATGCCATGGTTATCGTTAGCGGTTGGTCGGCTATTGCCTACTGGAGAACCCCTCCCATTATCTGCGATGCCAGCGTATTAGACGGCTTCACCCAGCCCGATGAGCATCCAAGCGGCCCGAAGCCTCAACAAACCAGACTCCGAAGCAACGCCTCAGAGGCGACACGCCTCGTTTACCACCACGCATACACCGACCTAATTGGCGTTCCGCTACCCATACGCGTCCTTTCCGACTCGAGCGGCGGAATGCATCAAAATCCCCTTGTACACCCTTCTCGATTAGGAAAGTCCATCCCCAGGGAGTTCCTTCACGCACTTGGCGGAGGGCTCTACGTTGCCTCGCCAACCCTCGCCCTCCAACAGGTTGCCCGCACCGTTCCCCAGCCAAAGCTCATATCCTTGATCGATGAATTCTGCGGGCTCTACGCCGTCCATCATCCAACACGGCGCGAACGACGCGTCCTCGATGAGCTGGTTGCCGCCTACCGCACCTCGCGCCACCGGGGCGCTCCCGGTGCATATGCCTGCTATAACGAGCATGGCCGGTTCGAGACAACGCACACCGACAACAGCGCTGAAGCCTGGCTTCCTGCGTTCGATCGATCGGGCAATCCCACTAACTTATGGAAACGTCCCCCTCTTATCCGAACAGAGCAATTTGTCTCCAACCTTGAAGCGCTCCGAGGACGCAAGGGGTCATCCTTGTCGCGGCGCGCGGGGCCGCTCGCACTCGATGGCTCCGGCTCTCCTTTGGAAACATGCCTTGCTCTCCTGCTGTTTCTTCCAGAACAATATGGCGGAGAAGGTTGGCCCGCACCGCAGCTTAACAGACGGATCGCGTTTGACCCCGATGCACGAAAACTTGCAGGCATGGGCTCGTGCGTCGGAGATATGGTTTGGGAACGCCCGAGGGCGATTATCGAGGTAAATGGGTTCGAGTATCATGCCGACCGAAACGGCTTCTTCATCCAATCGGGCAGAACGGCCGCGTTGCAGTCGATGGGATACGTCGTACTCGATGTCAACTACCGTCAAATAGCCGACCTCGATCAGTTTGAAACCATGCTTTCAGTTTTCTCGGACATGCTCGGCTTTCCCCTGCACGCGCGCACGAAGACCTTCCTCGCCCGCCGCGAAGAGCTCCACCGTCTCCTGATGTCCGGTTTCCGCTCGCGAACAGGCGCGTAACACCTTCCAAAAGGCAACAATAAGGACCCGAAGGAGGCGGACGCGCGGAGTTGTGCCGATTTAGGCCGGTTCTATCGAGGTACCCAAAGCAGACATCGATGACGTCCGACCATAGCCGCTGGTAGAGAGCCCGTTAACGTGCTGGCTGCTTGACAAGCGCCCGAAAAACCGGCCTAAAGACAAAAAAACAGGCCGACATAGAGCCGGCCTGTTCGTCACATCAACCCGAAGCGCTACAGCAGCGTCACGGTAAACGAGCGCTCGTCGACCTCGCCGGGAGCAAGGATGGTGATGTTGCGCTTATGCTCGAGCACGTTGTCCTCGGTATCGAGGGTCGCATGCCCCGTCCAGGGCTCGAGCGCGACAAACGGAGCATCGCCCTCAGCACTCCAGATGCCGATGTACTTGAAGCCGGGGAAATCAATCTTCACGCCGTGGCCGGAAACGCGACTGCGCAGAG
>OHUG01000134.1_pt1 | contig 43067 bp, 35 predicted proteins | sample 1579161 | NCBI WGS metagenome assembly OHUG01 (sample SAMEA3882514, study PRJEB24775) | human gut metagenome | biome: human-associated habitat; feature: intestine environment; material: feces | place: Netherlands | collected 2009/2010 | reverse complement strand
TTCAAAAGTCCCGCCGGCCGCTTTTTTCTATCTTAAACTTTTATTTTTCTTCCAGAAAAAATCCATGCTCTGTCCGCACCAGTGTCGTCTCATAGAAGGTCTTTGCGAACTGCACCAGATAAGCAGTATCTTTGGCGCCTGCCGTCTCATACGGGGAATGCATCGCAAGCTGAGCCATTCCGATATCCACGCTTGTCACCGAGACAAGAGAGTTCAGAATTGCGCCGAGCGTGCTTCCGCCCGGAATGTCGGCGTGGTTTGCGAATACCTGGCACGGTACGCCGGCCTTCTCGCAAATCATCTTTGTTACGGCTTCCGAAACAGCATCGGTCGTGTATTTCTGGTTTGCACTCTGTTTGATGACAACGCCGCCGTTCATGTAGACGCGGCTCTTCGGATCGTATTTCTCCGCATGCGCCGGATGGAACGCATGTGCATTATCGGCAGAAACCATAAAGCTTCCCGCAAGATCTCTGTGGTAAGCGATCGTATCTTTTCCGCACGCTGCGTTGATGTGCTGCAGGGTCTCAGTCAGGAACGACGAATCTGCGCCCTGTTTGGTAAGGCTTCCGACTTCCTCGTTGTCAAAGATTGCGCAGACATTAACCTGACCTGTCGCTTTTGCGGCAAGGAATCCTTTTAAGGAACCGAATGCGCTCTGCAGATCGTCGAGGCGGCCGCTGGACAGAAATTCTTTGCTGGCGCCCCAGATAGAGCCCTCCACGCGGTTGTACAGATAAAGTTCCATCGAGAGGATGTCCTCTTTTGCCGTATCCGGCAGAAACAGCTCATAGAAATGATCTTTCGCTGTCTCATCACCGAGAATCGGGAGCATGTCGGTCTGCACACTGTATTTGATTCCGTTGTTGATGTCGCGGTTCAGATGAATCGGCAAATTCGGGATCGTCACCAGATCTCGTCCGGCATCAACCAGCACGGATTTCACGCTGTTTCCGTCACGTACCACCATGCGGCCCGCCAGGGAAAGCGGACGGTCAAACCATGGGGAACGGATCATTCCGCCGTAGCCCTCCACGTTCAGGCGGGTATAATGACCATCCGTCACGAATGGGTCCTCTCCCTTTACTTTAAACGTCGGACAGTCGCTGTGGCTTGCGATGATCTGGTAGCTGGAAAATGCGCTCTCCGGGATCTGGAACGCAATCACCGAGGATTCATTTCTCGTCACATAATATTTTCCGCCCGGAACGAGACTCCATTCTTTTGTCTCCTCCAGTTTTGTATATCCATTTTCGTTCAGCAGATCACTGGCTTCTTTTACCACATGAAACGGGCTTTTGCACCGCATGATAAAATCGAGCAGCTCCTGCGCTGTATTCAGGTATTCCATAGTTTTTCTCCTTTGCATATATTCAAACGCTTCTTCTATTTTATAAAATCCCGCTGTCTTTTTCAAGACCCAAAAACCTGTGGGAACTTACTGTATCACTCGCAATCATCGTTTCGAATCGGATATTCGCAATCCGCTTCGCTACTCGCACATAAAACCAGCCGCTGCTTCACAAAAAAATCCCGCACAGACAGATTTTTATTTTCTGTCGTGCGGGACTTACTTTTTCCGTTTTTTCTGCTATGCAGAAACCTGATTTCCGGTATACAACTGATAATATTTTCCTTTCTGTTCCATCAGCTGATCATGGGTACCGCGCTCAATAATTTGTCCCTGCTCAAGAACCATGATACAATCGGCGTTTCGTACGGTAGACAGACGATGTGCGATAACAAAGGTTGTTCTTCCGCTCATCAGCTTATCCATACCATCCTGAACAATGCGCTCGGTACGGGTATCAATGGAGCTTGTCGCCTCATCGAGAATCAGTACCGGCGGATCCGCAATGGCTGCACGCGCGATCGCAAGAAGCTGCCGCTGACCCTGGGACAGATTCGCACCGTCTCCGGTCAGCATTGTGTCATAGCCCTGCGGCAGACGCATAATGAACCCGTGCGCATTCGCCAGTTTTGCTGCTGCTACAACCTCATCCTCCGTCGCATCGAGCTTTCCGAAGGCAATATTTTCTCTTACCGTTCCCGTAAACAGATGTGTATCCTGCAAAACAATGCCAAGCGATCTTCTCAGATCGTCTTTTTTGATCTTTCCAATATTGATCTCATCGTAACGGATCTTACCTTTCTGAATATCATAAAAACGGTTGATCAGATTGGTAATGGTTGTTTTTCCGGCTCCGGTGGAACCGACAAACGCGATCTTCTGACCCGGCTCCGCAAACAGTGATACATCGTGCAGAACGATTTTATCCGGGTTATAGCCGAAATCAACATGTTCGAATACCACACGGCCCTGCAGCTCGCGGTAATCCACAGATCCATCTGCCTGGTGCGTATGCTTCCATGCCCATTTTCCGGTACGCTCTTTCGTCTCGGTGAGTTTTCCGTTTTCTTCCTTCGCATTGACAAGCGTTACATACCCCTCGTCCAGCTCCGGCTCTTCATCCATCAGGCGGAAAATACGTTCGGCTCCTGCAAGTGCCATAACGATTGCGTTCAACTGCTGGCTGACCTGGTTGATCGGCATGTTAAAACTCTTGTTGAAGGTCAGAAAGCTTGCCAGACCACCGAGCGTAAAGCCACCGACATTGCCAAGGGCAAGTGCACCGCCGACAATCGCACAGACAACATAGCTCATATTTCCAAGCTGTGCATTGATCGGTCCGATGACATTCGCAAACGCATTGGCATTGTAAGCACTCTCATACAGATTGTTATTAATTTCTTTGAATTTTTCGATATTCTCCTCTTCATGACAGAATACCTTGACAACCTTCTGGCCATCCATCATCTCTTCGATAAAGCCGTTGACTTTACCAAGATCCCTCTGCTGTTTTACAAAGAAATTTCCGGAAAATCCGGCCACCTTTTTTGTCACTCCCAGCATGATAGATACCATAACCAGCGTTGTAATCGTCAGCGGGATGTTCAGAATCAGCATACTGACAAAGACACTGACAATCGTGATTGCACTGTTGATGATCTGCGGGATACTCTGACTGATCATCTGGCGCAGAGTATCAATATCATTTGTATAAATCGACATAATATCGCCGTGCGCATGCGTATCAAAATATTTGATTGGCAGCTTTTCCATATTGCCGAACAGATCATTTCTCAGATTCCGCAGGGTTCCCTGGGACACATAAATCATGGTACGGTTCTGAATGAACGCAGCCACAATACCGATCCCGTAAAATCCGGCCACCCGCAAAATTGCGTGGAGCAGCGGGCCAAAATCCGGATCCGGCTGGGTCAGCATCGGCGTGATATAGCCGTCAATCAGCGTTTTCATAAACATCGTTCCCTGTACGTTTGCCAGGACGTTGACAAAAATCGCAATGACAACAGCGATGCAATGTACGGTATAATCCTTTAATGCATATTTCATAATTCTGGTAAAGATCTTCATCGGATTCTTGACCTGCGGTTTCACCCCTCTTGGAGGTCTTGCGCCCGGCCCCTTTACCTGCTGTACTCTCTCTGCCATTCCTTACTCACCTCTCTTTTCGTCAAAGTCTCCGCCGCCACCGGTCTGAGACTCATATACTTCCCGGTAAATTTCATTGGTTTTCAGTAATTCCTCATGGCTTCCAAAACCATTTACTTTTCCGTTCTCCATGACAATGATACGGTCTGCGTCCTGCACACTGGAAATACGCTGTGCAATGATCAGCTTTGTCGTTTCAGGAATCTCGGTCAGGAATGCCTTCCGGATTTTTGCATCGGTTGCGGTATCGACAGCACTTGTACTGTCATCCAGAATCAGCACCTTTGGTTTTTTCAGCAGCGCTCGTGCGATACAGAGGCGCTGTTTCTGGCCGCCGGATACGTTGGATCCGCCCTGCTCGATGTAGGTGTTGTAGCCCTCCGGCATCCGGTCGATAAATTCATCAGCGCAGGCAAGACGGCAGACACGCTTGCACTCTTCTTCCGAAGCATTTTTATCACCCCAGCGAAGATTGTCGAGAATGGTACCGGAAAACAGCACATTTTTCTGTAAAACAACGGCTACTTCATTTCGCAGAGTTTCCATATCGTAGGAACGGACATCCTTTCCGCCGACTTTGATGGAGCCTTCCGTGACATCGTACAGACGGCTGATCAGGTTGACAAGACTCGTCTTCGCACTTCCGGTTCCGCCGATGATACCGATGGTCTCACCGGATTTGATCGAAAGGTTGATATCCGAAAGAACCGGCTCGCCTGCTCCCTTTTTGTAGTTGAAGTAGACGTGATCGAAGGTAATGCTTCCGTCCGGAATATCAAAGTCCGGATTCTCCGGATTGTCGAGATCGCTCTTCTCATTCAGAACCTCGGTAATACGGCGCGCACTCGCAAGGCTCATCGTGATCATAACGAATACCATCGAAAGCATCATGAGGCTCATCAAAATGTTCATGCAGTAGGTCAGAAGGCTCATCAGCTCTCCTGTTGTCAGGCTGCTTCCGACGATCATCTTCGCACCGAGCCAGCTGATCAGAAGAATACAGCTGTAAACGGTAAGCTGCATCAGCGGCGCGTTGAAGGAAAGGTTTTCCTCTGCTTTACAGAAAATTTTGTAGATGTTCTCTGCTGCTTTGTGGAACTTACTTGTTTCATGATCCTCACGCACATACGCTTTTACTACGCGGATGGCGGATACGTTTTCCTGTACGCTCGCATTCAGCTCATCGTACTTCGGAAATGCCTGATCGAAATATTTCATCGCGGAACGCATGATCAAAAACAGACACGTTCCGAGGATAAGAATGGCTACCAGATAAACGCTTGCAAGACGTGCATTGATATAAAACGACATAATCATCGCGATAATCATGCTCGACGGTGCACGCATGCACATACGAAGAATCATCTGATAGGCATTCTGCAGGTTGGTGACGTCTGTCGTCAGGCGGGTGACAAGACCTGCGGTGCTGAATTTGTCGATATTCGAAAATGAATATTCCTGAATGTTTTCAAACATGGCCTGACGCAGATTTCTTGCAAATCCGGCAGACGCTTTTGCTCCATATTTTCCGCCCATGATACCGGCAAACAGACCGATGGCTGCTGCTGCCACCATGAACGCTCCCACCACGTAGATGTGATGGAGATCGCCTTTTTCTACACCATCATCGATAATGGATGCCATCATAAGAGGAATGATCATCTCCATGATAACTTCCAGAATCATGAAAAGCGGAGTGGCAATGGAGGCTTTTTTAAACTCTTTTACCTGTGCTCCAAGTGTTTTTAACATGATGTCTCTCCTAACATATTTTTTACATTGCTTTTGAGCTGGTCGATGACACGGTAGAAGGTATCGAGATCTTCTTTTGCAATTCCTTCAATTGTCTGTTCTTCCAGAATATCGATCATATCTTTCGTCTTCTCGTGAAGCTCTCTTCCGGTATCGGTCAGCACCAGTTTCTTCAGACGTGCATCATAGGGAACGGACTCCCGTCGGATGTAGCCCTTTTTCTCCATGAGCTTTAAAATATTCGTCACGGTGGACCGACAGATCTTAAACTCCGCCTCGATATCCTTCTGGAAAATATCTTTGTCTTCGTTCCGGCACAGATACCCTAAAATCCATCCGTGCATGGCGGTCAGTTCATCGACCCCCCGCTCTCTGGCGGCTGCCATCAGGTTCCGTGACATCATATTGTCCAGCGTCCGCAGTTCGTGGCCGATTTTTCTTTTTTTACAACACACGCTGCTTTTTTCCTCCTTTCCCCTTTGCTGCCGTCCCCATCTGTTCTTTATAAAACTGTTTGAACAAGGACTGTTCTATAAGCAACTGTTCTATAGATAACTGTTTCATATTAAACAGTTCGCTATAGAACATTCTAGGAGGTTTTGTGGGAAATGTCAACCTGTTTGCGTAAAAAAATTTGAAAAAAATGCTCCGGATAAAAGTTTTCCACTTTCCGCCCGGAGCATTCCGCTCGTTTATTCTTCGATTTTTCTTCTTAAATAGCTTCCCACCATATGGGAAAAATTGCGGATGTCGCGCGCATATGCGAAATCCTTGCCGAAAATCTTCTGCTCCGCCATAAGCTCCGTCTCCTCGCCTACAAAGACCCCAAGCACCGAGACACCCTGCTGCCTAAGGCGCCGCACCTCAGTTGCCGTGTCATGCAGCGCATAGTCATCCCGGTACGGCTTTGGATTTCTCGCATTCGGCCGGTTCACCAGCACATCGTACGGCTTTCCGTCGCTTAAGAGGATCAGCAGCTTCCGGTCCTCCTGGCGTTTTAAAAGATCTATCCCCGCAGCCTTGACAGCAAGCCCGTCGCGATTGTTTGATGATGTAATATACTCAAAAATATTGCTGTTCTTCTCCCGCGGATCGTCGTAATCGCGCATCCGGTGCAGGATCGTGTAATCCCAGAACGTACAGAAGCTCATCACGCGGAACGGGATGTGCAGGCGGCTTAAGGTCTCCGCCAGAATGTACGTCTGCAGTGTCACATTCTCCTGGCGCGGCCGCTGGGAACCGCTCGCATCCACGAGAATATCCACGACAAAATCCAGCGAATTCCGCCGCTGCTCCAGCCGGAACAGATCCGCATTCTGACTCCGTCCCACCTTCCACATCCGCGCGGGCTGTAAAATTCCGTGGTCTGCATCTGCAAACGACTGGTCCTCCTGCAGCAGCATCGCTTTTTTCAGTTCCTGGTACAGCAGCGAAATGTTCTGCCGCACCGCGCGGTGCTGGTCGTAATAGGCATGAAGATTTTTATCCTTCTGTTTCTGCGCATAGGAGAGCTGATAATACTTTCCGACCGGATTTTTCAGCACACCCTCCGTGTAATAGAGGCTGCAGTCGCTGTGGATGCCGCGGCAGAGCTGGTAATTCCGGCTTTTCTCCTCACTCTCCGAGAGCCACGTTTTTCCGTAATTGCGCTGAATGTACTGATACATCCGTGCCAGCGCTTTCTCATCGACGACAACGACCTTTTTGGTATCGCTTCCCGCTGTTTTTTCTTTCTTCTCTTCCGCCTCTTTTGATGTGAAATTTGTCATATCAAGCGAAACTCGCTCCAGATATGTCTCGAGCCCGTCCTCGTACAGTTCCTCCGAAATGAAATCCTTCCAGGAATACTCGGTGAGCTCCTCGATCGTTACCGCAAGAACCGAGGCAAGATCACCGTGCTTTTTCACAAATGCGGGATCGACGACCTTATTGTACAGCTCGTCCGTCACCCGAATTAGTTCCATTGTATCCGCTGTTTCGGATGCGTGCTTCAGCAGCTCCATCCACTCCCGCGTTTTCCCCGAGTATGAAGGGCTTTTTTCCTCGTCCTCCTCTCTTCTTCCGCGCAGATACTCCAGTTTCAGGCGCCCTGTCTCATTTTTGGATAAAGATTCAAACGAGTGGTCCAGTATTTCCTCCGCTGCTCTCCTTCGAAAGCCCTTGACACCGGGGCGCTCGCTTTCGAGCCGCTTCGATACGGCCTCCTCCGTCACCAGCTGGGCGAGCATCATCAGTTCTCCCTCCGCTGCGCCGCTGTAAACCTTCTTCACCAGATACAGGCTGTAGGCTTCCCGATCAAAGTAACACGAAAAGGCGCCCTGGCGGATTGTGTCGTACAGCACCGTATCCGGCTCTTTCGCATACCGCTCCACGTCCGGGTTCAGCTTCAGCGTGTAGTCGCCGCTGACAGTCCAGACGAGATTGCGGATCCGGCTTTCCAGCTCCATCTCATGCGTTTTTAATGTTTCCTCTGTCACCATACGTATTTCCTCTAAAAAACATCCTGCGGCGTCCACTCTTCCGGAATCCGCGTGCGCACGACATCCCGCACGATCTCTTTTTCAAACAGGTCAAAGCATTTATTGACAATGCCGATCTGCACCGCAAGATACGGGGACAGCCCCTGACGCATCGTGCCGATCGCTCCGAACAGGCCGCGGAGGTCGAGCGCGCGCGTGGTGATTTCCGCCTGTTTTGCCTTTTTCTGCAGATCGAGGTAAAGACCGGCCAGCGCATCGCGTGCCGCCGGTTTCAGATCCGGGAATTTTGACTGCATCAGATAAAACAGTGTCTCTTCTGTAAGCGGCGGCATGTCAATCACCAGAAAGCGGGACACCAGCGCCTCGTTCAGCTCTCTCGTTCCCGCATAGCCGTAGTTCATCGTTCCGATCATCCGCGCCGCCGGGTGAAGCGGAATTTTATCGTAGCCCGGCACATCGATGATGCGGCGGTAGTCGAGCGCGGCGTGAAGAACACTGACTGCATCGTTTTTCGCCATGTTGATCTCATCGAGAATGCCAAAACCGCCTTCCTCTGCACAGCGGTAAATGCTGCCCTTCCGGAGTGTGACCTCCTGGTTCTGGAACGTATCGGTTCCGATCAGCTCGGCACTTCCTGTGTTTACATGGAAGGAAACGTTGTACGTCGGTCTTCCGAAAACATACGCCAGTGTCTCTGCCAGCACGTTTTTTCCCGTTGCCTTCTCGCCGGTCAGCAGCAGATTTTCGCCCTGCAGCAGCGCGGCAATTGCCATCTCCAGAATCTCTTTTCCAAAAAACGGGATTTCCGGCGTACTCATGCGGTTCTCTAAGCCCTCCGCCACCGGATAGCTCTCGCGGAATCTCCGCACGCTCTCAATTAACGCCCCGCTCACGCCCTGTTCCTGTAAAAATGAATCGTTCATCTTCTATTTTTTAATCCTCTCTGTCGTTAAAATATCTTTTTGCTTCTACCAGTATACGGGATCTGCCTTTTTTCTGCAAGACCTGTCGGACTTATAGTAATCCCCGAAAATAATGCAAAAAATTCGCGCTCTGCAGCACTGCCTTTTTTGCATTATTTTCGGGTCTTGCTATAGATTGAATTGAATTGAAACATAAAGACACCGGAAAACAGGCTTTATCCCGTTTCCCGGCGTCTTATTTCTGTCATTGATTCAGTTCATGCATCGCATTATCCGCGGATTCCGGAAAGAATTTCCTCTGTGGAAGCTTTTGCCTCCTCATCCAGGTTCTCTTTCTTATAGTTCTCATATCTCTGTTTGTGATGCGGATTCTCTGCCCACAGCTCGTCTGCGGCTTTTTTCCACTCAGCAGCATACAGGTCACATTTTCCGCACAGATGCTCTGCGCTCTCCGGAGACTGCAGGTCGGTTGACTTCGCGCCGGTCTTCTCTACCATCTCACGCAGCAGTTCCGGATTTTCGAGCATCGGACATGGGCGCAGGTGGTTGCGGTTGAACGGCTGTCCATCGCGGTATGCCTGGAACAGCGGCTGCTGCAGTGCTTCGATCAGGGAAACTTCGTTGATGTTGGCGCCGGAGTAATGGATGAAAACACACGGCTCCACATCGCCGTTTGCATTGATATGGCAGTAGTTTCTTCCTCCTGCGATACAGCCTCCGACGAACTCACCGTCGTTCTGGAAGTCCATAACAAAGATCTGTTTGTCGCTCTTATCGGAACGGATCTCACGCAGTCTGTGATAGATATATTTTCTCTGCTCAACCGTCGGCATCAGCTCCGGTGCTGCATCCATACCAACCGGCATAAAGTGGAAATACCAGCTGTAGCGGCAGCCATGTTCGATCAGCAGATCCAGGAATTCATCACTTGTCACGGTCTCGAGATTGGCTCTTGTATAACAGATGGAGGTTCCAAACAAGAGACCATGTTTTTTCATCAGATCCATGGCTGCAAGAACTTTGTCGAAAATACCTGCACCACGGCGGCCGTCATTTACTTCCTCAAAGCCTTCCAGTGACAGGGAGAAGGAGATATTGCCGAGCTTCTGAACCGCCTCACAGAACTCCTCGTCGATCAGGGTTCCATTGGTGAAGCAGTGGAATTCACAGTCATGATGCTCTTCTGCCAGACGCAGGATGTCTTTTTTGCGCACAAGCGGTTCGCCGCCGGTGAACATGTAGAAGTAGGTTCCCAGCTCTTTTCCCTGGCTTATGATATCAGAAAGTTTCTCATAGGAAAGATTCAGCTTGTGGCCGTATTCTGCTGCCCAGCATCCGGTGCAGTGCAGGTTACAGGCACTTGTCGGGTCCATCAGCATCGTCCATGGGATGTTGCAGTTGTATTTTTCACGGTTCATACGGATCTGTTTCGTTCCGACGAAAGCTGCCTGGAATCCCAGGTTCAAAGCAGTCATTTTGATCACCTGCGGATCCAGCTCGTCCAGTCCGCGGTTGACATACTGTACCCATTTGTTGTCCGGATTCTGCAGCATGGTGCGGATGTTGTCGAAGGTTTTCTCCGCAAACATATTTCCGGTAAATTTCTGTACAAAATCCGTCAGATTCAACAGCGCTTTTGTTCTGTCGTCTCCGTGATTCACATATTTTAAAACACCATCGATCGCAGCGCCTGCAGCGGCTCTTTCTACTTTCATTTTTGCATCCATTGTTCACGATCTCCTTTGTAATAGTTTAATATTTTCGCCCGGAATTGATCTGGTTTTGAATACCACATCCTGGCTTTTTCCCATTATATTCTCCATATTTGGAAAATACAACCCAAAATTCCCTCGTTTTGGACACATCAAAAAAAGTGTCCCACAAGGGAACACTTTTTCCTGTTTTTCTCTTTCCGTTATATTTTACATTGCATTTTCAGATTCACACAAAGCATTTTCTAATTTTCGATCAGAACCGCGCGGATCGGTCCGCCGTACTGGTGTTTCTTTTTGACCGGAGCAGCCACAAGAAAATAATGACCCGAGGTCACTTTCTCCAGATTCAGATTTTCGACAATCACCGTACCTTTTTTCAGCAGCTGCTGATGAACATCATTCCCCGATGTCTCATTTCCGACAGTTTCCTGCTCCACACCGAGCAGCACCAATTTTTTCTCTGCCAGGTAATCTGCCCCATCGCGTGTAATCTGCGCATCGCCGCGGATCAGAAGACGTTCACAGTCCTCTTCCATGACCTCCTCGAGCACTTCTCTTGTCACTTTTCCCTCAAGCTCCGCCACCTGACAGATGCCAAGTGACCGATCGAGCGTCGTCTGCGCCGTTCCTTCCTCCGTCATCAGATGACGCGGCGCGTCCATTGCGGAAAACTGCTCTCCGGAAATGTCATATAATTTCATATTTTCCTATCCTCAAACCGGGAAACTCCCGTCTTTCTTTTTTCCAATATTTGCCGATACTGCCAGATTCTGCCGGCAGCCAAACCTTGTTTAGTATAGCCTATTTTCGGACGCTTTACAAGGCTCATTTCTGCAAAAATTCTGACTTTTATACAGCAATCCTATCTGCAATAAACAATTTGTCATTTTCACTCCCCTGGTGTATAATAGAAATATCCAAACGGTTACGCTATCTTTCAAAAGGGAGGGAAATCTTATGAAACTCCGGCTAAGCCCGTGGATCTGCGCCACAGCTTCGCCGGAGTTTTTTACACTCTTCTGGTTTACGGAATAAGACGGTGAATGTCTCTTGGAAACAGGGATGCGTTCCGCACATTTTCAAATCCGAGAAGCCGTGCCGTAAACCGCTCCAGCCCAAGACCGAGACCGCCGTGCGGAGGCATGCCGCAGCGGTGCATCATTAGATAGCTCTCAAACGCTTCCACATGCATGCCGCGGCTTTCGATCTTTTCCACCTGCTCCCGGTAATTGTGGATGCGCTGGCCGCCGGTCGTCACTTCAAGGCCGCGGAAGAGAAGGTCAAAACTTTCCGTCACTGCCGGGTTTTCTCTGCTGTCCATCGCGTAGAACGGGCGCTTGGCGCTTGGATAATGTGTCACAAATACGAAGTCACTGCCTGTCGTTTTCTTCACGTATTCGCACAGCAGTTTTTCCTCCTCCGGTTCAAAGTCCAGTTTCTCCGAAAAGGCTCTTTTGTATACGCGGCTCACCAGCTCTTTCGCCTCGGAAAAACGGATTCTCGGAATCTCCGTGATCACCGGCACCTCTGCTTTTAAAAGCGAAAGCTCCGCTCCGCATGTCTCCTGCAGCCGTCCAAATGTGTACCGCAGCATTTCCTGCTCCATCGCCATGATGTCCTCAAAATTCTCGATATAGCCCATCTCAAAGTCCACGCTTGTATATTCGTTCAGATGACGCGCCGTGTCGTGCTTCTCCGCCCGGAAGACCGGTGCGATCTCGTAGACACGCTCGAAGACGCCGACCATCATCTGCTTGTAAAACTGCGGGCTCTGCGCCAGATATGCCTGTTCGCCGAAATACGACAAAGAGAAGATATTAGCTCCGCCCTCGGCTCCCGCCGCTACGAGCTTCGGTGTGTGGATTTCGGTGAAGTGCTGTCCATCCAGAAATTCGCGGAACGCCTGACAGATCTTTGCCTGGATCTGGAAAATCGCGCGCTCTTTTTCGTTGCGCAGCGTAATTGGGCGATAGTCCAGCAGGTTCTCGATGGAAGTGTTGACCCGCTTCTGGTTGATGACAACCGGCGGTACTTCTTCCGGCTCGGAGAGGATTTCCACGTCTAACAGATGCAGGTCATACCCGCTTCTGGAACGCTCTTCACGGATCACCTCCGCGGTAAACCGGACACACGCCTCTTCTTTTAATTCCTCCAATGCAAACCGGGCATACGCCGGCTCGTACACGCACTGTACCATCTGCCGTTTCGTCCGAAGCAGCACAAATGCAAATGAGCTCATTTTTCGGATTTTGTAAATGCTTCCATGCAGCCGCACGATTTCGCCGATGTGTGCTCCTAACTGCTCTGCTTCGAGTTCCTCTGTTTTTCTTACTTTTACGGTATTCATTTCTGTCTTCATAGTCTTTTCTGCCTTTCTGTTCTGATTTTTCTTTATCGCCGCAAAATCAGCAGAAAATCCATATGGACATAATCTGTATGTCCCATACGATCACAACCCTTCTCTGATGTAAATTTCAAGTCATTCCCGCATGGATAAAAAATGGCAAAGAAAAACCACACGGGGTATTTCTTTTTCTCCCAGTGTGGTTTCCCTTTGCCTTATCTTCCACACAGGTACAACACAATCAGCGCCTGTACCTGTGAAGTATAGTAGTCTTCACTTTGATACAAGCGCTATCAATCGTCGTCCCTGTGCATCTGTACGCTGTGCATCTCGTTCATCGTTGATAACCTCTGTTTCGTAATTTTGTTGTATTATAGTTCTGCGTTCCGGTTTTGTCAACCCTTATTTTCCGTAATTGATGATCACCACTTCCGCTTTCGTCCCGATCCGCATCGGCGGTCCCCAGAGACCCACGCCGGATGTGACGATGCTGTACATGTCTCCGACTTTCTTCATCCCGCAGGCATTCTCCCACATCAGGCCGGTAAGGATATTTCCTGGGAAGAGCTGTCCGTCATGCGTATGGCCGCCAAGATCAAGGTCTGCGCCTGCCTCTGCCAGCTCGGTCAGCTCCGACGGCTGGTGGTCAATCACAAAAACTGGAAGCGACTGGTCCAGTCCGGTAAGCAGTTCGGACGGCGTGTCGCGTGTCTCCTGCGTTTTGCGGATCCGGTCGGGATCTTTTCGGCCCGCCAGATAAAAGGCATCATCGATACAAACCACATCATCCTCCAGCAGATGAATCTTCGCGCGGTCCAGGAACTCACCGAACCGGCGGTCGGCGATGCGCTCCTCCTTCGTCTCAAACGTAAAGCCCGCGAGAATCTTCTCATCGAGATCGTGGTTGCCGTAGCAGGCGTACGTGCCGTACCGGCTCTTTAAGCCCGCCAGAAGATCCGCCACGCGGTCCGGCTCATAGATGGCATCGTACTCATTATCAAAAATATCCCCGGCAATCACAACGACATCCGGCTCCTCAGCGTTGATTTTTTCCACCATCTCTTCCATCTGATGACTGCCGATGCTGTACCCCAGATGAAGATCTGCGACGAGCGCAATTTTCAGATGTGCATCCTTTTTCGATGGAACCTCATATCGTGTCGTGTAAATATGGACTGCATGCACCATTCCATAGATGCACATTCCCGTCACAAAAAGGATCGCGCCAAGGCCGACCGCTTTCAATCCCATCGGAGAATACAGCCAAGTTTTCGTCAGTACCGTATGCGCAAAAATGAAGCGCAGCAGCACCAGAATCGCGGTGAAGCCAAGAAAATACAGATACATGCCGAGCCAGCAGTTGCTGATGACCTTTAAAATCCGGTGAACGGGATCTCTTTTGATCAGAAAGCTCGTCAGCAGGGAAAGTGCAAAAAATGCATACAGCACCAAAATGACACCCAGCACGGCCGGATGGCGGAACAGAGGATGCACCTCCTTCATCCACCGCAGCAGCCAGTAGGCGGTAAATACATTTGCCAGTATGTAGACCGGCGCAAGAAATATTGCAAGCATACGTATGTTTCCTCTCTTTTTCGATTCAAATGCAGGGCAGGAAAAAGCGTGCCGAACGAAACGTTTCCGGCACGCTTTTTGCCAGGCATTCATCAGAGTTTTTTTTCTATGATATCAAACAGCTCACGCCTCCGCTTCCGCCAGCGCCAGCCATTTGCAAGTTTGTTGTAGAAATAGAACGAATCCACAAGCACCATGTTCAGGCGGCCGATCCGGTCTTTCGTCGTTCCGTTGTAATGTTCTCCGCCGCATTCGATCTGCGGACACGTTTTTACATAGGCGATCAGATCATCCTCACTTCTGATAGTATCCGGCAGCTCGGTGTACGCTTTTCCGATGCAGTCCAGCCGGTGCGCATCGCTTCCGCCAAAGCCGGGCTTATTGAATTTCTCCGCCAGCCGTTTCGCTTTTGCGTTCGTCTCCGCGCTCTCACACGCATTGAAAATTTCAACAAAATCGAACTGCGGGAGAAGCTGGGCAATCCGCTGCTGATACTTTTTCTTCCGTTCATTCGTGCTGATCATGCTCATAAATTTTTCGCCGTACGGATGCGCCGGTCCTAAAATTCCGCCGTACGCATGGACGATCTTGACAAGGATCGATCCCGGCAGGCCGCGCAGCTCCAGAATTTTTAATTTTACGCCGAACGGCATAATCACAAGAATGTGGCCGCAGTCGCACGTATCGTACTCAACACCTTTTAATACCACAAAATCCTGGTGTGCTCTTCCCTTGATGGCATTCTTCCACTCGCGGTATCCGTCATAGGAATCGTGGTCAGATACCAACATTCCTCCAAATCCTTTTCGTTTCAGTGTTCGGATGTACTCCTCAATCATGACTTTTCCATCCATCGAACCCTCTTTTGTGTGGCAGTGCATATCAAATTTCATGCAAAACGCCTCCTTTTATCTTCCATGTTCGAAAACCATTTCGTTTTTCCTATTTTTCTGGAATCGTTTCGGATGGTTCCGCCGCGTTTTTGGCGCGGCAGAATCGATAGTTTGTACCATCTAACTTTATTTTACCACTTTTTCCACAAAAGAAAAAGAAATTTCTTCTGAAGATCTGGTAAATTTTCCTTAAATAATGGAGTTTTTAGACAATTCCTGTTCTTTGTCCCTGTTTTTACCGTGTTCTTTTTGCTATGATAAAAACAGCTTATTTTACTTGATCGGAGGAACACATTATGAATTCACAGGACATCACCCGCGCACTGATCGACACAACAGTTGCACGCGCGATGGTGGAGATGGACGCAGATCCGAAACGCAGCGTCCGCAAGCTCTGCGATCTTGGCCGCCAATTTTCCCGCGGCCGCTTTCAGAATCAGATTTTTGCCATTTTTCAGGATCTTCTGCGCAACGATGAAAGCCCGTATTATCAGGCGATCGACTTTCTGCTGCGCAGCAACGATCCGGAAGCGCTTCGTCAGTTCGGCATCAACATCGGCTACAACAGTTTTACCTACGGTGCGCAGATTCTGCGCCAGAAGCAGAAAGAACTTTCCTTTGCTGTTCCCTGGGTTGTCAAGCTCCGTCTCGACAGCCGCATCCCGGACACTTACGATTCCTCGTTTTTTGCATCCGTGGTCAGAACCGGTCTGACATACGGCATCTACTCTTATCAGCTCCGCTCCATGGATCATCATGAGGATATGGAATCCTACCTTGCCGTTATCCAGTCGCATCCGGAATGCGCGTTTCTCTGGTTTCTTTCCGATACGCCGCTTACCGAAAAACAGCAGAAACTGCTTTTATCCTGCCCGAACCTGATGGTTTCTCTTCCAATTGATGCCCCCTCAACGGCTTCCATGGCAAAAGCCCTGCGCCGTCAGAAAACGCTGTTCGGTATGCACAAAGTCTATCAGGATGCAGATGCTGCCGCTTATCTGCTCTCTTTTGACCACCTGTATTCCCAGATGGAACAGAGTGTCTTTTTCTTTCTGGTCGCAGATGATTCGTGCTCAAAAGAAAGTATCCGGGCTGTTTCCGATGTTGTTCAACAGTACCGCTTCACCCCCATACAGCCATTCTTCCCGATCGAAGTGCAGGAAGACTCCCGCAAAATTGAGCAGATTATCACCGCCAATCCGGCGTATCTGCTGCTTCTGCCGGATCACATGGCCCGCACACTCGATACGCCCACCGTTTCCTTTGAAGAGTTGTCTCTTCGGAATATATTTTACCGTGAACTGCTCGCAGATGCATAAAAGTACAGCCAAAGCGGAATTTTATTTCTTTGGTTCCGCTTTGGCTGCTATTTTTTCTGATGATCTGCATATCACTTCTTTCAGTTCTTCGACAAACGTTTCCGGTTCCAGCTCGCTTTCCATGGAAAACCAGCGCAGAACCGCGGTCAGGAAGGCATCACAGAAGAACGTTACAAACAGTTTCTGATTCTGTACCTGAAAGAGATCCTGTACAAAAAACGCCATGACCGGCTCGAGCATCTCGTAAAAGTAATCCTTAAAACTGTTCTGCCCTTCGATCCTCAGGGCACTCTGGTAAAATGCTTTATTCTGATAGAAAATATTGCAGACCGCCACCAGCACATCCCATTCATTCTCAAAGTTCTTTCCGCCCATGTTTGTCAGAAAGTCCACATAAAAGATCCAGTTTACCAGATCGTATTTATCTTTAAAATGATAATAAAAGCTTTTCCGGTTCAGACCGCATTCCTCGCAGAGATCTGAAATACTGATTTTCGCAAAAGACTTGCATACCATCAATTTTTTCATTGCATCTGCAAGCGCACTCTTTGTACTGTTGGAATCCGCCATCTCTTCTCTCCCTCTCTTTTCGACCGTTTGTGCTATTATTCTACACCATCTTTTTCCTTTATGCAAGAAAAGCGCACCAGGAAAAGGCTGTATTTCCTTTTTCTGGCACGCTTTTTGCAATCATGCTTCTTCCGTTTTTCCATCTGCCTCCAGTGTGAACCAGAATGCCACACCGTTGTCGTAATTCTGGCAGCCGCACTGCTGCTGGAAGGAATCCATAATGGCTTTTACGATGGAAAGGCCGATGCCGCTTCCGCCGTATTCCCTTGTTCTCGCTTTGTCCACCTTGAAGAATTTCACCCATACCTTGTCGAGATCCTCCTCCGGGATCGGGTCCCCGGTATTGAAAACGGTTGTCTTTACGACATTCCCTTCTTTTTTGCAGCTGATCTCAATCGTGTGGTCGTAGTCCAGATGGTTGAGGGCATTCGTCAGATAGTTGGTGATAACCTCCTCGACTTTGAATTCATCGCCCCAGACATAGAGCGGGTCGCCGCCGGTAAAGAGCACTTTTGCCTCTTTCTGGCGGATCAGGATGTCGGAGGACTGCAGCACGCCTTTAATCACGGCGTTCAGATCGAACCGTTCCATATTGACCTGATCCTCACCGAACTCGAGTTGGTTCAGGTTCAGGAGTTTTTTGACCATCTCGTTCATCTTTGCCGCCTCGTCGATGATGACATCGCAGTAGAACTCGCGGCTTTCCTCGTCGTCGTTGATGTTGTCTTTCAGGCCTTCCGCATAACCCTGAATCAGAGCGATCGGGGTTTTCAGCTCATGTGTGACATTTGAGAGGAACTCGCGGCGCATTTCATCAATCTGCGTTTTTTTGTCAATATCTTTCTGCAGCTCAACGTTCGCACTTTTCAGCTCGGAAATCGCCTGCTCAAGCTGTTCGGACATGACATTGAAGTTGTTTCCAAGCTCGCCGATCTCGTCTTTTCCGCCGCTCACGTAGCGGGCATCGAAGTCAAGGGCTGCCATTTTTTTCGAAATTTCGGTCAGCTCCTGCACCGGACGGACGATCTGGCGGGTGATGATCCAGATCACAATGGCACCGATGATGATGATCGGAATGCCGATAAAGAGGTAAAACTGGTTGGAAAGGCCGACCGCATCCGTGATGCTCTCCAGCGGGCATCTTGCAAAGTAGCAGTTTCCATTGTCAAACCAGCCGATGATCTGCAGATACTCGGCATCGGCGTGGCTGTCGTAGAATTTCTGGATCTGATAGTTGTCTTTGCTGTCAACGACTTTGGTATTTGCCTGCTCGTTTCCGCTGATCAGGCCGAAGATCAGGGTCTGGAGGCTCTGGCGGTCGGTTGCGTTGGAATAGACGAAGCTGCTGAGCTCCGGTCCGGTGATAATGACTTTCAGGTTGTTGGTAACGCAGAACTGCTCGAAGGTATCAGGGATATCGTCGCTGTCTCCGCCTGTCGCATTCAGTTTCTGAAAGCTCTCTGCCAGAATGTGTTCTTTATCCCGGATATAAAAGGACCCGAGAAAGAAGTAATTGATCAGGCCGATGATAAGCAGGGTAGCCGCCATGGTCGCAATAAAAGTGTAGGCAATTCGTTTTTTGACGGAGTGTTTTCTTCCCTTTTGTGGCATTTTCAAGTGAAACCGGTGCTTTTTCTCCGTCTGGTTTCCCATTGTCACACGAGAATCTTCTGCAGGTATCTCCATGGAAGTCTCATTTTGTTTTTCTGTTCCGTTCATGATTCGTCCGCCTCGAATTTATAGCCCATGCCCCAGATGGTCTTGATTAAATCGCCTTTGTCGCCCATTTTGCTGCGAAGTTTTTTGACATGGGTGTCGATGGTGCGGGCGTCGCCGTAGTAGTCGTAGTTCCAGACGTTGTTCAGGATTTTTTCTCTGGAGAGGGCGATTCCCTGGTTTTCGAGGAAGTAGGTGAGGAGTTCGAATTCTTTATAGCTTAACTCCATTGGTTTTCCGTCAATGGATGCCATGTGGGCGGCTTTGTCGATGCGGATGCCGCCGGCTTCTAATACGTCGTCTTCGCCGGTTTTGCCGCTGCGGCGCAGGATGGCCTCGACGCGGGCGACGAGGATTTTCGGGGAGAATGGTTTTGAGATGTATTCGTCTACGCCGAGGTCAAAGCCGAGGAGTTCGTCGCGTTCTTCGCTTTTGGCGGTGAGCATGATGATCGGGACTTTGGAGTTCTGGCGGATTTCGCGGCAGACCTGCCAGCCGTCCATTTTGGGCATCATGACGTCGAGGATGATGAGGGCGATGTCTTTCTGGGCGTAGAAGGTGTCTACGGCCTGTTCGCCGTCACCGGCTTCGATGACGTCGTATCCGGCTTTTACTAAAAAATCTTTGACAAGTTTGCGCATACGGCTTTCGTCGTCTACTACTAGGATTTTTAATTTGTCCATGATTGAAAGTCTCCTTTATTTGACGGACGGAAAAAAAACGGCTGCCCGCCCGCTCGTGCTTTTTCCTGATCTCGTTGTGTTTTTATGTTTGATATTTTTACCATTTTACTTTAACATGGGTTTATGTTTTTTCTGTGAAATGGGGTGAGTTTATTTTAACATATAGAAAGGGAGTTGGAAACTTCTATTTTTTGTATTGATTAAATTTGGGTATGAAAAAAGATCTCCTGGGGTTGGCAGGAGATCTTTTTTCATACGGGTTATTCTTCTTCGTCGAGATAGTATCTACCGTAGGCGTCGGCTGCTTTAATGGCGGCGAAGACGGTCTCCGGGGTTACTTCGAATGGCATGTTGTGGAGGGTGTCGGTCTCTGCGCATGCGGTTTTGGCTACTTCCATGAGCTGGTCGTCGGTTACGTTTCCGGCACCGAGTTCAGCCAAGGTGACTGGGAGACCGACTTCGATGCACCATAAGATGATGTCTTCGAGTTCATCGAGCGGTACGTTTTCCAGGACGAGCTGAGTCAGGGTTCCGAAGGCTACTTTTTCACCGTGGTACATGTGATGGCACTCTTCGAGTACGGTGAAGCCGTTGTGGATGGCGTGGGCTCCTGCGAGGCCTGCGCTTTCAAAACCGATTCCGGAAAGGAGGGTGTTGGCCTCGATGACTTTCTCGACTGCCGGGGTGCATACGCCGGCTTCAAGAGCGATTTTGGCTTTTACACCTTCTTCCATCAGAGTGTCAAAGCAGAGTTTCGCGAGTGCCATCGCTGCCTCGGTTGTTTTTCCACCGGCGCAGGAAGTAGCTCCGCTTCTCTGGCAGGCTCTTGCTTCAAAATAGGTGGCAAGTGCATCACCCATTCCGGCTACGGTCAGGCGGACTGGAGATTTTACGATGATGTCGGTGTCCATCAGAACCAGGTTCGGGTTTGCCGGAAGGAAGAGGTATTTCTCGAATACACCCTCTTCTGTGTATACAACAGACAGTGCGCTGCACGGTGCATCGGTCGATGCGATGGTCGGGCAGATGAATACTGGTTTTTCTGCGTAGTAGGCAACTGCTTTTGCGGTATCAAAAATTTTGCCTCCGCCGACACCGATGACCAGATCACAGCCTTTTTCTTTCACGATAGCAACCAGACGGTTGATCTCACTCTCACAGCACTCGCCGTTGAAATAATCAAAAACAACGTTGCAGTCGCTTCCCGCAAAGCTTTCTTCGATCATTGTTCCGATCCGTCTGTAGCCTCCCTGGCTGATCAGAACCAGTGCTTTCTTTCCGCATTTTGCCGCATATGTTCCGATGTTTTTCATTTCCCCTGCGCCCTGTAAATATTTGGAAGGGCTGATTAAAATTTTTGCCATTTCTCTTACGCTCCTTTTTTATTTTTTGAACGTCAGCCTCCGCTTCTGGCGTTTTCTGCGAAAAACGAGTTTACTGCAGAACTTGTCTTTATTATAATAACTGTGCTGTAAAATTGCAAGAATATTTCCATCCAAAATGAACCCCGGAAGTTCACATATTTCCCCGGGATTTTTCGGTTTATTCTGCCTGATCGTAAATGATTTTGCAACGCAGCAGTCCTGTGCGTCGTTTGGGTAGGTATACGGTGCAAACAGATAGACAACTGTCGGGGCATCGTAAAAAGCATTCTGGATTGTGCTGTCATCAGCGATGCTGTCGGCTTCGAGAATTTTGTCCAGTTCTTCCTTTTTGATCTGCTCCGGCTGGTAAAACGGGTGGAATGTCTGGCTTTGATTAAAGTAACCGCCCCTCTGATACGTTTTCACGTAAATTGGCTAAGGGTTGGCTGTGTTGACGATCGCATCGGCATGAACTTTTGTGATGTCGTTTCGGATGATTTTAAAGGGCATGGGGATCACCTTCTTTCGTGGGATTTATAGCTGTTTTAATTTATAAGTTGCAAACAGCGTATAATGGTATATTTACCATCCACTCCTGCTCTTTATACTTCAATGTTGAAAATCGAACTGCTTCTTCCGGCTGGAACTTTTCGCAATATGTTTTAAGACTATGGGATCGAATGTTCTGTTCCGCCTTTACTTCAATCGGCACAATACTCTTTGCCTTCTGAATCAGAAAATCCTGCTCGAAAGTTGCTTTTTCATTTCCATAATAATATGGCGTATAAGGGGTATCTGAAATCAACTGCTGCAGAACGTACTGTTCTGTAAGCGCGCCTTTAAATTCAACAAAAATATCGTTCCCCTCCAATATGGATTCTGCTGGCAGTTCACTCATTGCTCCGAGCAGTCCTACATCCAGTACGAATAATTTATATGCATTCATATTTTTATACGCCTTCAGCGGCATATGAGGCTCATTTACCCGGTTGACTTTATATACTAATCCACAATCCAGAAGCCACTGAATTGCTATTTCAAATTCGCTGCTTCTGGCTCCTTTCTTTATCTGTCCAAAGAAAAATTTTTTATTCTCCTTCGCCAGCTGCATCGGAATCGAATTCCATACAAGATTCAGTCTTGGAACCAATGAAGTATCGGCGTGTTTTGAAAAATCCTGTTGATAATAATTCAACAGGTTCTTCTGTATCTCTCTGACCTGATTAAAATCCTTCGTTTCTACATACGTCTGTACCACTTCCGGCATGCCACCTACATAATAATATTCGCGTAATCGGTCTATATATTTAGATTTGAATGTTGTCACCATATCGGTATCCGTTCCCTGAAGAATATTTACGAAGCGTTCCTCTCCTAATGCGCACAAAAATTCCTGAAATGTCAATGGATAAAGATCCATAAAATCTACCTTTCCAACCGGAAAAGAAGTTCCTTTATGCAATGCCACACCCAAAAGAGAACCTGCTGCCACAATTGCATTTCCACCTGCAAAATGCTATACTCGGATAAGAAATGTTAATGAAAAGAGGTTTGATTATGAGAGCATATGAACGACTTTTAAATTATGTAGTAGTCCGTACTCCAAGTGATGAACACAGTACGACTTCTCCTTCTTCCCAGTGTCAGTTCGACCTGGCACGTATTCTGGCAGATGAGATGACTGCCCTCGGGATTTCTGACGTAAGTCTGGATGAATTCTGCTATGTATATGGAAAGATTCCTGCCACACCGGGATATGAGAATAAACCATCTATCGGATTTATCGCACACATGGATACCGTTTCCGATTACTGTGACCATGACATCATCCCGGTCGTACACAAGAACTACGATGGCGGTGATCTGCCGCTTGGCACAAGTGGACGTACCCTTACCGTAAAAGATTTCCCGCATCTTCCATCTCTTGCCGGACGCACCCTGATCACAACAGACGGTACAACTGTTCTTGGTGCCGATGATAAAGCCGGAGTTGCCGAGATCATGACCATGGCTGAAGCACTGATCAAAGAAAATATTCCTCATGGACCGATCTCAATCGCTTTTACACCAGATGAAGAAGTCGGTGGTGGAACTGATCATTTTAACGTAGAAAAATTTGCTGCACAGTTTGCCTACACTCTGGATGGCGATACCGAAGGAGAAATTCAGTATGAAAACTTCAATGCATGCAAGGCAGATTTTGAAATTACCGGCTTTGCTGTGCATCCGGGTTCCAGCAAGGATACGATGATCAATGCGTGCCTGGTTGCCGCTGAAATCAATAACATGCTTCCAGGACTTGAAATCCCGCGTGAAACGGAGGATTATGAAGGATTCTACCATCTGACCGGTATGAGTGGAGATGTGGCACAAGCAAAGCTTCATTACATTGTAAGGGATCACGACAAGAATCTGTTTGAAGCCAGAAAAGAAACTCTTCGCCATATCGAAAAAAATCTCAATGAAAAATGGGGAGAAGGCACTGTGAAGCTTACGATTACTGACCAGTACCAGAATATGGCTGAGATTATTGCCGGATGCATGCATCTGATTGAGAATGCAAAGAAAGCCTGTGAAAATGCGGGTGTTGCACCGCTTGTGCTTCCGATCCGTGGCGGCACAGACGGATGCCAGCTCAGCTTTATGGGGCTTCCTTGCCCAAACCTTGGAACAGGGGGACATGCATTCCATGGACCATATGAACACATCACGGCAGAAGGAATGGACAAGGCTGTGGATATCGCAGTTGAGCTTGTGAAATTATACGCGGAGATGTAAAGGGTTGTATTTCGTCTTTAATCCGATTTAACAAGTAAACAAATATTTTAAGCAAAACCGGAGTTGACGCATATCACTAAAATCTATGCGACAACTCCGGTTTCTTAAATTTGAAAATATTCTTTTATCTGTCCCAGTATAATTCCCATCAACTTTGTCCTTGCTTCTACACTCGCCCATGCTACATGTGGTGTAATCAGCAGTTTTTTGCTGTCTTTTATTTTTCGCAGCGGATTCGTCTCACTCATCGGCTCCTGACAAAGTACGTCAAGTCCGGCTGCAGCTATCTCGTCATTTTCCAGTGCCTCATACAGATCCTGCTCGACTACGATCGGACCACGTCCGAGATTCAGGAAAATACAGGTTTTTTTCATTTTTGCAAATGCTGCTTTATCCATTAAGCCCTCTGTATGTTCATTTAACGGTGCATGAATGGATATAATGTCAGATTTTGCAAGCACTGTATCCAGATCTACCTGTTCGTAACCTTCCTGCGCCGAACGCCCTGATGCAGAGTAATAAATAATCTGTGCTCCAAATGCTTTTGCGATATCCGCAACTCTCCGTCCAATTGTTCCCAGACCTATGATCCCCCACGTTTTGCCACTGATCTCCGTAAAATGCTCTGCAAAATGCGTAAATATTGTATCATTGATGTAACGCTCTTCTTTTACATAATCATCGTAATAACGTATCTTTTCCAGCAGATAGAGAAGCATTGCAAAAGTGTGCTGTGCCACCGTTTCTGTCGAATAGCCAGCTACATTTCTCCATGCAACTCCTCTTTTTTCCAGATATTCTTTATCCAGATTGTTGGTCCCCGTTGCCGTCACACATACCAGCTTTAAATTCTCTGCTTTTCCAATCGTCTGCTCATTGACCTGTACTTTATTTAAAATAATCACATCTGCATCCTGAACTCTTTCCGGTACTTCTTCTGATGTAGAAAAATCGTATTTTACGACTTCACCTAACCTGTCAAATCCAGAAAGATCAATATCTTCTCCAATTGTTTTTACATCCAAAAAAACTATTTTCATAATCTGTTCCTCACTTTATCACTGTAATTTGCAACTTTTTCTGTTCATTATCATAACAAATTTATTTTACGAATACAACCTAAACAACCGTTGACATCCTTATCCTATGGCGCGTATACTAAAGAAATGAAGAGCATTTGCGATTATATCCAGATATAATTAGCAGGTGTTTTTTTTGGTCTTTCTGGCAAGCCTTTGCTTTTTATAAATCACATTCCATCAACATCAAGGAGGTTATTATCATGAATCAGAACAAAGCTTTGGAACTTACAAAAGATATCGCAACTGACATTATCGGAGGAATCCTGATCGCTGTCGGTGTCTATAATTTTGCTGCCGCTGCAAAATTTCCGATGGTAGGGGTAAACGGAATCGCCCTGATCTTTTACCAGTTGTTTGGACTGCCGATCGGTACTGTTGCCTTGATCCTTAACATCCCGATCGCCATCTGTTGTTTTCGGCTTCTGGGACGCAGATTTTTCCTGAATTCAGTCCGGACGATCATTATTACTTCCATAATCATGGACGTGATCGCACCGCTGTTCCCGGTTTATCAGGGTGACAGACTTCTTTCTGCCATCTGCTGCGGTGTCCTTTCCGGACTTGGTTATGCAATGATCTATATGCGTGATTCTTCAACCGGCGGCTCTGACTTTATCATGATGTCGATCAAAGCACTGAACCCTCACCTTTCCCTTGGAAATATTGCATTTGCACTGGATGCAGTAATTGTGATCCTCGGAACCGTAATTGTATCCCGTGACGTGGACAGTCTGATCTACGGTCTGATCGTCAGCTATCTGCTCTCTCTTGTTATGGATAAAGTTATGTACGGAATTGATGAAGGAAAGCTTGCCCTGATCGTAACCGATCCCGAGCACAGCACTGAAATCTGCTTCAAAATCGATGAGGTTCTCGGACGCGGCTCTACAATTTTAAATGGTATGGGAAGTTATTCCAAAGATGATAAGCACATCATAATGTGCGCCTGCAACAATAAGCAGATGTACGGAATCCGCAAGCTGATCAAAACGATTGATCCAAAATCCTTCCTTGTAATCATGGAATCGAATGATGTAGTGGGTGAAGGATTTAAAGATGAGTAAATTGCAGTCAGCTTTTTCAGACAGCTAAGCAAATCATCCGTATCACTTGTTGGACACTTTGCATCAAAAATAGAATTTCTGATAATAAAAACCGGAGGCTCATGTGTCTTTTTACACAAGCCTCCGGTTTTTCTATAATCTGCCAAGCCAATACTTCGCTTTTATACACACTCTGATTCCCTGTCCTTTTTTAAGTCCGGCTCTTCCTATGAATTCAGATCTTCTGTGATTGATTTAAGGTTCATGAAGTTTGTCAGATAATCTGCTGTACCAGTCTTCGCATCTGTTCCGGACATGTTAAATCCACCAAATGGATGCTGAAGTACAACTGCTGCTGTAGATTTTCTGTTAAAGTATAAGTTACCTACCTGGAATTCTACTTTTGCTCTCTGAATATTTTCACGTGTCTCACTGTATACAGATCCTGTCAGACCATATTCTGTCTGGTTTGCTACATCAAGTGCTTCATCAAAAGAATCTACTTTGATAACAGCAAGGACTGGTCCAAAGATTTCTTCATTGGCAATTCTTGCATCTCTCTTGATATCGCGGATTACAGTAGGATCAATATAATATCCTTCTGCGTCACTGTATGTACCACCGAATACAACATTTCCTTCTTTACGTCCGATCTCGATGTAATTGGTAATGCTGTTATAAGCGCCCTGGTTGATAACCGGTCCCATCGCTGCATTGCTTTCGCCCGATCCCTGGTTCGCCTTCAGTTCTGCTGCGCATTTTACAACTTCATCTACAAACTCATCATATACATCTGCCAGAACAATTGCTCTTGAGCATGCAGAGCATTTCTGTCCCTGGAATGTAAATGCAGAGCTTGCAACTCCATTTGCTGCTTTCTTGATGTCTGCTGTTGAATCTACGATAATTGCATTCTTTCCACCCATCTCAGCCACAACACGTTTGATCCATCTCTGTCCGTCAGCGATCTTGGCTGCATGTTCATTGATTCTGCATCCAACTGCTTTTGATCCTGTGAAGTTTACAAATCTTGTAAGCGGATGTTCTACGATGAAGTCACCAATCTCTGATCCTGATCCAGGAATGTAACTTACTACGTCAGCCGGAATACCGGCTTTCTGGCAGAGTTCTACGAATTTGTATGCAACGATCGGAGCGTCTGAAGATGGTTTGCAGCAGATCGTGTTACCGGTAACAACTGCAGATACGATCATTCCACCAAACAGTGAGAGTGGAAAGTTCCATGGAGAAACAGCCACACCTACACCGAGCGGGATGTAAACGCATTTTGTAAGTTCATCTGTAGGAACCAGCTCTTTTCCTTTTTCCAGATTCTGGATATGCATTACATAAGAATTGATAAAGTCAAGCTGTTCGCAAAGTTCTCCGTCAGCTTCTCCCCAGTTCTTTCCACTTTCAAGGACGTTCCATGCATCCATGATGAAACGGTTCTCGATCAGAAGTGCTGCAAGTCTTCTTAATACACGTACTCTTTCTTCTACAGATGTCAGGCTCCATTTTTTGAATGCTTCGTAAGATGCCTTGATTGCCTCATCAGCCTGTTCTTTGCTGCATGAGCATGCATATCCGAGTACTTCCTTCGTAGCCGGTGATACAGAAGCGATCTTCTTTTCTGTCTCAACTTTTTTTCCACCGATGATCAGCGGGTAAACAGCACCTGCTTCTGCATGAGCCTGTTTGAATGCTTCTTCTATTTTCTTTTTATTTTCTTCCAATGTGAAATCAACTTCTACTGCGTTTTTAAATCCTGTAAGCATGTACTTATGTCCTCCTTGAACTATGGTCTATAAATTGTTTATTATTGTAACAGCAAATTTTCTCCACGTCAATATGTTAAAGTAAAAAAATGTATTTTCGTATACAATTATACCGTTTATATTTTAACAAATAACTTGCATATTTTCGTTCTATTGACATTTTATCTCAATGGATATAAGATATTATCTAAATTGTTCTTTTTAGAACATTTTTATAAAAAAAACGGAGGTGTATAGATGAACATTACAGACCTACTTGTATTAATGCAGCGAATTGGGAAAATGCATGAACAGATGTTGAAAGAATTATGCCGCCAGTATGATCTCTCGCTGATCGAGGCTAAGATCATTGCTTTCTTACATAATAACCCCACAAAAGATACCGCAGGTGATATCGTCGAGCTACGGATGCTCTCAAAAGGGAATGTATCCCAGGCAGTTGATCTTTTATGTCAGAAGGGGCTTCTTTCAAAAACAGCAGACCAGACGGATCGCAGGAAAACGCATCTTTCCCTGCTGCCATCATGCGAAAATGTTACCGGAGCAATCGACACGTTCCAGTCTGCTTTTTACCACAATCTGTTTGACGGATTTTCATTAGAAGAATTCCAGATGTTCGCCTCGCTGAATGAACGTCTGGCATCCAACGTAGCAACTATTTATCACAAAGGAGATTATTAGACATGAACAAAGACAAAGATTTTCTGGGTACTGAACCCGTCGGAAAGCTGATGTTCCGGCTGGCGCTTCCGACGATCACCGCACAGCTCATCAATATGCTGTACAACATTATTGACCGTATTTACATCGGACACATTCCTGGTAATGGGGCACTTGCCCTTACCGGAGTCGGCGTATGTATGCCACTGATTATGATCATTTCCGCTTTTGCCGCACTGGTTGGAGGCGGTGGTGCACCGCATGCTTCGATTGCAATGGGAAAAAATGATCTTAATACTGCAGAACATATTCTGGGTAACTGCTTTTTCCTGCAGATTCTGATTTCTATAATCCTGACAGTCATCCTGCTGTTTGGTAACCGTACTTTTCTTCTTGCCTTCGGTGCCAGTGAAAATACGATTGAATACGCTGTAAATTATATGAACATTTACGCTGTCGGCACTATTTTCGTCCAGCTTACCCTTGGCATGAATATGTTTATCACCACACAGGGTTTTGCCAAAACAGGTATGCTCTCTGTTCTGATCGGAGCAGTGATGAACATTGTTCTGGATCCGCTGTTTATCTTTGCATTCCATCTGGGTGTCAGAGGTGCTGCGCTTGCCACAATTCTGTCACAGGCAGTCTCCTGCATCTGGGTTCTTTCTTTCCTTTGCGGAAAAAAGACGATCCTGCACATCCGGAAAAAGAATCTCATCCTGAAACCGGAGATTATTCTTCCTTGTGTCGCTCTCGGGCTTGCCACATTTATCATGCAGGCTAGTGAGAGTATCATCTCTGTATGTTTCAACTCTTCTCTGCTGAAATACGGAGGAGATATCGCAGTTGGTGCCATGACGATCCTTACCAGTGTCATGCAGTTCGCAATGCTGCCACTGCAGGGTCTGGGACAGGGTGCCCAACCAGTCCTGAGCTATAATTACGGTGCAAAAAACAGAGATCGTGTAAAAAAAGCTTTCAGGCTTCTTTTAACAGCAAGCCTCTGTTATTCCACAATTCTGTGGGCATTTATTATGCTCTTCCCTCAGGTGTTTGCAGAAATGTTTACTTCCGATTCTGCACTGCTTGGTTTTACTAAATCAGCACTCCGGATTTACTGTGCCTGCCTGCTGCTTTTCGGAATCCAGATCGCATGCCAGATGGCATTTACATCATTCGGAAAAGCAAAGGCTTCGATTGCTGTCGCTGTTACACGTAAATTTATCCTGTTGCTGCCACTGATCTATCTGCTGCCGCATATTCTGACCGGGAACAAGACCAATGCAGTGTATATGGCTGAACCGATTGCAGACTTCCTGGCTGTATCCTTCACGACGGTTTTGTTTACGTTTCAGTTTAGGAAAGTGTTGAAAGAACTTGAGGGGTAGTCGCAAGAGGGCATAAAAAATAATCCCTGGTAGCTGCTAAGTTGCACGAACCATTCCAACGAGCCTTTCAAAGCATCAATTGTGTCAGCAATGGCTTCCACAATTGATTAAGTCTCGTTTCCATCGTGCAAAGACGCATCTACCAGGGATTATTTTTTATTTACGTTATTGACTGAGTTTTACTTCTTTGACAGGATTTTGAACTGAAGCCGTAAATCATTGTTTTATATTTTCAAATGGATTTACACTTTACCTCAATTAGGCTTCCTGACCATCGGCAATTTTGGATGTTTCTTTTTCTGGGAATAATAATGCGAAAATCTTTCTTACCAGTGGACCGGCGAAGCAGAGCTGCCAGAAGAATGCCATTGGGAAGTTGATTGCAGTGGTCTGGAACCAGACGGATATGAACTGGATTCCCGCATTCTTGAAGAGCAGGGTTGCTGCGAGGCTCATAAGTGGACACATTCCGATGATGGATTCTACGGAAATGGCGATCACCAGGTGAAAGTTATTATCTCTTTCCAGATTAACAATGGAAAATGCTTTTTTCTTTGCAAATGGTCCGATCAGGAAAAAATCAAGGATGAATGCAATTGGTCCCATAATGACCAGCTCGTGGAATGCATTTAAAAATACCTGGTTGTTCATTCCTCCTACGTTGAGAGCAATGTTGTAACAGATCATGGTATAAACCATCACGAACACCATGATAATTGTGAAAATAACGTCTTGAAATTTGTTTTTTGGCATAAAAATATCCTCCTTCATAATAAGCGTAACAGAAAATGTGTTGTTCGTTCATCATTCCGGAGGAATGTATCGTTTCCAATATAACCGAGATTCTATTCTTTTTTCTATATGGCATATGCCAGACAACGCCATATCAGCAAGGTTTATAATACCTCAACTCTTTAAAAACAGTCAAGTATTTTTTCAGATACATTGAATCATTTTTATCTCTTTTTTCCAAATAAAGAACTCCATACCGTCAGGACCGCTCCTGCAAAAAGAGCCAGATCCGAGAGATTAAAAGTGATATCCGAGAGTTTCCTGTTCTTTGTTTTCAGAGACAGATAATCGACCACATAACCTCTTTTGAAACGGTCATAAGTATTACCAACTGCTCCGCCCAGCATCAGCGATGTTCCAAGCTTTGCCAGTTTGCGTCCCGGTTCTTTCCAAAGAAGGTGCTCCCAGAAAAACAGGATTCCAAGTGCTGCCGCCGACATGCCTTTTACCAGCTTTGGTCTGGAATCCAAATGATTCATCATCAGACCTTTGTTGTGGACTTTGCGGTAGATTCCTTTTCCTTTCCAAATCCGGCGTTCTTCCCCGTCTCTTACATTTTCTTCAGTATATTTTTTAATTCCAAGATCGCACCCGGCAACAAAAGCTCCGGTTAAAATGCTCAGGATTTCCATAATTATTCTCCTTTGATTCGCGCGATTTCCTGCTCGCATACCTCTGTCTGTTCTTCACGCTTTTCGATTGCTTCGCAGAGTGCGATAAAATCGGTATCTACCACTTCCCCCTGTTTGAAACGCTCATATACCAATCGTCCGATCTCTGTCATATCCCGCTCGCTGTCTCGCTTCAGACCATAGATCTCATTTTTCTTTTTCTGAATATCGATCGTATCTCCTGCCTTCTTTCCAAGATCATCCACGGTATCTGAAATCCGCTTTCCTATTGTATCAAAAAAATCACTCATTTACTTTTTCCCCTTTCGCATCTGCGTATTTTTCAGAACCGCCTGATCTGCTCAAAAGTACGGTAAAGGTTCAATGCTCCATATCCCCATTCCTGGTTCGGATAATTCATGTCTGTCTTCCGTGAAGCTCCCAATATCAGCAGATTCTTCATCTGTGATGCATCCAGATTCACTCCATGCCTATCCAGCCACTCCATAAAAAGTGCCAGTGCTCCGGAAGTGATCCCAACTGCTATACTGGAACCAGATCTTGCAACAAACTGCCCCCTTAAATTGATCCCTGTCACATTGATCCCCGGCGCAGCAAAATCCGGTTTGATTCTGTTATCTCTAGTATAACCTCTTCCCGAACTGACTGCAATGCTATTTTCCTTTCCATTATAGTACGCTGCACAGACCACCGCCCCGGTATCCCCTGGTTCCATCACCGTATATTCCGGATTTGCACGGATAAAATAGACATTTCCCGTCAGAAACTCTTCCATTGGAAGCCAGATATGAAAGATTCCATTCCCCAGCTCCAGTGTTTCCGGTATAATCTTCCAGATTCCGCTTCCCGGTCTGTCAAACTGAAAAAATGCCAGCTGCGCCCCGGTCGTCTCTACCAGAACCCGGTAATTAAATATTACCCTGGTCTGCTCGAATACAAACACATACTCTCCTATTCCCCGTTTGAGCGAGATCGGTCCTACGGTCTGTCCTGTTGGAGATGCAATAGAAAGAGCCAGAAGATTCGGAAGTTCTGTCCATAGTTCCATCACAAAACCTCTGGTATTATTCCCTACATTAATCTCGACCGGCAGATTATTTTCCTGTTCCAGAATTCCCAGATAATGATGCCTTTTATCTGCCTCGTTGCCACTTCCGGTCACAATCCCGATTCCTTCGCTCGCCGCTACATTTTGCAGATACTCTGACAGGATTGAATATCCTCCATGTCCTCCAAAGCTTGTTCCAACTGCCAGACAGATCACCAATGGTCTTTTCAGCTCTTCTTGTACCTTCTGCAGATAAAAAACCGCCGCTACCAAATCATTTTCCTGATAGCATCCGGCATCCCGGTCTACAAAATAGTACTCCCGTAAATATTCTTTTGCCTCTTTCAGCTTCACGATCACCATCTCTGCCTCCGGCGCTGCCCCGATAAACAGATTCTCCGGATTTGCCCCTCCGCATGCCACACTTGCAACAAAAGTGCCATGTCCGTCCGTATCAAATGACGGAACGGTTTCCTTGGGATTCTCACTTAGGATTGCCTGATTGATTTGTTCCTTCGTATATTCACTTCCATATCCGATTTCCCGTGGCGCTGTTCCACTTTGTTCTTCCTGATCCCAGATTCGCTGGATCCTGGTCGAACCATCCAGATTCCGGAAAATGGGATCCAGATAGTTGATCCCAGTATCAATGATCCCAACCAGAACTCCTTCACCACTCAGTTCCAGACCAGGTATATTCTGAACCGCAGCAATTCCCGCCTGCTGGATTGCTGCCATATCCAGTGTTGTATAACACTTCGGAACCATTGTATAAGGATAATCGGCAAGTGACTTTTTTCTGTCTTCACTCTGGTCAATATAAAAAAGCTCAAAACCGTATTTCAACGGTATCCGGCATCCGTTTTCCAAAGGAAAGTTTTTCCCAAGAGCACCGGTATCCCTCATCATAAAATCCCTGTATTCTTCTGACAGGATCTTTTCTTTACATTCTTCCTGTAGCATAAAAATCCCTCATATACTTTCTTTTGGAAAATATATGAGGGATTTTTCTTTCTTATTACTATGATACTGGACGGTTACGCATTTTGCACTCCATATCCATTCTTTATTCGGTACGTTTCTTTTCAATATCCTCGTAGAAGGAAGTCACTTCTTTTCCTTTTTCCAGGGTACTTACATTCGGACCGCTCTTGAATACGATTTTCAGAAGAATTGGTGTGATGATCGTTGTGATCACTACCACGATGATAACCGGTCCGAGGAAATTGCCACCCAGCATACCGAGTGCTTCTCCCTTGCTGGCAACGATCAGCGCAACCTCACCACGGGAGATCATTCCGACACCGATTCGTGCACACTGATAATTCTTATATCCACACATCTTCGCACCAAGGGCACAGCCAACGATCTTTGTCAGGATCGCAACAATGGTAAGAGCCACTGCAAAGCCTACAATTGCAGCACTCATCTTCGGAAGTTCTACCTTCAGCCCGATACTTGCGAAAAATACCGGTGAAAGCAGCATATAAGACATGGTATCAAATTTCTTCAACACGAAATCAGATTTACTTGTATTGGAAATGATCAGTCCGGCGATAAATGCACCGGTGATATCTGCAACACCGAAGAATTTCTCTGCCACATAAGCCATCAGCAGACAAAATACAAATGCCATGATTGCATGACGTCTGAGTCCCTTTTCCGCCTGATCTGTCCACTTTTTAAATATCTTGTAAAAGATCAGTCCGATCACACCTGCAAATGCGAAGAATGCAACGATCTTCAGTAATACAACTGAAATCTTTACTGATTCATCTGCCATACTTGTTACCAGTGTCAGTGCAATGATACCAAGCACGTCATCAATGATCGCAGCTCCAAGAATCGCATTTCCGGATTTGGTTTTTAATTTACCAAGTTCTTTTAATGTCTCTACCGTAATACTTACGGAAGTTGCTGTCAGGATAACACCGATAAAGATATTCTGCAGAAATACGCTGCAGGATGCATCGGATGCGATCACATCCGGACGGTTAAAGAACATTGCAGTCGCATAACCGCCGATCAGTGGAACGATAACACCTATCAGTGCAATAACGAAGGATGCTTTTCCACTTGCCTTCAATTCCTGTATATCAGTTTCCAGACCTGCACAAAACATCAGCACGATAACACCGATCTCTGCAACGTTATGTATAAAGCTTGTCTCTGTCAGGATCCCAAGCATCGCCGGTCCAAGAAGAACTCCTGCAAGAAGTGCCCCTACAACCTGTGGCATCTGTACCTTTCTGGTCGCAAGACCAAGTGCTTTAGTACAAAGTAAAATAATTGCAAGATCCAGTAAATACTTATAAGTCTCCATTCTCTCTCACTCCTGTTTATATCTTGTTTTTTTAGACACATTGTCTAATGTACACCTTTTAATACAATTTTTCAACAAAAAAATACCCGTAAATCTTAAATTTACGGATATTTCCCATTCTATTTTTGTATGATCGCCATGTTTTTTTGATATATGAAGGTTATTGTTATACTCAGTGATGCTCAAGCCTTGGTACAGACTGGCTTCTCAGCTCGATCAAAGGTCCTCCGGTTCCTTCGATATATGCCTCCGTGATCGTCACTTCCCCGATGCTGTCATCCTTCGGAATCTCATACATAATATCCAGCATGAATTCTTCAATGATCGCACGCAGTGCACGGGCTCCGGTATCCTTCTTCATTGCCTTTCTTGCGATCGCATGAAGTGCACCATCATCGAATTTCAGATTGACCTCATCCAGTGCCAGAAGCTTCTGATACTGCTTGAGGATCGCATTTTTCGGCTCTTTTAATATCTGAACCATCATCTCTTCATCCAGTCCCTGAAGCGTAAATACGATCGGGAGACGTCCCAGAAATTCCGGAATCATTCCGAAGTTACGCAGATCTTCTGTCGTCACCTTCTCCAGTATTTTCTTATCATGATCATATTTGTCTTTCAGATCCGCTCCAAACCCGATAGAAGAATTCTTCATCAGTCTTTCCTTGATGATCTGCTCAAGATCCGGGAACGCACCGCCACAGATAAAAAGGATATTCTTTGTATTGACTGTAGTGAGCGGAACCATCGCATTCTTACTGTTGGCTCCTACCGGCACTTCCACTTCGCTGCCTTCTAACAGCTTTAACATTCCCTGCTGTACGGATTCTCCGCTGACATCTCTCTGGCTGGTATTCTTCTTCTTCGCAATCTTGTCGATCTCATCGATAAAGATAATTCCCTGTTCCGCCTTATCTACGTCGTTGTCCGCAGCTGCAAGGAGCTTTGATACTACACTTTCAATATCATCCCCTATGTAGCCGGCCTCGGTAAGAGAGGTCGCATCTGTAATTGCAAGCGGCACATCCAAAAGTTTTGCCAGTGTCTTTACCAGATACGTCTTTCCAGAGCCGGTAGGTCCGATCATCAGCATATTGGATTTCTCGATTTCAATCTCATCCATTGTATCCGTTGCCACTCTTTTATAATGATTGTATACAGCAACCGACATTACCTTCTTGGCGTATTCCTGTCCTACTACATATTCATCCAGTTTCGCTTTGATCTTATGCGGAGCAGGAATATCCTTGATATTCAGGATCGGTTCTTTTTCTTCTTCCGGCTTTTTCTTTTTCACACGCTGGCTCTTCGGGATCTGTGCATCCATGTCTCCAAATCCCATCATCGGTCCCATGTTCATAAACTGGCTGTAATCCATCCCGCCAAAATTCATATTGTTCATTGCATCAAAGCTTTTTTGCATACAGTCCGGACACACGCAGATATTGTTCGGAAGATCGATCATCTTTCCGGTCACACTCTCCGGTCTGTGACAAATGAAGCAGACCTTTTCATAGCGATCTTCGTTATTTTCTTTTTTATCTGTATTTTCTACCTCACCGGTTACTTTCTCAACTGTCTTGTCCTTCTGGTCATTTTCTGCCATTGGCTGGTCCTCCTTTTTTCGGTCGTATTCAGACAGATTCCTCTGTTCTTCTTATTCGATTTCCACCCCTGCAAGTTCTATAAACTCTTCCTCTGAAATGATCGGCACTCCAAGTTCTCTCGCCTTTTTGTTCTTTGAAGAAGTTGAATTTACATCATTATTAATCAGATAACCGGTCTTTGATGTCACACTGCCGGTTACCTTTCCTCCACGCTTCTCTATTTCCGCTTTTACCTCTGCCCGATTGGCAAAATGTTCCACACTTCCTGTGATCACGAAATTGATCCCCGCGAATTTCTGACTGTCCTCTGTCACAACCTCCTTCTGCAGCTCTACCTCGTCCAGCAGTCTGCGGTAGATCTCCCGATGCTTCGGATCAGCAAAATATTCTACATAGGTCTTTGCCATGATCCCGCCAATGCCCTGAATCTCTACCAGTTCTTCTTCGGTTGCCTCTTCCGCACGCTTTGGATCATCTCCGAATGCTTTACAGATGACCTTCGCATTGGCACTTCCGATATTCGGGATTCCAAGACTGTAGATCAGTCGTGCCAGCGTTGTCTTCCTTGCATTTTCAATATTTCTGAGCAGCTTCTGATAAGATTTCTCTCCAAATCCATCCATGCTCTTAATTTCTTCCTCATACCGGTCCAGATGGAACAGATCCGTAAAATCTTTCACATACCCATGCAGAATGAATTTTTCCAGTGTCGCCTCTGAAAGTCCCTCGATATTCATCGCATCCCTGCTTACGAACAGGCTGAACGCTTTTACGTGCTTCGCCTGACATTCCGGGTTCGTGCAGAATAACGTCTTTGTCTCATTTTCCATGGAAATCTTTGTCGCACCACCACAGACCGGACAGACTGTCGGAATATCTTTTACACCGCTCCGTGTCAGATTCTCTGCGATCTGCGGAATGATCATGTTGGCCTTATACACCTGGATCGTATCACCGACTCCCAGTTCCAGCTCTTCCATAATACTGATATTATGCACGCTGGCACGGCTGACCGTCGTTCCTTCCAGTTCTACCGGTTCAAAAACCGCAACCGGATTGATCAGTCCCGTTCTTGACGGACTCCACTCAATTTCAAGAAGCGTTGTCTCCCGAATCTCATCTGCCCATTTAAATGCAAAAGAATCTCTCGGAAACTTTGCGGTCGTTCCCAGTGACTGTCCATAGGCAATATCATCATAGACCAGTACCAGTCCGTCAGACGGGATTTCATTTTTCCCGATTGCCTTTGCAAACCATGCTACTTCCTCTTCGATTGTTTCTGCCGTCACAGGATGATGTTCCACCACATCAAATCCCTGCTCCTTCAGCCACTGCATCTGATACATTCTTGAATTATGAAAATCCACCTCTTCCGCACGCACCAGCGTAAATGCGAAAAACTTCACATTTCTTTTTGCGGTGATCTCATTATTCAACTGCCTCACAGAGCCACTGCACAGATTTCGCGGATTTTTATATTTTGCATCAACATCTTCGATCTTTTCATTGATCGCCTCAAAATCTTTATAGGAAATCACTGCCTCTCCACGCAGAACCAGCTCACCCTGGTACGGAATATGCAGCGGTACATTCTGAAAGACCTTTGCATTGTTCGTGATGACCTCTCCCTCGATTCCATTTCCTCTTGTGACCGCTTTGACCAGTTCTCCGCCCTGATACGTGAGAACAATGGTCAGTCCGTCCAGTTTCCAGGAAATCATCGCTTTCTTCGTGCCAAGAAATTCTTTCAGCCGCTCTACTTCCTTCGTCTTATCCAGTGACAGCATCGGCCGCTCATGGCGTTCTTTCGGCAGTCCACTGACCACCTCATAACCGACATTGACCGTCGGACTGTTCGCCATCTTTGTTCCCAGTTCTTTTTCCAGTTCTTCCAGTTCATCATAGAGCCTGTCATATTCATAGTTACTCATGATCTCTGTATTGTCCTGCTCGTATGCCTTTCTCGCCCGGTTCAGAAGTTCTACCAGTTCCCGCATCCGTTGCTGCTTACTTTTTCCCTGCTCCATTTTATTTTTTTCCTGCTCCATCTTTTCTCTCCTGCCTGCTTTCCCGTCCGCCCGGAAGACTGGAAGACTGCTCCAGTAACTGATCCAGCTCATTTAATTCCCGGTCTGTCAGCTTGCGGTATTTTCCCTCTTTCAGTCCGTCCAGCGTAATATTCATCACACGGACCCTCAAAAGATCTTTTACCTCATACCCCAGTGCTTCACACATTCTGCGGATCTGACGGTTCAATCCCTGCGTCAATATGATCTTAAATGTATATTTCCCCAATTTCTCTACTTTACACGGTCTTGTCACCGTATCCAGGATTGCCACTCCCCGGGACATTTTCTTAAGGAAATCCTCTGTGATCTCATGATCCACCGTTACTTTGTATTCTTTCTCATGATAATTTGCCGCCCTCATGATCTTATTGATGATATCTCCATTATTCGTCATCAACAGCAGACCTCTGGAATCCTTGTCCAGCCTTCCGATATAAGTCACCCTCACCGGATAATTCAGGAAACGCACAATGCTGTCGCGTTCCCGCCTTTCTTCTGTGCAGACGATACCTTTTGGCTTATTTACCGCAAGCACAATCATCTCATCCTGCCTTGATACGGTCTTATTTCCCACTTTGACCGTCTGTCCCGGATAAATCTTCATTCCCATTCCGGCACGCTTTCCGTCCACACTCACCTTTCCGGTCTCAATGAGGCGGTCTGCCTCCCTTCTGGAACACACTCCCGCCTCACTTAAATACTTATTCAGTCTTACCGACTCTTTTGCCTGTAAAAATTCTTCTCTGATCCGATTACTCACCCGTCAACACTCCACTTATATTATTATCTGTAAAAAATGTATTTCCACTGTAAAGGAACAGCACCTCTGAGATCCTGTAGGAACTGAGCAGTTCCTCGATCGTGCCACTATAATATCTCGGATCGACCACAACGATCTCCCGGTAATACGGTGTTAAAAACTGCACAAAGCAGTCTGCAAAAGAGTCCTTGATCAGAAGCAGTCTTTTGCTTTCTGTCGACACCGTCTTAATATCTACAACAGAAAAATCTCCTCCCAAAAAGACATCATACTGATCCTTTGTATCCAGCTTTGAAGAATCAAAAAGAGAAGTCGTCCTTTTTCCTTCATCTACATAATCTACGATCACATCTGTATCACTGTCACTCGGAACATAAATATCAACCTGCTCTTTCTCGCTCAGATAAACACCGCTTTTGGATGCCAGCATTCCGTTAAAATCATTGGAAACCGCATAAGATACATATTTCCCTGAAATGTCTCCCTCTATTCCCAGCGAAGGAGCTGCCTCCTGAAATGCATAAAAAGCCCCCAGGGAAGTCCAGTGATGATCCGTCTTATAATAAATCTTTTCATTCCGGTGCTTATTCAGGGCTGAGGCTGCATCGATCCATTCAACGGAACTTCCCAGTTCCTTCTTTACCATGCTTATGAGCTGTGTCTGATTCTCCACTTCTGCCATAGCCGGAAGCTTTGCTCCAAGAACCCCTGCCGCATCCGGTACAAGCATCATCCTCACCGGAAGATCCGTATTCGTCTCGGCAAAATTCTGAATGGATTTCAGATTGTCTGCCAGATATTCCTGGTTCGGCAGCTCGATCTCCTCCAGCAGTTGTCCGTCTTTTCCTATGTATACTCCATGTTCCTTGCTGACACCTGCCAGTCTGTCCACACCGACCTTGATCGTTCTCCAGAAATCTCTGCCGACAAACTGATCTGACATATACCGCTCAAACTTTTCCATATAATCGCCCGAAATCACATTTCCCCAGTTCCATTTCGGAGCAGATGCAAGCATTCTGTTCTCCTGCACTGACTTTTCTTTATCCGGTACAATGATATTGATCAAAAGAAATACAAACAATACCAAAATAAAAATTGTCCCTGTCACCCGCTCTAATGAGCCTCTCTGCTTCTTTTTCTTCATACTCTTTCACCTGAATCAGCCCTTTGGCTACGCATTTTCATTCACCTTCTGGCTCCGGTCTTTCTTCTTTTAAAATCTGAAATATAAAAATGGCTGATATGTCTCTGTTACCAGAAATGCCACCGAAATTGCCATCATTCCGAAAAATAAAATCCCAGCTACAACTGTTCGTGCCGTCTCACTCTCCGGCAAACTGATGATCCTTCTCAGCAATCTGCCTCCAAATGCCGACATTCCGACCACCGCCAGCAGATAATACAGCCAGTGGGAAAAGAAGACATACCCTGCCCCCGCATCCAGCAGCCCGCCCCCTGTTCCGACCATTGCTCCAAGATAACGGAAGGCTGCTCCCAGGCTCGGACTAAAGAAGAAGACCCAGCCGACCAGCACGCAGACTGCCGTATAGATTCTTCTGAGCGGTGACGGCAACCGGTCCACTTCTGAACCCCATACATATTTTTCCATCACCATCAGGACTCCGTAATAAAATCCCCACACAATAAAATTCCAGGCAGCTCCATGCCACATTCCCGTCAGCGTCCAGACGATCAGCAGATTCAGGATATGCCTTCCTCCACTGCAATGGTTTCCGCCCAAAGGGATATAGACGTATTCACGAAACCAGGTACTCAATGAAATATGCCATCTTCTCCAAAATTCCGTCACACTTCTCGACACATAAGGATGATCAAAATTCTTCTTCAGTTCAAAACCGAACATCCTCGAAAGTCCGATCGCCATATCAGAATATCCGCTAAAATCATAATAGATCTCAAACGCATATGTGATACAGCCGATCCATGCCATCGGAACAGAAAGGTTACTTGCTGAAATGGCTGAAATCTCCTCAAATACTGTCTTAAATGTATCCGCAAGTACTGCCTTTTTTGCAAGACCGATCAGGAACAGCATTGCCCCCTGTCCCAGCTTTCTTGCGGAGACTTTCCTCTGTGCAAGCTGTGGTTCTATATCTTCATACCGCACAATCGGCCCCGCGATCAGTTGCGGGAACAGGGCGATATAAAGTGCAAAATTCAAAAGACTCCTCTGTGCCTTTGCTTTTCCCCGATAGACATCCACCACATAGGAAATGCCCTGAAAAGTATAGAAAGAAATCCCCACCGGCAGAGCCAGTTCGCGGTAAGTAAGTTCCGCTGAAGTCACGGAATTGACCAGTTCCAGGAAAAATCCGTAATACTTAAAGAAAAACAAAAGAGCCAGATTCACAACCACCGTAAAGATCATTCCCCGGTGAGCCTTTCTCTCATCCTCTGCATTTGCCGCAATCTCTCTTCCACAGCAATAATTCAGAAGAATACTTAAGATCATCAGAACCACATACACCGGTTCACCCCATGCATAAAAGATCAGGCTTGCCAGCAGAAGTAGTAAGTTGCGTATCTTAAGCGGTGCGAGATAATATACTGCCAGAACGACCGGCAAAAATAAAAATATAAACGTAAGACTGCTAAATAACATCCTTCTTTCCCTTCTACAAGCTCTGGTCAAAAGCAGCTCTGTACTCAGATGCCTTTGAAGATACTACATAAAAAATATAATTCCCACGGACACTGGTCTGTGCCTCTTCCAAAAGTTTCTCCTGCTCCGGCAGATATCCCTCAAAATCTTTTTTCCGCTCCTGCACCCGCTGTTCTACCGCATCTGTCACCTGCTCCGTCTGACTGCTCTTTTTGACACAGATCATCAGGACTTCCTCGGCATCGATACTTGATTCAGAAGAATAATACATCACGCCCTCATAATCTGTACTGTTCAGCCCGAAGTTCCGCTTGAGCATCTGACCGTCCAGTTTCTTCATTCCGGTCGTATCAATGACTTTCTCCATGGAACTCTCCATCTCTGAAAAAGAGCGGTTACTTCCGCTTACATAAATCATAAGCAGGGCAATATAACCGAGAATCAGAAGGGACACCGCATACGATGCAGCTTTCCATATTCCCTGTCTCTGTCTTATCATAATGTTGCTACCTCCGCCATATTCGTTGCCCAGACCGGATAAAATTCTGCCTTGAAATGAATCCCGTCTTCTTCATAATAATTTTCCTGCACAAGTCCGGTATTATCAATAAATCCCAAATGCTTTCCATCGCACATTTCCTGCAATGCAGTATTATAATCTGCAATTTTCGCCAGTGCCGGTTCTTTTTCAGCCGCAGATGCACTGACCGGAAAGATCGAATTGATATAAATACGGACGGACGGCATCTCTTTCGTGATCGACTCGATCACCGCTGCATATTTCTTAATAAACGCTTATGTATCTCCGTCTGTTGCGATCACATCATTCATCCCATACGACAGGAACACGACCTGTGGGTTCAGCTTTTTTGCCTGACTGATCTGCTCGTCCAGTCCCTCCAGTTGTATCCCCCTCTTTGCAACAACACTTGAGGCATTCAGTACGTCATATTCACTGAATCCACTGCTGATTGAATCTCCCATCACCACTGCACCTGAAAAACGATCTTTCAGACTTCTCTCTGTATCCCCTGATGCCGGGTCTTTTGCCTCCAGGCTGGCAATCTTCTGCTCGATCACCTTGACCTCTTCATTTTCCTTTGACTGAATATATTCAATTCCCTTTTTTGTATCTGCATTTTCTGCTGTAAACTGCTTCACTCCGTGGATCACGACTCCCAGAAGAATCAGCACAGTAATACAGCCTGCTCCAATATAGATTCGTGAAATTTTTTTCTTTCTTTTTTCCATTCTTTTCTCTCTTTCAAGACTGAGATTTCTAACTATTTATAATACGTTTTTTTCAGATAAAAGTCAATCTTCCTGTTTCGTCCCGGTTTCTTTCCGTACACCCGTTTCACCACTCTTTCTGCCCTGTTTCTTTCCCGTTTTCTTTTACATCCGGATTCCACAGGAAATTATTTGACATCTGTCCCTCTCCGATTCTATAATTAACGAGATGTCAGGGGCAAAAGGTCTGAAACCACGTGTGCTTGCACATAGGTGGGTGAAAGACCTTAGGACCCACCCCGATAGGAGCAGAAAAGTGGGATGATAATCCCACGATATGCGAATATTGGGAGGATTGTGGGAGTGCGTAGCACGGAGCAATCCGTAGGCATCAAAGTCG